>Ga0105045_10001257_pt1 | contig 20551 bp, 22 predicted proteins | sample MAT02_FD_78089 | JGI IMG/M metagenome (GOLD analysis project Ga0105045, IMG submission 78089) | Freshwater microbial communities from Lake Fryxell liftoff mats and glacier meltwater in Antarctica - MAT-02 (megahit assembly) | ecosystem: Environmental > Aquatic > Freshwater > Ice > Liftoff... | reverse complement strand
GGTCCAAGTTTGGCGACCCAAATCTACATACCAAAGCCCCAGCGGGCTTCTTTCAAAAGGCTAAAGTCAAGCTAAGAAGCTGCTTGAGTTAGCAATTTGAGTCGAAAAACGAAGAATTTTGGCCTTATTCAAGGCACTTTCGCGGGCCGTAGCCGTAGCTACGGGCCAAGAAAGTAACGCAGAATAGGGCCAAAAGACGCGTTTTGCGGCCAAAGCGATTAACTCAAACAGCTTCTAAATAAGCAACGGCATTGGCGGTGTCTTTCATATCCTTGTAGGAAAGCCCGATGAGTTCATTGGCAACGGCCTGCCAGTACAGGCTTCCCAAACCTGATTGTTACTAATGTACGCGGACGGGCAATTTGCCCAGAGCGTTATGTACATGCCCATAGACTCAACATGATTCAATACCGTTTTTACCCTTCCCTGCTCAACACCTTTGCGCGGTACCTGCGCGGGGGTAACTTCTCCGAACAGGATTTGCTCAACAGTATCAACCGCGTACCTATGCCCACCACAGCCTCGCAGCAGCGGGGCGTTTCGTTCGAGGATGCGGTGATCAAGGGGACCGACGAGGACCAGTTTGACCCGGCGTTACTCCGGCAGGTACGCAAACTCCTCCCCCGGCCCATTGTGGAGACGCAGGTGTATTGCCAGTGGGAAATTGACGACGTGCTTTTCTACGGCTACGTCGATCTGATTGGCAAGTTCAAGGCGGTGGATATCAAAACGACGGGTTCGTATCAGAAAGACCGGTTTCTGTTCAACCACCAGAATCTGTACCTCCACGCGCTCAAACGCCGGGGCATCAAACTGATGGAATACGTCATTGCCGAGTTCCGGCCCGACGGTACCGCCGAGGTGCATCTGGAAAGCTATTCGCTGATGCACCCCATCGAGAAGCAACTGGAAGAAATCAGGCTGTTCAAAGCCTTTCTGGAAGAACACCGGACCCAGATTACCGACCCGAAAATTTTCGTGGCCGATGGCGAAGATGCCGATGCGCGGAGAAGAAAACGGGACTGATTACGAAGCCTGTATCATCGAAAAATGTCGGTCATTTCCAGCGAGATATTCAGGGCGGTGTCGGTCAGGGTACCGGCAATGAAGTTAGTGTATGGGGATTCATCCCGCCAAAAGGCCCGGCTGACCTGCCAAACCGGGCATTCAATCCGGTTTAGTTTCGGGGGCATCGGCCATCCGCCAAATTTGTATCACCGGGACGCCGGAACGGTCAAGAAAAAACAACACAATTAACTGATACACAAGACGAAAAAGACAATCGCTTTGATGCTGGGACTGGTAGCCGGTACCGCATCGTTCGCCCAACAAGCCCCCGTCAGTACGCCCGCTACGGACACGCCCCAAACCCGCCTGGTCATTACCCCCGACCAGAAAATCAAGCTGTTCGTGCAGCCGCTGGCCACCAACGGGCAGCTTGATTTCCTCGACGCGCAGGGCCGTGTACTCTACGGAGCCAACGTATCACTAAAGAACGGAATTGGTCAGCAGTTCGACATCACCGGCCTGCCAGTGGGCACTTATCGGTTGCTGGTTAAGACCAACAACGAAACAGTCACCAAAACCTTTGTGGTACAACCCGTGCCCAACCAGACGTTTGTGATGCAGCAGGCATAACAGGTAAGTAACGAGGTGTGAGTTATGAATTGGTTAGTGCGGGACTTTCCCACACCAGCCAATTCATAACTCACTTAATTTGAATCCCGTAGCTTTGTTCACTATGCCCTCATTCGTTCCGCAATCGCTCACCGCTGGCCAGAAGGTTCGGCTTGCGCTGAGTGTGCTGGTTATTTACTGGCCTGTTCGTCTTTACCAGAACCTCAGCAGCTGGAACCCGGAATTTCTGACCCGGAAGTTGCCGTTTTTCGTGGTCGAGGGCGTCTTTACATTCTGTTTTCTGCTCATCTGGGTCTATCTTATCGACTGGATGCAGCAGCGGCTCACGCGCCGGTTTGGGCGCGAAGAAACCGGCCAACTCCGGCTACCGGCTCAGGTGATGATGTTGCTGGCCGCCACTTTGATGGCGGTGCTGTTTAATGCGGGTTTCGGTTACGTGTACCGAAACATGGATACCGGCCTGACCGACCGCTTTCCAACCCTTGGCCAGGCACCCGAACGCCACCGGCATGACAACAAACCTGATTCCGGGCTGCGCAAACGCATGAATAACGGACTGATGTTCATGGCCCTGCTGTCGGCGTTTTACCTGACCACCAACCGGCGGTCGATCCGGCGCATCGAACAGTTACAACTTGATGCCGAACGACTGGAGAAAGAAGCGGTGCAGGCGCAGTTCGACGCGCTCAAAAATCAGATTAACCCGCACTTTCTGTTCAATAGCCTGAGCATTCTGTCGTCATTGGTCGATACCGATACCCGGCTGGCGGGGCAGTTCATCAACCGGCTTGCCAAAGCCTACCGCTACATTCTGGAACAGCGCGACAACGAGCGGGTACCGCTGCAAACCGAACTCGATTTCATTACGGCCTATACGTTTCTGCTCACCATTCGCTTCGAGGACAAGTTTGTCATCAGCATCGACGTGCCGCCCGATGCCCGCAACCGCTACGCCATTGCCCCGCTGACGCTGCAACTGCTGGTCGAGAATGCGGTGAAGCACAACCGGCTGTCGGAAGAAGAACCGCTGCGGATCAGTATTACATTGGAAGGCGATTACCTGCGCGTGGCCAACCCCATTCAGCCCCGCCCCGACCGCGAAGCATCAACCGGCATCGGCCTGCAAAACATTACCAACCGCTATAAACTCCTCACCGACAAGCCCGTCTGGATTGGCGAAGAAGCCGGTGAGTTTGTCGTTAAATTACCACTCCTAAACCAATGAGCGAATTGTGAATGAGCGAATAGTTACTGGTGCGTTTAATCGCTACCGGAGGATTTTCGCTCATTCACTCATTCGTAATTCACTCATTGAAAAACCATGAACGTCCTGATTGTTGAAGACGAAAAGCGCACGGCGCAGCGACTGGAAAAGTTGCTGGAACAGTATGACCCCGGTATTCGGGTGCTGGCGCAGTTGCCCGGCGTGGCCAAAGCGGTAGCCTGGTTTGCCGACCCGAATAACGCCCGGCCCGATCTGCTGTTTCTCGATATTCACCTCGAAGATGGGTCGGGCTTTCAGCTCATCGAACAGGCCGGGCTCACGCTGCCCATTATTTTCACGACCGCCTACGACGAGTACACACTCCAGGCGTTCAAAACCAACAGCGTCGATTACCTGCTCAAACCCATCGACCCCGACGAACTCCGTGCCGCCATCGACAAATTCAAAACCCGGCTAACGGTTCCTGACCTGAGCATTCTGCGCGGATTGCTGGGGCAGCTTGGTCCGGTGATTTCGGCTTCAGCGGGCTACAAAGAGCGATTTATGATTACAATTGGTCCTAAAATCCGCAGTATCGAAACCGCCGAGGTTGCTTATTTCTTTTTTCAGGACAAATCGACCTGGCTCGCTACGCAGGAAGGGCAGAACCTCTCCATCGAGTATAGTCTCGACAAGCTGACCACGCTGATGGACCCGGCGCGTTTTTTTCGGGTCAACCGGGCGTTCCTGGTGTCGCTGGAATCCATTCAAACGATCCATGCTTTTTCGGGCAGCAAACTCAAACTCGATCTGCTGCCCAAATCCCGGATAGATGTCTTCGTCAGTGGCGACCGCATTACGCCGTTCAAAGAATGGCTGGGGAAATAGTGAGCTGACATTGTAGCATTCAACCCCGGATTTGGCCGATTCGACCGGCCATTTAGGGTATCCAGTCCGGTTCTTTTTCGGGCGCGGGAAGCCGGTATCACCTTTGTGTCAGTCAGATACGGAGCAAACCTGACGAAACAGGTTTTTGTCTCCGTATCCAGCCACAACACACAAACACCGACATTCCGATGAACAAGCGCGTTTTACTTCTGACCCTGACGCTCGGCCTCTTTGGCCTGACCACTTTTACCACCACGCTCGCCCAGTTTGGCCCGCCGGGGGGCGGCCCCGGCGGGCAACCCGGCGATGGTAATGGCCGCAACCGCCCCACTACCAGCGAACCGAAGCCTTTTGAGATCGCGATGCCCAAAGGCAATAGCAAAATCAGCGGAATCGTGGTCGATTCGTCCCTGACCAAAGCGGTTGAGTACGCCACCATCGCCCTGATCGACAAAACCACCAAAAAGATAATTGATGGGACCATTGCCGACGACAAGGGCCGGTTTACCCTCACAAAAGTAGCTGAGGGGACGTATAACCTGGCCGTTCGGTTCATTGGCTACGCCGATAAAACCATCAGCAACGTAACCGTTGGCAAGGGCGACAACATCGACATGGGTGTGATTAAGCTCAACGTCAGTGCCACCACCCTCGACGCCGTGACGGTAACGGGCCGGAAATCGCTGATCGAAGAAAAAGTGGATCGGCTGGTTTATAACGCCGAAAAAGATTTGACGGCTAAAGGCGGTGATGCCGCCGACGTGCTGCGCAAAGTACCGCTGCTTTCGGTCGATTTTGACGGTAACCTGAGCCTGCGCGGTACCACCAACATCCGCGTACTTATCAACAACAAGCCCAGCACCATCATTGCCAGCAGCATTGCCGACGCACTCAGGATGATTCCTGCCGATCTGATTCAGTCGGTGGAGGTCATCACCTCGCCCTCGGCCAGGTACGATGCCGAAGGGTCGGGGGGTATCGTAAACATCATCACTAAAAAATCGACCATTCAGGGCTTCACGCTCAACCTCGATACGGGCGTAGGACTGCGCGGCTCCAATCTGGGTTTGAGCAGCAGTTTTCGCACCGGCAAGCTCGGCGTAACGCTGGGCGGCAATGGTCGGGCGTTTTACAACCCGGCCTTTGTAACGCTGGACCAGAACACGGTGCAAAACGGCAACGCCATCCGCACCAATCAGCAGGCATCAGCCTTCGACAACGGGTTGTTTGGGCGGTATAACCTCGGCTTCGATTACGACCTCGGTAAGAATCAGTTCATTACGGCAGGCGTCAATCTCGGCACCCGCAACTTCAAACGCGATCAGGAGTTCACCACGCAGCTCTTCACGAACAACGCGCTGAACAGTACCAATTACCGCAACGTGGACAGCCGCGATTTGTCGAACTCGGTGGACATGAACCTTGATTATATCCGCACCTTCAAGCCGGGACAGGAGTGGTCCGTTTCGACCCTGTACAGCATCAGCAACCTGACCAATAATTTCTATGCCGACCAGCTAAACGGATCGCAGGAAGTGGCGGGGCGGCAGAAAAACCTGAACAGCAACGTGAATAAAGAGATGACTGTACAAACCGATTACGTGCAGCCCATCGGCAAAAAACAGCAGATCGAGTTTGGCGTGAAAGGCATCTTCCGGGAAGTGAACAGTCAGTTTGAGTACCAGCTTGCCGGTCCAGCGGGCGCGTTTGAATTTGACGCCCGCAACCCGGCGGGTTTGCTCAACTACAGCCAGAACATTGGCGCGGGCTACGTCTCGTACACGGTGGCGATGGCCAACAAATACACGGTTAAACTCGGCACCCGCTACGAACACACCAGCATTATTGCCAACGACGCCGAACGCGACATTCTGATTCCCGATTACCAGAATCTGGTGCCAAGCATCAACGTCTCGAAAGGTCTGGGCAAGGCTACAACCCTGAAACTGGCCTATAGTCGGCGTATTCAGCGGCCTGGCTTGCAGCAGCTGAACCCGAACGTCAACTTCGCCAACGCCCAGAATATTACCATCGGCAATCCCAGCCTGAAACCCGAAATTACCGACAACGTAGAACTGAGCCTGAGTACGTCCATCAAAAAGAGTTACCTGAATCTATCGCTGTTCAGCCGGCAGTCCAGCAATTCCATCACGCGCATTACGATGCCGTCCGACTCAGTGGCCGGAGCCGTGATTACGACGTTTCAGAACATCGGCAGGGAGCAGACCCTGGGTATGAACCTGTTTGGCAATACGTACATCACCTCAACCTGGACACTGAATGGCAGTTTCGACCTGTATTACAACACCCTGTCGGGTCAGCAAACGGGCCTGAGCGGTTTGTCGGAATCAGTCAGTAACGCCGGGTTTATCCTGAGTGGTCGGTTGCAGTCGCAGGTGAGTTTACCCAATGGCTGGAGTGTGCAGGCGTTTGGCGGCTACCGGGGCAACCGGGTACAGTTGCAGGGATCGCAGAGTGGCATGGGCATGTACTCGGTGGGCGTTCGGAAAGACATCGCCAAAAAACAGGGATCCATTGGCCTGGCTGCCGACAACTTCTTCGGGGGTATGAAAATCCGCAATACGCTGACCTCGCCGATATTCAATCAGGTAAGCGTCAACAACATTTACAACCAGAACATCAAAGTCACGTTCAGCTACAAACTCGGCAAGATGAGTTTAGTGGCCAAAAAGAAAACCAAGGGCGTGACCAACACCGACGTCATGGGTGGCGACACGAACTAAGCCGCTTACCCATCCATTTCTTATTGCTTAACCCTTACCTGTTTCCATTGCTCATGACCTCAGGAAGACTGTTTGTCCAGAATGCCGGTGCGCTCACGCCCGGCGGCTGAGGGCGGACTTTCGTATCTGGTTTGTGCCAGTACACCCGTAGCTACGCTGGACGAGCAGCCGGGCCGGTTCCCTCTCTGGCACATCAAAGCTGGTCGCGAAACAATTACCGAAGTCGGTAACGGTATTGTCGATTTTAAAGCGGACTTTGCCACAGCTAAAACAGCGGGGCTGAAATATTTTTTCGTAGAGCAGGACATGGCTCCCGACCCAGTTGCCAACAGCACGACAAGTTATACCAACCTTAAAAAAATCTGACCTGATCTACCCTGGTCCCATCTCATGCAAATCTCTGCAAAACTTACCTGTCTGTTTCTGTTGTGCGCTCCCGTTGTGGAGGCACAGCAGGTTATTCGTTTGTATCCCGGTAAAGCCCCCGGCTCCGAAAGCTGGACCTGGTCGCAGCAGGAGAATGACAACAATGCCTTTAATACCCGCGTCGTCTATAATGTGGTGAACCCAACGCTGATGGTCTATCGCCCCGCCCCCGCAGTGGCCAACGGAACGGCAGTGGTAATCTGTCCGGGTGGCGGCTTCCATACATTGTCCATTGATAGTGAGGGAATTGATGTGGCGAAGTATCTCACGGCCAAAGGCGTAACGGCTTTTGTACTAAGTTACCGGCTGGTACACAGCCTGACTATCGACCCGGTGGCCGAACTGATGGCCACCATGGGCGATCGGGAAAAATTAGATGCTCAAAACGCTTCCGTTGTTCCACTGGCCATTGCTGACGGACACAAAGCGATGGCCTACGTTCGGGAACACGCGGGTGAGTTTGGCGTGAACCCCGCCCGGATTGGGATTATGGGCTTTTCGGCCGGTGGTACCGTTGCTGCCGGGGTTGGCTTTTCTTACACGGTTCCCAACAGGCCCGCTTTTCTCGCGCCTATCTATGCCTACGTCAGCGCGTTAAGCAACACAAAAGTACCTGTCGATGCCCCCCCGTTGTTTGCCGTAGCTGCCACCAACGACCAGCTTGGCCTAGCTCCGCAAAGCGTAAAACTTTACACCGACTGGCTTGCAGCTGGTAAAGATGCCGAACTGCATATGTACACCAAAGGCGGGCATGGTTTCGGAATGCGGAAACAAAATCTGCCCACCGATGCCTGGATTGACCGTTTTGGCGAATGGCTGGGTTTACAGGGATTTTTAACTAAAACGCCCTGACGGATCAACAAAATCAACCAACACGTTCTCAAATCAAGATGAGCGGACTCAGAAAAAAAGACATCAAGCAGGAAGTATTTGACCTATACGACGACTACGCCCACGACCGCATTGACCGGCGCGACTTCGTCCAGAAACTATCCGCCTACGCCGTGGGCGGGCTGACGGTGACCTCGCTGATGAGTTTTCTGATGCCCAACTATCAGGATAAAATTCAGGTCAGGGCCGATGACCCGCGCCTGCAGTCGGACTACGTCACGTATGACTCGCCCAAAGGGGGCGGACCGATAAAAGCCCTGCTGTCCATGCCGACGGGAAACACAAAGAAGCTCGGCGGCATTGTGGTGGTCCATGAAAATCGGGGGCTGAATCCGTACATCGAGGATGTAGCCCGCCGGGCGGCTCTGGCGGGGTTTGTCTCGATTGCGCCGGACGCGCTGACGCCACTGGGCGGCTATCCCGGTACCGACGATGCCGGTCGTACGCTGCAAAGCAAACGGGACAAAAACGAAATGCTCGAAGATTTTATCGCGGCCCATGACTACCTGAAAAGCCACAAAGCCTGTAACGGGAAAGTAGGTGTTGTCGGCTTTTGCTTTGGCGGGGGCATTGCCAACCTGATGGCCGTTCGTTTGCCCGCGTTGGCGGCCTCCGTACCGTTTTACGGGGGGCAACCACCAGTCGAAAACGTTCCTAAAATCCAGGCCCCGCTGCTGATTCACTATGCCGAACTGGATACCCGCGTCAACGAAGGCTGGCCCGCCTACGAAACCGCGCTGAAAGCGAATGGCAAACCGTACACGGCTCATGTGTATCCGAGCGTCAATCACGGTTTCCATAACGATACCACGCCCCGCTACGACAAAGCCGCTGCCGAACTGGCCTGGCAACGAACCATTGATTTCTTCACCGCAAAACTGGCCTGAGACCGGCAGCAGACTCAACGAAGACAATGTGTGTATCGGGCAAGCATAGCGTTTTGCCCTACCTTTGCGGGTATGTTGCAACGGGTGCTTCGGCTTTATCGGAATGCGTATTCGGGTTTGTCGCCGATGGTGTGGCTGCTGGCGGGCGTCATGCTCATCAACCGCTGCGGTACGATGGTACTGCCGTTTTTAACGCTTTACCTGACGCAGCACCTCGGCTACTCCATTGCCGACGCGGGCATTGTGATGGCGGTCTATGGTCTCGGCGCGTTTGTGGGTACGTTCATGGGCGGCAAACTCACCGACCGCTACGGCTTTTACTACGTGCAACTGCTGAGTCTGCTGTTTGCCGGGGCGTTTTTACTGGTGCTGCAACTCGTCACGAGTTTCTACGGACTCTGCGCCAGTGTGTTCGTGTTTACGTTATTCGGCGATACGTTCCGGCCCGCCAATCAGGCGGCTGTGGCGTATTATGCCGTTCCCGCCAACCGGACCCGCGCGTTTTCGTTCAACCGGCTGGCCATTAACCTCGGCTGGGCCGTTGGCGGGGGCCTGGGCGGCTGGCTGGCGGGTATCAACTACAACCTGCTGTTCTGGGCCGACGGACTGACCTGCTTAGCCGCCGGCATTGTTCTGGCCATATTCCTGCCCAAACCAGTAACCGATGCACCAGTGCAGATCAGCGTGACGCAACCCAACGACCTTCGGCCCCTACCCCCCAGCCCCGCACGTTCTCCCTGGCGCGACCGGCTCTTTCTGGCCTTTGTGGCGTGTTCGGCTCTGTATCTGGTCACGTTCATGCAACTGTTCACCATCGTACCATTGTATTTCAAGGAAGTGCTACGGCTGACCGAGCAAACCATTGGCGCGATGATGGCCCTGAATGGACTTCTTATCGTGGTTATCGAAATGGCGTTGGTCTATAGCCTCGAAGCGCGGGGAAAACCCGAAATCCGGCTTATCGTTATCGGCGTGGTCTTTACGGCGGTATCGTACGCCCTGCTGACGCTGACCAGCCTGCCGGGCCTGACTGTTGCGCTGGCGTATATTCTGTTTGTTACCGTCAGCGAGATGTTTGCCATGCCGTTTATCCAGTCGTTTACCGTTGACCGGGCTACACCCGGCACGCGGGGGCAATACCTGGCGTTGTATGCTATGGGCGGTGCATTTGCGCAAACAACGGCCCCGGCCTTCGGCTCGCTGATGGTGACGAACTTCGGCTACTCGGCCCACTGGGTTGCGCTGGCGGGTGTCGCGCTTATTTCAGCAACGGGGTTCTGGTGGGTCGGGCAGCGACTCCGGCGGCAGACGGTTGCATTGGTCGCAGGGGAACCGGTGGCGAGTTGATTTGAATAAGCGATAGTGTTATATTTGGTTTTACAGAGAAATCATGAAAACGACTGATCAGAAAAAAACAGGGCAGCGACGGGTTACGAAGCCAGTCCGTTTTGGAGGGAAATTTAGCTCGGTTAACCCGGCAGTTAATTGGACCGCTTCAACCCGAAAAAAACATGATCAGGCTCTGCTCTTCAAGAATCGGATTTTGTATCTGCCAGCTAACGATTATTTATCTAAGCCGGAACAACTTTGGCTGGTAGAATCTATTGTAGGTACCGATTTAGTACAGAAAGCAGTTTTGGGATCAAAAATGCTTAACAATGCTTTCTTCGAACGACTTCTCGGGCAGGTTTCTACTACTTTTTACCTCAGCAATGACGAGGCCTGGTTATTAAGTTATGACGACGAGTTGACACGAGCCGATTTTGGCCCACTTACCCCAATCAGTCTTCTCGAAGCCGTTCGGCGTTATGGATTACCGGCTGTTGAAAAGGCCAAAGAAAAAACGGCGATTTATCTCTGATGCTTCCCAATAACGACCCGTTGCTGGCACGTTTGGGACCGGCAGTACTCCCCTTTGAACACTCACAGTTTAACCGCGAGGTCTTGCCCGGCGAAGACGTAATTTTTCTCGACTACATTATAAGTCTCGAATCTGGCCATTTCCCACCCGGTTGTTTACGATGTAATCCTAACGATGCTGAGCGTCGGAATAAAACCTATCTCTGGGTTATCGACGAAGAAGGGCTACGGGTTATTCTCGAAGCAACGCCTAACCCATTATCGGCACGGGGATGCGTTTGCCATACTAACATTACGGGCCGTCGAAAAGCGTATCAGGGTGGTGAACTCTGGTTTGGTACCGACAGCGTCATCTATCTCAATAACCAGTCGGGCCGGTTCAAAGCCATAACGCTTGATCAGCGGCAGGCCGTCCTGGACTATTTTCAGCAGGTTGGCTTCTCAGTCGTCCAGGCCCCCAACCGCCCCGGTTAATAGCCCATTTACGCCACTCCGGCATCAGCCATATCCATTCACCGGAACGCTGGACCATTCACTCACCGGAACACCGGGCCGTCATAATTCACTCATTCACCAATTCACTCATTGCACCCGTGAAACTCTGGCAAAAAGACACCACCGTTACCAACGCGCAGATCGACCGCTTCACCGTAGGCCGCGACCGCGACATGGACCTGTACCTCGCCCCCTTCGATGTGCTGGGTAACCTCGCCCACGCTCAAATGCTCGAAACGATTCAGCTCCTTACGACGGATGAATTAGCGATGCTGACCGCTGAACTGAAACGCATCTACCAGCAAATTGAAGCCGGAGCGTTCGTTATCGAAGATGACGTAGAAGACGTGCATTCGCAGATCGAGCTGATGCTGACGCGGACGCTGGGCGACGTGGGTAAGAAAATCCATTCGGGCCGGTCGCGCAACGATCAGGTGCTGGTGGATATGAAGCTCTTCACCCGCGACCGGCTCTGGACCGTTGCCGAAGCTACCCGGCGCGTGTTTGACCGGCTCATTGCCCGCTCCGAGCAGCACAAGGCCGATTTACTGCCGGGCTACACCCATTTGCAGATCGCCATGCCGTCGTCGTTCGGGTTGTGGTTTGGGGCCTACGCCGAAGGACTGGCTGACGATATGCTGATGCTACAAACGGCCTACCGGCTGGCCAATCGCAACCCGCTGGGGTCGGGTGCGGGCTACGGCTCGTCGTTTCCGCTCAACCGGCAGCTTACTACCGATTTGCTGGGGTTTGAGGGGATGCACGTCAACGTGGTGTATGCACAGATGAGCCGGGGCAAAACCGAACAAACGGCCCTTACCGCCCTGGCCGCCGTGGCCGCTACGCTCTCGCGCATGGCAATGGATATTTGCCTGTACAATAGCCAGAACTTCGGGTTCCTGACCCTGCCCGACGCGCTCACCACAGGCAGCAGCATCATGCCGCACAAGAAAAACCCCGACGTAGCGGAGTTGCTGCGGGCCAAAACCAACCGGCTCAAGGCCCTGCCGATGGAGGTAACGATGGTGCTGAGTAACCTGCCCTCCGGCTACCACCGCGACATGCAGATTCTGAAAGAAATTCTGATGCCCGCCTTTGACGACCTGCTGGACTGCCTGCAAATTGCCGATTACATGCTGGAACACGTTCAGGTGAAGTCCCACCTGCTCGAAGACGCCAAATATGATTTACTGTTCAGCGTGGAGCGGGTAAATCAACTCGTGCTGGAGGGCATACCCTTCCGGGAAGCATATCGAATTATCGGGCAGGAAATTGCCGACCACACGTACGTACCGCCCCGCCACTTGAATCACACCCACGCGGGCAGCATCGGCAACCTGCAAAACGACCTGATTTTCAATCATATGCAACAGACGCAGGCCAGCTTCGGAGCCGACCGGGCGCAACAGGCCGTGGCGCGGCTGCTTTCGTGAAGAATGCTTAACTTTATAAAAAACCAACTGCTATGGTATCGTTAGCCGAAGAAACCGTTCAGGCCAAAGCCATTCCCGAATCGCTCATTTACGAAACGCTGCATGGTCGTCCGCTCTATTATAAGGGCTATCGGGACGTTGTGGCCAACACCTTGAAACCAGAAACCGTCATCGGAAGCAGCGATTTGCAGAGTATTTTAGTATCCCTTATCAATACATATATCACCGTCAATCGAGACAAAAAACGGTACATCACCGCCACTAATGAATCGGGGCTGCACATTGCCATTGGCGATAATCTCTCTGCCGATATTGCCATCTTTGAAAAGGCTCGTTTGGGGAAACTTAAAGGCAAATACTTCGACGTACCGCCCAAAATCGTGATCGAAGTCGATATCAAGATCGACCCTGCCGGCATTGGCAGCGACGTAGCGTACATCGCCGAAAAAAGTGGGGAATTATTCGATTTCGGTGTGGAGCGGGTTTTCTGGATTCTGTCCAGCATTCAGAAAATCATTATCTCCGGCCCGGTCAGGACTGGATTACGACCGACTGGAGTAATGATATAACTATCATGGATGGCTGCATCCTGAACGTAAAGCAATTACTTGACGAAGAAGAAATAGCGTACTGATATTCTCAGACTAAATCTCAACAGGTTGGGAGTTGGTATGTACCGACGCTCACTAAGCATTAATCAACATAGTCATGACAGCAACGCAGGAGAAAGAGCAGCCAGCCGTACAGGCCATTCCGTCGGCCCTGGTCTATGAGGTACTCAACGGAAGACCGCTGTACTACCGGGGGTATAAAGAAGTCATCGAGAAAAACCTAAACCCCGAAACCGTCATGGGCAGCAGCTCTTTGCAGTCAATTTTGGTCAGTCTTATCTACGGCTATACACTTGCCAACCGGGACAAGAAGAAATACCTGCCTGTCACGAATGAAGCGGGTGTTCGTCTTGATCTGAACAGCAACCTGTCCTGTGACATTGCCATTTTTGAGAAAGGTACGTTTGAGATTACGACCAGGTATTTCGACGTGCCGCCCAAAATTGTGATCGAGGTGGACATCAAGATCGACCTGAGTGAGTTCGACGGGATAGAATATGAGTACGTGGCCGAGAAAACGCAGCGGCTGTTCGACTTCGGCGTGGAGCGGGTGTTTTGGGTGTTCAGCAAATCGCGCCGGGTGTTTGTCTGTCTGCCCGGTCAGGACTGGATTTTCACCGACTGGAGCAACAACATCCCCATCATGGACGGCTGCATACTGAACGTAAAATACCTGCTGGAAGAGGAAGAAATAACGTATTAAGTCTGATCCAATGATAAACCACTCCGTTGCCGTCCGCATAACCTACTCCACACGATATGCCACCAATTTGTTGCCGAAAAACGTGGGTACGATCAGCAGTTTCTTTTTGGCAACGTACTCGATGTCGGCGGAGTTTACTTTGGCTTCGCGGGTATCCAGCAACTGCTGCTTTTCGCCCCCGCCCGTGACGTGGAATACCTGCCCGTTCCAATCCGATACGAAATAACCGGCCTTACCGTCCGACACGATGCCATCGGTGGCGGCCATACCATCGGCAATGGTCATCATGGTTTTGGTGGCTACGTCAACCGCCCGCAACGCGCCGATTTTAGTGCTGCCAATCATCAGCTTGTCTTTGCCAACGGCTAATACGCCATTCGGTTTGTTGAGCTGCTCGCCGTCCATCCAGAGCGTCCAGTTACCGTCTTTGAGTCGGTAAATTTTATCGTCGCGGCTGTCCGATACATAGACCGTACCGTCTTTGGCTACCGTTACGTCGTTCAGAAACGCTTTTTTCTGATCAACGGCGTCGTAGGTCTTCTCGGCCTGTCCGGTTTCGGTATTGATCACGACAAGTCGATAGACATCCGTTACGTAGAGTTTGTTTTTGTGAATGCCCATACCCTTTGGCGCATTCAGCCCGCCGGCCCAGTGCAGGTTTTCTATTTTCCCGTCGAGTGATACCTTCGAGATAAACCCGGCCCCATCGAGGGCGTCGGACTTCCCGTCGATATTGGCCACGTAGAGCGTATTCTTCCCGTCGAACAGAACGGATTCGGGTACGCGCAGGGTGGTGTCGGTTTCCCAGACTTTTACGAGTTTCATGGGCTTTGGCGCAACCGGCGGCAGCAGGGCCATCAGGGTAACGGCAGCAACAAAAGTAAACGCGGGGATAATGAATGAACGCATGGTAAGTAATTGGTTATTAATATCTAATGAGATTTCTATGTATTTTCCATTACGAGTTTTTTGGCCTAAACAGGCCACCATCGGTTCAGAAAGGCGTTGAGCATAGTATTTTTTGACGAACGCATTTCTGGCATGAAATTTAGCGAAAACATTCCCGAAACGAAGGCGTTTACCAACGCACACAACGTGTTTCTCAACGAAAACTTCTGCCCTCCTATGGAAACCTATCGCACACCCGCTGATTCTTCGCTGTCACCAACTACGCTGCCTCTCAAAGCCAGCATCCGCGACATGATGCAGGTCCAGAAAGATTACTACCTGCCCGACGAATTGTTCTGGGAAATCTTCAACGCCCGCGTCCTGCTCAATCAGGAAATCGACATAACGAGTTACGTGCGCGGCCTGACCCGCCCATTGGCATAACTGCCGGTCTCTACAATAGTTTTACGCTGAACAGAGCTTTGGACTTGACGTATATAAACGACAGCACCACCAGCGTTAGGATTCCACCGCCCAGCACCGATGGCACCGTGCCGACCAGACTGGCCATCAGCCCCGACTCAAACGCGCCGATTTCGTTGGAGGTACTCACAAAGATACCGTTTACAGCCGCCACCCGCCCGCGCAGATGGTCGGGCGGAAAAATCTGCATGATCGTTTGTCGGATAATGACGCTCACACTATCGAACGCGCCGGTCAGGGCCAGCATGAACAGCGAAAGGTAGAAATTAGTAGAGAGGGAAAAAATGATGGTCGCCACGCCAAACCCGGCTACGGCCAGCAACATATTGCGCCAGGCGTTTTGAGTGGGTGGGTTGCGGGTCATGTACGCCAGCGTCAGCACGGCCCCTATGCTGGGCGCGGCCCGCAGAAAACCCAGCCCCTCGGCCCCTACGCGCAGGATATCTTCAGCAAAAACGGGCAGAATGGCCACCACGCCCCCAAAGAGTACCGAGAACAGGTCGAGCGAAATGGCGTAGAGAACAATAGGCGTTTTAAAGACGAAATCGAAGCCTTCGCCCAAACTTTTGCGCAACCCAAGCGACGGCGCGGTATTGACCGGCACCGGCTTGCGGCTCACCAGCGAAATCAGGACAAAGCACAGCACCAGCAGCCCGATAACCACCAGCAGCGTGTTGTCGAACCCGAGGCCACTGTACAGAAACCCTGCCACGCCCGGCCCGGCAATGGCCCCAGCCTGCCAGAACGAACTGCTCCAGGTGGCCGAGTTAGGATACAGCTCGCGTGGCACCAGAAACGGCTTCAGCGACGAACTGGCGGGCGAGTAAAACCCTTTGGCCGTGCCAATGAGCATCAGCACCCCATAAATCGTGGCCAGCTGCGCCGTTTGCGAGAGGTGGCTCACGACCGAAGGCTGGAAAACGAAGTACATAATCACCGACCCCAGCGTGATAACGCCCAGACTCCATTGCAGAATACGCTTCTTATCGCGCCGGTCGGCGAGGTGGCCGCCAAAGAGTGAGAGGGCAATGAACGGGATAGCTTCGGCCAGCCCCACCAGACCGAGGGCCAGCGGCTCGTGGGTCATTTTGTAGAGTTCATAGCCCAGGGTCACTTCCTGAATCAGCAGCGTGGCCGTAATCAGGAAACTGTTCGTTACAAAATACCGAAAGTCAGGAATACGCAGTGATGCGTAGGTGTCAATTGATTGTGTTTTCAAGGTTTTACCGCAAAGACGCAAAGGAAAGCGCAAAGGTCGCAAAGAGGAAACTCCCCTGCGACCTTTGCGCTTTTTTCTTTGCGTCTTTGCGGTAAAAGTTTACGAGATACTAATGGACTTCACTTCGTTTTTCACGGCCACCTTCGGCAGTTGTACCGTCAGGATACCATCAGTGTAAGTCGCCATGATGGCGTTGGCATCAACGTTTTTAGGAAGCTGGAAACTCCGCTCGAATGGGTTCACACCAAATTCCTGGCGGGTAAATGTCTCCTTTGGTTCGGTGGCTTCGGGCTGGTAGCTGATGGTCAGCATGGCATTTTCGAGCCTGACGGTAAAGTCTTCCCTTTTCAGACCGGGCGTAGCCAAAGCCAGCGAAAAGCCGGTTTCGGTTTCCTGCACGTTGGCAGCCGGACCATTAGGCCGGGTATTATAAAATCGATTGACAACCGGGCGCGTATGCAGGGGGCTGAAAAAAGCGGGGCGGTTATATTGAACTAAAGTAGCCATGATTAATTGCTGATTTGAGTGAACTGTTTGTCTCCGAACACATTACCTCTTAGTCAAACGACGTACCAACCTTAAAAACAGGGCAAAATGGCACACATTTTCTACAGCAAAGAAAAAAATACGACACAATGTCCTGAAAAGACCACAAATTGGAAATGGTCAACACGCCAGAAGGTGGCCCACCGGGTAATTCATACAAACACAGGATATACTGACTTAGTGAAACTTGACAAAAAGCAAACTTGGCTTACCCAATTGGAACGCCTATTTTTATAGCCCAATCGTTCACTCACTTATCGTAACTCCTCTTTATAGTATGAACCCACGACTCCTGTCTATTACCCTTCTTATAAGTTGCTGCGTGCTGACAGTCAGCGCTATGGCTCAACAATCAGCCGCTGACCTGTTCAATGCCGGACTTGCCAAAAGCAAAGCAGGCGACTATACCGGTGCGCTTCAGGCGTTCTCGATGTCGATCACGATGAACCCCGATAATGCCGCCAGCTACTATAACCGGGGCGTAGCCAAAGCCAGCCTAAGAGACCACCGGGGGGCTATTCTTGACTACGACCATGCCATCGAACTCAATTCAAAAGACGCCTTAGCCTATATGAGCCGGGGCATCAGCAAAAGCCGACAGGACGATCACCGGGGGGCATTACTGGATTATAGTCGCTCCATTGAACTCAACCCCGACGATCCGCAGGCGTATTACAACCGGGGCATCAGCCGGGGGCAGATTGATCAGAACCGGGCCGCCCTGCTCGATTTCGATAAAGTCATTGAACTTGACCCGGCCAACATTCCGGCGTATTATAATCGGGGTACCACCAAACAGAAAATTGACGATTTTGCCGGTAGCTTAACCGACTTTACCAAAGTCATCGATGCCAGCCCAAAACGGCCACAGGCGTATGCTACGCGGGGTAACTCGAAGGTTGAACTCAGCGACTATGCCGGAGCCGTAGCTGATCTTAACAAAGCCATTGAACTCAGCCCCGAAGATGGCGACTCTTATTTCTATCGGGCCTTTGCCAAAGGTAAACTTGAGGATTATAAGGGCGCATTGCCCGACTACACCAAAGCCATTACGCTCAAAAACGACAATGTGCGGGCCTATTACGGACGGGGGTTTTGCCGCAGTAAACTCGGCGATCAGAAGGGAGCGATGCAGGACTTCAATCAGGCTATTGAAATGAACAGCAGCGACCCCAACGCCAAAATCACGTACAGTGGCCGCATTAGCCGTCCTATTCTCGACAACCTGCGGAACGTAGTACAGGAGCGGAACAAACTCAATAAACTCGGCGACGACCGGGCCGAAGCGTATTTCAGCCGGGCCGTCAGCCGCAGCAAGCAGGGCGACGCCAAGGCCGCCATTGCCGACCTCAGTAAAGCCATTGAATTAAACCCGGCCTATTCGGAAGCCTATTTTACACGCGGCATGATTAAGTCGATGCAGGGCGATCAGCGGGCGGCCATTATGGACTGCAATAGTACCGTAAAGCTGACGCCCAACTACGCCGAAGTGTATTATGTACGGGGCGTTCTTAAGCACAGCCTCGGCGATGAAAATGCCGGGTGTCTTGACCTTTCCAAAGCCGGTGAGTTAGGCTACACCCCCAGCTACAAAGCCATCAGCGATTACTGCAACTGACAACCGGGCTGCAACGTCTGACCAGGTTAGTCAGGCGTTGCTACTCGAACCGCAGGTGCTTGACCGAATCGCCGGAGCTTTCGAGTTCGAGCAGGGAGTCGATGCCGATTTCGAGGTGTTTATTCACGAACTGACCCGTTACGCGCTTATCGCTTTCTTCGGTTTTGACCCCTTCCGGCACCAGCGGATTGTCGGACACTAACAGCAACGCCCCGTGCGGAATGGAATTGGCAAACCCGACAATGAACAGCGTGGCCGTTTCCATGTCAACGGCCATGGCCCGGGTTTCGAGGAGGTAGTTTTTGAATTTCTCGTCGTGTTCCCAGATGCGCCGGTTGGTGGTATAGACGGTACCGGTCCAGTAGTCGAGTTCGTGTTTTTTGATCATCGACGACACGGCCCGCTGCAGCCGAAAGGACGGAAGGGCCGGGATTTCGGGCGTCATGTAATCATTGCTGGTACCTTCGCCCCGGATGGCCGCAATGGGCAGGACCAGATCACCAACCTGCGTTTTTTTCAGCCCCCCGCACTTCCCCAGAAACAGCACCGCTTTGGGGTCAATAGCTGACAGTAAATCCATGACCGTAGCGGCCATGGCACTGCCCATCCCGAAATTAATGATGGTGATGTTGTTGGCCGTTGCCGTTTGCATGGCCCGTCCCACGCCAAATACCTCGGCACCGAATTTCTCGGCGAACATATCAACGTAGTTGATAAAATTGGTGAGCAGAATGTACTGGCCAAACTGCTCGATGGGTGTGCCGGTATAACGCGGCAGCCAGTTATTGACTATTTCCTCTTTGGTTTTCATGGTATGAAAGAGCGAAAGAGCGAAAGAGTGAAAGAGTGAAAGATGCTTACCGCACCGGCGGACCGGCGAGAACCTACCAGCGTAGGCAACTTTCACTCTTTCGCTCTTTCATTCTTTCACTCATTAATTATCTTCGCAGATGCTCGACTTGAACCTGCCTTCGTTTGACTGCAAAACTAAGCAGATCGAAGGTAAAGCCTATATTTTTGATTTGTTACGCCGAAAGTACGTCCGGCTCTCGCCCGAAGAATGGGTGCGGCAGCACGTGGTAAACCTGCTCCTGACGCACTATGCCTACCCCAAAGCCCTGATCCGCAGCGAAGGTAGTCTGACGCTGAACCAGACCCAGAAACGTACCGACATTGTGGTGTTTGACCGGCAGGGGCAGCCATTTCTGGTGGTCGAGTGCAAGGCTCCGCATGTGCCGCTGTCGCAGGCAGTATTCGATCAGGTGGCCCGCTACAATCACGTACATCGCGCCCCGTATCTGGTCATCTCCAACGGCCTGGTTCACTATTGTTGCCGCGTGGATCACGAAGCCGGCAGCGTTGCGTTCATGGAGGACTTCCCGGCGTATGCGTGAACCGAATACAACCGTGCTGATGTTGTCCGCGCTTCCGTATCCCGGCGCTTCGGGTTCAGCCGTGAGAAACCCGTTGAGTTCGTCGTGGCTGGATCAATCAGCAAGCTTACCCTTTATCATCCAGACTTCTACCGAGTCATCACTGGAATAGGCGTTGGTACTGGTCAGGGACACTACTGTTCCATCGGCCAGCACACACAGGCTGTTCCAAAGCCCCGACTTACTGGCCGGGAGTTGGAACGGGCTGCCTGTTCCGCCAAAATTTCGGGCGGTTGCATCGCCAACCGCCACTTTCATTTCGGCATAGTCTATTTTGTTAACGCGGCCCTCAGTACTCTGGTACGAGAGCAGCGTCTGACCGGTGGGCAGTTGGCGCAGATAAGGCGCGCCGGCGTAGATGGGTTCAGGCAGCGAACTGGCCAGCGCCGACCAGCGGTCAGGGCTGTTGTTCAGAACCGGCCCGGCCCAGTTTTGAGCCAGCGAGGAATGGATAATATACGGTTTGAAATTCCGAAACCCGTTGTCTTCGATAGCCACAACCAGATCGCGCCCGCTACTGAGCAGGAGTGGCACCGGCATTCCATCGCGACTACCCGCCCGGAAGCTGATTATCTGGGGATTTT
>Ga0105045_10001256_pt1 | contig 20559 bp, 22 predicted proteins | sample MAT02_FD_78089 | JGI IMG/M metagenome (GOLD analysis project Ga0105045, IMG submission 78089) | Freshwater microbial communities from Lake Fryxell liftoff mats and glacier meltwater in Antarctica - MAT-02 (megahit assembly) | ecosystem: Environmental > Aquatic > Freshwater > Ice > Liftoff... | reverse complement strand
GAGCGCGGCGCGGCGGCTCATGCGCGCCCCCGCGACAGCGCGGGCACCTGGCCGCGGAAGCCCATCGCGCCCGACACCAGCGGATCGGCCAGGCCGGGGACATGGCCCAGCGCGACCAGGCCCAGCGTGCGCAGCACGTGCATCGGGAAGGATGCATTGGCCGTGGCGCGCGCCAAGCCGTCGCTGAAGGCCAGCGTGCGTTCGCGGTCCTCGCGGCGTCGGCTTTCGTACTCGGCCAGCAGGGCCTGTGCGCCGGGGTCGCCGCCGGCCAGCACTTCGGCCAGCGTGAGCGCGTCGCGCAGCCCCAGGTTGAAGCCCTGCGCGCCGATCGGGTGCAGGGTCTGCGCCGCGTTGCCCATCACCACGCAGCGCGGCGCGGTGATGCGCTGCGCCACCCGCCGGACGATCGGATAGGCGCTGCGCGCACCCGCGCGCAGCACGCGGCCGGCGCGCCAGCCGAAGCGGCGCTGGAAGTAGTCGATGTAGGCCTCGTCGGGGAGCGCCAGCACGCGGGCCGCGTCACCGCTCGCCACGGCGCAGATGGCGCCGTAGTGGCCGCCGGCCATCGGCAGCAGGGCCACGGGGCCCTGGTCGGTGAAGCGTTCGTAGGCGGTGCCGTCGGGCGCGCGGTCGGTGGCGAGGCTGCACACCAGCAGGGTCTGGCCGTAGTCGTGTTCATCGGTGCCGATGCCAAAAGCTTCGCGCGCCAGCGAACGGGTGCCGTCCGCCGCCACCAGCAGCCGCGCGCGCAGGCGGCGGGTTTCACCGGCTTGCTCGATCACCACCACCGGGCCATCGGCCCGAGGCTCGACCGACATCACGCTGGCCGGCCGATAGCGCACCAGATCCGCCGCCGCCAGCCGCGACTCCAGCGCCTGGCCCAGTTCGCGCGCCAGCACCACGCCACCGAAAGCCTCGCGCCCGTGGTCGGTCGCGGCCAGGCGCACCGAGCCGAAATCGCCGGCGCGCGTGATGTGGACGCGGCGGATTGGCGCCGGCGCCGTGGCCAGACGGGGCAGCACGTCCAGTGCCGACAGCGCGTTCAGGCTGGCCAAGGCCAGGGCCAGCTTGCGCTCGTCGAAGCCCGGTGCGCCTTCCTGCGGCAGGCTGGACTCGACCTGCGCCACGCGCCAGCCGCGGCCGTCCAAGGCACAGGCCAGGGCGCTGCCGACCAGGCCGCCACCAAGGATGAGGATGTCGTGATCAAAGCCGTCGTGCGATGCCATGGCACAATGATACGCCGCTCGCCGATGACGGCCACGCATGGCCCGCCGGGGCCGCAGTTCCGCTAAAATGAAATCCTGACCTCCGTGAAGACGCCCCCATGACATTGACCACCCGCTCGCGCGTTGCCATCTTCGTCGGGCTCGCCGCGCTCATGGCCGCCACCCGCCTCAACCATTTCGGCGCTGTGCCCGACGCGTCGTGGGCCGTGTTCTTCATCGCCGGTTTCTACCTGCGCGGCAGCGTGCGCTGGGCTTTCCCGGCACTCATGGCGACGGCGGTGGCGGTGGACTACGCGGTCATCACCGCCAGCGGGCAGAGCTTCTGGAGCCACTACTGCGTGTCGCCGGGCTACTGGTTCCTGGTGCCCGCGCACCTGTCGATGTGGCTGGGCGGCAGCCTGCTGCGCCGCCAGTATCGCGCCCGGTCGGCCAACACGCTAAGCCTGCTGCCGGTGCTGGCGTTTGCCAGCGTCGCGGCGTGCCACTTGTTCGCGCAGGGTGGTTTCTACTGGCTGAGCGATTCGGTGGCCAACCCCACCGTCGCCGGCTGGGCCGGCAACTACGCCGATTGGTTCCTGCCCTACCTGCGCAGCGCCAGCGTCTACATCGCGCTGGCCACGGTGCTGCATGCCGTGCTGGCCCCGCTGCTGCGCCCGGCCACCGGCGCCGCCGGCACCGCGGTCCGCTGAGGTCGCCATGGGCAATCGGCTGTCGAAGATCTACACGCGCACCGGCGATGACGGCAGCACGGGCCTGGGCGACGGTTCCCGCGTCGCCAAGGATTCAGCCCGGGTCACCGCGTATGGCACCGTGGACGAAGCCAATTCGGCGATCGGCATCGTTCTGGCGTGCGACATCCCCGACGCGGTGCGCACCGTGCTGGTGTCGGTGCAGCACCAGCTTTTCGACCTGGGCGGCGAGCTCTGCATCCCGGGCCACGCGGCCATCTTCGACGCCGACATCCAGCGCCTCGAAGACCAGCTCGACGGTTTCAACGCCGACCTGCCCCCGCTGAAGGACTTCATCCTGCCCGGCGGCGGCCTGGCCGCCGCGCACTGCCATCTCGCACGCACCATTTGCCGGCGCGCCGAGCGCGAATCGGTGACCCTGTCACACCACGACGCCGTGCGCCCCGAAGCCATCCGCTACCTCAACCGGCTCTCCGACCTGCTGTTCGTGCTGGCCCGCGTGCTAGCCCGCGCCAGCGGCTACGGCGAAGTGCTCTGGAACCACGAGCGCCGGAAAGGCTGAGCGTGCTGCTGTACACCCACCCCGCCTGCCTGGCGCACGACCCCGGGCCCGGACACCCGGAGTGCCCGGCGCGGCTGGAGGCGGTGCTGCATGCCGTCCGCGCCGCGTTCCCGCTGGCCCCTTGGCGGGAGGCGCCGCGCGCCACGCGCGACGCGCTGCTGCGCGTGCACAGCCGCGACCTGGTGTCGCGCCTGCTCGACACGCCGTTCGACGGCCGCCTGCGCCTGGACGAAGACACCGCCATGTCGGTGGATTCAGCCGAGGCCACGCTTCGCGCCGTGGGCGCCGGCACGGCCGCGGTGGACGCGGTGATGGCCGGCGAGCACACGCAGGCCTTCTGCGCGGTGCGTCCGCCGGGCCACCATGCCACCCGCGGGGTGGCGATGGGCTTCTGTCTTTTCAACTCCGTGGCGGTGGCGGCGGCACACGCCGTGCACGAGCACGGGCTGGAACGGGTGGTGATCGCCGACTTTGACGTTCACCACGGCAACGGCAGCCAGGACATCTTCGCCGGCGATGCCCGCGTGATGTACGCCAGCTCGCACCAGTGGCCGCTCTACCCCAACAGCGCAGGTACCGACGATCCGGGCGTGGGCAACGTGGCCAACGCAACGCTGGCGCCGGGCGCCGGCGGTGACGCCTTCCGGCACGCCTGGCGCGAGTTGCTGCTGCCGCGGATCGAGGCCTTCCGTCCGCAGCTGGTGCTGGTATCGGCCGGCTTCGATGGCCATCGCCTCGATCCCCTCGCCGACCTCGTGCTGGAAGCCGCCGACTACCGCTGGCTGAGCGCCGAACTGGCCGCGCTTGCGCGCCGCCACGCGCAGGGCCGGCTGGTGTCGCTGCTGGAGGGCGGCTACAGCCTGGCGGCACTGCGGGCCTGCAGCGTGGCGCACCTGGAAGGGTTGGCCGCCTGAGGCGGGCACCCAGCCCCGCGCCGCCGAGGTGCTGCGGTGGCGCAGGCCGCGCACAAGACGATGCCCTTTGTTGCCCCGGTAGGCGCGTTGGGCCAAGCTATCGTGTCTTTCCCCGGGATGTCTCCGTGCACCGTCCAGCCCTTCGCCTGCTCCCTCTCTGCCTGGCTGTCGCCTGCGCTACGCATGCACGCGCGGCCCACGCCCAGGAAAACGCCGCGTCCACCTGGGAGCTGTGCCCCTCGGCCGAGACCCTGCCCCTGTTCCGGCCGCTGTCGAACGCGCTGGCGCCGGCCGACGACGCGGCGCTGCCCACCGACGTCGACGGCGAAACCATAGACCAGAGCCAGAAAGACACGACGGTGCTCTCGGGCAACGTTGAACTGCAGCGCGGCGACCAGTGGCTGGGCACCGACAAGCTCACCTACCAGCACGACAGCGAGCGCTTCTTCACCGAAGGCCCGGTCCGCTACCAGGACGACGGCCTGCGCTTCACCGCCGACCGGGCCGAGGGCGATCAGAAAGCCGACCGCATGCGGCTGCAGAACGTGCGCTACCAGTTCAACCAGAACCTGGGCAACGGCACGGCCTCCACCCTGACGATGGTCGGCAAGACCGGCACCCTGGAGGACGGCACGTATTCGACCTGCCCACCGGGCCAGCGACAGTGGGAGTTCACCGCCAGCCGCATCGACGTTGACCAGGAAGAAGCCATGGGCACGGCGCGCAACGCCACCCTGCGCCTGGGCGGCGTGCCGGTATTGTGGCTGCCTTACGTGCGCTTCCCCACCGACGACCGCCGGCGCACCGGCCTGCTGTCGCCGACGCTGGGCCGCGACGACCGCAACGGCTTCGAGTACGAGCAGCCGATCTACCTGAACCTGGCGCCGAACTACGACGCCACCCTCAAGCCGCGCTGGCTGTCCAAGCGCGGCCTGATGCTGGGCGGCGAATTGCGCTACATGACCCAGGGCAGCCGCGGCATCCTTGACGCCACCTGGCTGCCCGACGACGACATCGCCGGCCGCGACCGCGGCCTGGCCTCGTTCCAGCACACCAGCGCGCTGGGCCCGCACTGGTACGGCAGCGCCAACCTCAACCACGTCAGCGACGTGCGCTATTTCGAAGACTTCGGCGATTCGCTGGCGACCTCGTCGGTATCGCTGCTGGCCAGCGACGCCGGCTTTTACGGCCGGGGCCTGGGCTGGTCGGCCAGCCTGAGCGCGCAGTCCTGGCAGATCGCCAATCCGATCGTCGTGCCGGGTACCGAACCCTTCCGGCGCCTGCCGACGGCGCAGGCCGCGTGGAGCCGTCCGTTCGCGCCGTGGTTCGAACTGGGCGGCACCGCCGAGGCCGTGCGCTTCCAGCACGAAACCCTGGACGGCGGCGAGCGGGTGGACATCAAGCCGTTCGTGCGCCTGCCTTTCGGCGGCGCGGCCTGGTTCATCACGCCCGAGATCGCCTGGCGCTACACCGCCTATTCGCTCGACGACTCGCTGGTGCCGGCCGGCGGCGACGGCAGCCCCAGCCGCAGCTTGCCGCTGATGAGCCTGGACGCCGGCGCCTTCCTCGAGCGCGACTTCCAGTGGAGCGAGCGCAGCCTGCTGCAGACGCTCGAGCCACGCCTGTACTACCTGCGCGTGCCCTACCGCGACCAGGACGACCTGCCGCTGTTCGACACCCAGCCGCTCACCTTCGGCTGGCCCAGCCTGTTCCGCGACAACCGCTTCGGCGGCGCCGACCGCCAGGGCGACGCCGACCAGGTCACGCTGGCCCTCACCAGCCGGATCCTGGACGCCGCCGACGGCCGCGAGCTGATCAGCGGCAGCGTTGGCCGCATCCACTACTTCGACCCGCCGCGGGTCACGGTGCCCGGCGCCCCGCCGCTGTCGGACGACGGCTCGGCCTGGGTTGCCGAGGCCAACGTCGCGCTCAGCAAGCGCTGGTCGCTGGGCCTGGCCCAGCAGTGGGACCCCGACACCCGGCGCACGGCCCTGTCGGCCGTGCGCAGCCAGTGGCGCTTCGGCAGCGGCGGCCTGGTGAACGCGGCCTACCGCTACCGCGCCAACCTGCTCGAGCAGACCGACCTGTCGTTCGTGCTGCCGATCAGCCAGAGCTGGCGCCTGATGGGCCGCTGGAACTATTCCCTGCGCGACAACCAGACCCTGGAGGCCCTGGCGGGCTTCGAATGGAAGAGCTGCTGCGTGGCCGTGCGCCTGTTGGGCCGGCAATACATCCGTGAATTCGGCGGCGCGAGCAACACGGGCATTTACCTTGAGCTGGAGCTGAACGGCCTGGGCGGCCTGGGCCGCAACACGGCCCGTTTGCTTGATGATGCTATTCTTGATTACTCCCGTTGAACCCATGGCGCCGGCCTCGGCGCCGGAGCCACGAACCCCATGAAGATCGCCTTTTCCCCCGTCCTGGCCTCCCTGCTGGTCCTTGCGTCCGCGCTGCCCGTCGCCACGGTCCGCGCCCAGGAAACCACACCCGTGGACGCCATCGTCGCCGTGGTCGACGAGGACGTGATCCTGCGCAGCGACCTTGACCGCGCCGTCAACACCATCCTTGCCCAGTACGCCAGCCAGCCCGAACAGCTTCCCCCGCGCGAGGTGCTCGAGCGCCAGGTGCTCGACCGGCTGGTTCTCAACCGCCTGCAGCTGAGCCGCGCACAAGAGACCGGCATCCGCGTCGGCGACGCCGAGCTCGACCAGGCCGTCCAGAGCGTCGCCTCGCGCAACCGCATGACCATGGACCAGCTGCGTGAGCGCCTGGCCACCGACGGCATGGGCTACGACGAGTTCCGCACCACGCTGCGCGAGGAAATGGTGATCGAGCGCCTGCGCCAGCGCTACATCCAGGCGCGCGTGCAGGTCAGCGAGGCCGAGATCGACCAGCTGCTGACCGTGCGCCAGGTCGGCGGGCCGGAAGTCCGCTTGGCCAACATCGTCGTGGCGGTGCCCGACGGCGCCACCGCCGAACAGATCGCCATCGCCCAGAAGAAGATCTCCGGGGTGCGCGACGTCATCATCAAGGGCGAGCTGACCTTCAGCGCCGCCGCCATCCGCTATTCCGACGCGCAGAACGCGCTGGAAGGCGGCGATATCGGCTGGCGCGCGTTCGACGCCATCCCGCCGGCGTTCGCCGGCACCCTGCAGTCCATGAAGCCCGGTGACATCAGCGAGCCGGTGCGCGGCCCCAATGGCTTCCAGATGGTGCAGCTGGTCGAAACCCGCAATTCCGGCCAGCAGACCATCACCGAATACAACGCCCAGGGCCTGATGGTGCGCGTTTCCCCGACCCTGCCGGCGGAAGCCGCGCGCCAGAAGGTCGAGGCGCTGCACGCCAGGCTGGTGGCCGGCGAGAAGTTCGCCGACGTGGCCCGCGCCAGCTCCGACGACACCCTGACGCGCGCCGACGGCGGCGACATGGGCTGGTTCGCGATCAACGCCTGGGGCAACGCCATCGGCAACCAGCTGCAGTCGCTGGCCGACGGCCAGCTGTCCCAGCCGTTCCAGAGTGAAGTGGGCTGGCACATCGTCGAGCGCCTGGGCACGCGCCAGCAGGACGTGACCGAGCAGAACCGCCGGAACCAGGCCCGCGAAATCATCGCCCAGCGCAAGTCCGAGGAAGAGTTCGAGCGCTACCTGCGCCAGATGCGCTCGGAAGCCTACTTCGACAGCAGGCTGGCGGCACCCGCCGCGGATTCCTGATCCCCATGCTTCCCCGGCTGGCCCTGGTTCCTGGCGAGCCGGCCGGAATCGGGCCCGAACTGTGCGTGCGCCTCGCGCACCGCGGCGTCGCCGCCGAGCTGGTGGCCTATGCCGACCCGGACACCCTGCTGGCGGCGGCGGCGGCCATCGGCCTGCCGCTGCGGCTGCGCAATCCGGGCCAAGCCTGCGGACCGGGTGAACTGGCCGTCCAGCCCGTGCCGCAGGCCCGCCCGAGCCGATTCGGCCACGCCGACCCGGCCCACGCCCCGGCCGTGGTGAAGGCGCTGCTCGACGCCGGCGCCGCCTGCCTGGCGGGCGACCACGATGGCCTCGTCACCGGCCCGGTGCACAAGGCCTCGATCAACGACGGCGGCATTCCCTACACCGGCACCACCGAACTGCTGGCCCGCCAGGCCGGCACCGACGTGGTGATGATGCTGGCCAACCCGACCCTGCGCGTGGCGCTGGCCACCACCCACCTGCCGCTGCGCGCGGTCGCCGACGCCATCACCGCGCGGGCGCTGACGCTCACGCTGCAGGTGCTGCATGCGGCCCTGGTGCGCGACTTCGGCCTGGCCGCGCCGCGCATCGCCGTGCTGGGCCTGAACCCGCACGCGGGCGAGGACGGCCACCTGGGCCACGAGGAAATCACCACGATCGCCCCGGTGCTGCAGGCGCTGCGCGCGCAGGGCATGGACCTCATCGGGCCACTGCCGGCCGATACCGCCTTCCTGCCCCAGAAGCTCGCCGGCTTCGACGCCGTGCTGGCCATGTACCACGACCAGGGCCTGCCGGTGCTCAAGCACGCCGGCTTCGAGCAGGCGGTCAACATCACCCTGGGCCTGCCCTACCCGCGCGTGGCCGTGGACCACGGCACCGCGCTGGAGCTGGCGGGCCGTGGCCTGGCCGACCCCTCAAGCCTTTTCGCGGCCGCCGACCTGTGCGCCCAGCTCGGCGCACGCAGGAAAACCCGATGAGCAGCTTCAAGGCGCCGCCGAAGAAGAACCTCGGCCAGCACTTCCTCACCGACCGCAACATCATCGACCAGATCGTGCGGGCGGTGAACCCCAAGCCCGGCGACCGGCTGGTGGAGATCGGCCCCGGGCAGGGCGCCATCACCTTCCCGCTGCTGCGCAAGCACGGCGAACTCACGGTGGTGGAGTTCGACCGCGACCTGATCACGCCGCTGATGGAAGCTTCCGAAGGCGTGGGCCGGCTGACCATCATCCACAAGGACGTGCTGCAGGTGGATTTCACCAAGCTGGCCGGCGACGAAGGCCCGCTGCGCCTGGTGGGCAACCTGCCCTACAACATCTCCTCGCCCATCCTCTTCCACGCGCTGGACCAAGCCGATGCGGTGCGCGACATGCACTTCATGCTGCAGAAGGAAGTAGTGGACCGCATGGCGTCCGAGCCGGGCAGCAAGGTGTACGGCCGCCTCAGCGTGATGCTTCAGGCTTACTGCACGGTGACGTCGCTGTTCGACGTGCCGCCGGCGGCGTTCCGGCCGCCGCCGAAGGTGGATTCGTCGGTGGTGCGGCTGGTGCCCAAGCCGGCCGGCCAGATCGGCATAGCCGACCGGGTATTGTTCGAGCGCGTGGTGCGCGAGGCCTTCGGCCAGCGCCGCAAGACCCTGCGCAACGCGCTGCAGCTGACCTGCAGCGGCGCCGACATCGAAGCCGCCGGGCTGCGGCCCGACGCGCGCGCCGAGCAGCTGCAGGTTTCGGAGTTCGTGCAGCTGGCGGCGCACCTGGGCTCGCTGCCCCATGGCGGCGCGACTGCGTAGAATGACGGTCATGGACTCGCCGCTGCACGCCATCCAGGTGGTCGTCACCACCCGCTTCCTCGAGGACCAGTCGATCCCCGAGGACGACCGCTATGTGTTCGCCTACACCATCCGCATCCGCAACCTGGGCGAGGTGGCCGCGCAGCTGGTGAGCCGCCACTGGGTGATCGCCGATGCCAACGGCAAGGTGCAGGAAGTGCGCGGCGACGGCGTGGTCGGCGAACAGCCCTGGCTGCAGCCGGGCGAACATTTCGAATACACCTCGGGCGCGGTGCTGGAAACGCCGCTGGGCACGATGCGCGGCAGCTACCAGATGCTTGCCGACGACGGCACCCGCTTCGACGCCATGATCGACCCGTTCACGCTGTCCATCCCGCGGACGCTGCACTGAGGTGGCCACCTACGCCATCGGCGACGTCCAGGGTTGTTACGACGCGCTGCAGCGGCTGCTCGAGAAGATCCGCTTCGACCCGGCCGTGGACCGGCTCTGGTTCTGCGGCGACCTGGTCAACCGCGGCGGGCAGTCGCTGGAAGCGCTGCGGCTGGTCCACTCGCTGGCCATCCACAGCACCATCGTGCTGGGCAACCACGACCTGTCGCTGCTCGCCATCTCCACCCGCCGCGAAGCAGACCAGCGCAAGGTCAACGCCGACCTGCAGCGCGTGCTGTTCGCCGACGATAGCGAAGTGCTGATCAGCTGGCTGCGCCGGCAGAAGCTCGTCCACGTCGACCGCACCCTGGGCTTCGCGATGGTGCACGCCGGCCTGGCGCCGAAGTGGACGCTTTCGATCGCCGAAGCGCGCGCCCGCGAAGTCGAGGAAAAACTGCAGGGCGACGGCTTCTTCAAGCTGGTGAAGAACATGTACGGCGACAAGCCGGCCTGGTCGCCCAAGCTCGGCGGCGTGGACCGCCAGCGGGCGATCATCAATGTGTTCACCCGCATGCGCTACTGCACGCCGGCCGGCCGTATCGGCTTCGAGGACAAGGGCCGCCCGGGAACGCAGAAGGCCGGCATGTACCCGTGGTTCTCGGTCCCGGGCCATGCGCCGCGCGAGCTGCCGGTGGTGTTCGGGCACTGGTCCACGCTGGGGCTGTTCATGGGCCTGGGCGTCTACGGCATAGACACCGGCGCGGTCTGGGGCGGCAAGCTCACCGCGATGGAGCTGGGCCCGGAACTGCGCCTGCACCAGGTCGCCGGCCGCGACCCGCCGGAGGGCCCGCCGCGCGTCGACGACTGACCCGCGCCCGGTTTCGTGCCGTGCCTGGGTCCGCGCGCGCTATGGTTCCATCTCGCTTGAAAGGAAACCGACCCATGTTTCGATTGGCGTTCGTGGTGCTGCTGTCCCTGGGGCTGGCCGGCCCCGCCCTGGCCCAGGCCCCCGGCGACGGCGGACAGGCCCGGATGGCCGACCTGCGCGCGGCGCTGGCGCCGGGCAAGCAGGTGTTCATCTCCCGCCAGATGAACCTCGACACGGCCGAAGAGGCCGCGTTCTGGCCCATCTACGACGACCACCAGAAAGGCCTGGACGAACTGGCCACGCGCCGCCGCGAGAATGTTGCCGGCCTGGTCCGCGCCGCCACCGGCACCTTGGACGAGGACGACGCCAAAGACCTGGCCAACCAGGCGCTGGCGATCAACGCCGACGAAGCGCAACTGCTCGAGCGCACCCACCGCCGCATGAGCCGGGCCCTCTCCCCGGCCAGGGCGCTCAAGTACCTGGGCCTGGAACTCAAGCTGGCCGCCCTGGCCCGCTACGAAGCGGCTGCGGCGCTGCCCTGAGCCTCAGCGGGCGGGCTGCGCGGCCCGACGGTAGTCCACGAAGTCGAAGGCGTGCGCGTGCCGGCCGTCGGCCGCGTGCGCCTGCCGGCCCTCCACGACCCATTCGCTGGCGTTGAACGCCGGGAAGTAGGCATCCGCAGCCGCCACCTCGGTGGCCACGTGCGTCAGGTGCATGCGCTCGGCCCGCGGCAGCGCCAGCGAGTAGACCTCGCCGCCACCGATCACCATCAGCGGCTCGCCGCCGGTCAGCGCGATGGCTTCGTCCAGCGTTGCCACCGCCTGCATGCCCTCGAACGGCGCCCGCCCCGAGCGCGTCAGCACCAGGTTTCCCCGCCCCGGCAGCGCGCGGCCAAGCGACTGGGCGGTCTTGCGGCCCATCAGCACCGGATGACCCAGCGTCAGCGCCTTGAAGCGCTTGAGGTCGTCGGGCAGCCGCCACGGCAGCTGGTTGCCCAGGCCGATCGCGGAGGTGCGGTCCAGCGCCGCCACCAGGACCAGGCTCACACCGCCACCGGGGCTCTGATGGCCGGGTGCGGGACGTAGCCGCTGATGCTGATGTCCTCGTAGCGCATCGTGAACAGGTCGCGCGCCTCCGGCGCCAGCACCAGCATGGGCAGCGGGCGCGGCTCGCGCGACAGCTGCTCGCGCGCCTGCTCGAAGTGGTTGCTGTAAAGGTGCGCGTCGCCCAGCACGTGGACGAAATCGCCCACCGCCAGCCCGCAGTGGCGCGCCACCATGTGCGTGAGCAGGGCGTAGCTGGCGATGTTGAACGGCACGCCCAGGAAAACGTCGGCCGAGCGCTGGTAGAGCTGGCAGCTCAGCCGGCCGTTGGCCACGTAGAACTGGAACATCGTGTGGCAGGGCATCAGCGCCATCTTCGGCAGGTCGGCGACGTTCCAGGCGCTGACGACCAGGCGGCGGGAGTCGGGATTGCGCTGTATCTCGTCGAGCACCCAGCGCAGCTGGTCGATCTCCTGGCCATCGGCGCCGCTCCAGCGGCGCCACTGCTTGCCATACACCGGGCCGAGGTCGCCATGTCCATCGGCCCACTCGTCCCAGATGCTCACCTTGTTTTCCTTGAGATAGGCGATGTTGGTGTCGCCGCGGATGAACCACAGCAGCTCGTGGACGATAGAGCGCAGGTGCAGCTTCTTGGTGGTGACCAGCGGGAAGCCGTCGTCGAGCTTGTAGCGCAGCTGCCAGCCGAACACCGACCGGGTGCCGGTGCCGGTGCGGTCGGCCTTTTCGGCGCCGTTCTCCAGCACGTGGCGCAGCAGGTCGAGGTAGTTCTGCATCAGCCGGCGGCCTTGGCGACCACCGGCTGCAGCGTCGGCGAACGCCGCGACAGCCACAGCAGGAACACGCCCACTGCCACCAGCGGCAGCGACAGCACCTGGCCCATGGTCAGCCAGCCGAAGGCCAGGGTGCCGATCTGCGCATCGGGCTCGCGCACGAACTCCACCAGGAAACGGAACACGCCGTAAAGCAGCGCGAACAGCCCGGACACCGCATAGCGCGGCCGCGGCTTGCGCGAATACAGCAGCAGCACGGCCATCATCACCACGCCCTCGAGCACCATCTGGTAGATCTGCGAGGGATGCCGCGCGAAGCGGTCCAGCGCGCCGGTCTCGTGCAGCGCCCGCAGCTGCTCCATCGGCAGGCGCGCATAGTCAGCGGGAAGGCTGTCGGGGAACACCACGCCCCAGCTGCCGCCGGTGGGCTTGCCCCACAGCTCGCCGCCGATGTAGTTGCCCAGCCGGCCGAAGCCCAGGCCGGAGGGAATGATGGGCGCCACGAAATCCATCACGTCGAAATAGTGCAGCTTGTGCCGGCGGGTCCACCACGCCGCGGCCACCATCACGCCGATCAGGCCGCCGTGGAAGCTCATGCCGCCCTCGTTGATCTTGAGCAGCACCAGCGGGTTGGCCAGGAAAGTATCGAACCCGTAGAACAGCACGTACCCGACGCGTCCACCCAGCACCACGCCAAGCATGCCGTAGAACAACAGGTCGCCGAACCCGTTCTCGTCCACTCCGGGCAAGCGGCCGGCGCGCACGCGGTGACGGCCGATGAACCACGCGGCGCCGAACGCCAGCAGGTACATCACGCCGTACCAGTGGATGCCGTGCGGCCAGAACGGCAGCGGCAGGGCGATCGGGTCGATGTCATGCAGCAGGGTCATGCGGGCTCCGGCGGGCGATGCGCAGGGGGGCGCTCTGCCCGGCCATTTTGCCCCAGCCGGGCGGCGCGCCCAAGCGCCGCGTCCGTGCCCGTCCTCATGCCGGTATCACGCGGGCGATCACGCCCTTGAGGTAGTCGGTTTCCGGGATGGCCGGGTGCACCGGATGGTCGGCCGCCTGCGACAGCGGCTCGAGCAGCTGCACCTGCCGGTCGAGGTGCCTGGCACCGGCCTGCAGCCCGTCGATCAGCGCCTCGCGCGGCATGTGGTGGCTGCACGAACACGTCACCAGGATGCCGTCGCGCTCGAGCACCTGCATACCCAGTTCGTTCAGGCGCCGATAGGCCAGCGACCCTTCCTTGAAGTCCTTCTTGCGCTTGACGAAGGCCGGCGGGTCGAGGATCACCACGTCCCACTTGCGCCGCTCGGCCCGCGCCGACTTCAGGAATTCGAAGGCGTCGGCCGCGTGCGCCTGCACCCGGTCGCGCATGCCGTTGCGATCAATGTTGGCATTGATGCCGGCCACCGCGCGCGCCGAGGCGTCCACGCAGTCCACCGCGCTGGCGCCGAAGGCCGCGGCGCGCAGGCCCCAGCCGCCCAGGTAGCTGAACACGTCGAGCACCTTGGCACCGCGGGCATAAGGCGCCAAGCGGTCGCGGTTGCCCCGCTGGTCGTAGAACCAGCCGGTCTTCTGGCCCTCGCGCAGGTCGCACAGGAAGTCCACGCCGCCCTCGCGGGCGATCGCCGGGCCGTCCAGCGTGCCGTGCACCAGCTCCACCGAATCGGCCAGGCCCTCGATGACGCGCGCACCGCTGTCGTTCTTCCACAGCAGGGCCGACGGCGCCAGCACCTTCAGGAGGGCCTCGGTAATTTCGTCGCGCAGCCGGTCCATGCCGGCGGTGGTGGCCTGGGCGACCACGACGTCGCCAAAGCGCTCCACGGTCAGGCCCGGCAGGCCGTCGCTCTCGCCGAACACCAGCCGGTAATAGGGCTCGGCGAACAGCCGCTCGCGCAGCGACAGCGCCACCTTCAGCCGGTGCACCACCAGCGAGCGGTCCAACGCGTGGCCGGCGCGATCCACAGGCGCGCGGCGATCAGCGTGGATGGATTGACGTAGCCGGTGCCCACCGGCTTGCCACCGGCCTCCAGGATCGTCACCGGATCGCCGGGCTGGAAGCCCGTGAGCGGGGTGCGGGCGACGTCCACCTCGTTGCTGAACACCCACAGGTGGCCGGCGCGCAGGCGGCGTTCCTCGCCGCGCCGGAGCACCAGCGCGGGATAGTCAGGGGGCGTGGACATGGCGGCGGCCGGTGGATGACGGCCGCCAGTATCGCAGGGATGGCGCGATCAGTTGGGCCGTCGGGGCTTTCGTCGCGCCAGGATGTTCAGTGCCTCCACGCCGGCCGAGAACGCCATCGCGAAGTACAGGAACTTGCGGTCGATGTGGTAGTCGAAGCCGTCCGCGATCAGGGCCACGCCGACCAGGATGATGAAGGTCAGCGCCAGCATCTTCACCGTGGGGTGCTTGTCGATAAAGTCGCCGATCGGGTTGGCCGCGAAGATCATCACCGACACCGCGATCAGGATCGCCGCCACCATCACCCATTTGTTGTCCACCATGCCCACCGCCGTGATCACCGAGTCGAGCGAGAACACGATGTCGATGATGGCGATCTGCGCGATGACGTAGCCGAACACCGCCGAGGGCTTGGTGGCGATGTCCTCGTCCTCGCCGCGTCCTTCCACCGAGTCGTGGATCTCCATCGTGCCCTTCACCAGCAGGAACAGGCCGCCGGTGATCAGCACCAGGTCGCGCACCGAGAAGTCCTCGCCGAACAGGCTGAAGAGATTGGTCTGCATGCTGGCCAGGAAGGCCAGCGACAGCAGCAGCATGATGCGGGTGACGCAGGCCAGCGCGAGGCCGAACTTTCGCGCCCGAGGGCGCTGTTCGGGCGGCAGCTTGCTCACCGCGATGGAAATGAAGACCAGGTTGTCGATGCCCAGCACGATCTCGAGTGTCGCCAGGGTCAGCAGCGCGACCCAGAGTTCAGTGCTGAACAACCAATCCATCGTTGCGCCTCAGGCCAACATGCGGGGCAGCAAGATGAGGCCCCAGCAGATCAATACGTTCATGTCCGACAGGAACACCGCCGCAGAGCCCATGTCCTTGGCGCGGCCGGCGAGTTCGTGGTGTTCGGCGCCCCAGCGGTCAACGACGGCTTCGATCGCGGAATTGAGCACTTCCACCACCAGGACCAGCACCAGCGAGCCGATCAGCACCGCGCGCTCGACGCCGCTCTGGCCCCACCAGTAGCCCAAGGGCGCCAGCAGCACGAACAGGTAAACCTCGAGCCGGAACGACGACTCCAGGTTCCAGGTGGCGCGCAATCCTTTCATGGACCACAGGAACGCCTTCCAGACCCGGAAGGGGCTGCGGGGCGTGTGGGTACCGCTGCTGTCGGCCATGGGGCGGAAAGGGTTGCCGTCGGAATCAACGTTCCATTTTGCCACAAGAGGCGTCCGACCCCTGATTCACGCCGCCTCTCCCTTGTTTACGAGGGGGACCCGCCCCAACATCTCCCTGACCACTCATCGACCGGAGCTACCCATGTTCAACCCCGAGAAACTGCTGGGCCAACTGATGGGCGACGCGATGTCGGGGAAGCTGGGCGGCAGCAAGCGCAAGCAAAAGCGCGGCAGCGGCGGATTGGGCGGCCTGCTGGGGGGCGGCGGCGGCGGCGGATTGGGCGGCCTGCTCGGCGGCAGCGGTGGCGGTGGGCTGGGCGGGCTGCTCGGCGGTGGCGGCAGCCGCAGCGGCGGCGGCCTGTCGACCGGCACCAAGGCCAAGCTGGGCCTGGGCCTGCTGGGTATCGCCGTGGCGGCCTACCAGCACTACCAGCAGCCGGCGGCTCCGCAGCCGGTGATGGGCAGCGCGATGCCGCCTCCGCCCCCTCCGGCGGGCCTCGCCGCCTCTGCACCGCCGCCGCCACCGGCCGCGGCGCCGTCCCCCGCCCGGGTTGAACACGCCATGCACCTGCTGCGCGCCATGATCACCGCCGCGCACGCCGACGGCCTGATTGATGCCGGCGAGCGCGAGGCCGTGCTGGGCCGCGCCCGCGAGGCGGGCTTGGATGCCGAGAACCTGGAGGCGCTGGATGCCGAGATCCGCGCGCCGCTGACGCTCGAACAGCTGGCCGTGCGCACGCCGGCGAGCCTGCGCGCGGAGGTCTATGCGGCCGCATTGATCACCATCACCGCCGATACCGACCAGGAGCGCGCCTTCCTTGACCGGCTTGCCGGCCAGTTGGAACTCGACGGCGCGGCACGGGCAGATATCCATGCGCAGCTGGGTGTCGACGCTCCGACCTGACCTTCATCGGGCCTGAAGGCCCTCCTGCCGGCAGCGCTTTTCGTAGGAGGGGCTTCCGCCCCGATCGGCCCACACCCCCCAAGGAGATTCGCCATGCACCAGTGGTTCCTCAGCTACCAGGGCCAGCAGATGGGTCCGCTCGACCACGCCGCCGCCATCGCCCAGGCCACGCGCGACCCCAGCGGCTACTGCTGGCGCCAGGGCTTTCCGGAGTGGATCCCGATCCGCGCCTGCACCGAGCTCAAGACCGAATCGGCGCCCGGCGCGATGATGGCGCCGCTGCCGCCGCCGGCGGGCGCGGGCGGCGCGGGCCAGCGCAGCGACGTCATCGACTACCGCATCTACGGCGAGGACATGCAGTTCGTCGAGATCGAGCTCGACCCGGGCGAAAGCGCCGTCGCCGAGGCCGGGTCGCTGATGTACAAGGAATCGAGCGTCAGCATGGACACCGTGTTCGGCGACGGCTCGGCCAGTTCGGTCGGCGGCGGCTTCATGGACAAGCTGGTCGGCGCCGGCAAGCGGCTGGTCACCGGCGAGAGCCTGTTCACCACGGTGTTTTCGAACACCAGCGCCGGCGGCAAGGCCAAGGTGGCGTTCGCGGCGCCCTACCCGGGCACCATCGTGCCGATGACGCTGAGCAACTACGGCGGCACCATCATCGCGCAGAAGGACAGCTTCCTGTGCGCGGCGCGCGGCGTGTCGATCGGCATCTTCTTCCAGAAGAAGATCATGACGGCGCTGTTCGGCGGCGAAGGCTTCATCATGCAGAAACTGACCGGCGACGGCCTGGTGTTCATCCACGCCGGCGGCACCATCATGGAGCGCGAGCTGCGCCCGGGCGAGCGCCTGGACGTGGACACCGGCTGCGTGGTGGCCATGACCAGCACGGTGAACTTCGACGTGCAGCCCGTGGGCGGCGTGAAGTCGATGTTGTTCGGTGGCGAAGGCGTGTTCCTGGCCACGCTCACCGGCCCGGGCAAGGTCTGGATGCAGTCCCTGCCGTTCTCGCGCATGGCCGGCCGCATGATGGCCGCGGCCTACCAGAAGGGCGGCAGCAAGGGCGAAGGCTCCGTGCTGGGCGGCCTGGGCGGCCTCATCTCGGGCGACCGCGGCTTCTGATCGTCGGCCTCAAGGCTGCCAGCGGTAGTCCAGGCCCAGCCACAGCGTGCGGCCTGGACCCGGTTCGTAGAAGCGGCCGTTGCCGTCGTTGACGATCACCGAGCCGACATGTTCGCGGTCGAAGGCGTTGTCGAGGCGGACGAAGGCTTGGCCACGCAGGCCGAAAGCGCGCGAAAAACCGAGATCGAACAGCGCATAGCCGGGGGCGGCGGCGCTCGCGGCATCGTTCACAGCCACCGACGAGACGTGGCGCAGTTCGGTGAAGCCGCGCCACGCGCCGCGCCCGCCTTCCCAGCGCAGCCGGCCCATCGAGCGCGGCACGCCGGCCAGTCGGGTGCCGCCCGCGATGGCCTGCGTGGGCACGGTGCACGGCGTTCCGGCACAGGCCAGGTAGCCCTCGCGCACGCTGGCATCGATGCCGGTCCAGGAAAACTGCAGCGACATCGCCTCACCCAGCGGTGCTTCCAGCTCCAGCTCGACGCCCTGGCGCCGGCTGCGGCCGGCATTGGCGAAACTCGCGCGCCCGCCGGCGTTGGTGGCGACCACCAGCTCGTCGCGGGTGTCGCTTCGGAACAGCGCCAGGTCGGCGCGAATGCCGTCGCGCGGCCGCCACTTCATGCCCAGTTCGCCGCTGCGGCTGCGCGCCGGGCGCAGCTCCAGGTTCAGCCCAGAGCTGCCGTCCGGGCGATAGGCCAGCTCCGCCAGCGTGGGCGTTTCGAAGCCGCTGCCGACGCTGGCGTAAAGGTTCAGACGCGGGCTGGCGCGGAACTGCAGTGCGGCCACCGGGGTCCAGCGCGCGAACGACACCGCGCCGCTGTCGTCGGGATTGCCGGCCCTGACGTAGCGGTCTTCGGAGCGAAAGCGCACCTGGCTGTGGCGAACGCCCGCGAGCAGCGACCAGCGCTCGGCCATGCGCCAATCGCCCTGTGCGAACTGGTCGAACGAGGCCACGCGGTTGCGCTCGTCCCGGCGCAGCGCACCGCGTACGCCCAGCGCGCTGCCGACGAAGTTCTGGTAGCCGCGCCGCTGTTGTTCCAAGCCTTCCCAGCCGGCGCCTGCGGTCCATTCCAGCGCGCGGCCGCCGAGCAGCGACTCGCCCGCCAGCCGCAGTTCGCCGCCGCCGTAGTCGCTGGCCAGGTCCACCACGCCGCCCGACTGCAGCGGATTGGCCTGCGGCGCGGCGGGAATCGCCAGGTACTGTTCGACGCCGCGCGTACCCGCGTAGGCGAGGGCGCGCAGCGATACGCCGCCGCCCAGAACGCGCTCCCCGGTCCAGCCCAGCTGCGACTGCCGCACGCGCTTGCGGGTGTTGAAGGCGATGGCCTGCGGCGTGGTCTGGTAAGGATTGGCGTCAAACTGCGCGCGGCTCAGGCCCAGCGGATCGAGCGACAGCGGCGAATCGAAGTGGTTCATGACCAGCGACTGCGCGGTGCCGACATCGTCCATCGGCCAGTGCAGCCGCGCGTTGAACGAAAGACGCTCGGCGGCCGAATGCGGGCGGATGCCGTCCGCCCTGAGCTGCGAAAGGCCGGCCACCACGCCGACCGTGCGCCACGCCCCGCGCACGCGCGCGGACACGCGCCAGTCGCCGCCCTCGCCCGCCGCGACGCCCAGGGCCGTCTCGCCCGGTGACTGGCCATCGCCACTGAACACCTGGACCACACCGCCCGACGAGTTGCCATAGAGCGCCGAGAACGGCCCGCGCAAAACCTCCACCCGCTCGGCGCTGGCCAGGTTGGCGTGCGACAACTGCGACTGCCCGTCGGGCTGCGTGGCCGGGATGCCGTCGACATAGACGCGCAGCCCGCGGATGCCAAAGCTGGCGCGCGTGCCGAAACCACGGATGGAAAGCTGGGTATCCTGCGCGTAGTTCTGCCGGTCACGCACCAGCAGGCCGGGGATGCCCTGCAGCGCTTCGGACAGGTTCATGCCCGGTGTCGCCCCCGGCACGGCGCGCACCGACACCGCGGCCGGCGTGTCAAACACGCTGGCCTCGCGGCGCGTGGCGGTCACGTTCACCGGCTCGAGGGTGATGGCTCGGGTCGACGCCCGGACGGCGTCCTGCGCAGCGGCCGCGAACGGCGCCAGCAGCAGCGCGGTGCCGGCGGCGCAGCGAAGGTTCACGGGTCGCGGAACACCGCGGTGCCCCGGCTGCCGTCGGGCTTGATCCAGGCGCGATACATGCCGCTGGTGTTGAACGGCATGGCGATGTTGCCCTCGCGGTCGAGCGCGATCGCGCCGCCGTCGCCGCCCAGCTTCACCACCTCGCCGTTCACCACGGCGTCGGCCGCCACCGCCAGCGCATCGCCGCGGTAGGCCACGCGCGCGCAGATATCGTGCGCCACCGCGGCGCGGATGTAGAACTCACCCCAGCCCGTGCCCGAGACGCCGCAGCGGTCGTCGGCCCAGTTGCCGGCGCCGATGATCGGCGCATCGCCCACCCGGCCATAGCGCTTGTTGGTCATGCCGCCGGTGGACGTGGCCGCGGCGATGTGGCCCTGCTGGTCCAGCGCCACGGCGCCGACGGTGCCGTAGTAGGTGCTGGGTAGCGCGGCATGGCCGGCCTGCTCGCGCTTGCGCGCCTGCTTGAGCTGGTCGCGGCGGCGGTCGGTGTCGAACCAGTCCGGTCGAACGCGGGCGATCTCCGGGCGCGTGTCGGCGAAGGCTTCAGCGCCTGCGCCGGCCAGCATCACGTGCGGAGAGTGCTCCATCACGGCACGCGCCAGGCGGATCGGGCTGCGCACGGTGCTCAGGCCGGCCACCGCACCGGCGCGCCGGGTGTGGCCCTCCATGATCGAGGCGTCGAGCTCGTGGCCGCCGGCCGCGTTGAACACCGCGCCCTTGCCGGCGTTGAACCAAGGCGACTCCTCCAGCACCCCGATGCTTGCGGTAACGGCGTCGAGCGCGCTGCCTCCGTCCTTGAGCACCGCGTGGCCGGCGTCCAGGGCGCGGTCGAGGTCCTGGCGCACGGCGCGCTCGTCCTCCACCGACAGCGCGCTGCGTTCGATCACGCCCGCACCGCCGTGGATCACCAGGGCCGTCCGGGCCGGGTCGGCCGAGGCCGTGGTTGCGGCCAGGCCGAGGGCAAGCAGCAGGGAAATGCGGATCATGGGCGGCGTCTTCCTAAGGCGGGATCGGGAGCGGGCAGTCGCGGGAGTTTAGCCCTGATGGCGCAGCGCCTCGATCGGATCGAGCTGCGCGGCAACTGCACCGGCAGCGCAGCG
>Ga0105045_10001255_pt1 | contig 20568 bp, 7 predicted proteins | sample MAT02_FD_78089 | JGI IMG/M metagenome (GOLD analysis project Ga0105045, IMG submission 78089) | Freshwater microbial communities from Lake Fryxell liftoff mats and glacier meltwater in Antarctica - MAT-02 (megahit assembly) | ecosystem: Environmental > Aquatic > Freshwater > Ice > Liftoff... | reverse complement strand
TTCGGTGCGAGTACGCGGCGTGGTGCGCGCCAACGGATGGACTTGGCTCATGATCTCAGCTCCTGTTTGAGTGACCTGATCAGCGCTGGCATTACCTCCCGCGCTCGGAACAGCGGCCAGCTTCGAACGGGAACATGATCACACGGGACGCAACACCTAGGATTGGCTTCTCAGGCATGAGTAGGCTCAACAGACTCTTTGGGTAGGTGAACGATTACCAGTACGCGTCACCGGTAAGAAGCAAAGCGGAAATTTCTGGCTTGGATTGCCGCAGTGCGTCGACTGAAGCGATGTAGCGCCTTGGCTCCGCATGAGGGATCGCAACCCCGTATCGCGCGTTCAAGTCGGTAGGCCTCATCTCGAAGCATGCCAGGCCAGCGCCCAGCGTGATCAGCTTGCTTCCCAGCGGCGTTACAACGAGGCGGCAGCCACCCATGATCCGCATGCTGTTCTGGTAGCGCTGCATTGCCCCCAATAGTTGCCGGTAAGCTTCGAAGGGATGGGATTCATGGGCGTAGATGATGTTCGACGTCGGCGTCTTGCGACTGTCGAACAATGGGCCGCGGTACTCGACGAGCAGATTGTCCGCTCGCCTTGGATCCTTGGATGGGTGCGGCAGCACGGGGCAAACCTCAGCCAGCGGCGGGATCATTGCCGAGTCGATGATCTTCTGTAGCTGATTGACACGGTTTTCCCCGAGCACCGGAAACCACACCAGTGGCCAGTCCTGGACGCTCTCCGCCTGCAGCGCGCTCGAAAAACCCGGAATCAGCACAAGATCGTTGCTCGGATCTTCCGCACGTATCGTGCCGTCAAGCCGGGCGTCTTCGGCCACCAGGACTTGAAAGTTCACGCCCTTGGCATATAACGGGTGGGGCGCACCAGCCACTGGCTCCTTGTTCGGCACCAGCTTGTTTAGAAGACTCGTCATCAGAGCGAGATAACCCACGCGGGGGAGTGAGCTCACGTCCAGGACGATGTCAGTCTGATCTGCGACTTCTGAAAGCACCGCCTCAATACGCAGCCGCAGTGCCGTGCTCGCGCTGAACTCTTCTTCACCGTCGCTTGCTTTGATCGTGATGTGCTGCGTCTCACCCAATGGCGAGAACAGCGACTGCAGCGCCGCAGCGTTTTCTTCGGTCAACTGGACAATGGCGTCATCGAGCTCGTAACCGCTGAAGCCGACGAGCAGCAGTTTGGCTTCGAGCGTCCTTCGTCCCGGCCCTCTCTGACCGGCCACGAACTCGCGCATGACAGCCTGCGCGCGCACATCGAAACCACGGCCCGCGATGTACAGCAGTTTGACCGGTCGGTCCTTCAGCAGGTCGTCCCAGAGATCGTGAACGCCGCTTCCGCACCGGAAGACATAGTGATCCCAAAGCACTTCAGGCAGCCTCCAGCCGCACGCGACTGGGTGTCAAGGTTCGCTCCATCCACTTCATCAGTTCTCCGGCCGACACGTCACGCCACCCACCCATTTGCAGCGGCAAGCCATAGTGCGCGCACAAAGTGCGGTTGAGATAGAAGACAGTACCGCTTTCCCGGGAGCCGGTGGCCTGGCTCTCTCGCGGCACGAGCAGATTCTCGGCCGCACATTCAGCCAAGACACGTTCGAGCAGGACGCCCGCAGTCCCGAGGGGTTTGCCGGGCGCCGTAATCTTGCCGAGTTCGGCACGCGACAGGCGCACGCCTGTCACCCCGGGGGCATACGGCGCGTTTGGCATGAACGTTTGGTCCGTGCAGAACGCGCCGATGGAGTCCAGCAGCCGCTGGGCGCGCGTGCCTTCGGTATGTGCCTTCGGGATAAATTCGCGCTTTCGGTTGGCTGCATCGCTGAGCAGCTTTTCCTGCTCGCGCGGCGACAAGATAAGTTCCGGCTTACGCAGAATCTGCTTGGCTTGCAGACCTACGTAGAGAGCAGCCGCCAGCCCCAACAACTCCTCGACGTTGTTCGTCGCCATCATGCAGAGTCGATCAAAGCCATAGTAGTAGGGCATGCCCAGCTCTCGGTGCATGAAAATCTCTGCCGCTCCACGGAGCTGAGAACTGTCGCGGTCTTCAAGTTCTTCCGCCGTCAAGGTCAGGTCAAGAGACATCTGGCGCTTGGACTCGTCCCGGACCAGCAAGATGCGGGTCACGTACAACTCGAGCAACGATTCGATGCTCGGCTCGCTGGTGTACTGTTCGGCACGGTTGAGCCAATCGGCATAGCGCACGTTGACTTGATGCCGCTGAACCTCGTCACGGAACAGCCGAATTCCATCCGCCACCTCCGCGCGGACTTCGCCTCCGTTCAGTTCGTCACGCAAGCACTGCGTGAAGGACCGCACCGGAACCACGTCTTGGTTGGTCATTCGCCGGTCCAGGATATTCTGCGCGTAGGCAACGAACTGACTCGATCCCTTGGGCCCGTTCCACATCTCATCTAGGTTGTACTCGCGCAGGTCCCTACCCTCACGTGCTCCCTGTGACAACAACTCCGGCCCGAGCGCCACGGTGCGCTCGGCAAGCCAGATAGGAATGGACGGTCGCATTACCGTCAGTTCGTCGATCATCAAGGCGCGCTGTTTACGGCGCAGCTTGTGCATGTCGTCGATCATGAGGAGCCGCTTGGCCGCCACTGGCCGCGCCTCGTAGAGGAACTGGATCGACTGGAGCCACAACACGCCCTCGAAACGTACGTGTGACGGCAGGCCTTCGCCGCCCTGGCCCATGAACGCGTCGAGTTGAGCGTAAACGCGCTGTTCTTGCTCTTCGGCCCAGGTCACGAGTTCGAGACCGTTCGCCAAAGCGGGAATGCCTGAGATCTCTGGCATTGCGTCGTACCCTAGCGCGATATCGGCCAACTGCTCAGGAGCGGCAAACCCGAGTAGCGACCCAACACTACGCAGAGCACGCAATACGATTCGGCAGTCGAGCAGTGCGCGGAACAGACCTTCTTGTTGCAGGCGATCGGTAGGCGGCAGGTCGGCATAGCCCGAGGCGCAACTTAGGAACACGCCCAACAACTGCGGACTGTCGTTCTCGCTGAGCAGCCCACGGTTCACCAGCTTCTGAAACGACTCCGACAAATCCGTCCGCCCGCGAGAATTCCAGAACGCACGCAGGGCCGGTGGCGTGAATGCTCGCAGCAGAGTAGTCTTGCCTGCGCCCGGGGCGCTGCGAAACACGTGCACGGCCCCTTCGAACGAATCGTCCGCCAGCTTCTCCAGGATCCTAGGCGAGAAGAGACGTACGAACTCCATGTCCGAAGTCGTGCGCTCGGACATACGTTCCAGGAAGGGGTTCGAGTTGTAGGCCATCAGAACTCCCGGTGACGACTGACACGGGGAAACAAGCCCTGCGGGGTGCATTGCTCCGGTCCCCAAAGAAGGTAGATCGAGTTGTTCGGCGTGTTGTGTGCCAAGACCACCGGCAACGCACAACCGGCGAATCCCAGGCGTGCATCGTCCGTGCCACCCACTTGGAAGTGCTTGTCGGCGACACGTTCGTCGCAATAACCGGGCTCGCTCAAGAGCTGGCGCAGTGATGGATCAGCGACGCGCGTAAGGGCGACCTCGGGCTCGATCGGACACAGAACGCGGACCTGCAGCGGCTTGAAGCCATGGTCAGTTGTGAAACGCTCAGACCAATACTCGATGTGATCGATGGCTTGGCGGGTCGCGGTGTAAAGCAGCAAGAAGACTTCGTAGTGCGACGGATCCACTAGGTCGCCGCGATCCAATCGCTCGTAGATCTTGGGCAGCTTTCCTTTGAAGGCCTTCTTCTCGCTGTTCCAACGAATGTAGGTATTGCCACTGCCAGAAAAGTCGTCGAGCAGCCAGATGAGGTTGAATCGTGGCTGCTCGACCAAGATGCCGGCGTTGCCGAGGGACGTGCCGAGGTCCTTGAGCATATCGACGGCCTTTTCTTCGCCGAGTTCGTAGGCTTGCCAGATTTGCTCGTTGCTGATCTCGCCGTCGCTCGCGCGCCGCAATTCATTTGTCCGGGCTCCATCGCTGAGCCCCAGATAGAGCGATGTAAGGCGCAGTTGTTCGAAGCGCCGATGTCGCGAAATCTCCCGCACTCGAAACGACGGAATATCGAACTCCTCCGAAACCAGACGAATACGCTCTTGCACGATCCAGTCCGGATACGCCGTTCTGACTAGGTGCGAAAACTCTGCATCCGAGAAGAATACGAGTCTGTCGGTGATCAAGCGCAGCGCCGTTTCGCGATCTTGGGGTGCGAACTGATGCAACCAAAGGGCAAGACTTTCAATGAAACGCCTCCCCGGTGCGAAGCGCTGGTAGTGGTCGTACTTGAAGTCGGCCAGCAGTTGCAGCATGGGCAGTACGGCAGGCACGGTCTGAAGGTCCTGCCAGCCCATGACTTTCGCCAGCAACTTTGCGGCATTCTGGTCGTGCATGATTCAGGTTCTCGACGGTGGGTCGGCCGACGCAAAGTCGATGAGAAACGAATTGGCATCCATGGTCCTCATGCGATCAAGGTACCAGAGCGTGGCGTCGACATCGCGCTTCTCCTGTGGAGCGAGCTTCCAGCCTCGGTCTAGTCGGCGCGACGGCATGTCCACGCTGAGCGAGAACCGGTGCTCGAGCAAGGCTGAGTCGTTTCCTGGCCAGGCACCCTGGTCGCCCATCGTCAGAATCTGGTACGGGTCGATCTTCCACCCTTGGATGATGTGAGCTATCAAGCGCGACTTGCTGATGCCCGTTGCAAGAATGTCGACCGAGTGCTTGCTGCGCACCATAGTCGACAGGTCCAAGCCCGCCTGACGCAGTGCGTCGGCGATCACGAACCACATCGTGTCCGTTGCCAGTCCCTCGCGGAAGCGGACGCTGACTTGGTAAGGGTGGGTGGTCCTGTGCTCCAAGATTGGCACACCAATCCCTTTTAACCTGCCGACAATGCGACCGACGTGGCTCAGAAACTCGCTTGACTGGTCGGATGACGTCGGAGGCAGATCCCCCGCGGCAATCCAGCCTCCGTTATAAAGGCCGAGCTGGATTTTTGCGAGCACCTCGGGTGGAAGGATTTCGGCCAAGCAGGCCTGTATCGACCCGCCACGGCCGGACGCGATGCCGACCATCACACCAGCGCGGACAAGTCGAACAAGGTGGTCGACGATAGCTTGCGGCGGGGGGCCATCACGCCGCTGCGAACTACATAGCGTTCCGTCATAGTCGAACACCACCGCGCGAAAACGTTGCGCAGCGATCGCGTCGCGAAATGCTCGTGCGGCGCGGCGCATCGACCCGTGATCGCGCTGCGATGGCCAATGCGCACCAAGTACGTCGTACTTCGACAACTCCACGCTGTCGACACGTTCTGTAGGTAGTGGAATGGCGTCGCGCAGGTCAGCATAATGAATCTCGCGACCGAACGCCGACACCGTCGGCCGACCGGGATCCTTGCCGAGCCGCTGCCCTATCGCGGACACCAAGTGCATCTGTGCGACGAGGCCGGCAATGAGGTCTATTGGCGCGGAGCCCGCCAAGGGCATCGCCAGCGTCGGAATACCGACAGGGAAGCGGGCCCGCATGCCATCCCAAAGTTTCGCCAGCGTCGGCTCGATCAGCGCGAGGATGGCGCAATCCTGCGGGCGATCAGCCAACCACAGGTGGCGTCCATGGGCGTAGGAGCGGAGGTCGGCCAGCTGTACATGCAGCAGCGCGCCTTCAGATAGCTTGGACTCTAGGTCTGTGGCAATCGGACGCAGCAGCGGTGAGTAAACGACGGTGATCGCACCACGCCGCGCCACCTCATCGAGGAAAGGCCCAGTGCTTGCCATCCATGCCGCCAGTGGCTGCCCAGCAATCAGCAAAGTTGCAAATTCAGACGGAAACTGATCAGGCCCGCCGTTAAGCTCTCCGTAGGCCTTTGCCACCAGCACCGCGTCCAGCAGCAGGCTGTTGGTCGCCAAATAGCCGTCCTTATTAGCGAGCTCGAAGACGAACGGCTTCACGCTAGGCAGCGCGCTCACGTGATCCATCAACGGGCTCTTCGCGCGATTGGTCAGAACATGGACCGTTCGCGAGCTGTGGCGCCTCGCACGCTCTAGAGCTTCGACAATGTCCGGGTTCTTGCCTTCGGCCGAGATCAAAAAGATCGGGCTTGCCGACGCGAGTGTCGGGTTACAGATAATCTCGAGCGGAGTGGAAGGTCGAGACACTCGTCCTGTATAGGCTTCGTGCAAGTTGCACAGCAAAGAGGCCACCGTGAACGAGCCGCCGGAGCCCACGCCGATAACGCTGGCTTCGGCCGTTCCTGCGATCGCCTCCTTCAGCGGCTCGATGTTTTCGGCGAGTGCTCCAGCGAAGGTATGGCCGAGTTGCGCGAGTTCGTCTTCGTAATGTGTCAGGCTCATGGTGTCGTCGGCGCTGCGATACGCGCCCTCACGCAATTGCGAGCGAGCGCTTGGTGGCGCCCTTCTTTCCTACACCTGCCGACGAGCGCCGGCGAACCTCGGTGGTCTCGCTGCTCTTATCGGCGACATGGGCCAGTTCGCCCCGCAGCTCCATGAGCATCACACCCAACATGTTCTGACCTTTGCCCTCGACCTCACCCCACAGACGATTGACAGCGTTGTTTACCGTGCCGGCCTCCACGAGACGGGCCTCGCCAGTCGACCAGAGCAGCTCCTGCAAGTCATCATGCTGATCGAACTTGGCACGCAGAACGGCGCGCATCCGGTCGAACTTAATCTGCGCCCAGTTCGGAACGACGTCCCACACATACAGCCCGTGCGCCGCCATGGCAGCCAATGCAGGCGTTGGCGCGCTCAAGATCCACTCACGAACGGCAGGCTTGCTCGGCTTGCCGGCCTGATATGCGTGCTCTGCTGTTGGGTACGTCCTGCCCTCGAAGACCATCGGTCTTTTGGACAAGTTGCTGAAAGCACCAAAGGGCTTTTCGTTGGCTCGATAGAACCTGATTTCGCTCGGCTCACGGGCGCCCTTCGAAGGCGCTTTGCGTACCGCGGATGGGGTCTTCTTCAAGGCTGGGGATCCTTAGCCATCTTGCTCGGGCTGAGCCCTAGGGCTCGACAATGATTGAGAATCAAGACCTCGATGAGGCTGGTGATACTTCGATGATCATGCGCTGCTGCGGCCTCCGCAGCGGCCTTGATCTTCGGATCGAGCCTGAGAGTCATCGTAGCGGTCTTGACTTTCGGGCGTCGCTTGGTCATGGTCGGCGGCGAGCAATCGCTAGAGCGTGCGAGCTTCTAATGTACTGCGGTTTGCAGTGCACGGAACTAGCGCTAACACTAGCAGCGCGGCAATGGATTGCGATAGGGTCACCGACCATCAAACGCTCTGCGCAGATGCTGCCGAGCGCGGTTTGCGCACCGAGAATGTGAGGCTGATGGGCGACGACCCCGAGACCGTTCTGCATCTGAGAGTGAGTCGACGCGTGGCCCTACAGCCCCCGAACCCGGACAGGTGCTCAATGAGTTCCATTTCTGAATTTCTGATGCGCTCACGCTTGTGGTCATGCTTCTGACCTAGAAACACGGATGGCACGTCAATCTCGATGTGCAATCCTTCCACGTAATGCTGACGTAAAGCTTCGGCGCGAGACCCGACAGTCTGCCGACCGAAGTCAGGTCAGCCCCGGAACCAGTAAGGTAGGTTGGAGGTCGGTCATCCGCGCCGGCACCTGCCCGCCGCCGGCGCGGTCCACTTTGACCAGAGTCGACAACTTTGGTCCAGATTCGCTCAACTCGTGGGTAGTCCAGACGAATAGGGCGGCCCGGCGGACGTGGCCGACCGCCAGATCCTCCTGCAGATTCGGAAATTCGATGACTTGCGGGAGGGGCGCGGTGGCATGAAGCATCACGCGAGCGGCCGCTTCGCCGTCGGGAACAACCAGCGCATACACCGCAGGCGGTGGCGCAATGATGGGGCGCGCCACAACCATCGCGCGGACCGACAGATCACGTTTAACTAACTTGCCGCCGGACGTAGCTGGCATTGGCACTTCGACAGAAACGACGATCTGGTCGCCGCTCGCCAACACAACGGGCTCATCGTTCATCGAACGAAGTCGGTCGAACGTGATGCCATAAGCCTGACTGAGCTTGATCGTAGAACTAGAACTAGAACTAGAACCTATTTTCAGAGGTTCCTCTTTTGACTCACCTCCTGCTTCGATGCGCGCAGTCTGGCGCCGGAACGTAACCTCGGCGTCTGAAGGCGACGGACTCTTGGCGAACAGACCGGTGGAAGGATCGATCGGGCCGACTGCGAAGTACAAAGGCGTGTCGGAGCCATATTCCAGGCGGTCGAGGGCCAACTTCCATTGCGTCCCGTTGCCATCGCGCTGTGTGTCCGCGGCGCCGGGCCCCGAAAGCTCGCGATCGTAGGAGGGATCGGCAAAAACGAGCGTGGACGTACTCACTGGAAGGCTAGGCCGGACGTCCGGTCGTACGGCCAGACGCAGCGCGAAATGACGCTGCGGCTCAGGACTGAGAACGACGACGCCTGCCGCGTTGATTTGGAATTCTTCGTCCGGTGGCGGCTCATCAGATTTCGCCGGTACAGGTGCACAACGGAAGGTCAGAAAGACATTGGAATCACCGTCCACGGCGTCGAGTTGTGCGCGTAGATCGGTCAAGTCGGCAGCACTGGTCAAGGTCAACACGATGCCTTCGCCGTCCTCGTCTGTCACCGGAGTCCAACTTGCTTTGGTAAACGACAGTACGCGCCCGTCAATCGACATCGCCGCGCTGATCCCTGTGTGTAGGACGCGTAGTTCTGCAAGCGCAGGCGCCAACGGCTTGCCGCTGCCTTGATAGCTGCGAGATGAAAAGTGTAGTTTCAGCACGCCATCCCAGCCAGGTCGAAGCGGCAAACCCAGAACACGGATCCGGAAGCTCTCCTCGGAGGCGCGCAAGACTGTACCGGTCCCCGCCATGAGCAGGAACGGTTTAACGGTTTTGCCGCCGGCGCGCTCGTCCAGTTCATCAAGTTCCACGAAAGTTCGACGACCGTGGCTCTTTACATACTTCGCGGGGACGCGCGGCAGCGCGGGCGCCCGCGGTGGCCGGTGCTGGCGCAGCAGCCGCGGCCCCGCGTGGCCGGGACGACCGAAGCGCTGGAACGTGGGGTCGAGATTCTCGTCACCGGCGTCAGCCTCCTGCAGCCCATCAGTGAACAGGAGCATGTCGAACTCCGCAACCATGGCGCCGGGACGCAGGCCAAGACTGGCGCGCTCGAGAAGCGGAGGTACGATGGGTGCAGCTTGGCCACGCACGACGCGGGCAAGCGCATCGCGCAGGTCTTTGGCGACTGGGACGACGACGCGGGCCTCGGTCGGCGACAGGTGGCGCGCAGGCGGAGCGACCACAGGGAGCTCACTTGGCGCCGGTCGCTCGAAGATCACCTTCCGTCCCAGCGCGACGAAGACTGGGGAGCGAACATCGATGACCAGTTCGGTCGAGTGGGTAAGCGCCGATTTAGACGTGTCGGCTCGGGCCGGCAGGGACAAGCTCGTAACACGACCCGACAGCCCGGACCCGTAGCTCTTGACGTCGAATTCGTCGGCCTCAGCGGCGTCCGCCAGATCTTGGAAGGGGAAATCGTCCCCTTGCCCCAGCGCCCCGCTGGCAGCAAGAGCAGTGCCCTTTTCCGTCGGCCATCCAAGCGCCGCAGAAGCGTAAAGCCGGTCGTTCGCGCCGACGACGATCGGAATGTCGAGCATCGAGTCGTCGAGATCAGACGGAACCTGGATGCGTAACCATAGCGTTTTTGACTCTTCGCCGGCACGCCGGCTGCGCGCGACCGCGAGAATCGCAACGGGTTCCTTCACCAGCCGTTCGGCTCGAGCGACCAGGCGCGCCCGATGCTGCGCCTGCTTGAAGCCATCGGCGCTTTCGATGGATGGCGCGCGTTCCCACCGCGTGGACGAACGATCAATGGCAAGTATTCGACCCGCCGAGCCCAAGCGCGCCAGTTCGGTGCTTGAAGAGCTCTGCGAACTCGGCAACAACCTGAATCGGGCGATGCGGTCTTGAGACAGCGGTATCAACGTCGTCACTTCAAGTGAATCCAAGCTGGAATCCCGTATCGCGCGCAACGCCAGCAAGCTGTGCAGCCAGATCGGCTGCCTCGTCACCTCGACGGGTCCGCTCACCGACCGGAGAAAGACCTGCTCGACAGGGACCAGGGTTGGCACGACCGATCCGCCAGGCCCAAGGCGGGCCAACATGCCGGCGAGTTCGTGAGCGGCGCCGCTTCCGGGCGATTGATCGGGCACGATGCCGCGAGCAAGGGGCATCGGCGAACCGGCGGCCCAATCGATGTCGGGCGCGTCCCACTCGGCGACGCCGACTTCGGGGGCCTGCAGAAAGGCAGCCAGCTTCTTCGCCGGCGCTGGCGCATGGGCGGATGTTGGTGGCCCGAAATCGAAGTCTCGATCCACTGCGGTCAGCCAGGGCAAAGACAGAAGCACGCCATGCCGATCCCGGCCCGAACGGGTTACCCCGCCAGTGCCCGGCCAGAAGGCATTCTCCTGGACGTCCGCGGTTACGACCGCAGTGGCGCCCGCCCCCGTGAGGACGATGCCGTCACCTACAGCGTGTTCGATGAGTTCGCCGGCGGCATCAAACATGCCATCAGCAACATGCCGCGCCAGCGCCTCGACCGGAAAGCCCGCCTGCGCGAACGCTCGCAGGACCAGTCCGCCCTTGATTGCCGCCTTGGACTCGGCAGTTACGTCGGTGAATCTGTAGCGCGCCGCGAAAGCGAAGTCCCCTTCGGAAAGTTCATCCGGCAGCGTGAACGCGTCGCGGGCATCTTCGACCAGCTCGCGCGCATCAACCGCCGTCACATGATCCAGTGTTGTCCAATGCAGCGTACCTTGTGCAGCACCCTCGGCGGCCGTTTCCGGTGTCAGCGTGTGTGTAACGAGCGCGGTGAAGCTCCATGGCGCGGTCAGTGCGACCCGGCGGCCTGACGCGTTGCGCGTAATGCCCAACGCGTCGGTCGGGACCGGTTGGTCGGTCACGCGCAAAGTAAGGGAATGCCTCAGCGCATGGGCCGTTTGGTAGGCGCCGAGTTTGCCCCTGAGAACGCGGCCCGACACATTCGATGCAAGCGTCTGCAGCGCGAAGTCGAGGGTTTGCTCTGGGGGCTGAACGGCCTTCGGAAGACTGCCGACCGGCCAGTGAATCCGGCTCGTGTGTGCCTGCAGTGTCAGGTCTACCTCGATATTCGAGGTCCAAGTGGGTCCTTTAGTCTCGTTCTCAATCGCGTCGGCGACGAGGACCTGATCGAAGCGTTGCGTGGGTCCGTCGCGAGACAGCAGGCTGAGCGCACCAAATCCGGACCGCGACCGGAACTCAAACGGAGACCCGGCCCTTTCACTCCCCGCCGCCGTGGCCATAACGAGCGTTGCCCTGATGTCTGGTTCCGCAGCGGTCAGGCCCGCAATAGGTTGCCGCGATCCCTCGGTGATCTTGCAGTCCACGTTGAGGTGGATGACGCCATGAAGATGGTCGACCTCCATGGCGAGGGAATTGTTCGTGTTCGGTATCTCGAGATTCAGCCACCAAAGCGCGCCACCAAAGCGCTGCCACACCACCTCGCGTTCCGAGCACTTCGCCGGATTTCCCGCATTGGCGTCGACCGCCGACAGACTTAACTCCCCATCGAGCACCAAACGCGGCGCCCCGGTCAACGGCCAGACCAGTTGAACAGTATTCAGCACGATACCGCTGTCCCCGAAAGGGGTGGGGGTGGGGTCAGGTCTGCGCGCGAAGGTGACGATGATCTCGTCAGGGCTGACTCTGACCGTGCCATCGACATAGCGGACGCGCCGACCAAACAGGATCGTCTCCATGGCGGCAGAGCTGAACGCCGGCATGTCGTCCGTCGCCTCGCTGGCAAAGGTCAAATCGAGGCGGAGCGTTGTGATGTCCGGAGACTGGGTCTGATCGCGGCCCAGGCACACTGGAACTCGCGCGCGCCGGAACGAAACGTTGGGCAGCCCCCCCGGCGCCACCGACGTGGCAGAAACACTCGCCTTCTGCCACTTGGCCGTCTTGAACGTCAGCCCATGTGGACCGATCGGCCGCAATGAGACGGCCACCAGATTGCCCGTGCGGTAGTCCGACTCCGGCCCGAATGGCCCGTGCTCCGCGTTCAACCCACTTTCGCCCGGAGGAGTTAGCGAGCCAATGACGGTCGCGCCGGTCACGGCCCAACCCTCGCCGTTCTCACTCAAGGCGAGTGCAAGCAGCCGCAGCGGCCGGAAGCGGAACGGACCGATGGCAATGTCGTACAGACTGGGGCTGTTGGGCTTGGCTTTATCGTCGTTGCAAAAGCGCCATTCGTAGAGAGCCCGGGGCAGCCGTTCCGGATCGAACGACGATTGCAATGGTCCTACGGCCAGCTCGACGTCTTCCGAGGTCGGCGAAAATCGGCGCATCCCGGCGCCGGCCGACTCTAGGGGAAGGTCACGAAACCAGAGCGCGAGTTTGCGCCCCTCATTGCCCGGCGGCGGTTCGATCGACACTGGCATCGCCGCGGTTGCGCGCCAGTAGTCGGCCGTTCCGGTTGAGCCAATCACCTGAGTCTGGCGCAACACCAATCCGTGCGGGTCCCCGCCAAACGGAACGGTCACCGGCCGCTCGGCGGCGAGGGCACCTCGGCTGTCGCGCCACATTCCGCTGGCAGGATCCTTCCAGGCGGCAGCGGCAAAGCCGACCACCGGCAGCGCATGCTGGGTTTCCCCAGTTGCGGGCTTCAGAGCGGTGCCCGCTACCTCGAAGGCCTTGGTGAGCCCGTGCAACGCGCGCTCCCCAGAATAGTCCACGCTATCGAGACGATAGGACCCGAACGCCAGGATTTGTCCATCAATGGTCGAGACCGGTTTGAACACAAAGGTGGTGGTCCACGTTGTGCGGCCGAATAGGGTCTGGATCAGAGCGTCGCCCAACGCTTGCGGTCTGAATGCGAACGCCATGGACGCCTGGACGCGCGAGAGGTCCAGGCGATCCACCGCGCGCTGCCAGGCCAGCGACAGGGCCGCCATATCCAGGGATGTCGGCGCGTCAACTGGGGGGGGATCAGTTTTCACAGAATTGGGTGGTGCCACCGGAGTCGTCTCCGGCAAGCGAATGCTGGCGAAGTAGTCGTCCAGGATGGGCAATCCGTAGCTCAGCCTGACCTGCAATTGCGAAAACGATGCCGTTGCTGGCTTGAACTCGATTCCCGTCGTCGTCACAGCCACAAGCGGAATCGCCTCCTGCGCACTCGGCTCCAATAAAGGGCAGTCGTAAGGCATCAGCTTCGTGCGTCCATCCCGCAAGCCCACCAATGGGACAGACTCGTTCCTCTTGTGAGTCAGCGTGATCTCCAGCTTGGTGCGGTCGACCTCGCGGCAGAGCAGCCCGCGTGTCTCCGATGGCAGACCCGAGCCCATCGATGTGCGGGTAATGGGAGCCGCAGTGATTAGGGGCAGTTCGCTGTAGCCCTGCCAGATGTAAGCCGTCGCGCCGCCTTGCTTCGGCAACGTTAGTTCGAAGTCCCGGTCGGGGGAAAAGGCTGTTGAAAGAATCGTCGCCAGATTGCGGGTCGCATCCGTCGGCCGTCGGAATTGCAACGTCGGGCCGACCAGCGAGACCGGCCCGGCGGCGAGACTCGGCAACACTTCTTCGGGCGATGGGCTGGCCGAGGCGGTCCACAGGATCCCATCCGCTGAACCCGCCGCCCCACGAAACTTGATCTGGATGGACTCTACGATTCCGTCGACGAATGTGGTCTGCGCGATCACATGATCTGCGCCAGAAACCGTTAAACGCCGACCGCTGGGACCGGCGCCTTTCAGGTCATCCTTGAGATTTGTGATCGGTATCAGCGTCTCGAATCTACCGCCAAACGGCACCGCTTCCTGTGGCGCCTCATACGCATCATTTGCCGCGGGCTCATCGACATCGTCGTCACCGTTTGCGTCAATCGGTATCGGCAGCTGCAACCAACCACCGACGATCGGCACGAAGGTATACGTCGTCCGGGCCGTAGGTGGGTGAACGCCTCTCTTCGTGTAGCGGTCGACGAGTTCGCGGGCGAATTGGCTCTGGTCGAAGAACCAGCTGACAGGTTTCGACCCATCGTTGCTGATTGTCAGCGCGCGTGCCTGAGTCTTTTCCCACGTGACTTCCACATGGGGCCCAAGGATCTGTTGGAGGGCAACGTTTTGGCGGGAGGGGTTCCGGCGATCTGCGTCAACAGTCACGGTGACGCGCTGCTGCGCCGCGATGATCTCCACGCGATCTGGAACAACCATCACGACAGAGGCCAGTTCGGCTCCGCGAAAAGGAGCGCCAGTCAGGCGCGCATCTGAAGCCTTTGCATCCACCCAAAGGCGCCAGTCCTCGCGCCCGTCGCGCGGCAGCGAGAGCGAATGGTCATCGTTCAAAACCAGTGGCCAGCGGACAGCCGGAACATCGCCATGCGTATCGATGTCGACGAAGATGGGCTTGTCACCATCGGGCACGAATCCCTTTCGGACGCAAGCAAGCGCCTTGCGGATTTGATAGCCTTTGCCGTCAGTCTGCGACGGATCCACCTCGCGCACCAGCTCCAGGGTCCACACTGTCCGCTCGCGCACGAGGGGATCCACCGCATGCACGAGACGTAGAACGACGTCGAGGCGTGGTGGAACTGCCTTGGCATCGAACGCAAGCATCGGGTTCAGCACCGTGCCATGCAGCTCGATTCCATCAGGCGTCAGATCGACAGCGACGAACGGCCCACGCTCGCTATCGGGGCCTTCCACCGCGACGATTGGCACTTCAATCCGAGGAACGCGGTGGAGATCCGTCCGAACATCCGCAATTTTTGGCAGGAAGGCCGCGACGTGCGCTGGATCTGAGTCAATGACGGCGAACTGCATGAAGCCAAGCGGTTGGCTTGGAGTGCCACCCTTGACGCTGACCAGAACGCGCACCCGATGCTCGGCAAGCGCAAACCGCGGCACGACGATATCGGTATTCGACTGCGGCGTGGGCCACGAATCGACTGGCGTAACGGCGACTGTGAAGAATCCAAGCGTTTGATTGTCGCCATCGGCGTCTGGCCCTGCCACCGGCGCACGCAGGCTGTACTCGCTGTCGCCGCCCGGGAACACGAGGGTCGATGTAACCAACGTCTGGTGGTGCTGAGGCAAGACACTTTTCGGCTTTTTGCTCCGCTGGCGCAAAAGCCTGATCAGGCCGAAACCGCCGAGGATCAGCAGAGCTGCCGCGAGGCTGATCATGGCGACGATCAGCAGGCCAAGACCTGCAGCGATCAGCTGCCACGGTCGAAACCTGGGGCGTCGCGGCTCGTTAGCTTGGGACGCCTTTTCGTACTGGCGCGCGTGCACGTTACCTACGAGCAAGCGCGGTCTATGCAACCGCACCTTGGTCTTGACACCGTCGGCATTAACTTCGATGTTGTCTGTCGTGCTGTCCTGCAGCAGTACCCTGAGCCCGAGAGTCGAGTTGACCAGCGAACGGTCATGGCGGTCTGCCCCCTGATAGGCAACCGAAAGCTCTGCCTCCCACGCGAACTCTTCCGAGGGTGGGTCGTCTGCTGGCGAGGCAAGTCTGGGGCCGACCAAGACAATCCGGCGCAGTTCGGTGGATATGCTCATGGTTCGACCCTCTCGACATGGTCCTCTTCCGGTACAGCCAGGCCGTGGAATGCCTGGATCAACAGTCGCCGTCCTGGACCAAACAACATCTCCATCGTCATGGCCTCCAGTAGTTCCGGCAGCGCTTGGTTCGCGGGGGCGAGGGATGCGGTTTCCGACTTCAGCGCGGGCATGCGCAGGAGGACCGCGCTCACCACCGGCGTGATCGCGCCACCTCCAGGTAACAGCCTGAGGACCGCCTTGATCGCGACGTGCTCCGCCCAGCGCAGCTGAATTCGTACCGATCGACCAGGCTCGAACCAAAGGGCTGCCAAGCCTTCGAGCGCCTCGGCTGAGTGCTTCTGCTGCTCGAGGCTCGTGAAGGCAGCTTCGACTTGTTCCTGCTGGCGTAGCGCGTCTTGGGCTAACTCGACAGAAGCCACAAAGTCGAACGGATCGGCCGCACTGGCCCTCAACGCGGCCGTGTCGATCGGCCCGGGCGCAGAGCGGCGGATGACGGACTGGCCGTGCCATGGCGTTTCGTCTTCAAAGCGGCGCTGTGCGACACCGTACACCATCCACGCCACTGCGTACGCACGCAGCGCTATCGCAACGGCGGCTTGCAACTCCGCACTTGCGCCCGCCGCACCCAGCACGCCGGCGATCTTCGCTCGAAACTCGGCGAGCCCGGCATCCCTGCCCAGATCTCTTGGCCAGACCCATGCACCGAGAGGAATTACTGAGACGTGGTCTGCCGAGGCGGGTAGCCCGAGCAACCAGGGCAAGTAGAGCGTGGCGGGAAGTGCCCGGCTGCCATCGTCGCTCTTCGGGCCCGGCCACGCCCCGACACTGCCGACGACGAACTTCGAAACCTCGGCGAGGATTGCGGCGGCTGAATCTATCACCCGCTGTGGCCCGGGGCCGCTGACGTACCCTTGCAGGGCTGCGACGTATTGGGCCATCGCGACCTTGAACGCAGGCCAGCGGGAATCTGGCGGAAACTGCGGAAACGAAGGTGGCAGTTGGGGCTTATCGGCGTCCGGCGGTGTGATAACAAACGACAGCAGGCCGACCTCGATCGCAGGCGCGACACGACCCCAATGTGCCATGTTCACCGGATCCACGGTGAAGTCCTTGGGCGCAGGCACTATCGACAGGCCCGCCACCAAATAGACCGGGGGCTTGGGTTGCGGCGGCCGCTTGGTGCCGCCATCTCTTGCCTTGAGCGAAGCAGTCAACTCGTAGTGTGTATGCGGTCCAGAAGCCGGCAGTCGCTCGGGCGGAGTCAACGTTGGTTTCTCGAACCGAGAGCCAATCGCTTGCGCCAGGTAGAGCGACTTGCGCTCATTGTTTTGATCCTCAGGGATCGCGGAGAACTCGGCCTCGCCCACGCGAACGCGTCCGTCTTGCGTCGTGATCGACACGCGATAACTCACGGCCGGGTCAGGCAGCCGATAGACATCAGGGGCCTCTTCCTCGCCCAGCCAGAACTGCTTCACGTCGTTGAAGAGTCCGTCGACAATTCGCACCAACGGCCATCGCACGCGTACCGCACGTTCCACGGGATCGGAGAGCATCCAGGACGGCGACGGCACCTTGCGCTCCTGCCAACGTTTGGCGACGCCTGTATCGCCTGCTTTCCATGGCAGGACCAGGCGGTAGCCCGCTTCACCGACCGTGGCCGCAGTCGTCGGAGAGACGACGACGCCGGCGGCAGCATGCGCAGTTGCGTGAAGGCGGAACCCATAGGGCAAGTCCGCCAGCGTGAGCACGTACGCGCCGCGCCAGAGATCAGGGTGACGCTCATACCAGTCACGCTCGTGCTGCTTCTTGAGCTCGTACACGGGAACGCCGTCCGAATCAGTGCGGCGGACCAACTCGAGTTCCTTGGGCTTCTTAAGCTTTGCGTAGTCACGCCCGGCGTCCCTGAACGGACCGAAGGGCTCCAGCAGGTCGATCGGATTTGCTGAGCCGGGATGGATCCGCTCGACTTCGCGCGCCCACTTGGGCGCCGAGAACTCACGCCAGAAGCCGACCGCAACGTGGCGCATCGCAAGCCCGGCGTCCACGCGGACGTTGGCGTCGGAGAGGATCTCCTCAGGGTGGCGTGCAACGATGACTTCAACGGTTCTTCCGGGCCGGGTGACGCCGTCTGCCGTGACATCATCATTGCGTCGCGTCGCGATGATCAAGGGGGCGGAAAGGGGCTCGGTCCGTTCGATTGAGACATCTGCAAAGTGTGTGAGCAAGGCGGCGGACCTCGACGGGAACGCGCCAACATCGAGACCGGGCGGCGCAGGTGCGGGAGCAAGCTGCCGCTGTTCCTTCGCAAGCAACGCCTGCTCATGAATGTCTACCGCGCGAACCAGGTTTTCGTAGCGTCCGAACGGGCGGACCGCGTACTTGCGGACCTTGCCGAAGCGGTCCTTCTCGAAGAGGGTTACGGAGAGCTGACCGTCCGTGTTCGTGCCCATCCGCCACGGAGAGGGTCGTGTGAGCATCGCGAAGGCGAGTCCGACGGCGTTATTGCTGCTTGCCGGGAACACAGGTATTGCCGGCCCGCGTTCCATGAATCGGCGTGTCCACGGGCCGAGGCTTGCAACCAGCTGCAGGCGCTTGGAGGGATCGATCGGGAGCTTACCGAGATCATCCTTGTTCTGCATTCGACCGAGAACCCGCATCAGAGTCGCGAGCGTGTTCCCGAACGGCGTGGCGCGCATGCGCTTCTCAACATCCTCCATCAGCGCAAGCGGCGCGTCCACCCCGTCCTTGAACAACAGCAAGGCCAACCACTCGTCTGGCAAGTCAGTGAATCGACCCCAGGGGCCTTCGTCTTCGGACGGCATGTCGGTCGCTGCCACGATCGCGATTCCGGCGTTCCTGACTGCCGAACCGTCCGCGAGCCCATCGAGGCCCTCCTTCAGGTCGAGGACGATTGTTGGGTAGTCGGAGACGACTCGCTTGATCTCGATCAAGCTCGCGAGGTGATCGAGCGAGACATCCGGATCGAGCGCGGTGAAGCGGACATACGCGAGGACGTCCTCACTCGCTTGCGGGAGCAACCGCAGACCGCCGGCAACTGTACCTGCCGCACCCTTGGGGAGCTTCTGCCCCTCGGGAACACGCACCAACAGGACCCGGCGTGTCGTTTGCCCGGCGCTTCGGACCAGTGGTTCTATCTCGACCAGAACATTGTCCAGTTTGGCGCTCAGAAGCAGGTCGTCGGCACCCGACGCGGCCCCAGCGCTTCCTTGGCGCCGCAAAGTTGCATATCGAACGATGCGTCGGTGTTCTCGATTCCAAGCGGCCGTGTCTCCTCGAACTGGTTGATAGCCGCTGACGAGCGGTTGCGGGGTTGGCCTAAGTTCGATCTGCACCAAGGCAAGGGCGTGCTCCCTAACCAGGCGACTTGCGGCTTCCGGCGCGATCTGCGCCGTACCTTGATAGGAGGCAGTGTCGGCAAGGCCGTCGGTGGTGAACATCACGTCCACAAAAGGCGCCCCTATGGCATGTGGTACGTCCTGGTAGCGCGGCAGCACATCGCGGAGCGCGGCGTTCAGAAGGCACAGCGTCGCGTCCGCACGCAGGAAGGTCCCCTCTTCTACGTCGTAGAGGCGCAGTGCAGCCGCCAGGCCAAGGGTCCGCAGAACACCCCAGCCCGATGGATCGCGATCGGCCGGCGTCTCGTCCAGGAACACCGTGAGCTGCGTCGCATTCACGCCGGGCGCCATGTCCAGCACCGGCTCATAGCGGCGATAGCCCCGTCCAGGCGCGTCGTACTGTACGAGATCGAGCACGTCGGCAAGCAACGGGTGCAGGCTCGGCGCGAGGGCCACGCCGACCGTCACCATGCTGAGTATCTGCCCAGGGTCGCCCTTCGCGGTTAGCGTGATCTTGAGGTTCGCGAAGTCATTCGGCTGTTCATCGGCGCGCTTGTCGATGTCTTCCCTGCCCTTGCCTTGCACCGGTCCTAGATCTAGAACTAATGAGAGCAGAAGCTCTCGAACCTGCTGGATGGTGTATCTCTCGTTTCCTGTCTCTCCATTCTGTCCGGCCCGAGGCCAGCCATTGTTTGGCTGCTGCCGTTTCGTGCCGTCCTGACTGATTAAAGCGAAGGAAGGCTTGTCGAGCCCTGATGGCCACGCAGTCTTATCAGACCACGCGATCTCAATGCGCCTGGGCCTGCCACGCGCGAATAACGCCTCGATGTCCGTCTCGTCCGGCAGCGTCAACACCGAGCGGCGCAGGACCCGCTCAGGCCACAGCAGGCAGGATTCCGCAGGTGAGAACCACGTGGCTCGACGCTTGTTGAACGTGGCCGTCTTCAGTCGGTGCGTCTCGCTGGGATAGAGCACTTCGACACGTGCGAAGTCACCTGTCTCCGATGGCTCCAGACCGCGCTGAGCGGCCGGCAGACGTTGAACCCGCCCAAGAGGCGAAAGGAATCTCTCGGGCCAGCCCGGCCGATAACTGGCGTTGCTCGGGATGGCGGTGGCGTCGAGAGCGAAGAGATCGAAGCCGGCGATCAGAGAGTGCCGGCCAGTGATCTCCTCCGCGCTCGTTCCCACCCTGTTTACTACGCCAACATCCTCGGGTCGAGCGTTCCACGCCAGGGTGACGGCCGTGCGGCGCTCACCGTCGCGAAGCAGGTCGACCGTGTTCTGTGGCTGAGCACCGTCTCGAGCAGCACACAGGTCAGCGTCCACGAGAAACGCTTCTAGGCTTGCCTTGGGCGCCGGATGGTAGAGGTGAAGCCGTCCGCTTGAAGGCGTGATGTTGTCCTTCGTCAACGCCTGAAAGCGAATGTCCAACGGATGTTCAAACCGCTCGATCGTGATGTCGACAGCCGGCTCCTTGTCCCGCGAGCCAATGCGCATCTGCAGTTGCAAGGGAATCCATTCAGGGTCCAGGTCGTTGTCGCCCGAGATCGTCACTGGCCTGATGTACAGA
>Ga0105045_10001254_pt1 | contig 20586 bp, 17 predicted proteins | sample MAT02_FD_78089 | JGI IMG/M metagenome (GOLD analysis project Ga0105045, IMG submission 78089) | Freshwater microbial communities from Lake Fryxell liftoff mats and glacier meltwater in Antarctica - MAT-02 (megahit assembly) | ecosystem: Environmental > Aquatic > Freshwater > Ice > Liftoff... | reverse complement strand
GATGAAGAGGATGATGATGAAGCAGAGCACGCCGACGAACCCGCCCCTGAGCCCGCCGAGCGCGACGAGGACCCGCCGATGACCATGCACCTGCGACCGGCGACCCTCGCCGACTACCCCGTGTTCGCCCGCCTGTTCCCCGAGCTCGGCACCGGCGACCCGATCCCCGACGAGGAATTCTGGGAGCAGCTGCACGTCAGCACCTTGATGCTCACCCAGCACGATGAGGTCCTCGGCTACGTGCATTACGAGCGCATGGCGGAGTTCGGCTACGTGCGCAACGTCGTGATCGACGTCGCCAGGCGCGGCCGCGGCCGCGGCCGCGCCTTGATGCAGCAGCTCGCCACCCACCTGCGCGCGCACGGCTGCGCCCGCTGGTGCCTCAACGTCGAGCCCGGCAACGCGGTCGCGCTCGGCCTGTACCGCAGCCTCGGCCTCGAGATCGTGTACCGTTCGGCCGCGCTGCGCTTCGACTGGAGCGCCGTGCCGGACCTACCCACGGAGGACCTGGCCCTGGGGACATGTCCGGTCGACCCCGCCGAGGACGCCGAGATCGAGGCCGCCCACGAGCTTCCCCCTGGCCAACTCGCTGCGATCCGCGAGGACCCCTCGCGGATCCTCATGCGCCTGCACGACCCCGCCGAGCCCGCCGCGCTCGGCCTCGGCGTCGCCAGCTTCAACCCGCTCTTCCCGGGCGCCTTCCCGTTTCGCGTCGCTCGCCCCGGTCTGGCCCGCACGCTGCTGCTCGGCCTGCGACCCCACGCGCTGCCCGGCGAGCCGCTCATGAACGTGGTCGTCGAGGACGACGAGCCGCTTCGCGCGCTGCTCCTCGGGATCGGCGCCGAGCTGCGCCTACAACTGCTGTTCCTGCGCGGTGACCTGCCCGAGTAGCCCGCACTGCACCGATATATGCCGGCTATGGCATGAGTGTCGGCCCGCGCGCGGATCGCCGGATCACAAACATGACATGCGCCCCACGAACCGTGTTGCGTTTTATACACACCCTCCGAGCCGACATCGACGCTCCAATCATCGAGCCGCAACGGAACCCCCGGCGGCCCTCCAAACACTCTTTGCTTCGACAAGCTCGAAGAAAAAGGACCACTCCCATGCTCTCCACCATCACTCTCCTCGTCAGCACCCTCGCCTTCGCCCCCACCTTCACCGCCACCCCGGCGACCCAGAGCGGCCAGGGCTACGGCGGCGGCTTCGGCGACATCGGCATCGGTATCGGCGGCGGTGACATCGACGTCGACCTCGACGCCTGTCTCGACCTGGACCTCGACGTGTTCCTGGATTGCGAGGTCGAGGTCGGCGCCGAGTGCCACGCCGACTGCGGGGCCAACGTCGACGCCTACTGCGATGCGCAGGTGGATGCCGACGAGTGGGACGCCGAGGCCCAGGCCCAGTGCGAGGCCGAGGTCGAGGCCCAGTGCCACGCCAACTGCGACATCGACGGCTCCGTCTTCTGCAAGGGCGACATCTACGTCGGCGCCGACATCTGCCTCGACCTCAGCCTGTAAACCCAGGTCCTGCTCACGCCCCGGGCGCCCGCGCAGCATCGCGTGGACGCCCCTGCGCGGTAATGCCGTTCACGGCGCCGCGCCGAGGTGCAACGAGAAGCGAGTGTGCAGGCTGCGGGCGTTGGGACCGGCGGGGTCGGGCTCCTTATCAAAAGCGACCTCGCCGCGCACGCCGGTGAGGCGCTGCATGAGCCGCTCGACCGGCGAGCCGGCGATCGGCAGCGGCACATAGATCGGCGTGATCGTGGTGCCGAGCAGCGGGTCGCCGGCGCCCTCGGGGGCCAGGGTGAATGCGCTGTCGCCCTGGGCCGTGACCGGCGCGAAGCCGAGGTAGTCGAGCCCGCGTCGCGCGAGCGCCTTCGGGTCCCCGGCCACCGCCGGGTCGCCGCGCAGCAGGATCTCCGCCGAGCGCCGGGCGCTGGCCTGGGCTTCGTTGGCCTGGCCCTGGATCATCCACAACAGCGCGGTCCACAGCGGTCCGCCCGCCGTCGAGTGGCCCTCGAACACGAACTGCGAGCTGCCCGCGGCGTCGCTCTTCGGGAGCTTGCCGTCGAGCACGCGGTCGACCGCGTGCTTGAGCGTCTCGATGTCGATCGCCAGCACGATCGCCTGGCCGGTCTGCACGTAGTGCAGGGCGACCGCGTCGGCGATCTCGCGGTTCGGGAGCATCGGCGCGGACTTGCTGGCGCCGACGCGCACGACCGGGAGGTCGCGGTACTTCGTGGTCTCGCCCCAGTCGACCCAGCCGGGCGCGACCCCGCCGAGCATGGTCTTGATCGCCGCCAGCGTCGCCACCAGCATCGCCGGGTTCTTGACCTCGGCCGCCGCGTAGAACGGGAACCGACCGACCAGGCGCCACAGCTCGACGTCGTTGAATTGCTCGTCCTGCGACTTCTCCGGCGGAAGTTGCACTGTCTTGTCGAAGCGGGCCAGCAGCTCGACCAGCGCGGCGCGGTCCTCGAGGCCGACCAGCACCCAGTCGCCGAGCCAGCCGATGCCGATGTCGCTCTGGCCGGTCGCCGCCTGCATGACGCCGTCGAGGTCCTTGCGCAGGCTCGCGTCCTTGCCGACCGCCCACACCGCCTGCAAGCCGCGGTCGATCGCGCTGACCTGCACGCGCGTCGCGCCGACGATCGCCTCGATCTCGCTGTAATCCGTGGCGGAGATCAGCGGCAAGATGCGCACGTCGATGTCCGCGACCGCGGTCCCGCCCTCGTCCTTGATGTCGAGGCGGATCGCCACGGGGTCGATGAACTGCTTCCAGTATTGCTGATAGCCGCTCACGAAGTTCTCATACGCGAGCTTCTCCGCCTCGCTGACTTGGGTCACCGGCGGGAGGTCAATCAGCGGCGTCAGGGCCGAAGGCCGACCCCACGGCGAGCTGGCCGCGCTGCCCGGCGTGAACGCGATCGCGGCGCCGTCGCTGTGCTTGAGCTCGTCGGCCACGAGCAGGCCGCTGGCGACCAGCGCGTCGGTGCTCGCTGGCGCCGCGCCGAACAACCATCCGTGCAGCAGCGCCGCGTAGCCGGGGATCAGCAGGTCGGCGAGCGCCTGCTGGCGCCGCGCCGCCAGCACCTTCTGCTGCGGGCCGACGACCGCGGCGATGAACTTGTCGCTGAGGAACGCGAACGCCTGGTGGGCCCCGGGGTCGCGCGCCAACATGTACTTGAGGTCAGCTTCGTCGCCGAGCCGGGCCGTCTTGCCCTGCATCGCGTCGATCACCTTCTGACAGGCCGCGGGAGAATTGGACACGATCGCCAGCGCGCCGACCTGCGCCCGCTGCTGCCGGACGGTGCCTCCCGGGTCTCTGCTCTCGGTGATCGTGACACCGCCGTAATCGCGGGTGGTGGTCAGCAGGCCGGGGATCTCGGCCTTGAAGGCGTCGAGGTGGCGGGCCAGCTCCTGATCGAAGATCGCCTGCTGCTTCACGCTGAAGATCATCGTGACGTCGCTGCCCTCGCGCAGGTACGGGTCGCTGCCGGTCAGCGCGACCGAGCCGACCACCGTGTGCCCGAACAGCTTGGCCATGTCGGTGCGGCGCAGGCCGAGCTGGGCCTGGTAGCGGTCCGCCAGATAGCGGTCCTCGGGGTTGCGCTGCAAGATCTGGACGACCGGCGTGATCCAGGCGTCGGCCTCGTCCAGCAGGCGCAGCATCAGGCGGATGTCGTCGACGCGCGCGTACCAGAACTCGGCCGGCACCGCCGCGGCCAGCGGCTCGGGCGTGCCAGCGGCCGGATCGGGCAGCTTGGCCTGCATCGCCGCGAACGGGTGAGCGTCGAGCGGCGGGCGGCTCAGCTCGCCGATCGCGATCGTTGGTTTGCCGTCGCCGCGCTCGAGCCGCAGGCCGCGGTCGTGTTGCAGCGCCTCCTGCATCGACATCACGCCGGTGGTCGTGTCCATCAACTGCGAGAGGTCCGTGCGTCGGCTCGGCCGCGTCAGGCCAGGTACGCCCTCACCACCCCGCTTGAGCCCGCCCGGCAGCAGCGCCCGCGCCCGACCGCCCGCGAATTGCAGCCACGGGTGCGGCGCTCGCCAGTCGTCCGTGAACTGCCCGGCGAAGGCCTCGACCCAGCGCGCCTTGAGCTCGGCGTCGGTCTTCGCCGCCTTGACGTCGCCGGCCCGAAACGGCACCCGCGTCCACACATTGCCACCGTCGTCCCAGCGCTCGGCGAACAGCGCCCCCTCGGGCTCCGTGACGCCGCCGAGCTTGCGCCGCACCATCACGCGCACCTCACTGGCGCCCATGGCGGTCGCAACCAGGCCGAGGTCACCGGGGCCGCTGCCCGTGAGCTCGACGTGCGCGCGGTCGAAGTTGAGGCCCATGTCCTCGCCACCGAGCGGCAGGAGCAGCTCGATGTACTCGTGGGTCGCGTCCGCGCTGCGGCTGGTCACCTTGCCGGCGAGCTGCTTGCCGGCCGTCAGCGTGCGCGTACCGGTGCGCAGCACCGGCATCGGCTCAGGCTTGGGGTCGGCGGCCTGCTCGACCCCGGCGACCGCGCCTGCGGTGCCTGCGGTGCCTGCGGTGCTTGCGGGCGCATCGTCACCGGGGGTCTTGCAGGCGAGGAGCGCGGCGACGAGTACGAGCGGGCGGGTCCAGCGACGGGAGACTTGCACGCGCGGGAGCTTATCAGGCCCGCGGGAAGCGAAGCGCCTCGGCCACCGCCTCCTGCGCTCGCAGCAGCTCCGCCTTGCGCTCCGGCGCGAGGAAGCTGTGCTGCACGGCGGCGGCCGCGAGCGCGCGAAGCTGCCCCGCGTCCCAGCCGTAGGCCCGCGTACAACGGCGATATTCCTCGACCAGCGAGGTCGCGAACATCGGCGGGTCATCGCTCGCCAGGGACACCGCCACGCCGACGCGCAGCAGCTCCGGCAGCGGATGCGCCGCGAGATCGGGGTAGAGACCGATCCCCAGGTTGCTGGTCGGACACACCTCGAGCGGGACCTGCGTGCGGACCAGGTGCTCGAGCAGCGCCGGGTCGTCGACCGCTCGCACCCCGTGGCCGATGCGCTCGGCGCCGAGGTGCTCGAGCGCCTCCCAGATGCTCGCGGCTCCGGCCATCTCGCCCGCGTGGGGCAACGAGTGCAGGCCCTCGGCCTTCGCCCGTGTAAAGGTCCCGGCGAACGGCGCCGTCGGCCACTCGGGCGCCTCGGGCCCCGCGAAGCCGAGCCCGATCACGCCCTGCGAGCGCCCGCGTAGCGCCAGCTCGAGCGTCGGTTCGGCCTGGTCGCGAAAGCAGCGCACGATGTCGAAGACCCACGCGAGCTCGACCCCATGCTCCTCACGGGCGCGCGCGCGGCCCTCGGCGAGCCCGGCCAGCATCACGTCCGGGTCGACGCCGCGAGCGACGTGGGTCATCGGCGTGAAGGTCACCTCGGCGTAGGCGACCCGCTGGGCCGCGAGGTCCCGGGCCAGCGCCACGGTGATCTCGCAGAAGTCCTCCGCCTCCGACAGGCACGCCGAGATCGCGATGTACATGCGCAGAAAGTCTTTGAAGCTGGCGAACCGGTAGTGCTCGCGCAGGCCCTCGGCGCCGGTGGCCATGCCGGGCAAGCTGCGCCCGCGACGACGCGCCAGCGCCAGCGCCAGCTCGGGGTGGATGCTGCCCTCGAGGTGCAGGTGCAGCTCCACTTTCGGCAATTGATCGATCAGGTCGCCGAGGCGCGGGTCGAGGCCGGTCACGCGGCGGACGATAGCCGAAACAGCGCGCATGGCCGCTGGTCGGATCGCCCGACCTCGCGTAAAGATCGCTCGATGCGGATCTCGGTCACACCGTCACGCCGCCCGGCGGCACTGCTCGCGCTGGTGCTGAGCGCGTGCAGCGACCCCGGGGTCGCCGTCTCGACCGGCGAGACCGGCACCACGCTGCCCGCCACCACCGGCGGCGGCATCGACCCCTCGACGCCGACCACTGGCACCTCCGTGACCACTGGCGAGCCGGTCACCACCGGCGACAGCGAGGACGGCACCACCACCGGCGAGCCCGCCACCTTCTGCCGCCAGCTCGACATCTCTCTGGTCGCCAACCCCGACCTCGAGATCTACACGCCGGCGCACCGCGCCGCGGTCGCGGCGTTCCTCGCCGACATGGTCGAGACCACCGGCGCGCGCGTGCGCCTGCTCGTTAACTCCGGCACCGAGATCACGCTGGCGACCGACTGCCTGCTGCCGCTCGGCAACCCCGCCGACGACCCGGTGCTCGTGTACGGCGAGGACGGCCTGGTCGACCCGGACGCCCCGGCCGCGCTCGACTGCCTGCTGAGCGCGCTCGACGGTCACACCAGCGACTTCGACAACGGCGCCTTTTACTTCTCGGGCCTGCTGTTCCCGGCGCTCGAGCTGGACCACTGGCCGGCCCCCGGCGCGACCGGTCTGGCGCTGATCTTCACGGTCGGCGACGACGACCAGAACAACATCTACGCGCAGCCGGGGATCGCCGCGGAGGCGTACCTGCGGCTCGTCGGCGAGGGCGACCGCCGCCGGGTCGCCGCCTTCACCCACGGCCAGCTCGCCGGCGAGCTCGAGATCTTCGGGCTCTCGCTCAGTGAACACAGCCGCCACTTCGAACGCGACCAGACCGACCTCATCGACGCCCTGCAGCAGTGGACAACGACCGCCCGCCAGGTCTGCGAGGACTTCGACTTCGAGCCCCCGTTCCCCGAGGTCCCGCCGTCCGGCTGTAAACGCATCGACGTGCTGTTCAACGTCGACGGCTCCGGCAGCATGAACGAGGAGCAGGAGGCCCTGCGCGGCATCAACGACATGGCCCCCGTGTTCGCCGAATTCACCGACGCGCTGCTCGCCGAGCTCACCGATGTCGAGGACTTCCACGTCGGCGTGGTCTCCCCGCAGGAGGGCGTCACCGTGCTGGGCACCCACCGCGACTTCCCGGAGACCCCCGAGAGCCCCGCGACCGCCTGCGGCGTGCCGGACGGCCAGCGCTGGCTGGTCGGCCCGTCGGCGACGCTCGCCGAGGACTTCGCGTGCGTCGCCTCGACCCAATCCGGCACCCTCGAGCTCACCGCCTACAACACCGCCGAGGCGCTCCACGACCCGAACAACGCCGGCTTCCTGCGCGACGACTCGCTGGTGTTCGTCGTCATGCTCACCGACGAGGACACCCATGACCAGGCGCTCGCGCGCATGGTCGAGATCCGTGCGCGGCTGCTGAGCGCCGTGGATGGCGACCTGCGACGCCTCGTGGTGCTCGGCGTCGCTGCCAGCGGAGGCACCTTCGAGGCCCCCAAGAGCGTGTGCACCGGCCCCTACGGCAAGGCAGCACCCGCCCGGCGCCTGGCCGCGATCGTCGGCTCGCTGCGCGAGCGCGGCATCATGCAGGACATCTGCGGAGGCGACCTGGCGTCGACCTTCACCGGCGTGCTCGACGACGTCGTCTCGGCCTGCAAGGCCTTCGAGCCGGTGCCGTGAAGACCGGCCCATAAAACCGCGAGGCCGCCGTTCCGGCGACCTCGCTTACGCGAATGAGCTGCGAAGCGCGGGCGGGCCTGCAGTCAGCCCGCCGCGCCGGTCAGCGTCGACTAGCCCGAGTTCGGGCAGCGGTACTGAATATCGATCGTGCCGGTCATCTGGAAGTCCGAGCAGGCCTTGCCGCACAGCTCGATGGTGATCGGGTCCTCCATCGAGACGTACTTCCAGCCGTCCTCGGTGGCGCAGTCCATGACCTGGTCCTTGCCGTACAGGTCCTTCACGGAGACCTCGACGTAGTCGAGGTACACCGGCGCGGGGCTGAGGTCGAGCGTGCAACTGAGGATCTGCATCGAGATCATCTCCAGGGCGGCCTGCAGCTCCTCCTGGTTGGTCGTGTTGAAGAACTTCTCGGCGCCGGGGCGCGGCACGCCGCCGGCCGTGGCGACCTCGTTGAGCTTCTCGTAGGTGTTGACACCGTCCGGGTTGCCCTCCTTCTTGACCGGGCTGACCTCCTGCGAAATATCGATGCCGACCACGTAGGTCTTGATGCCCGCATCCGCCGCGCTGGCGACGGTCGTCGCCAGCGCCGCGTCGTACATCTCGAACAGGGTCGTGGCGTCCGGCGCGTCTTCCTGGCAGTTCGCGGCCCCGTCAGTCACGAGGATCATGAACTTGGGCTGGTCGGCGGGGGCCTTGGTGAGCTCGGCGACCGCCGTCTTGATCCCCTTGGTCGCCGGCGTGCCGCCCTGAATGACCGTGTTGTCGGCGGTCGCACTCGGGATGGCAGCGATGATCTTCGCCGCGTTCGACACGCCGATCGGCACCTCCGGCGTGGCGCTCACGAGGCAGGCCACCTCGCTGTAGTCGGCCTTGGCGGTCTTCGACGGGAACAACACCATGCCCATGTTCATCGAGCCGTTGAAGCCGTTGGCGATCAGGTCGGTGACCTCCCACAGGCTCTGCCAGCGCGTGATGTTCGGCGTGGCGTCCGTGGCCGGGTCCATGTCCTGCTTCCCGTCCTGGTCGGCGTCGTCCCCGTCGTGGTCCCAGAAGCCGTTGAGGCCCGCCGGGGTCGACGGGGCGACCATCGAGCCCGACTTGTCGAGCACCAGCATGACGCTCGGTGTCACGATCGGGATGCTCACCATCGACTCGCCGCAGTCGTTGGGGTCGAAGGTCGTGTTACCGCCGCCGGTCGGCTCGCTCGTCATCCCGGCGGAGGCCGTCACGTCGGTCGTCGAACCCGTCCCGCTCGCGCTCATGCTCGCCGATCCCGCCGTGGTCGGCTCGGTCATCGGGTCCGAGACGGAGATCGAGATCGACCCCATCGTCGCGGTGCCGGTGCCCGCGGTCGGATCGTCGCTGGTATTCGACTTGCTGTCCCCGCACGCGCCGGTGAGGAGCGACATGAAACTCAGTAGACACGCGCTGCGCTTCATAAGCTGGTAGTTCCTTCGATGAAGATGATGAAATGATGATGAAGGTCCAAACGGGTCTGGACCGGACGACGGGGACAGGCCCAGGCGCCAGCCACTATAGCCGCGGCCGCGAAAGGATGTCAGCAGGATCCTGCGGGCAGATCTGCGCCAGCACCCGTGGACCTCCCCGACCCTGGCGGACACTTGACCGCGACACGCCGCGAGATCGGCCCGGATTTCGCGCACTTCGCCGCAATTCGGCACGTAGCGAGCACTCGGACCTGTCCTTTGAGCCAGGTACGTGCGCGCGCCGAGACCGGGGCACTAGAAGCGAAGGCCGATCGCCAGCCCGCGCTGGCCCGGTCCGAGCAGGGGCCCGATGGCCAGACCCCGCTCGCGCATCCACTTGCGATGCTGCTTGCGCTGGATGAGGCCCCAGCCGAGGAAGCTCGCGCCGGTGGCGGCCATCAGCCCGCCGAACGCGATGCCGACGATGCCGTAGATCCGCAGCCCGGAGCAGGTCTGGTCGGAGACGGTGGCGCCGTACACCGAAGCGCAGTAGCGCGGCGTCGCGGTCACGTAGCTACTGAGCCCGCCGCCGGCCTGGATCAGCCCGAGTGCGAACAGCACCGAGCCGAGCGTGACCTGCTTGTCGCCGTCCGGTGGCTCGTCGTCCCGGCGCAGGTCCATCGCCTCGTAGTAGCCGCCCGGGATCTCCGACTCGGCCGGCAGCGGTCGCGGCGCCGCCGGGGCCAGCGCGAGCGTGAGTGCGGCTGTCCCCGCAGACAAATGCGCCAGGACCGGCATGACGATCACGCTCCCCTCTCGCCGGCGGCTGGCGCGGCCGCGACCTGGCCGGTGGCCGACTCGGCGAAGCGACGGACCTGCCGCTTGTAGAAGGCCGACTCCGGCTCAATCCCCGCCGCCTCACGGATGCTGGCCACGGCGCCCGCGGCGTCGCCGATCTGGTGGCGCAGCTCGGCGCGCACGTAATGCAGGTCCGCGTTGTTCGGGTCGAGGCCGATGCCCGCGTCGACCGCCCGCAGACCGGCCTCCGGCCGGCAGCGCTCACGAAACGAGAACCATCCGAAGGCGGACTTGAGGTCGACGTTGTCGGGCTCGGCCGCGACCATGGCCTCGAGGCTGGCCACCGCCTCGTCGTCGCGCCCGAGCTTGTGCAGCTCGCGGCCGATCTGTCGGTAGGCCCGCAGGCTCTCCTTGGCGGTCGGGAACTTGCGCTGCAACTCGCGGTACAGGGCGATCGCCCGCTCGGGGTCGCCGTCCTGCTTGGCGACCAGGAACGCCGCGCGGTCCGCCATCGCCTTCGCCGCCAGCCCGCGGGCGTTGTCCGGGTCGCCCGCGATGACCCTGGCGAGCTCAGCCTCGGCCTCGGCCCGCCTGGCCGCCAGCGCGTACGCATTGCCGAGGCGGTAGCGCGCCTCCAGGTCGTCCGGCTTGGCCTGCACCGCCGCCTCCAGCTCAGCCAAAACATTCCCTCCCCGAGCGATCTCCCCCAGCGCCGTCAGCAGCTCGGCCGGCGCCATCGCGTCGACCAACCGTCCCTGCTCCAGACCGCCCGCCTCGAGCACCAGCAGCGTCGGGTACGCCTGGACCCGATAGCGGGCCACCACCTCGGGACCCTCGCCCTTCTCCGCGTCGATATGCACCGCCACATAATCGCGGGCCAGCGCCGTACCGACCTCCTTCTGCGTGAATACTTCTTCGTCGAGCTTGCGGCACGGCGGGCACCAGTACGCGCCGACATCGACGAACAACCGCTTGCCGCCCGCCTTCGCCGCCGCCTGGGCCTCGTCGATGCTGCCCTCAAACCACTGGACCGCCGACACCACCTCGCCGTCGGCCTGCACCCCGGGGCTGTCCCTCGGGACAGGCGCTACCCGGTCGCTCGCGGGGACAGGTCGTTGGTCGGTCGGCGGGGCGGAGCAGGCGGCCACGAGCGCGAGCGCAGTCAAGAGCGTGAGGCGATGCACGGCGAACACACTGCCCGCTCCCGAGGGGTCACGCAACCGCGGGCCGCGACAAGCAGTGTGCGAGGCCGCCGCCAAACGGCGCGCCGACGTCGTGGCCACGGCCTGCCACAATGACAGTGCGGTTCACGTGGTCGACCGCAAGCCCCGAGGATTCTGACGACCAGTAATCTCGGCAGCGAGCCGCTCTCGCACCCGCTGAAGCGGGCGGGCTCCCCTGCTATCTGGCCACCAGCGGCCTGCCTCGGGCTGTTGACGGGCACGCGCGTCGGCTCACGCGTCACGCCGACCGCCTGGCGCTCTCGGGCAGCGTCGTGCTGATCGCCGGCTGCGCCGCCTGGGGCACAATGATCGGTGCGATGTGGTATGGCGCGCAACATCGTGGCCAATACAATGCGCAGGTCACCGCGATCAACGCCGCCGGTCGTCCGCCGGGGTCGGTCGAGGGGGGCATCCTCGCCTACCACGACCGTCAAGGCTCGCGCAGCAACACCAGTGCGATCGTCAGCGCCGGCATGGGCACCACCCTGTCGATCGTCGGGGCCGCGCTGCTCGGGCGAGGGGTCGCACCCAAGCACCGCCAGGGCCGGCGGGCGCCGTTCGGGCTCGCCATGACCTGGCGTCCGGGCCTTTGAGTCGTCGACACTCCGCACCGCGATGCTAAGGTGCCGCCGCCTTGACCACGCCCGGCCCTCGCGAACCAGCCACGCCCACGCGCCTGCGTCGGGACCTGTGGCTGTGGCTGCTCTCGCTGGTCGGCGCCGGGGTCTTGCTGTGGTTGGCCTCGTTTCGCATTCGCCTGTGGCCCGAGCAGCTCGCGCTGCCGCGGCCCGACTTACTCGCCGCGGCGGCCGCTCTGCACTTGCCTTACAGCCTCGCTCGCGCGCTGCGCCTGCGCTACGCGCTCGACCCTCGCGTGCGCGCCGCCACTGGAGACCCGCGGGCTCGGGTCCCGCGCGACCTGCTGTACGGCAGCGGCTTGGTGTCGTTCCTCGTCATCATCTTGCTGCCGCTGCGTTTGGGAGAACTCTCGCGGCCGCTGCTGTTGGCTCGCGGCGGTGTGCCGGGCGTCGGCCTCCCGGAGGCGATCGCTGCGATCGCCGGCGAACGCGTGGTCGACGGTCTCATCGTCGTCAGCCTCGTACTCGTCGGCGTCGCCTGGGCCAGCGCGCTGGTCCCTGGCTTCGGTGAGGGCGTCGTCGGGGTCACCCAGGTCTCGCGCGGCATGGGCCTCGTGTTCCTCGCGCTGATGACTGGGTTGGTGGTCCTCGCCTTGGCGCCCCGGCGCTGGCTCGAGCGCCTCACAGGTGGGCTGCCGGATCGCCTCGCGGGCTTCATCCTGCACTTCGCGGCCACCCTGCGAGATCTGTCCGACCCGCGTATGGGCCTGCCCTTGCTGCTGTGGTCCGCGGTCTACTGGGCGTTGACCGTCGCGCAGTTGTGGCTGGTACTGCACGCCTGCGGGCTCGCGCTCGGCCTCGCCGAGGCCGCCGCGATCGTCGGCATCGTCGGGCTTAGCATCCAATTGCCAGGCGGACCGGCCCAGGTCGGCAGCTACCAGGTCGGCAGCGTGCTGGCCCTGAGCCTCTTCATCGCCGCGGACGACCTCGAGACCGCCGGCGCGAGCTTCGTCGCCGTCTCATTCGTCCTGGGTCTGCTCGGCGCCGCCGTGCTCGCCGTCCCGGGCGCCTGGCTGCTGGCCCGCGCCGCCCGCCGCCCGGGCCCGCAGCGCCCGCCTGCCGGTGCTGGCGCGGCCGAGCCCGAGGCCGAGCCCGAGGCCGAGTCCGCGGCAAAGTCCGCGGCAAGTTCCGAAGCGTGAGGGGCGAGGTGGATTGCTGGGCGCCGGCAGGGTCGGGTATGCTCCGGCCCGCATGTCGCTCGCCACCCGTGTCCTCGCTCTGGTCGTCCTCACCCTCGCCGTGCCCGCCTGCAAGAAGTCGGGGACCAACGCGCCCGGCGGCGGCAAGGGTGTCACTGTCGAGGAGGCCGACAAGAAGCGCGCCGCCGCGCAGCAGGACGCCAAGGCGCGCACGCTGGTGGGTCTGGCCAACGAGGACCTCTCGAAGGGTCGGTGGTTCTCGGCGCGCGAGCGGGCCAAGCGTGCGCTTGAGGCCGAGCCGAACAACGCGGACGCGTTTGCGATCCTCGGCGCGGCCAACTGGCGCGCGGGAGATTATGCCGCCTCGACCAAGGCCTTCAAGGAGGCGCTCGAGCTCGACGGCAAGAACTTCGGCGCCACGGTCGGTCTCGGCCGCAACTATCAGGCCGCGGGCGATCACCAGTCGGCGATCGATCTGCAGGACAAGGTCCTCGCCGCGGACCCGGCCCAGTTCGACCCGCTGGTGACCAAGCTGTGGAGCTACTACGCGATGGCCGACGCCGCCAACGCGGTCAAGACGCTCGACGCGCTGTTCAAGCAGGTCGACAACGACAACCCGCTGCGCCCGCTGCTGCTCGCGCACGCCTCGTTCATGCGCCCGCTCGAGGGCAAGGGTGAGCTGATCAAGATCCAGGGCGTCAAGGGCAGCTCGGATCTTCAGGTCGACCCCGCGCAGGGCATCAAGCACGCGGGTGGCACGATCGGCGGCGAGTTCAAGCGCATCGTGTTCTTCGAGCTGCGCGAGGAGGCCCGGATCGACAAGGCTCTGGCCGACCAGCTCAAGCTCAAGGAGCTCGGCAAGATCACCCCGATCGCCGGCACCGAGACCTCCGTCGTGCTCATCCCCGAGATCACCTTCGGCGAACTGAAGCTGACCAACGTGCCCGCGATCGTCGAGGACCTCACGCCCTACACCGTCTCCGGCGACGTGCCCGGCGTCGTGCTCGGCCGCCAGGTCATGAACAAGATCGGCTCGATCACCTTCGACTTCCCGAACGCCGCGCTCGAGCTCACCGCCGCCCCCCTCACTGCGGCCCCCGGCGGCGCCGCGGAGGCCCCGCTGCTGCTGATCGACATGCACATCCTGCTGGTCCCGGTGACCACGGTCTCGATCGACGGCTCGGACTTCAAGTTCTACGCCTGGCTCGGCGGCAGCTACGGCTCCGCCATCGCCATCGCGCGCAAGGAGTTCCTCAAGAGCGGCCACCTGCCCCGCGAGCTCGAGCAGCTCGACGACCCGACCAACGGCCTCAAGATGGTCTTCATCGAGAAGGTCAAGGTCGGCGAGACCCCCATCTCCGGCGGCGTCGGCGGCCTCGTGTTCGCCAACCCCCCCCCCGACGCCGGCCTCGCCCAGATCGTCCAGGGCTCGAGCTTCGAGCTCGGCGGCTACATCAACTACCCCCTGCTGCGCACCATGAAGGTCACCTACGCCCTGTCCCAGGGCAAGGTGTACCTGGCAGGCAAGTCCGCCGCCGCGACCGCCGCGAAGTAGGGGATCGTCGACACGCATGAGCGCGCGCTACGCGCAGGCGACCACGCTCGACCACCTTCGACCACTGGCGCCAGCGCATAGGGCTGTACAAATCTGTCGCCCAAGCATGTGCTCGCATCATGGGTCTGCTACCGTGCGGGCCATGCGGGCCCAGCTCGACATCGTTTGGGACGGGTCAGCTCCCGGGCTCGCAGAGCACGAGCTAAGTGTCTCGGCGTTGAACGAGTCGTTAAGGCTGTTGCTCGCCGCTGTGCGCCGTATCCGCAGCACTATGCTCACCGGGGCGTCCAAGCAGATCGATCTGCGCATCAAGACGCTGGGACACGGCTGTCTTAGTCTCGGGATCGAAGTGGTATTTCCCGACGAGCCAACGAGGGACCTGTTCGAAGCGAAGCGCGTCGAGGAGACGATGACCGAGCTGCTCGATGCGCTCGATGCAGAGAGCCGCGGAGAGCAACGAAACTCCGCCGTACGGCGGTACCTTCTCAGCCTCAAAGGTGTCACGAGCCAAAGATATACGGCCCGTGTGGAAGGTAAGTTCATCAAGGACGCTGAGTTTGGGGCCCTCGCCCTCTCGCCGGAAACCGACGATCATCCTTACCCGAGGGAGATCGTCGGTGAGATCAGTGGAGTCCTCTTCCCGCCTTCTGCGCCAGAGGTGGTGTTGATGCCACAGGAAGGGAAAAGGCTGCAACTCGCCGCGACCGCGCGGCAAGTAGAGCAGGCACTGGCGCTGCGTAGTGCGCCTGTCGTGGTCCGTGTCATAAACCGGACTCATGGCAAGCAGCGGCTGCTCTCTCTGCAAGCCGCCAGCGAGAGGAAGCCCCGTCCTTCGCCCACGGAGGCGGGGGTTTTCGTCCTCGAGCGCTGGCGCGACACCCTGGAGCGCCTCGGAAGATGACCTCTCCCCGGGCTCCCTGGGGTGCCATCCTCGATGTCCCGGATGTCATTGACGTGACACGTTCAGAGATGGTGCGTTCCGGGGGCGGCACTCCCTTCAATGCGTCAGAAGTAGAATGCGTTCAAGCTCGCTTCGGCACGGCGTGGACCAGCGAGTGTTACGTTGCAGACAGTGACAAGATCGAGGGCTACACTTTCGCGTGTGCTCTGCTGGTGAACCTCAGTAGGGCTCACTGCCTGACGGATGGTAACAAGCGTCTCGCGTGGATCAGCTTCACGATGGCGTTGGCTCGCCTGGGCTTCGGTCTCGAGGCATCAACGGATGAAGCCGAACAGTTTTGTATCCGCATCATTGTCGAAGGTCTCGACCATGGTGTCGTCGCCGCGTGGGCCAGCGACCGTATCATCGAGCTAGAACTTTAGAACTGACCTCCAGGCAGGAATGGACACGTCTCGCCTCCTCGAGCGCCCCCGCGCCGTGCACGGCGCGGTCTGTCGCTCCAGGTCTCAGCCGCCCTAGCCGGCACATTCGCCGCGGCCGATCGCCACGTCGAACAGCTTCTCCTGGCCGAGGTCGACCAGGTCTTCCTCGCGCATATTGTCGAAGCTCATGCCGATCGTGTGCTCGGCGAGCGCCGCGGCGACCTGCTCCTTGGGCACGCGACGGAAGAAGCTGCGCGCGTCCTCGCCGGCCTCGCGGTTGTCGCGGTAGAGGTCGAGCAGGGCCAGCAGCGCCTCACCGGCGCGCTGGGCCGGGATCTTGACGATCTGGCGGCCGAACTGCACGCCGTCGGCATTGAAGCCGCCGCCGAGGTGGAGCTGGTACTCGGGGATCTGGCGGCCGTCGCCGGCGTGACGCACGGTCCCGTGGAAGCCGATCGCGGCGACGTGGTGCTGGCCGCACGAGTTCGGGCAGCCGGAGATCTTGATGTCGGCGGTGCGCGCGAGCTCGACGCTGTCGGCCGACTTGCCCGGGTTCTTGAGGTAGCGGGTCAGGTGCGCGGCGAGCTGCATGCTGGCCGTGACCGCGAGGTTGCAGCTCTCGGCGCCGGGACACGAGACGACATCGACGATCGTGTTGGACCCGATCTCGGCGAGGCCGATCTCCTGCAGACGCGCGAACAGGTACGGCAGGGCCGCCGTACGCACCCAGCGGACCAGCAGGTTCTGGTTGTTCATCGTGCGCAGCGTGCCGTCGGCGAACACCTCGGTGAGCTCGGCGAGCTGGTCGAACTGCTGCGAGCTGAGGTCGCCGCGGTACAGCTTGACCGTCACGCTGGCGAAGCCCGACTGCTTCTGCGGGTCGACGGTGCGCAGCCAGGCGCGGTAGGTCGGGTCGTCCTCGGCGACCCGCGGGCCTTGCAGCGCGCGCGGGTCCTGCTGCGGCGCCGACTCCTCGGGCGGGAGCGCGATCGGCTGCTTGAGCCGGCCCTCGGCGACGATCTTGGCGACCTCCTCGTTGTAGGCGGCGACGAAGCCCTCCTCGCCGAGCGTCTTCATCACGTACTTGAGGCGGGCGCGGGCCCGGTTCTTGCGGTTACCGAGGAGTCCGAACAGGCGGATCGTCGCCTCTACCCGGGCGAGCATCTCGTCCGCAGGAATGAAGGGGTGCAGGCGGTAGGCCGGCCGCGGGCTCGTGCTGAGGCCGCCAGCCACGAACATCTCGAACCCGTGTACGCCGTCCTGGATCTTTGCGCGCATGCCGACGTCGTTGATCGCCGTCTGCGCGTGGTCCTCGTGGGTGCAGCCCTCGAAGGCCATCTTGAACTTGCGCGGGAGGTCGTTGGCCCACGGCGCGCGCAGGCACAGGCGCGTGAGCGCGTGCGTGTAGGGCGTGACGTCGAAGGGCTCGGTCGGGCTCACGCCCGCGTACGGGCAGCCCGTGATGTTGCGGACGGTGTTGCCGCAGGCCTCCATCGTCGTCGAGCCGAACTCGTCGAGGCTGGCCATCGCCTTCGGCATGTCGCCCAGCTTCACGAAGTGGAACTGGATGTTCTGGCGGGTCGTGACGTGGCCCTTGTCGTACTTCGTCAGGTCGCGCGCGATCGTGGCGCAGGCCCGAAGCTGCCCCGCGCTCATGATCCCGTTGGGGAACTTGGTGCGCAGCATGTTGACGTCCGTCTGCCGCTGACCGTACACGCCGCGCGTCAGACGAAAGCTGCGAAACTCCTCCGAGGACAGCTCGCCGCGCTCAAAGCGTTCGAGCACACCGATGAACTCCTCGACGTCCTCGGGGCGGGAGAAATGATTATCGTGACGCGCTTCCAGGACCATGGTTCGCAGGCTCCGCCGACGCCGGGGCGTCGTTCAGTAGAGTGAATCGGCGTTCAGACTAAAGCACAGACCGACCCGTTTCAATCGAAAATCCGCCCGGGGCTACCAGACTGGACGCCCGTGACGATCGCCTGAAGCTCACGCGGACCCCCCAGCGCGCGGGCCAGGCGCCGCGCCAGCGCGGGCGCGCCGTGCAAACTGAGCCCGCCGTCCGCCGACAACTGCAACTCGACCCCGCCGGATCCGCGCCACAGCGCCGGGTCGGCGTAACGCGGGGTGCGGTGGACGAGGCGCTGGTTGCTCGAACCGATGAAGCGGCGGCCGCCCGCCGGCTCGCGGCGCGTGGTATCGAAGCGGCCGTCGACCAGCGTGTCGACGCTCGCCAGCAGCTTGGGGCCACCGGGCAGCGCAGCGAGCTCGAACTCGCTGCGACCCGTGAACACGATCACGCCGAGGCCCAGCGCCCGGGCCGCCACGCACAGCGCCGTCACCCCGGCGAGCTGCTCGCTCGGCTCCCCGCCGAGCACGCTCAGGCCCTCGATCGCGTGGCGCTCACGGTGCTCGGCGAGCTCGCTGACCAGCGCACCGACCGACCGACGAAGGCCGCCCTGCGCGGGGAACAGCTCGGGGTTGCAGCAGCCGGGGCACGCCAGCGAGCAGCCCTGGACCCACACCGCCGCGCGACGAAACGGGCCCTCGGCCTCGGTGCAGGCCACGCTGTGGGCGATCTGCAGGTCCATGGGGTCACGGGGCTGGCCGCGGGTGCATGCCGGAGAAGATCGCGTGCAGGTCCATCTCCTGATACTGCCCGGCCGCGAGCGTGGTCGGCAGCGTCAGCGGCCCGAAGGCGACGCGACACAGCCCGAGCACCTCGCTCCCGAGCGCGACGAAGATCCTCCGCACCTCGTGAAATTTTCCGCCGGTGATCGTGATCGTGGCGAACGCGGTCGAGCCGTCGGGGACCTCGAGCGCGGGGTGAAGCTCCTCGCGGGTCAACGCCCTGAGCTCGACGATCTCGGGGACGTGACCGTCCTCCAGCTCGAGGCGCTCCGGCACCGGCTGCCACCGCCGCGACAGCGCCGCCTGGTACACCCGAGGCACCGCGTAGCGTGGGTGCGTCATGCGGTGCAGCAGCGGGCCCTCCGTGGTCCACAACAACAGGCCCGAGGTCTCGCGGTCCAGCCGACCCACCGCGCGGAGATCTCGATGCAGCGGGGCCTCCTTGAGCAGTTCGTAGGCGGTCGCGTGACGGTCGTCTCGCAGCGCGGTCACGACCCCGAGCGGCTTGTGTTGCATGAGGTGATAAGCGACCCGCAGCGCGTGCGGCTCGTCGTCGATGTGGACGGTCCGCGGCAGCTCGCCCGGCGCGACCTGCAGCCCGGGGTCGTTGAGCACGCTGCCATCGGGGTTCGTGACCCGCCGCGACCGGCACAGGCGGGTGACGACCCCACGCGACAGGCCGAGGTTGTGGGCGATGAGGAGGTCGAGCCGGGGCACGCGGGGCCGGCTTATACCCCGACTCGGACCGCCGAACAGTCCCCCCCGCGAAGCTGGCGCGTCCGGACGCAAAGCACGATACCCTCCCGGCCCGTGGGTCGCCGTGAACCAATGCCGGAGGAGCAGGCCGTGGTCGCCCGCGCCGCAGCCGGCGACCGCCGCGCCTTCGAGCAGATCTACCGGGCCTACGCGCCGACCCTGTTCTCCTACGTGTTGGTGCCGATGCTGGGCGACCGCGACGACGCCCACGACTGCCTGCGTGAGACCTTCCTCGCGGCCTATCGCCACCTCGCGACCTTCACCTGGCACGAGGGCGGGCTCTACCCGTGGCTCAAGACCCTCGCCAAGAATAAGGCCAGGGACCTGCTGCGGGCCTCGGGGCGGCGCCAGCGGCTGCGCGGCGCGTTCGAAGAGCACCTCGGCACCGCCGGCTCGAGCGAGCCGAAGAACCCGGCCGAGGAGGAGTTACAACGCAGCGCGCTCCGGGTCCGCATCGAGTCCGTGCTCGGCGACCTCAACCCCCGTTACGCCCAGGTCCTGCGGCTGCGCCTGCTGGAGGACCGCAGCCGCGAGGAGTGCGCCGCGGCGCTCGAGGTCAAGGTCGGCACGCTCGACGTGCTGCTGTTTCGCGCCTGCAAGAGCTTCCGGGCCGCCTGCGACAAGCTGGGGCTGGTGGTTGCGACCGAGCTATGAACACCATGAGCACCCACCGTAAGCAGTCGTGTCCGGCCCACGTTCAGGCTGCAGTCCACTCGCCCGGGGAACCCCATGTCACCGCGTAACGCCCAGCAAACCCCTGTCACGAGCCAGCCCGAGTCCGTCCTGGACCCGGCCTGGGAGGGCGCGCTGCGAGCCGGCCAGACCGAGGACGGCGAGGCGGGATCCGTCGACGCCGAGCTCGCAGTGATCCATCTCTTGCGGCACGCTCGGGCCCCGGAGCCCCTCACGCCCGCCGCGCTCGACCGCCTGTGGAGCGGTGGGATCGCGCCTGCGATCTCACCGCTGCCGTGGTGGAAGCGGCGGTGGTTGTGGGGCGCCCTGCCAGCGGTCGCGACCGCGGCGCTGCTGATCGTCGTGCTGCGCGAGGGCTCCGACGACCGGGCCCTCGTCGCTGCGCGGACCCCCGCGGCCGCGCCGGACGGAGCGCTCGTCGCCGCTGCCACGCCCTCTTCTGCTCGCGCGCTCGAGCGACAGTTCGCCCAGCTCGAGGGTGACGCGCGCCGTGACCTCGGCGGTCGCGTCGACCGCGGGCGCGGCGTGATGCGCTCGCAGTTGCTCGCGCAGGCGAGCGCCGGAGACAAGCCATGAAGACGATCTTTTCAGGCCACCGGGTCACCTCGGGGCTGTCGCTGCTCGCGGGGCTGTTGCTCGGCGCGCTGCTCATGTTCATGGGCCTGGCCCAGGCGGGTCGCCTCGCGCCGGCCCGGCCGGAGGTGCTGGTCGCCCTGGCCCAGACCCTCGAGGTCGAGCACCAGCGCGTCGATCTCCTGCTCGCACAAAAGGATGTCGCCGGGGCGATCGCCGCGCTCGAGTCTCTGCGCAAGCTCGAGTGGCCGGCGCGGGCCCAGGCCGGCGAGGCCGCCGACCAACTGCGTCACGACGTCTACGGCCGGCTGCTGCGCCTGCGCCTCGACCATCCGAAGGTCGACCCGCGCTCGCCGGACCAGCTCCAGCAGATCGCCGACGAGG
>Ga0105045_10001250_pt1 | contig 20621 bp, 11 predicted proteins | sample MAT02_FD_78089 | JGI IMG/M metagenome (GOLD analysis project Ga0105045, IMG submission 78089) | Freshwater microbial communities from Lake Fryxell liftoff mats and glacier meltwater in Antarctica - MAT-02 (megahit assembly) | ecosystem: Environmental > Aquatic > Freshwater > Ice > Liftoff... | reverse complement strand
GTCCAGACTCATCCCGCCTGCCTGCCCACTTATCGGTTCAAGGAACCCATCAATGCTCGCTCGATACTCTTCCGTTTTATGCATTTGCTGCGTTTTGTGCGGCTGGCAATCCGCCAGCGGGGCGTCGCCGATGACCTGGTCGGCCCTGCGATTGGAAAAGGATTTCTACGCCGAGGGTGCCGGTGCGGGTGACATGGATGGCGACGGTGCGGTCGACGTCGTCTACGGACCGCGTTGGTATCAGGGGCCGTCGTTCACCCGATCGTTCCCGATCTATCAAGCCGGTGCCTACGATCCGGTCGGCTACAGCGACAATTTTTTCACGCATGTCGTCGACATCAACGCGGACGGCGCTCCGGACGTGCTGGTAATCGGATTTCCGGGAAACGAGGCACGCGTTTACTTGAACCCAGGTAACGCGGTTGCGGCGACGGCTTGGCAAACGGTCACGGTCGCGGATCAAGTCAATAACGAATCGCCAGCCTTCGCCGATATCATTCCCGGCGGATTGCCAGAAATCGTTTGTGGACGCGGTGGCCAGTACGGATATTTCATCGCGGGCGACGATCCCACGGCGATGTGGAACTGGGTTGGCGTGACGCAGTCGAACATTGGTGCCGATCGGTTCGCTCACGGCCTTGGTGTCGGCGACGTCGATGGCGACGGACGCTTGGACATTTTGGATCGTCAATTTTGGTGGCAACAACCCGCTGCTGGCGATGCCGATGGCTCGGGTCCCGACCGCTCCAGCGGATGGGCAATGAACCGGTGGACCCAATCGGATGATCGCGGTGGGGCCCAGATACTCGTCGAGGACGTGGATGGGGATGGTCACAATGATTTGATCTCGGCGATCGATGCTCACGGCTTTGGGCTCGCGTGGTATCGCCAACAAGTCGCCGAGGATGGCACTCGGACATTCACCCGCAACGACATCATGGGTCAATCGTCGATCCAAAATCCTTATGGGGTGACGTTCAGCCAAATCCATGCGTTGGCGTTGCGGGACATCGACGGCGATGGTGTCCGCGACCTCATCACCGGCAAAAGGCACTGGGCCCACGCGGTCGGCGACGCCGGGGCACAGCAGGCCGCGGTGCTGTATTGGTTCCGTCGATTAGTCGTCGATGGCAACGTGGTCTTCGAGCCCCACATGATCGATGATGCCTCGGGCGTTGGGGTCGATGTCCTGGTCACCGACGTCACCGGCGATGGGTTCGACGACGTGATCAGCGGCGGAAAATTGGGGCTGACGATCCACGTGCAAAACCGTGGCGATGGTCCCGAACCGGTGTTGCCGCTTGTCAACGACGAATTGGCCAAGGGGCTCGTCGACGGTCCGAGCCTGTCGACCGACAAAGCCGCCGGTGCGATGACGGTGCCCGACGGTTTTTCCGTTGACCTTATCGCCGGCGAACCCGACCTCAAACAACCGATCGCGATGTGCTTTGATGCCCGTGGTCGGATCTGGGTCGCCGAAGGCCACACGTATCCGACGAGAGCGCCCGAGGGGGAAGGCCGCGACCGGATCATGATTCTTGAAGACAAAGATCGCGATGGTACGTTTGAAACTAGAACCGAATTTACTAGCGGCCTTAATTTGGTCAGCGGAATTGAGGTCGGCTTTGGCGGCGTTTGGATCGGTGCGGCGCCGTACCTGATGTTCATTCCTGATGCCAACGGCGACGACAAACCCGATTCACCACCCCAGGTTTTGTTGGACGGTTGGGGATACCACGACACGCACGAAACGTTAAACAGTTTTCGTTGGGGTTTTGATGGGTGGTTATATGGATGCCACGGCATATTCACGCATTCCAATGTCGGCAAACCGGGGGCGCCCGATTCGGAGCGTCAACGACTCAATGCCGCGATCTGGCGTTATCACCCGGTACGTCATTCGTTTGAGATTTTCGCGGAAGGCGGCAGCAACCCCTGGGGACTCGACTACAACGAACGGGGAGATTGGTTCATGGAATGTTGCGTCATTCCCCACCTGTTTCACGTCATGCAAGGGGCGAGGTATTACCGCCAGGCGGGCCAGCATTTCAATCCTTATATCTACGAAGACATCCCGACGATCGCGGACCATTTGCACTACGGCGACGGATTGTTCAACGAGGGCAAACGCGATGGGAAGGTGAACGTGTGGCAGGCTATCGGCGCCGACGACACGTCGATCGCCGGTGGTGGCCACGCCCACTGCGGATTGGCCATTTATCAGGGCGATTCGTTCCCGGCGTCTTATCGTGGTGACGTTTATTTTTACAACCTCCACGGGCACCGGATGGTTCGCGATGCCGTCATCCAAGATGGATCGGGTTACGTCGCGCATCACCGTCCCGATTTCGTTCGCACGCACGACAGCACATTCGTTGGTGTCGGCATCATGCTCGGCCCCGATGGCTCGTTGTTCTTTTCCGATTGGCACGATCCGCAAACATGCCACAACGTCCAACCCGAAATCTGGGATCGCACCAGCGGCCGGTTGTTTCGCGTTCGTTACGGAGACGTCCGGTCGACGACGATCGAGTTACCGTCAAAGACCGATGGCGAATTAGCGGAGTTGTTGACCAGCGATAACGCGATGGTCGCGCGGGCTGCGGCAAGGTTATTGCACGAACGCTCCGCCAATGGCGATGTATTCGCAGCCGAAACGATCAATCGTTTGGAGTCGATGATGAACGCGGACGAGCCCCAGCGGAATCGATTGCGCGCGATGTGGGCCCGTTGGACATGCGGCCTGCTGGATAACGTCGACTTGATGAACTTGGCTCAGGATGATGACGAGCTGGTCCGTGGGTTCGCGGTCATGTTCATGGCCGAGCAACCGCAATTGCAATCGCCCGAAGGCTGGCAAATGATGGCCGAATTAGCGGCACGCGAGACGTCACCGGTGACCAAGCGATACCTCGCCTGCGCGCTGCAGCGTTGCCCGGTCGAGCATGGTTGGGCGATCGCTGATGCGATGGTTCGAAACGCCAACGACGGCGATGACCGCAATCTACGGTACTTGATGTGGTATGGGATTGAACCGCTTGTCGCCAACGATCCGGCGCGAGCGATCAGCGAGCTGTTGCCTGTCGTTCGCATTGCCGGCTTGGACGGCTTGATCCGTCGCCGCGCGTGCGTGACCGAACCCGGACGCGATGCGATCGTCCAGTCAATGATGGGAACCGAGGATGCGTCTCGCATCGCCGCCGCGGCAAGCCAGTTTCGCGACGCGTTGCCACCGGGCGGCGAACTGCGATTGCCATCGGCATGGAATGATTTCCGCGAACACGCATTGTCGGTCCAAGCCGATGACGCGACGAAGCGTTCGCTGGAAAGCTCCCTTTGGGTCGTCGCGGCGCGGCTGGGCGACCAATCCTGTTTCGATTATTTCCGCAATCGTGCGCGTGACCAGGGCCTTAACTCTGGCGAGCGGATGGCCGCGATGCGTTCGTTGCAATTCGCCCACGATCCCGAACTGGCCGCGTTGGCCGCTTCGATGTTGGGCGAGGATTCGATGGTCGGCGACGCGGTCGCAATCATTGCGGACGTGGCCGATGTGTCGGTTGCCGAAATTGTCATCTCGCACCTGCCAACGATGAAACCGTCGGCGGTCGCGACGGCGATCAACTACCTGGCATCGCGAGTCGCGTCGGCACGATCGCTGGTCGCGGGCGTTGAAGCGGTGTCGATCGACCGGAACATCGTTTCGCCCGCACTGCTGAGACAATTGCAGACCCTTGGTGATGCCGATATCGACGCGTCGATCGCACGGGTTTGGGGACGAATTGGCGAATCGCCCCAGGATCTCGAACAGCAAAAGCAACATTGGCGGGCTGAGTTGTCGACCGAACGACTGGCCAAAGCGGATCCGAAACGGGGACAATTGGTCTACCAGCAGGTCTGCGGTGCGTGCCACCAGCTCAACGGCCAGGGGTACGCGATCGGCCCGGACTTAACCGGATCAAACCGAGCAAATCTCGACTATTTGCTCGAAAACATTCTCGCGCCCAACGCCATCATCGGATCCGCGTATCAGATGAATGTCTTCGTGATGGATGACGGACGAGTCGTCAGCGGGTTGGTCCGGCGTCAGGACGATGACGCATTTGTCGTCGTGATGGCCGGCGGGACCGAAGTCACCTTGGACCTCGATGAAATCGATTTGCATAAGGTTTCCGAGCAATCGATGATGCCGACCGGTTTGCTCGAAAAATTGTCGCCCGAGGAGATCGCCGACCTGATTTTATATCTACAAAAGTGAGGCGATGGATTATGGCCGCTTTTCGTGGAATAACGCCCCGATAACCCGGGTTCCCGCTGCGCTGACGATTGTGCGGTGGAGTTTACCCATTGCGAAGTTCAGATTGCGGCAGTTAACCTGCTCAGGCGAGCGTCGGAAGCTACGTTTGTACGAGTTCCCGACCACGGCTTGCCGGATTCCTGAATTGAACACTGATTTTGCCCTTCATCGATCGTTGGCCGCCCCCTCTTCCTTTACCGGTTCTGGAGCCTCGCGGTGGTCAAAAACCATCGCGGATCGCTATCGGCTTGAATTGTCGGACGAATTGGTTGATTGGTTCGACGGTGGCGTGTGCGACCAAGTCAGCGTCGGCGATTTTTGTGAACCGGCCACACCGCATCAATTGATCCTCGAAACGCCCGACTGTATCTGGCCGGGATTCATGCCACCGGATGTATTGCCGTTGGTGGGAAACGGCATCGGCGATTGGCTTTGCGGACGCGTGACGGCGGACAATCGCATCGGCGAAATTATCTATTGGTACCACGGTGGCGGCGATTATTTGCCGTACGGAAACGGTTTGGCCGAGGCAATCTTTTTTGACACGCGCGCCGAACGATTGCCCGGGCGACGGCAATTCCACGCTGTCCCCGCCTACCGTGAACCGTCGGAATACCAATCGATGGTCTCTGGACCGCTCGTCGCGTGGGCCAAGACCCATCTTCCCAGCAGTTCCCACTCGGTCCTCGCGATCGACGCACCGCCTTCGCTCGTCGCGTCAAAATTGCGGAGCCACGGGATCGCCCCGGTTGCCCTTACGTGTGATGCGGTCCTAGCAGCGCTCGACACGACTCTGCGGATGCGGATGACGGTCGCCGAAGCCAACGCGTTGAACGTTTCATGGGAACGAGACGCGGCAAAATGGATGTTTGATACGTCATTGATCCCGGCGGAGAAGCGTAGCTGGCTGATGGCGCGATGGCACGACGCGGACGAAAGTCTTTTTGACCAGGATTGGGACGCGGTTCAATCCGGTTGCAAATCGATCGCCGACTCACGCGACGACCTCGGGTGGGTGAATGATTGCTTGGGCTGGTGTGCCCAACGGCGCGGAGATTTCGAAACGGCAAAAGCTCATTATCAACGTTCCGCTGTCGCATCGATTTTTTCTGACCAAGCGGTTCGGTTTCGGACCCACTTTGACTCGGATCGCGTGGCAAAGTTTTCCGTCGCAAGATTGATGGAAATGGGTGCCGACCATGGACTGGATGCGGAATATGTCGCCGCGATTTCCGATGTCAGCGATCCGAACTGGCGAGCGAGAGTTTCGGATCACTGGTGTGGAAAGGCAAACGGTGACCACGTCCGACCCGAGCAACGATATGAGCTCATGTTCCGGGCCGGTTGGGATGTCGGCTGCAATTCGATGCAGCGATATCACGAATTGCTGGTCTCGATGGCCGACGCCGCCGAACAATCCTCGCAGTTTGCCCGTGCCGAAGTCGCTCGCACCCACGCGGCGTGTATCGCCACGCGATTCGGCTGAGTCACAAAAAAACCCTCCGGATTGCTCCGGAGGGTTTAGCGTTGAAAACCGCTTCAGACAAAATCACCAATTCGGGTCCAAAGTCTCTTTCGCGTTCTTTGTGCCCAGAGATCCCCACAATCCGAACGGACTTATTTGCCCGGGTTGTTGATTACCGGCACCGAACGGAATCGTGGCTTGATTGCCCGCCTCGATCGAGTCGGTCACAAATTTCACCCCGCCGTCAGCCATCAGCACGTGAACGCCACCCTGGTGGCGACTCGATGCACTGTAAAGCCCTCGGCTATTATGGTGCGCCATGACGTTGTACGAATTCGGCGGATTAATCGTCAAGAAACAAGTGAACTGCGGCGACGCATTGACCCAACGACGTCCACGCCCGTGCTGGGGCGGGGTGTCCAGGTTAGCGGTCGCAGTCCAAAATCTCGGACGCAACGCGTCGATGAAGACCGGCGTCATCCAAGTGTTGGCGGGTTGGAATTCCATTCCGCTCCCACCGTCGCCGCCGATCAGCCCGACGCCGGTAATTTCACGGCTCAGGTTGTAAACAACATTTTCACCTGCCGCGATCGTGTTCGACAAACCGTCGGTGATGTCACGGAACCGCGACCAGTGTCGAGCCCGGAACACGCCCCGTGCCCAACGCGAACCCGCTTCGGCACCCCAGTTCGGGTCGCCGCTCGGGTTACCGTCCTCCCAAACACCGCCGTGGTGTTGTTCGTACAAGGCATCGCCGGTGCATGCCGAATAATTGTTGAACGCTAAGGAATTTGCGAGCTTTTCGATTGGGTCACTTGGGCAACGGTACCCCGGCACCTGAGTCAGCCAGGGCTGGTAATTTTCGTTCCACGGATTGGGTCCCATCGCTGGAAACGGCGGAATCCGCACCGAATTGTCCCGATTGACGGCCAATGGGGCGGAAATTCGCTCCCACAACGCCTGTTGCTCGATAAACGGCAGGATGCCGACCAGCCAACTAAGATTGTGTCTGTTGTCGAAATCTGGGCCGATACCGCTGGCTCGCGTCCCGCCGGCATGCATCGGCAACCGGTCGTACGCCGCGTGGTAATTGTGCAACCCCAAGCCAATTTGTTTGACATTGTTGCCGCAGCTCATCCGTCTGGCAGCTTCCCGAGCCGCTTGCACGGCGGGCAACAGCAGCCCGACCATGACGCCAATAATGGCAATGACCACCAAAAGTTCAACCAATGTGAAACCTTTCGGTCGTCTCCCGAAACGAACATTCATAATGCACTTCCCTATGGAGAAAAGAAAAACTGAACGCATTAGCAAGATGCCGGTGGGCGATCGAAGCTTAAGGTGAAATAGAACTACCCACCACGCACGCTATCGTTTGTATCGCATCCAGAATGAAGGGTCAAGAATATTCCCGGAACTTTTTGAGTATTTCGCGAAACCCCCCTACTTGGTATTGTAGATCGCGAAGCATCGTGGGCACGAGTGAGAATGCATTCAACGTCATTCGTATTCTCGGACGGAGAGCGGGCCACATGTCTTTAGAATGGAGGACGCCAATCGGACCCGAATTACGTCCTCATCGTGGACGATGACTAGGCGTGAACCGTTTTGGACATTTTCGCGATAAGTCTGCATTGTTGCATCGGTGTCCGGCAACTCGTTGGTGCCCATCAACGCCCCGGCAACGCCACCAATGCCCATCCCTAACAATGGGCCGACAATGAACAGAGGACCAATGGGGGTGACCGCAAGCGGTGCCGCAATTGTCCCGCCAAGTAACATGCCCAATCCAATGCTCTTGCTCGACGGTGCCTGAAGTTGGGCCTCAGATCGCTCGCCTTCATCCGCATTGTTATCGTGTAAAACGACATCTTCAGACGACGATATCAACGTCACGTCATCTCGCGTGTATCCGCTTTTCTCGAGTGCCTCCAACGCGGTTTCAACAAACGCCATCGATTCGTATTCGGCAATTACGTGGGGGATCATCAGTCGACCAATGTAAGTAGTTTTCAGTCGTGGATCGCTCCGCCGATCCATCGCTTATGGGCATTAACAATTTCAAACCTCGAAGCGTTGGATCGGCGGGGCGGTCCACGACCACACGCAAAAGCCATTCCAACGAGTGTTATTCACCCGCAGGACGCCGCGTCACCCTGTTCAGCAAGCCACCGTAGATCGATTCGACGGCAAGAAAGCCCAGAGCGGCGACCATCAACCATTGCCAAACTCGCTGACTCGATTCCAGCTCGACATCGTATTGCAACCGTCGCTGCGTTAGCACTGACTGCACGTCAACGCCGACAATATTGCGAAATCCTAATTGCTCCAGCGCCTCGTCAGTCATCGACTCGCCCCGGCTCTCCACCGGATCAAGGTTCACCGCCGCAAGCAAAACTCCATCCTCAACGGGAACGTCATGGAACCCCGGCGCATCGATTGGTTGCTCCGTCCCATTGAGATCGGCCCGTCCGACATACCACCGGTCATCCATGCGTTCGTCGTCAGCAGACGATTGGCCGAGCAAACCGATCAACAGCGGCACAAATTTAGTGGACAGTGCCAATTGGCTGTTCGTGGGTTGCCATCCTGAGGTCATGACAAAGACCGACCCTTTACCGATCGGTTTTCCCGCGATTGCCAGTGACCCATCATCAAAGCGGACGACCGCTTCAAAGCCGTCCGCATTCTCGACCTTGCGGTGTGACCAAAATTTGATCTTCGAAAAATCGTTGAACAGGGGATCATCGAACGGGCGAAACACGGGGTGTCGAAAATCGATGCGCGACCACATCGCATAGTCTCGTTTGTCCGCCTCGGCGATCGTCATTTCCGGCGATTGGGCGAGGGTCCGCAATTGCGACTGCGAAGCCAACAGGTCGGTCGATGCATCGAGCACCCACAGGACGCGTCCGCCTTCGTTCAGGTACGAACCGAGGATGGGCAACCAATTGGGCTCGCATTGAGCGGTGACAACGATCATCGGCGTATCGCGTACCGAGAGGGCCAACGCCGTCCTGCCGCGCTCCGCCGAGACAACTTTGACGGCCGAGCCAGCGTGATCCAGCGGTGCCAATTGCAGATAATAACCAAGACTTTCGCGAGGCGTGTTTTCGGATTCACCGATGATCATCACCTGCGTTTCCTGCCGGGGTTGCCGGGCGAGGTATCGCACGTTGTCAAAATCTTGGTCGTCCCCGGCGAGCACCAATCTCATTCGTCCGTCGTTGTTGTTCTGCGGTGGGTCAGCGATCGAGACCACTCGTTGGTCGCCCGGGGCGACCTGCACGGATATCCGCGTTGATGCGATCGGCGTCCCGTCGACTTCGGACCAATAGAGATCAAAAAGACTTCGCGTCGAATCCGCCGAGTTCACCACACGCACTCGCCGCTCGTCACCCGGCGATGTTTTGTCGATTGCCGCCTCGTCGTCGGCGGACGCGTCATCACGATTTAAAAGCGTCGCGAAGGCATTCGTTTTTAACGCAAGCTGCAAACTTCGCCATTGCACTGAAACGTCTTTTGGCCAAGCAAACGATTGCAATTCCGACAATCCACTTTCGCTGTCTTGCATATCAGAAATCACCACGACAGTTCGCACCTTGGATGGATTGCTCGCATCCTCGTCGGCGTCGAGGTTGGACATCGTGTCGGCAGCAGCCATCATCGCGGGTGCAAATCGTCCCGGCTTCCAGGTCGGTTTCAATTCGTCGATGATCGCGGTCGCGGCTGTCTTCGCGTTCCCTTCGCTCGCGGGCGCCGCATCAAAATCAAGCCGCATCGACATGACGTCATCGAACGTCGCGATTGCCACCCGATCCGAAGGTTCGAGCGATGCGATCACGTCGCTGGCCGCTCGCTGCATTTGCTCCCATAGGCCATCCCGGCGCATGCTGGCGCTCGTGTCGATCAGCATAAACACCGTCCGCGTCGGTTGTTCGGGCGGCACAAACGCAGTCGAGCGCACGAATGGACGCGCAAACGCGGCCGCGATCGCGATCAACGCGAGCGCGCGAATCAGCAGCAGCGGCCATTGTTCCAGTCGGCTTTTCTTGGTCACCGCCGGAGGTGATGGCGTCATGAACATCAGCGAGCTGAATGACCGCGTCGATTTCGGTTGACGGCGAATCAAGTGAAACAGAATCGGCAGTCCAATGCCCAACGCACCGAGCACATAAAGGGGCGCAAGGAAACTCATCGGGGTGCACCTCCGCGGGAGGACGACGCGCGACGGTGGCGTGTTTGCGCCGCGACCAAATCGAACAGCGACGCTTCGAGCGGACGATCCGTCATGACCTCAAAAAAATCGATGCCTCGGGAATCACAAATTTGTTTTAACGAGTCCCGGTGCGCCGAAAAACGCTCGGCGTACGCTTGGGCCGCCTGGCGAGGATCGACGTACATTTCTTTTCCCGTTTCCATGTCGACAATCAACTCCGGCGCATCGCTTGGTAACCGCAATTCGGCGGGATCGAGAGTTCGCAGAATGATCACCTCGTGACCCCGGGCGCGAAGCAGTGAAAGCGATTGCGCCACGTCATCAAGCGGCACCAGCAGGTCCGACACGATGATCACTAAACCACGTCGGGAAGCGATCTGTGCGATATGCTCCAGCGGCGCACGCAGCGTGGTGGTCGATCCGCTCATCGGACGCGAAAGCGCCGCCATGATTTGCCGCAGGTGTCCCGGACGATGCTTGGCCGGCAGTACCTGGTCGATCGTTTCGGCGAACGTGATCAGGCCGACGCCATCGCGCTGCAGCGACAGGTAGTACGCGATCGTGGCGGCGAGGGTCCGCGCGTACTCAGCCTTCGTGTAGGCGAGGGAGCCGTAGCCCATCGATTTGCTCTGGTCGACGATCAGATGGCATCGCCGATTCGTTTCATCCTCGAATCGTTTTACATAATACCGATCGCTGCGGGCATACAGCTTCCAATCGAGCCCGCGCGGATCGTCCCCAACGGAGTAGGGCCGGTACTCGCTGAACTCGACCGAAAACCCATGATAGGGACTGCGATGAAGACCGCTTAAAAACCCTTCGACGACGCCCCGTGCTCGCAGCGGCAGGTCTTTGATACGCATGATCGCGGCGGGATCGACTTGCGTCGTCGTGTCGGTCATCGCTTGGCGTTATCAAATGCGAGGTCGACCAAACGATCGATCACCTTGTCGACCGTCACGCCCTCGGCCTCGGCGCGATAACTGAGCAGGATGCGGTGTCGCAGCGTGGGCCGGGCCAGTGCCGCGATGTCGTTGAACGTGACGTGGGTGCCACCGCGCAGCAGCGCTCTGGCTTTGCCACCGAGCACCATCGTCTGGGCCGCGCGAAGTCCCGCGCCCCAGTTGACCCACTGGTTCACAAAATCGGGCGAGCCTTCGCGACCGGGACGGCTGAGCGAGGCCAACGTAACCGCTTTCATCGCGACCTCCTCCGCGATCGGCACGCCGCGCACGGTCTCATGAAACCGGATGACATCCTCGCCGGTGAACAATGGCTGGATCGGTTCGGGACGCGTCGCGGTCGTTCGCATCACGACGGCCAATTCGTCTTTGGGCGGTAAGTAATCGATCATCACGTTAAACATGAACCGGTCCAGTTGTGCTTCGGGCAATGGGTATGTGCCCTCCATCTCGATCGGGTTTTGCGTCGCCAAGACAAAGAACGGCTCTTCCAGATCGAATCGCTCGCCACCGCAGGTGACCTGGTGTTCCTGCATCGCTTCGAGCAGGGCGGCTTGGGTTTTTGGCGGCGTGCGGTTGATCTCGTCCGCCAAAATGACGTTGGCAAAAATTGGTCCCTTGACGAATTGCATCCGTCGTCGGCCCTCGGAATCTTGCTCCAGGATCTCGGTGCCGGTGATGTCAGCGGGCATTAGGTCGGGCGTGAATTGAATGCGTTGAAAACGCAGGTGAAAAATTTGCGCGACGCTGCGAACAAGCAACGTCTTTGCCAAGCCCGGCGCACCGGTGATCAGGCAATGCCCGCCCGCGACAAGGCAAATCAGCAATTGCTCGATCACTTCGGATTGTCCGACAATGACTTTAGACAATTCTTTTTCAATGCTGGCGCGACCGTCACGAATTTGTTGAACGATTGTCGCTTGTTCTTCAATGCTGAGCATGGATGGTGTCGGCGGTTCACGTGGTTGAATCGATCAATGCGTCATCGCATACGTGACGATGTTGATGCCAAGAGGATAAGCTTTTTTGACGGAAAATTCCTCGAAGTACCAACGGTCTTCACCTTCGCGTTCCCATCCGTCGCCCAGGTCGGTGTTGTGACAAATAAAGACCATGATGCGATCCTCATCGTCGGTTATGGCGCGATAATGCGGCGTGCGGGTATCGCTGCCGTCGCGAGCATACTCCCACGTCATGCCGGGATTGTCACGCCGTGCGTTGTGGATCGAAGGCACCTGCGGCTTTTCTTTCAAGTCGTAGACGCAATGGAAAATCTCGTGAGAGATCGGTACCTCGAACGGGCTCCGGTCGGGAAAGACTCGCGACAATTGCATCCGCAGGTTTTCATATTCGCTATCGCCCCAAAAGTCGTCGACCATGAGAAAGCCGCCGTTGTAACAATACCGACGTAGCGCCTCGACCTCCGCGTCGCTGAAGTAAAGCGATCCGGGCTCGATGATGTAGATAAACGGATAATCGAATAACCGCTCATCGGTCAGGTCCAGCACGATCGGTTCGGGATTTACCTTCAACGATGTCAGTTGTTGTAGACGCAACGAAAAATTGAGATCGCTGTCTCGGTAATCCGTCGCCCAACCGCCGCCATAGCGACCGTAGCTGTCGTATCGAATTCGAACAAACGTAAACAGGTCACCGGGAAACCGCTGGTCGATTTCCCACTCGGGAACCCCATTTCGGTCCTGGGTCGTTTGATTTTGGCCATACCATCCGCGTTGTGCGAAAACGAACCCGGCGGTCATCATGACGATCATCACCGCGCCGCATCTTGTGAGCCACCAGGTCGCTTGGGGTCGTTTGCATATCATGGGGCCGACTTGTCCTTTGCGTTGACGATCTTGATCAACAAACGGTGGGCGTCACGATACCGAGGCGCCACCTCAATCGCGCGGAGCACCGATCGTTTCGCATCATCGAATTTCCCAAGTTCAAAGTTTGCTTCGGCGGTTCGCAAGTCGATCGCCGCCGGATCGATGTTGGGTAATTTTGCCATCGATCGCAATGCCGACGCCGCCTCGTCATGCTTTCCCAACCGCGTTGCTGCATCCGCGATTTTATCGTAACCCAATGGCAATAGCGGTTGGATAGCAACCCATTTTTTTGCGTAACCGAGCATCGCGTCCCAGTCGTCCGTGTCGCGAGCGTGATCGATCAGCTTCTCAACCACGGCGAGCGCGTCGCTGGAAATCTCATCCACTTTTTTCAGCGTCGCCAGTTCGGCGTCGTTGTCACCCAGTTTCGCATGCACGATCGCCAATTGTTCCAGCGGTCCGTCTCGTTCGGGGTACACGACGCCGAGTTCAACGAGCCGCGTCAGTGGCCGCTTCGCGTCGTCCCACTGCTTCGCCGTCATCGCTTCCCCGGCATCCCGGATCAGCGTCCAAACGGTTTCGGCGGATTCGTCCTTTGGCTCGCGTTCCCAGTTCGCGTCAGGTGCAAACCCGCCAGCGACGGTTTGTGCGTACGCGGCAAACTCGACATCGATCGTTTCGATCGGACGCATCGTCTTGGTGATCGCATCGTTGATCGACAGCCCGTTGCCGAGTTCGACGAGCAATGATTTCAGCGCATCGATGCCAAACCGATCGACAAGAAATTGAACCACGAGGCTGGAATGGTAATAGGCAAATTGCAAATGCATCGGCGAGGGTGGCCGCAAAAACGATCCGCTGAGCCGGCTGACCGGTGTCAGGTCCTCCAGCAACATCGACCGAAACGTGGGCGTGATTGCTTGGCCCCATGACGGATCACGATTGCATTCCTCATAAACGGAGATCCCCTCGCTGAGCCAACGCGGCATCCGGTTGTTTGATTTTTCGAGCGTCACGGCGTGACAGAATTCGTGCCACAAGACCGCTTCCCAGTTCGATGGACGTGGCCCCTGGGACGCGGGGCTGTTCGCCGTGATGACACGTCCAAAACAAACGCCAAGGTACCCCGCACCCCCGGGCAATCCAAAGGTGCGAATCGCAAAATCCTTTTGCTCGGGATAAATCTCGACAATGATCGGAGCCCGCGGCACGACGTCGTATTTGTCACATAAGGTTTGCTTCGCCGTCGTCAGCAAATCGAGAACGCGATCACCATAGATTTCCGCTTCGGACATTGACATCCGTACCTGCAACCCATCGGCGCGAAGGACTGTAAATTCCTTCAATCGATCCGACAGCGTCACAAGATTGTGCGCGACCACGTTGTAAGGATCTTCTTTGGCGACGTCGCTGGCGATTTGCCAACCGATCGCGTCTTCGCCCAATCGCAAAAGGTCTTGAGCCAATTGAAACTTTGCCGGTTCCGACGCCGTGTCCATTGCCAAGGATTGTCGCTGATACGCCGCACCCTCCTCGAAGCGATAATTGTCTGACAATTTTTTACCGATCAAATGATCGACAGCCGGGTTGGACGTCCACGGGCTCAAGGCCGCCGCGCGCATCAATTGCTCGCGTTCGTATTGGCCTTGTAAGTGCGAGATCACGGCGAGATAAGCCCATGCCGACCAATCATGAACGTTGATCTTTAATACTTGTGTGATCAAGGTTTCCGCATCGTCGAACCGTTCCGCGTCGATCGCGTTGTCGACCAATCGCAACAGGCTGGGGACAAAACTGGGATTGCAACGCAGCGACCGCTGGAGCGCCTCGGTTGCCTTCGCGGGATCGGCTGTCTCCCACGCGAGCGATTGCAGATACCCAACTCGCGGATCGGCGTCATCGACCCGCTGGGCGATTTCGAGCGTCTGCGCCGCGACTTGAAAGTCACCTTTTTGGATCGCCAACTCGGCCGTGGCCAGCAGCGTGCCGAGATGCTCGGGGTCGTTCAATCGAACGCGATCATAAAACATCGCGAGCACTTGGCGAGCATCTTCTTGGCGGAGTACGAAATAGCGTCCCGCGGCGACCATCGAATCGCTCGACGCCAAACGCATCGCCGATTGCTGGAGGATCGCGAAAATTTGGTCCGCCTCGGCTTCGGCCTCTTTGGGACGATTGTTCGCCAAATAGACGTCTCGGCCGAGCGAACGCATCGTGACGCTTTGCGAGTATCGACCGATCGCGCCCTGGTAAACCTTTAATGCCTCCGCGTACTGCCCCCGCGCCAGTTGCGACCGGATCAGCAACTTCGCCCACTTCTCGTTCCACACGCCCCGTTCCACTTCGGCACCTGCCAACTCGATCGCGGCATCGTATTTCCCGGAACGAAAATTTGGGTCGGATGTTTCATCGGCGACAGATAAACCCATCGCGACAATGATGAATCCGAAACTCGACATCCAACGAAGCCTGTTTCGCGCACTGATTTGCATCCATGGATTCACTTGCGGCCCCTCAGCGGCTGAACATTTCGTCTTGATCTTCGATCGCTAGGTAAGCGTGATTGATCGGCGGACCATCGACGCGAGTCAATCGCCCCGATGGCCATTGAATCTCGACTGAATCGACGGTGTCGGATTCACCGATGCCGACATGCACCCTCCGTAAATTGTGCGTCAGGTAACCGCCGCCGCCAACGACCCAGCGTGTCCACCGCTGTGCGCCACGCCTCACCGTAACGACCGCACCGATCGCATCGCGTTCAGATTCGGTGCCGCACAATTCAAATTCCATCCAGTTTCCGGAGTCAGATTGATTTTCCAGCATCGCGGTCTTGGCGTCCAAATGACCGGCAACCATGTCGATACGACCATCGCGATTCCAATCGGTCGTCGCCAGGGTTCGCCCCAGCGCGGGTGTTGTCCAGTAGACGTTGTCGCCAGTCGGTTCGACCGGTATGAATTGATTCGGCGCCCCACGAAAACATTGTGGCGGCATCCGATACGGACTGCCGTTGCTCGACTCGTTGTAAAGATGGCCATTGAGGATCGCCAAATCGAGCCAGCCATCGTTATCGAAATCCGCAGCCTGGGTTCCCCATCCCATCATCGCCTTTGTCGTCAGATCAAGTCCATATCGAGCGAATTGGTTACTGAACAAACCTGACGATTGTTGCAGGAACAGGTCCGATGACTCGTCGGTATAATTGGTGATGTGCAGGTCCATTCGCCCGTCGTGATTAAAGTCACCTTGAGCGAGCCCCATGCAACTCTGAGGCAAGCCTAGCGAACCGACCGCACAACCGCGCAGTGACGCTTGTTCGACATGACGATACCGGGCTTGCGATGAGGACGATGTTTCCCGCTCACTGACCCAGTACTGGTTGTCATCGGTGTCGTTGGCGATGAACCAATCGTTGCCCTCGCGGTTGTCGATGTTCGCGATGAGCGCGGCGAATCCATACGCGGGACTCGCCGGATCATCGGTGTCGCGAATACTCATGCGACCATCGCCAGCGTTCCACAGGATGCGATTTTTTCCTGGTCGATAATTTTGCGGATTGCACTGGGGCACCCGTAACTTGCCCGAACACAATCCGTCCAGTGCCGCGACATCATCGATGTAGTGAACTTCGAGAACATCCGGCAAATGATCACCATCAAGGTCACCGCAGGCGATGGAGGTCGTCCAGGACAATGATTCAAACGTATCCGCGGGAACCGGCAACTCGCCAAACGTTCCGTCACCGTGATTTAAATAAACCACGTTGGGACCAATGTTGCCGACGATGAAATCCGGGAACCCATCCTGGTTGATGTCCGTGACGCCGATGCCCTGGCCGTAGCCGCGGTCTCCGGTTTGGGAATCGTCGGTGGTATCGGTGAATCGTTTACCCGCCAGGTTGCGGTACAACCGATTGGGCATCGAGTCTTTTGGTTTGCGAGGGTCGCCGCCGGATTGAATGAAATAAAGATCTGGCCAACCATCGAGATCGTAATCGGTCGCCGCAATCCCGCCGCCGACGGTCTCGTGCATCCTCAATTGGTTCGGGTCGTCATCGCGATTGGGCAGGTAACGGAAATCAATTCCGAGATCACTCGCAACATCGCGCAGCTCAATCGTTCCCGTGCCCACCGGATAAACTGCGGAGGTTTCCTCAGTCATTGCCGGCGTCACTGCGGGGTCCCGGATCGGCAGTGGCCAATCCTCCAATTTCAATCCGCACAATGGGTCGTCTCGCTGGCCGGACTGGTCGGCCAGCGACGCTTCGACCTCGTCCTTCAGGACGCGATCCATGCTCTTTTCAGCCAAAATCTTTTGCCAACCGCGAGCTTCGCTGGCTCGTCCTAGGTCTTGCAGGACACCGATCAATTCGGCGAGCTGTTGAGCACTCCGGCTCACTTCGGAAACGATAAAATAGCTCCGGTCCAACCGATTGTGTTGCTCGATGGCCGCGGCAGATGATTCGGGTTTGCCGACGATGGCCAGCGATCGAGCGAGTGCCAAATAGAAAAATCGGTCGGTGTCGTCCCGCGAAACCGCTTCGAGAAAACAACGGACCGCGACGTCGCTGTTGTCTTTCAACTGATAAAAGACGCCCAGCGTGTACCAATAATCTGGCTCCTGCTCGATGCCCGCTGGCAAGTCCCGCATCCACCGGGCGATTCCTTCGTCGTCTCCCATGTCGACATGGAGACGTCCGCGAAACGCCGCGATCGGTGTCGAGGTCGGCTGCTGTGCGGCAAGCTCTGTCGCGAACACTTCGGCCTCTCGCAATTTGCCATCGAACCGCAACAACCGAGCCTCGGCAAGTCCTGTCGGAGGGATTCCTTTGGTACCACTAATCGTGGGATCGAGTTCATACACGTACGGATTACTCCAACAATTCATCACGTACAATTCCGCTTCGGAGATATCGCCATTCTCCGCCAATTTTCGCAAGTGCGGTGCCGCCTCGATCCGCCGCCCCTGGTTAATCAGCAATTGTGCCAATCGCCGCCGAGCGGCCGCAAAATCACCCCCGTTGCTGATCACATCCGCAAGTCGTTTTTCGGCGTCGTCATAACGCTTTGCCTCGATCAACCAATCGACCGCTTGGCCGATGGCTTCCAACCGCGGCCGCGAATCCTTTTTTGACATCGCATCGAGCGTCGCGACGGCGTCATCCAAGCGGCCCATTCCCGCTTCGCAGCGTGCGATGGTCATGATAATTTCGGGGTCATCGGGGTGGGCGATCAAAAGGCCACGCAATGACGTCAGCGCTTCTTCGTACCTCTGCTTATCGATCGCCTGCTTGGCGAGATTAAATTTTTGGCGGTCCGTCATGATTGGTTTTGACGTTTTCGTTTTCGCCAATTGACGGGCTACCTCGTCATCGCGGCTGCCGCAACCGGCCACGCCGGTAAGCAAGAATCCAAGCAAGCCGAGGAGCAACGTTTTGGTGCAGCAATTACCAGACATCTAGCGATCGACCGTCGCCGTGCCGCGGGCTTCCTGCAACATGCTTTCCAGATCCGGCAGAATACTCGATGCCGGCAACGCGTAGCTGACCACACGACCGGCGCGAGCGATGTTGATGCCGATGCAGCGTCCCTTGCTGTCGACGACCGGGCCTCCACATTCGTTCGGGTCGAGCACCGTATCGTGCTGGGTCACATACTCGAACCCGCTCAAACGTGTGCTGCGTTGGCCGTTCACTTTGGAATCGTTTTCTGACTCCTGCATCAAGCCGAGGTCCTGGATCTTTGCTTCGAGATTCAACGTTTCACCACCCCGCAGGATGGTCAATCGAGCCGACTCGCCGGGAAACAGGTCGCGCAGCATCCGCATCACCGATTCACGGTCGGATTGATTGCGTCCATTGACGGCAACAATTTGATCACCGGGAACCACCCCGGCAGTGTCCGCACCACTCGCGTTGAGCACCTGCTGGACCGTCGCATCGTTCTGACGACGAGAGAACACGATGCCCAGCTTTCCGTTGTGCTCGACGCGCCGGGCGCTGACGCTGATCACGCCCAACCCCAACGTCCCATTTCCCCCACGACCGACGGAAATGAGAAAGCTGCCTACGGGCGTGGGTTCATCGACAAACTTGATCACCGGCAGCGACGCCTCCACGTCCTCGATCCGCAGCAGTGCGAGATCGTTGCGACGCCGGACTGCGGCAACTCGCGCAGGCAACAGACGTCCGTCGGCCAACCGGACCCGGATCGGGTCGACCGTTAATTCGCTGCGCTTGGTCAATACGTAACCGTCCGCCGAGACGATCGCCCCGAGGGCAACCGGTTTCGCATCGGCAACGATTTGAACGACGGATTGGGCGGCGTCTTTGGTCAACGGTTTGCAAATCGCCATCATCTCGGCGCTGTCACGACGATTGGACGTGCGCAGCGCCATTCGCTGGACCAACCACTGCGGCATGCCAGAATCATCGGCGCCGGCGGTTTCGATTTCAATCGATAATGCAACGACGATCGCAACAGCAAGGCAAATCCAATGCTTCATTTTGATTCACTCATCCCGACCAATTTCGACCATGATGCGAATGCGTTCGCCATCACGATTTAACAAACACACCACCCGCTCCCCCGGCATCGTATCCGCAACCGCAACGGTCAGTGCACCAAAATTTTGGATCGTAATATCACCAAATTGTTCAATCACATCACCAGTACGAATCCCCGAAGCTTCCGCGGGCGATCCCAGTTTGACGAATTCGATACGGGCCAACGTCGCTTTCGGGTCGCCTCGAACGCCCAGTACCGGACGAAATCCGGGCAAATATCCCCACGCAACGCTCGACGCCAAACGGTCCCAATCGGCTTCGAAATGTTGGACCGGGATGTGCAAATTATCCGCGACGTCATTGCCAATGCGGCTGTGGATCGCGATCAAACGGCCGCCGATGTCAAACAACGGCCCGCCGCTGTCGCCACCGATCAAAGCACAATCCGTGACGATGGAGTCATCGCGAACTTTCAGAATGCGACCAACTCGCGTCACCGGCCCACGCTGCAGATCAAATCCACCGGGATGCCCCGACGCGATGCACCACATGCCTTCCACTAAATTTTCGCTACGCCCCATCGTTGCGAACGGCCACGGCTTGCCATCGTTCTGGTCGTCGTCAATTTTCATCAATCCCGCATCGACCGAACGGTTCATGCCTAACGTGGTCGCCTTTGCCGTTCGCCCGTTGCTGAATGTGATGATCGCCGTTTTACCCGGACGCATCCCGACGTGAGCCGCCGTCAAAACGTAACCCGACGGAGTCACGATCACACCGCAACCCTGTGCCGCCCCAATCGCAACATTGACGGTGACCGCACCGACCCGCTGGGAAATCGTTTGATGTTGTCGTTGCAGGTCATCCAGTTGGCCGAGCGATGTCGGGATCCCGCCCTGTTTGTGGATCGACGCCAACGATTGCGGAACGTCGACCTGCGTTTCGACCTCACCGCCAACGCGGTTAGGCCGCAAAGGTGAATCGGCGCTGGCAATCGTGCTCGCTACGATGGCCAACCATGCGACCCATGTCGACGCAAGACGCGAGCGGCGAAAGAACGATGAACCCAATGTGTCTCGCATGCGACCAAGTGTTACAGGTGGAACGAATGACATGGATGTCCGACGTGACAACGTATCATAGACAAAGCAACGGCAAAGTGAAAAATGCGAACCCAGAATGTCAGCCCGATCGCGAGCATTGGTCATCCAGTAGCCGGCGGGACGCTGGTCGTCGGTTGCGGCTACGTCGGCCACCGAGTCGCCATGCTGGCCCAGTCCCGATATCCCGGCCAACCGGTTTATGCGGTCACGCGATCGGCCGCAAAAGCCAAGCATTTCGCCG
>Ga0105045_10001249_pt1 | contig 20625 bp, 16 predicted proteins | sample MAT02_FD_78089 | JGI IMG/M metagenome (GOLD analysis project Ga0105045, IMG submission 78089) | Freshwater microbial communities from Lake Fryxell liftoff mats and glacier meltwater in Antarctica - MAT-02 (megahit assembly) | ecosystem: Environmental > Aquatic > Freshwater > Ice > Liftoff... | reverse complement strand
TCTGCGCCACGGCAACCGCGTGCCGGCGTGGTCGGGGCTCCTGATCGGGACCACCCTCGGCTGGGCGATCTGGATGCTGGGCCTGGGCCAGCGACTGCTGCCGTAGCCGGGCACCGCCAGAGCAGCTCGTCTCGGTCCGGCCGCAGTGATACACACGGATCGTCGCGAGAATGCAGCCTCACGCCAGTTGCTGCTGACGAAGCGGCCAGCGTATCGTGATCGGGAGGGCGGTCCGTCGGCCGCTTCGCAGCGGAACTTATTCGTCGATGCTGTAGAATACGTCCGCAGGCGTCGTGCGTCGGCCGGAATTGCGCAGGTGCGACATATCGAAACGTCGTCGGCAGTGGCGATCGTCGATCCTGCGGCGGCTGGTGCGGTCGACTGTGCGGGGGGTGTATCCCGTCAGGATCGGCGGAGCATGTGTTCCACATCTCCGTCAGGCCGGTTCAACGATGGAGGATGTTCACATGTTTTCCCGGAGAGTCATCGTCATGAGGAAGTCTGACCGTCGTCCACGCCGGGCCGAGAGCCGTGCGACACGATGGCCGCGCAGCGGCGTATTCGCCTTCGGACTGCTTCTTGGCGCCTGCACCGACGCGAGCGGACCATCATCCGTGATAAATCTTCGCACAGAAGTTACTCCCGCCACGGTGACGACCGGTGACACCGTCGTCTTCCGTGCGATTCTGACGAATCCGGGCGCGCGGAATCTCGAGACGGGCTCTGCCTGTGGCCCACCGGTGCTCTTCGAGGTGCGTGGAAGCACGGGCGAGCTGATTTACCCGATTCCGCTCGACGCAACGTTTACCTGTGAGCGCAGGGATGTTCACGAGTTGGAGCCTGGCGAGAGCGATACGGTAGTCACTCGCTGGCGCGTGACCGCCTCAGCCGGCGGATATTCTGTGCGAAGCGGGTTCAGGGGTGACAAAGGGCTCGAGCGCCTGACGAGTCCGATAGCGTTGACCATCAAATGAGCTCGAGATCGCGCACTGCACGGGCAAGTTCCATAACTCGAAGCGAGTGCGCTCGTCCCGAGAGCGGGCACGCTCTGGGCCGCATCGGCGGCAGCAACACCGCCGACGTTGGCAATGCTCGCCGTCGTCGGTCCGACGCTCCCGCTGGGCATTTTCGCCGCGACGAGCGTCCTGTTCGGTATCGCTGGCTGCGTCCTCTGCGCCGGCACGCAGCGCCTGGCGCGACTGACGCCGGATCGTCTGGTGCCGCGGGCTGACGACGCGACCCACCGTCTGACGTGACGCGCGCTTCGCGAACGCACGGCCCGCGCCGATTCGTCGGCATCGTGGTGGCGCGAACTGACGGTGTGCGCCATCGCACCGCTCGAACCGACGGCCATCATGGGCTCAGTGGCGGGCCGACGAACTCCATTCCGAATGTGCGCAGCCGGACGCGATCTTCCGGGGTGCCGGTGCCGAAGAAGCCCTTGCGCTGCTGCAGCTCGCGAAAGAATTCCTCCATCCGGCCTGCCGGTGTGAACCCGACGAGCAACCGCCCCGCGCCCGCGCCCGCGCCCGAGAAGGCGAAGGCGAAGGCGGAGGCGTGTGGGATACCTCGTGGGGCGAGCAGCGAGTCGCCCGTCTTCAACTCGAACCGGCGGTCGCCGACCTCCACCACGTAGGGTCCCTCGATGGCATAGAACCACTCGTCCTGTTCGGGATGCAGGTGCTTCGGCGGACCGCCACCGCGCTTGGCATTGGTCTGCTCCATCAGGAAGAAGCTGTTCGCGGAGTCGGCTGCGGCCACCTTGAACCACATCGGGTTGCCGGCTGGCAGCTGGCGCGATTCGCCGAAGCGATCCTGATCGCGTGCCACCGGTTCGGGCACGGGTAACGCGAGCGCGAGGACACCCGGCGGCGCGAGGACGTGCCGTGGCTCCAGTGCGAGCTCGGGCAGCACAGGGATTGCCGCGATCGCAGCGACGAAATCTCTTCGGCGCATTGAACCTCCGTGTGGTGAGAGGCGTCTGGTGCGACACGTGTCGTGTGAGCCGTTACGGGTGCCGACCATCATCTTGCGCGGAACGCATGCGCCTGTCGAGCGAGCGCGGCCTCGAGAGTGCGCATATTCTGTGTCTCGATGTCGTTCGGGACCGCGACTTTCTCCGGACTGTGCGCGCACCCCTCGGTGGCCACCAGCCAGACTGAAGGGACGAGGGCACCCGTTGCTCCACTCGCGGCAGGAGCCGGTGCGTCGACGCAGGGTGCCCGGCTGCGTCGGCGTCGGCGCAACACCCGTGACAACGTTCGAGAGGAGTCCTTCCATGAGCACCGTCCGCGTTGCCCTCGCCAACAGTCGCGCACCCGCGTCACCCGAGGAATCGATCCGCCTGGCTGTCGACGCCATCGATGCGGCAGGCCGGCAGGAGGCTCTCGTCATCTGCTTTCCCGAGTGTTACGTGCCCGGCTATCGGTGGACGGGCACGACGCTGCCTGCGCCTGATCCAGCCTTCCTCGCCCAAGCGTTGGCCGAGGTGGCGGAGGCTGCCACGGCGGCCCGCATCACGGTCATTCTGGGCACCGAGCGCGTCACCGATCAGGGTCTGCAAATCACGGCGTGCGTGATCGACGCGCACGGCACGATCATCGGCTGGCAGGACAAGGGACAGCTCGACCCCTCGGAGGAAGACCGCTATCCCGCCCTCGGGACTGAACGTCACGTGTTCACCGCCGGCCCCCTGACATTCGGGATCGTCATCTGTCACGAGGGCTGGCGATATCCGGAGACCGTGCGATGGGCCGCACGACGTGGCGCGCAGGTCGTGTTTCATCCGCATGCGACTGTCGCCGAACCGGGGAGCTATCGTCCGGTCACGTTTGCCGATCCGGCAAACACGTTCCACGAGAAGGCGATCCTGTGCCGAGCGGCAGAGAATACCTGCTATGTCGCCTCGGTAAACTGCGCCGGCGACGGTTCGGGCACCACGTCGGCGGTGGCGCGACCGGATGGGACGCTGCAGTGCTTTCAACCCTATGGGCAGGAGGGACTGCTCGTGGCGGATCTGGACCTCACCGCCGCCACCGGCCTCCTCGCCGCGCGCTGCCGGACGTCGCCACTCTAATGGCCTGTGAACGAAATTCGGGAAGCAGTCGCCGGTCGCAGCATCAAAGCTGCCGGCGTGGGAAATCCTCGCATTACGCCGGTATTGCTGCGGTTTCCGTTTTGCCACCCGGGCGCCCCATCGGGCCTGGTGCTATCCGAGCTTCGACTGAAAGCCACTCGGCTGCGGCAGGATCACCTTTCTCATGCTGCACGACGCCCACACGAAGTGCGTCCCCCCCGCACGCGCGGACGCGCGCGGGGGGGGGGCTCGTCAGGCGTGGATGTACTTCTCGAACACCAAGCTGAAATCCCTGCGCAGATGACGCTCGAGGACGGCCTCGTTCAGCTCATCGAGCAGCGACCGGTAGTGCGCGCCGACGGTTGCGGGGTCGGCCGGCCCGTTGAGCTTGAGCATGGAGCCCAGCACCGACGCGGCCGACATGGCATTCGCGCGGCCGACTTCATCCTTGCGCTGCAGCTTCCCGATCGTGTGCAGTGCCTTGTAGATGTCCTTGAGCGGCTCGAGATGGTCCTTGCGCACATCGATGCTGAACAGCTTGTCGCCGATGGTGAACTTGAGCTCGATGTCGAGGTCGATGGTCCCAGCCGTTTCGATCGTGACGCCGGTCACAGTGGACTGCGCGTAGTCGTACCGCTTGATCGTGCGCTTGGCAGAGATGGCCGTTATGCCATCGACGTGAATGAGCGCCAGATTCGTGAAGCAGTACTCATCCTTCTTGGACTTGATGAGGAAGTAGATCTTTTCCTGATCTTCGTGGAAGAGATAGTCATCGGCGTCCACCTTGTCGTAATCCTTCTGGGACACGATGATGCCAATGTCACTGAGTCCAAGCGCTTCGGCCGCAAACTTCCTGAACATCGGTTTACTCCTGACAACTGGGGAAAGGGGCCGCTCCGCTGGACGCGAGCTGGGCGCGACCACCGGCTGAATGCTCGACCGGAGAACGGCGCCGCGCGAGACGGCCGGAATGTTCGGTCACCGCACCGTCACGCAGGCGGGGTGGCATGTCGAATCGGGACTTGGGAAATATATCCTGGAACTGCCGGCGCGAGGGGTGCGTCGGTCGCCGGCGGCTCCGCGTGTTCCTGAACGGAGATGGGCTGAGTGCAGGAGCGATACGCGCCGCCGCAGCACCAGGATCGGGTTCCTGTTGGCGCGCGCATCGTTACCGTGGGAATGGGGAGTGCCAGGCGGCGCCAGACCCGGAAGCATCATCAACGTGTACGGCCACCGCTTTCGAGCAGCAGGGATGGCGACAGGAGCTCACTTGCACGCAAGTGTGGAAGCAGAAAATCGAATGAACGAGTAGATCCTTCCGATGCATGACGACGTCACCGACGTGGCGGTATCAAACGGTGGAGGGACGTGGGCGACGAACTTCGCCGCACTCCGTCCCTCCGGCCGATTCGTTGGCGGAAGTTCGATCGGGAACGGCAGATCGCTGAGAAACGGAGAACCACCGAGTGCAGCGAAGGCACCGAGCACCGGGTTCATTCGGGTCCGCGGCAGCGATCGCGACGATGCCAGACGTTTCCTGCGGGGGAATCCGGCATCTGCAGCGGGCGGAACGGTCGGGATCAGCGAACTCCCGCAGGAGTGAGCGCGAAGGGAGGGCCGATGACGTCGCCCAGGTCGGCGCGGCACCGATGGCCCGTGCGATCGGCGGCCCGTCGCGTGTGGCGACCGAGCCGTCAGGTTGCCGAGGAGGCATGTCGTGACTCCAGCGCCTGCACACGCGACTCCAGCGCGCTCACGCGATCGGCAACCGTCGACGGCTGATCGGCAGCAGCCGGCGCGTACATGGAGCCGGAGCCGACGGCGCCAGGTCGCGGCTGCGCCGGCGTCTGCTCGCGTCGTACCGCGGTACGAGAGGTCGCGAGTGAGGCGGTGGCCGCGTCGGTACGCGCCCCACGGGTACCGCCTCCCAGCGCCAACAGCGCGCGTCCCACCGGCCGCAACCACACCAGACGGAAGAGCCGCTCGGCAAACGGCATCCGCACCGGACTTCGCACCCACAGCACCAGCGCCACGCTCCCGCAGGCCAGGCCGTTGATCAGGGCGAGGACGCCGAAGAAACTGGTCCGCCATTTGGTCGGCGAGACGCGCTCGCGCAGTGCCAGGGCAAGGACGATCGAGCCGACGGCGATCGCGAGCATGAGCGCGCCGACTCGCACGCTCCTGCGACGGTCAGCGAGAATCCTGGCGTCGAAGCGATTCGAACGGCGCTGCGACTCCGCTTCCTCCACGATGGCGCGAAGGCCGCGCATCACCTCGTCCGCATCCAGGCCGAGCCGATCGAGGCGCCGGGCATCGCCGAGCGCCTGACCGAGACGGGCGACGATGACGGTGCCCATGATGACGCCCGGGATGATGCCTTCGATACTGTTGATGTCCAACCCGTCGAACAGCTGCACGAGATACACGCTGATGATCACACAGAACAGGACGAGCCGGCCGAGACTGCTCAACTCGTTGGCGAGCAGCCGCACGGGCAACGGGATCTCGGGTGCCGCCCGTTGCGCCGCCTCGAGCGCCTCGACGAGCGCATTGGCCGTGGCGTCGCGCGCCTCCGGGTCCTTGGCGACGCAGCGATCGACCGCGTCCGTGAGCGCAGCGGGGAGGTCCGGCCGCACGCTGATCAGTGGCGGCAGCGATTCGGTGAGTTGCTTGACGAGGACCTTGTGTGTGGTCTCCGCCGTCACGGCGGTCTTGCCCGTCAGTGCGAACCACGCCACGAGTCCAAGCGAATAGAGATCGCTGCGGCCATCGACGGCGTCACCGCTGGCCTGCTCCGGGCTCATGTACTCGGGTGTCCCGACCACTTCGCCGACGCGCGTGAGCCCACCCGCCGATCCCGGCGACGCGTCGATCCGCCGCGCGATCCCGAAGTCCATGACGAGCGCACGGCCGGTGGCACGCTCGATCATGATGTTATCGGGCTTGATGTCGCGATGCACGACACCGCGGCCATGCGCGTACGACAGCGCGTAGGTCACGTCGAGCATCAGTCGCACCGCCTCTCGCGCGGAGAGGGGACCGGCCCGTGTGACGCGGTCGGAGAGGCTCTCGCCCTCGACGAACCCCATGGCGAAGGCCAACAGGTCGTCGTGCTCCTCGACCGCGTGCACCGGCACGATGTTCGGATGCGAGAAGGAGGCTGCGGTCCGCGTTTCCAGGAGGAACCGCTGCCGCAGCCCCACATCTCCCGCCACCGCGCTCGGCAATACCTTGAGCGCCACCAATCGGTCCAGCCCGAGTTCGCGCGCGAGGTACACGGCGCCCATGCCGCCGCGCCCGAGTTCCCGCTCGATCGCGTAGCGGTCGCGGAGACGCGCGCGGAGTGTGTGGAGCTCGGCGGATGACATGAGCTGGAAACGAACCCGTGGATGACCCCTTGTCCAGCACCGGTCCGGGTCATCTTCCGGCCGAATGGGTCATCGCGTCGTGCAGACCGTCACAGCGCTGACCCGTCGAACCGATTCGCTGGCCAGTCACCGCGAGGCACGCAGACCACGACGCGAGAACGCTACACCCCCGGCGCAGCACTGCAGGAGCGCCACGATGATCGGCATGCAGCGGCGTCGATCGGAAGGCGATAAACGTTCATCATGATTCGCCTTCGGATACACCGTGCCGTCGGGGTTGATGCCCACGGTCTCCCGGTGCTGGAGATGGTACCGTTCCGGCAACGCGAGTCCCGCCGGCACGGTGCGTTCGTCTGCAGCCCCTCGCCCATTCCCGTGCACCCGGCGGAGCGTGGCGAAACTCTGGTCGCTCACACCGATGATCCGGAACACGAGCAGCTTCGGCGTGATCTGCCCGTGCATCAGAATACGCGTGCGACGGATTCCGAGGTCGACCGCTTCGCGCGTATGAGGGTTGTCGTTCACCATCGTGCCTGGATTCTTCTGCTGCCAGCGCGTCCGGATCTGCGACCGGAGCGTGATGCGCAGGAACGAGGTGCTGTCCTTGTTCAGGGAGATCTATGACTTACCCCCGTATCCGTCGAGGCCCTGGGCCTCGAGCGAAACGGGGGTGAGCGACGCGCCAGCGACTGCCGCAGACAAGGCGGCGGCTACGAGCATCCGCATGATGGGACCGGGGGGGTGTGGAACGAAGGGCTCATCGTCGAACTGCGGTCGTACCGCGACGTGGCTACTCGTCGAGCTCGTGCCAGGTCGATGTGTTGCGAGTTTCGCGCGCAAACAGACCACCGACGACGGCGGTCATGATCGTGACCCCGATCGGATACCAGAGCCCCGCGTACCGGTTGCCCGTCGACGCCGTCAACGACGCGGCTATCAGTGGCGTAAAGCCGCCGAACCAGCCGTTGCCGAGGTGATAGGGCAACGAGAGTGAGGTGTAGCGGATCCTGGCTGGGAATGCCTCCACCAGATACGCCGCGATCGGCCCATACGTCATGGCCACGAACATCACCTGCGTGAACACCAGCAGGCCGAGCAGGAAAGGCTGCACCGGGTCAGCCGCCGCAGACATCGCGTGGTAGATCGGCAACCAGCTCGCCGCCGCCAGCACGTTTCCCGCGATCATGATCCGCTTGCGACCGATGCGGTCGGAGAGCCAGCCGAAGAACACGAACGCCGGCGTCGCCGCGAGAATCGCCACCGCGACGATGATGTTCGTCGTCGCCGACGGCACCATGAGGACCTTCTCGATGAAGATCTGGGCGTAGAACTGGCTGGTGTAGAAGATGACCGCCTGACCGGCCGTGATGCCGAACAGCACGACGCCGAACGTCTTCCACTGGGCTGCGGTCCGATACGAGTCGCGAATCGGCGACGTGGAGGTCTTTCCCTCCGCCTTGAGCCTGGCGAACAGGGGTGACTCCTGCATGCGGCGGCGAATGACGTACGACACCGCGATCAACACCGTCGAGAGCAGAAACGGCAGGCGCCACCCCCACGCCTTGAACACCACCTCCCCGAGCAGCGTACGTGTGCTGAGCACGACTGCCAGCGAGAGGAAGAGCCCGATGCTGGCCGTGGTCTGGATGAAGCTGGTGTAGAATCCGCGCTTGCCGTCCGGCGAATACTCCGCCACGTAGACGGCAGCACCGCCGTACTCTCCGCCCAGTGCCAGCCCCTGGAGCAGACGGCAGAGCACCAGCAGCGCCGGCGCGGCGATGCCGATCTGGGCGTACGTCGGAATCAGTCCGATCGCCGCCGTCGCGCTGCCCATCAGCAGCAGCGTCACCAAAAAGGTGTACTTCCGCCCCACCATGTCGCCGATGCGCCCGAAGAACAGCGCACCCAGCGGCCGCACGGCAAACCCGGCGCCGAACGTCGCCAGCGCCTTCAGGAAATTCGCCGTCGAGTCACCGGGCGGGTAGAACTCGGTGGCGACGATGCCGGCCAAGGCACCGAACACAAAAAAATCGTACCACTCGATGATCGTCCCTGCCGACGCCGCTGCAATGACGCGCCAGATCCCCTGCTCTGCCTGCTGCTCCACCGCCATCGTGTCAACGCTGACCACTCCACTGACTTCATCCCGCCGTCCCGATGGATCAGGCCTACCGCCCGCCACCGTGGTGACACGTGCGACCACTGCAACCTCGGAGTGATGAAAATTCTGTTCTCTGTGTCCGGGCCCACGGTAGGAACGACCCGCATGCCGTCGAGGCTCTTGGCCGGTGCGCAACACACTGCTTCACTCGTCGTACGACGGCAGGAGTGTAACGCCGCCGCACAGATCGCTGTCTGCTGAGGGCCGAGGAGAAGATTCTATCCATGTGCCTGCGCAATCGGCACCGACCGGGCGGCTTCGACGCAGCGTTCCACCTTGCGTGGCTTCCGGCGGTTGCGGCACGATGCTGTGCTGTGCGTGCCGGAAGGCCGCCCCGGCGCGCCTGGCACGCCCGGCACGCCCGGCACGCGCAGCCTGGCGCGACGTCACGCCGGCGGGGCATGGTGCCGCCAAGCCCCGGTGACGCCACCAACGGTGCCCGGCAACAGGCCCCCACGGCCGGTCGTCGCCGTCAAGGGCGTGGCCAGGCGTGACAGGCGTCATACCACCGAAGCGGCGGCACGCCGACCCGACTCGTGTGGCGACCGTGACGCAGCGCGGTTTCGTTGTGCCGCTGCCTCCCGCTGTCGGCGCCCGTGTACGTTTCGCATGGGTGACACCACCTCCCCCGGAGCCGATGGGCATGCGTACCGCACACAGGACGAAACTCGCAGAGCTGGTCGAACAGGAGCAGGATGATCTCCTTGCGCGTTGGCGCCGGGCTGTACGCGAATTGCCCTCGGCGAAAGAGCTCGACACGCCGACGCTCAACGACCATATCCCACTGCTGCTCGCGGAGCTGTCGGCGGCACTGCGTTCAGGGTCGGACGACACGATTGCCCATGCGCTCGCCGTCGGGAGCGCGCCGGCGCATGGCCTGCAGCGGCTCACCGACACCTTCGACATCGAGGAAGTCGTTGCCGAATACAACATTCTGCGCGAGTGCATTCACGACCTGGCAGAGCGTCACTCGCTGCGGATGCAGGGTGAACCGTTCCACGTGCTCAACCGGCTGCTCGACGGTGCGATCGGGGCTGCGGTGCAATCCTATGGCGCGCAGAAGGCGCTCGAAGTGCGAGCCCGACGTGAGGAGTATCTCGCCTTCGTCGCGCACGACCTGCGCACGCCGCTGAGTGCGATCGCAATGTCGGCGCAGGTGCTCGAGCTGCTGCTGGCCGACGCGAGTGCTGCCACGCCGCAGGCGGCATCCATGTGGAAGGCGCTGACCCGCAACGTGCAGCACCTGAACGGGCTGGTGAACAAGGTGATGGACGAGAACGCCAACCTCGTCACCGAATCCGGGGTGAAGCTCGAACGTCGCACCTTCGACCTGTGGCCATTGGTGGAGTCGCTCATTCACGACATCAACCCCGTGGCGGGGACTGGCAGCACCGCCCTGGTAAACGACGTGCCGGAGGATTGCGAGGTGTATGCCGACGCCGGTTTGCTGCGGCGTATCCTGCAGAACCTCATTGCAAATGCGATCGACCACACGCCGCGCGGCACCGTCACGATCGGCGCGTCGCACGACCACGACACGGGTGCGACTGCGCTGTTCGTGCGCGATGACGGCGCCGGTATCGCCGCCGACCGCCGGCAGCGTGTCTTCGAGAAGGGAGAGCGGGACAGCGAGAAGGATGGCTCGACGGGGCTCGGACTCGCCATCGTGAAGACCTTCGTCGAAGCGCACGGTGGCGAGGCCGTCGTGGACACTGAACTCGGGATCGGATCGACGTTTCGATTCACGCTGAAGCCCGCCCCGTGATGCCGACACCGGCAGCACGCTGACACACGACGCGTCAGCGTCCGTGGCCCCCTCGACGCGGCTCCCGTGCGGACAGACACTCCCCCCGGAGTGATTTCCTTCGGCCCACGCAGCATCCTGCATCGGCCCACGGGCTGGTGCTTGCTGCGCTACTGCTGCGCTACTGCTGCGCTACTGCTGCGCTACTGCTGCGCTACTGCTGCGCGGCGCGACGAATCGCTCCGCCAATCGCCTGCTCGCGCTGTTGCTCACGGTCGTGGCGCTGCGCGTCCTGCCGTACATCATCGGATTCGCCGGCTTCTGCGACGCCTATCCGTGGCTGTCGTACCTGCCGTATGAGTGACAGCCTGGTCGCTCCTCGCGATGGCCGCCTGCCTCGGCCTCGCCTGGCGCGCCCACATCCGGTACCAGCGCTGGCTCGACTCGGATCTGTCGAACCGCGAGGAGTTTCGCCTCACCTGGCTCCGGGCCTTCATCATCGCGTTCGGCGCCACGCTCGTCCTCTGGAGCGGGACGGTGCTGTTCGAATCCTTCGTGAAGGAACTGAACTACTTCGACCGCTTCCCACTCTACCTCTGGTTCTCGCTGCGGATCTACGGCCTGGGAGTCGGAGGCCTGCGGAGCGCCACTCTCGCGTACCCGCGCCCCGGGCCAACTGCGCCGAGCGAGCTCGAGGCGTCCGTAGTGCCCGGGCCGGACGTGGACGCGTGCCATCTCCCGGAGCCGGACCGACAGCAGGACTGGGCCGCCATGGGTCAGCGATGGAGCGAACTGGTCGGTGAACGTGGTTGGTGGCGCGATCCCGATCTGACCGCCCCCGTCCTCGCCCGCCACCTCGCCACCTCGCCACCTCGCCACCTCGCCACCGACACGACCTACCTCTCCCGGGCGCTGAACGACGGCCTCGGCCAGAACTTCAACGAGTTCGTGAATCGGCTGCGGGTGCGGGCTATCCAGGTCGAGCTCGCCAAGTCGGGCCCTCCCCGGGACGTCCTCGCCATCGCGCTCGACGCCGGATTCAACTCCAAGGCGTCGTTCAATCGGGTGTTCAAGCGACTCACCGGCCAGACTCCGACCGAGTACCGCCGGCGGCAAGAGCTCGAAAGGTCTCAACTTCAGTAATTCGCGACGGTTTTCCTGATTCGCAACGCGTCAACGCTCCGTGAGCGGCACTCTGCCCTCGTGACTCACCCGGAGCCACCATGTTTGCAGTCCGATCGATCATCCCCCTCGCCGTCGCCGCAGTTGCGGTCTCGGCTGCCGCGAAGGCCCACAGACCACCCCGCCGGCCTACGCACCTCGCACCCTCTCCACGAAGCAGGTCGCGGCCGACGTCGCACTCCTGCGCCAGGCGCTCGAGCAGGTCCACGCCGGCTACGACCGCTACACGCCCCGCCGGGTCCTCGACACGGCCTTCGCCCGACTGGGCCGACGCGCCGCGTCCCCGATGACCGACCTCGAGCTGTACCGCGAGGTCGCCCTTCTCCTCGCCAGGGTCCGCTGCAACCAGACCAAGGCCGAGTACCCCGCCGCTCTCGAGGCCCTCCGATCCGGGAACCCGACGCACCTGCCCGTGCGGGTACGGGTGTTCGGCAAGCCGCTGTTCGTCGAGGCATCGGCCGGTGGCGCGATTCCCCGCGGCACCGAGATCACGAACATCAACGGGATCACCGCGGCCGATATCGTCACCAGGCTGTCGCGTCACGCCGCCGTGGATGGATTCACCGACTTCTCGCGCGCCGCACTGCTCGAGCGGGATGGTGACCTGGTGGGATCCGACCTCGATCACTATTGGCCGGTGGAATAGGGCTTCGCGACGTCCTGGACCTTCGGCCTGACGTCGGCCACCGGGACCGTGCGAAGTGCGACGCTCGCCCCGGTGACCTACGCCGCATGGCTGGCACTTGCCGGCGAGACCGGGCAGATCGACTTCCGCACCGGCACGCGCTGGGCGATGCTCGCCGACACGACGGCATCGCTCACCATCCGCAGCTTCGTGAACTACCGCACGCCGGTGGACCCGGATTCCGTGTACCGCGCACTTTTCGCGACGATGCGGACGAAGCGCGTGAAGCACCTGATCGTCGATCTTCGCACGCACCTCGGACCAGCAGCGATCAGAACCGCGCCACCGCGTAAAAGTCCACGCGCCACCGCCCGCCCGCCTCGAGCGAACGCGCGGCGTCGAACCGGAAGAGGCCACGCAGCAAGGCCACACCGGCACCGGCCGACCGCAGATGCGCCGGTGACGCCCTGAAGTCGCCGCGATCACCCGCCCACCCGACGTCGGTGAACACGACCGGCTTCGCACGGTCATATCCGTCCCACTGCACCTCGCCCCGCCCCATCCAGAACGCGTCGCCACGCTGCGATCCTGCCAGCACACCGCGCACCGTCTGCCACCCGCCGAGGTTCCAGAACCGCTGCACAGGCACTCGCCCGACACTGTTACCCACGCTGCCGAGCAGCGTGGTACGGAGATTCAACGGAAGTCGGCGCTCGAGAGTGACGTCGGTCGCCGCACGCCCGAAGCCGCTGGTGCCAACGGCCGCTTCGACGCGCATGTCGGTCGCCACCCGCCACGGCGACGCGTCATCGCCACGCAGCGCGCGCCAGCGCACGGAGGCACCCGTGTAGCCGCCGGGCGACGAGCGCAGCGTGTCGATCACGTTGCGATCGAACCGCGCGTCCTCGCTCCACCAGTTCGACACGACGAACGATGCCCGCGGAATCGCACGCGCCTGATGCTCCGCGAACACACGCCACGTGAGGGCGCCGCCGCCGGTCGGCGCCGACCGCACGCCGCTGAGCTCCACGCCGGCATTGCGATAGTAGAACTGCTCATCCAAACCAGTGAACAGATTCTGGATCGACGCGCCCAGCGCAAACGCGGCACCGTAGTCGTCCGCTTGCGTCAGGCGGCGATACGCGGCCGCCCGCCACGAACGCCGCGGGCCAGCACGCTCGACGAACACCTCGCCGTTCGCCTGTCGGTCAGCTCCGCTGACGCGGGCATTCGCTTCCCAGCGCAGGCCGTTGCCCAGCTCCTGTCGCAATGCGCCACCGACCGATGCCCCCTCGATCCGATTGTATCGGAAGTACTCCAGACTGGTGACGGCCTGCACCGGTTGCGGCGCCCATTCCAGCGGAGTGAGGCTCGTCAGTGACGAGATCAGCGCCTCGCGATCACGAGAGCCCCAAAGCTGGTCGTTCTGCGACATGAGGTCGCCGGTGAAGATCGCCGCCTGTGACAGTGCCACGGTATCACACGGCACGAACACCTCGGCGGCGACCCGACGGCCGTAGCGCGTGCGGTACCGGGCGTACGTGCCGGCGGCCGCGCACTGTGCGGTGCGTAACGCGGCGCGTTCAGCGAGCACCGGCTTCCACGCGGAATCTTCCCACGTCCGATAGGCGAGAAAAACTGCCGCCGTGTCCCGCTTGCCGCGCGCCGATTTCAGCAACGAGTCGCGCCGGACCACCTGCAGGCTGTCGAGCACCCAGAGCGAGTCGGACCGTTCGCGGAGCGCGACGGTCGATGCCGGAAGCGGTACGGTCCGCTCGACGGTGCCATTGACCGAGGCGTAGTCGAATCGCTGTTCGAGCCGTACCGACACCCGCGTCTGACTCGGCGCCTCGACCTTGTAGTCCGAGATCTGCAGGCGAGGCAGCCAGAACTGTCCTTCGTAGAGCCCACTTTCGACCGTCACCGCCTCGAGCGTCGCACGCAGGGGCGACGAAAGAAAGGCGACGACTTTCGACGGACGATTGGCCGGATCGGCTGCAGTGCGTGCCTGCTGCCAGATGTCCACCGGTGCCGAAAACCGATAGGCCGCCCGCACCAGCTGTGCAGTCCGCGCATCGAACCAGAGCGACGCGGACAGCACCCGCCAGCTGGCCCGCCGCGGAGTCACCCGCAGCTCGCGCAGCACGATGCGGCTCCGGTCGCCGAGACTGATCGTGATGGAGTCGCCGATTTCATAGCGATAGTACGCCTCGGCACCGTCGACCAGCGGATGCACGCTGCGCTTCTCATCGATGGTGGTCGAAACGAAACTGCCGCTGCCTCCCTGCCAGAGCGGCTCCTTGCCGGGAAAGTACGGCACCGGCACGGCAGCGTCGTCGTTGCGATCGGCGCTGGCGGTCCGACCCATGCCGGGAAAACCCGTGCCCTGGCGACGCCGGCCAAGCACCTCCACGCGCACACCGGCATCACGCGACCACTGCACGCGCCCCGCACTCTCGTCCCGCACCAGCACCCGTTCACGACCAACGTCACGGAGCATCACCCCGAGGGTGAAACGCTCCCTGGCTGTTGCATCATAGGCGCGCAGCGCACTGTCGGTGCGAAGCCGGGCGGCACGCGCCTGCGACAACAGTCGCGCTGCCGCGCGCTCCGAGGCCAATGGTATGCCGGCGGTATCGGGCACCGCTGGCACCTCCTGCGCACCGAGCGAGGATGTGACCGTGGTCACGGCCAGCATCAAGGCCCAGCGGCGAACGAAGACGGTCATGCGGGGTGCTCGGCGTCGGAGTCGAGTGCAACACGTGCAGACTCTACGGCGGTAGCGTCTGCAGAAGTTTCAGCGCCAGACGCGGCTCGCGATCGCCCTCGTTTCCGGAAGAAGTACACCTGCTTGTCGATCGATCCGCCTCGGATCGGTCGCGACCAGGGAATGGAGCGCTCCGAGCCCGCGGGCCAGGCGCGGTTCCAGACCACGAACAGCCCCGAGCTCGCCGTGACACTCAGGCGCACGCCTCGCGCTTCGGCGCCCGAGTACTGCACCTCGACGCGATTCCACCAGGACGCGCCAGCGCGCACGGTGGCACCGGGGATGAGCGCAAAATCTTCCGTGGGCCGGTAAAACTGCCGTTGCACGTCGAGTTCCACGCGGTCGCCGTTCTGGAACTGCAGGCCCAGCGGATCGACTTCGAGCGACGCGTTGCTCAACTGCCAGTCGAGATCGGAGACCAGGTCGTACCACGACAGGTCGAACTCGACGCGACGCATGGCACTGGCGCCTCGCCGGACGCCGTGTGAACGCGGTACTCCCGCCGAGGCGATCGATCCCGCGCTGCTGCACGAAGCCCAGTGCGGGGCTGTACCTCTCGTCCACCCGATCGAACCGCACGACGATGTCGGCGTTGTCGTTCGGGTAGGCGGCGACGAGGCGGTAGTGGCCCCCGACCGGTGCACCGCCGGAGTCCTGACTCCACGCGGCATTGCCGAGCAGCACCAGGTTCTGCCTACCCTGCACGACGTAGGGCAGATTGAAGTCGATGCCGCCGGACGTCGTGCAGCCCGTTCACCATGACCGACACGTGGTCGTCGGACTGCAGCTCGGCATCACGCCGCAGCCGTGGACGTACGCCGACATCCACATCGCCGCGCCGCGACCGGGGCGGATACGAATCCGTGACAACCCGCAGCACGTCGTTCGCCCTTACATTGCGCCGCACGGCAGCCCCACCGCTGACGTTCCCACCCACATCGGCTTTTCCGCATGCGCGCTCACGTCATCGTCGTCCTGACCCTCTGCTCGCTCACCACGGCCTGCCGCGATGGCGCTCGCACGCCCACGCCCGACACCGCTGCGGTGACCGCGAACGCGACGGCAGACGCCACACTGCCCTTGAGCACCGACACGCTGCGCCCGGCCGTGATCACGGACACGCTGCCGGGCGACAGCGACGATCCCGGCATCTGGGTGAATGCCGCCGATCCGGCCGCGAGCCTGGTCCTCGGGACCGACAAGGGCGATAGCACCGGCGGCGTGTACGCCTTCGATCTGGCCGGCCACATCGACCGGAGACGCAGCGTCACGCCACTCAGGCGCATGAACAACGTCGACGTCGAGTACGGGCTGGCCGACGGCAACCGGTCGATCGACATCGCCGTGGCAACGGAGCGGAATCGCAACATGATTCGCGTCTTCCGGCTGCCGGACATGCAGCCGATCGACGGTGGTGGCATCCCGGTGCTGGATGGCACGGCGGATCGCGCACCGATGGGCATCGCGCTCTATCGCCGGCCGGCCGACGGCGCCGTCTTCGCCTTCGTCGGTGGCAAGGGCGGGCCGGCGACGGGCTACCTCTGGCAATACCGGCTCACGGCGACGAATGGGCGGGTGCTCGCGACCAAGGTTCGGGAGATCGGCACCTACAGCGGTCGCAAGGAGATCGAGTCGATCCTCGTGGACGACGCCCTGGGCTTCCTCTACTACTCGGATGAGGGCGTCGGCGTCCGCAAGTACCACGCCGATCCCGATTCGGCCGTGACGCAACTCGCACTCCTTGCAACCAGCGGTGTGCGCGATGACCACGAGGGCCTCGCCATCTACGCGACGGATTCGACGACGGGGTACATCGTGCTCTCCGATCAGGGGGCGAACCGCATTCATGTCTTTGCGCGGGAGGGGTCTGCTGGCGCACCGCATTCGCACCCGGTGCTGGCGGTGATCCCGGTCATGGCGCAGCAGACCGATGGTCTCGACATCACGTCACGACCCATGGGAGCGGCCTTCCCGGACGGGATGCTGGCGATGATGTCGAATCGCGGGGCGTTCCACTTTTACCGCTGGGCCGATGTTCAGGCACGCATCGAGCGCGCATCGAGAAGATGATCGGCACGCACCAGGCACGCCCGTGAGCTGCCTGGTCCGGTGATCTGACCTCCCATCACGGCTCGCGCTGCGCGGGAGCTGCTCGCACAGGCCGCGGCGTTACTCAGCCGGTACATCGCCGTGATCGTGTCCAGGCACGAACCCGCAACGCTTCTCCGTTTGCATTTCCTCACGGAATCCACCGGAGAGTCTCCCGTGCACTTCGCTCGTTCAGCGTCGCGCCGTTTGCGCGCCTCGCTCGTCTTCATCCTCCCGTTCGCGGGAGTTCCGATGGCGGTCGCCCAGAGCGCGACAGGCACCGTCTCCGGTTCGGTCACCGAGACGTCCGGCCGACCGCTCGGCGGTGTCATCGTGCTGGTGGATGACGCCCGCGCCGGTGTCGCCACGGATCGCGACGGCATCTACCGGATCAACCGCGTCGCGGTCGGGTCGCATCGCCTCACGTTCCGCTACATCGGGTTTGCGCCGCAGACGATCACCGTCGCCGTACGCGCGAACAGCGTGACGACCCAGAATGCCAGGCTGGCCGTCGCCGCCAGCAACCTCGCCGCCGTGCTGGTCACGGGTCAGGTGGCCGGGCAGGCCGCTGCGCTCAACCAGCAGCGCGCCTCGGGCAACATCTCGAGTGTGGTGGACAATGAACTGGTCGGCCGGCTGCCCGATCCGAACCTCGCCGAAGCACTGGCGCGGGTGCCGGGCATCGCCGTGGTGCGCGATCAGGGCGAGGGACGCTTCGTGCAGATTCGCGGTACCGCCGGCGAACTGAACTCGATGTCGCTGAATGGCCTGCGGGTGAGCACGCCTGAGCAAAGCACCCGACAGTTGCCGATGGACCTGATCCCGAGCGATCAGGCGGCGGCGATTCAGGTGTCGAAGACCCTGACGCCCGACATGGATGCCGATGCCATCGGTGGTAACGTGAACATCGTCACGCGCACGGCCCGCGCGAACCGCCCGCTGGCAAACCTGACGCTGGCCGGTGGGCAGAACGCCCTCGGCGGCGGCGCGCTGGTGAACGTCGGCACGAATCTCGGCAAGCGCTTCGGCGCGTCGCAGAGGTTCGGCGCGATGTTCGGTGCTACGTACTATCGCAACGATCGTGCATCGCAGAACATCGAAGGCGACTGGTGCTCCCAGTCCCGGAACTGCGGTGTCGCGCCATCGCTGACGTCGCTCGATGCGCCGAACCTGTTCGAGTATCGCGACTACCCGCAGGTCAACCGCCTCCGGCAGGGTGCGAACGCCACGCTCGACTACATGCTCGGCAACAACAGCAAGCTCTTTCTGCGCGGAACGTACAACTCCTTCTCGGATGACGAACAGCGCTTCCGGACCCGCTTCGGGTTTCGCGGGGGCAGTGGATCACGCTGGACGCAGGTGAATGCCGACTCGGGCACGGTGACTGGCGCACGCATGGACCGGGACGTCCGGATTCGCAAGGTGACGCAGGAGATCATCACGGCGCAGCTCGGCGGCGAGCATTTTGCCCGCAATGGCGTGGCGCTCGACTGGGCGCTTGGCACCTCGCGCGCCAGGGAGGAACGTCCGGACGTGCGCACGCTCGCATTCCGCCAGACCGGGATGACGCTGGCATACAACTTCGCCGACCCAGACCGTCCGCGCGCCAACGTCGTGACTGGATCGTTCGACGACCCGGCACGGTTTCCCCTCAACGCCTTCACGCGTGACGTGCGCGACACGAAAGACCAGGACCTGAGCGGCAAGGTGAACATCGTCGTCCCAGTCGCCATCGGCACCATCAAGATCGGCGTCGCGGCACGCCTGAAGGACCGCGACAACCTGCAGAACACCACCGTCCACACCAACGCCCTCGGCACCAATTCGCTGGGCGCGACCGGCGCCACGTTGTTCAGCAGGCTCGTGACCGAGACCACCGGCCGCACGCTCTTCGACGGTGACTACCAGTTCGGTCGCTCCCTGGACGCCGGCAGCACGGCGGCCTTCATTGCGGCCAACGCGGGGGCATTCACCGTCGATCGGGTGAACAGCACGCTGACCTCGCAGGGCGGCACGTACGGCGTCGTCGAAGACGTCTATGCAGGGTACGTCATGGGCACGTTCGATTTCGGCGCGTTCACGCTGCTCCCGGGCATGCGCGTGGAACGGACCGCGACCGACAACACCGCCTCCCGTGTGACGCAGACCGGCAGCGTCGTCACGGTGACGCCGGTGACGGGATCGACCAACTACGTCAACGCCTTCCCATCGCTGAACGCCACGTACCGCGTGGACGAGCTGACCAACATCCGTGCCGCCTTCACGACCGCCCTCGTTCGCCCGCAGTTCCGCGACATGACGCCGTACGTCAACATCACGGCAGGTCAGCAGACGGCATCGATCGGCAATCCCGACCTGCTCCCCACGACGGCCAAGGCGTACGACCTGATGGTCGAGCGCTACTTCCGCACCGTCGGCTTCATCTCGGCGGGTGCGTTCTACAAGGACCTGACGAACTACATCTTTGCGACGTCGCGGCCGCGCACGGCGGACGACGCGCTCGGACCGGACGCGATCCTCGTCACCCAGCCGCAGAACGGGCCGACGGCCAGACTCTACGGCTTCGAACTCGCGTGGCAGCAGCAGCTGACCTTCCTGCCAGGATTGCTGCGCGGTTTCGGCCTCAATGCGAACTACACGTACACCGAGTCCGAGGCCACCATCCCGTCGCGGGCTGGGACCACCTCCGCGCTGCCCGGCCAGACCGGTAACGCCGGCAACCTCGGCATCTTCTACGATCGCAATCGCCTCTCGCTGCGCGTCGGCGCGAACTACTCGGGTGCGTTCCTCTCGGCGATCAACCCCGTCACGCCAGAAGGCGATACACGGACGCTGTCGCGCCTGCAGGTGGACGCCTCCGGTTCGTTCCAGGTCTCCCGGGGCATCAAGTTCTTCGTCGAGGCGATCAATCTCTCCAACACCCCACTCCGCGCCACGGTCGGTGACCGTAGCAACCGCGGCGGTGGCGGCGATGACCCGTCGTTCGAGTTCTATCGTCCGTGGGCGATGGCGGGGTTCAGGATCGAGCGGTGAGTAAGGGTGCGAGCCGGTCCGGTGGCTGAAGCACGATCAGGCATCGGACGGGCGGGCGCACACACACTCGTCGTCGCGGTGTGCTGGCGACGCGTGTGGCGGGACCAGGGTCTATGCCGCCGCCGTCAGCATCGGCACCAGGAGACAGGCTGCGGCGGCCGTCGATGGGCGTGACCCGAACAGTTTCTTCCCCATCGTCACGATCATCACCGCCAGTCCGCCCGCCACGATCCCCACGAGCGCATCGATCGCCGTCTTCACGACGGCGCCGAGGATGCCGCTCTGTGCCGATGCTGCCACCGCGACGTCCGTCACGGCGTGCTCGATCATCGGGATGCCATGCGCGATGATGCTCCCGCCGACCATGAACATCGCCGCCGTCCCGACGATCGACAGCCCTCGCATCAGCACCGGCGCGGCCCTGAGTATGCCATTGCCGATCGATCGCTCGAGCGAATTCTCACCCGCGGCGCTGGTGCTCCCGTTCCGTCGCAGGCGCAGGCCCAGATCGTCGAGCTTCACGATCCCGGCGACGAGACCATAGACGAGCACCGTGACACCGATCCCCAGGGCGCTGAGTG
>Ga0105045_10001248_pt1 | contig 20630 bp, 17 predicted proteins | sample MAT02_FD_78089 | JGI IMG/M metagenome (GOLD analysis project Ga0105045, IMG submission 78089) | Freshwater microbial communities from Lake Fryxell liftoff mats and glacier meltwater in Antarctica - MAT-02 (megahit assembly) | ecosystem: Environmental > Aquatic > Freshwater > Ice > Liftoff... | reverse complement strand
CACGCCGCGCTCGACCACGCCGTGCTCGCCGCCTACGGCTGGCACGACCTCGACCTGCGCTGCGACTTCCTGCCGTCCCCGGCACCACCCGGCTGCGCCTGGGCTGGGCGCAGCCGCTCGCCGACGAGGTCCTCGCGCGCCTGACCGCCCCCGCTACTCCACGCCCGTGACGAACTGCATCGCCCGATACGGCCAGTTCGTCTCGGTGTTCCACTGCGACACGATCAGGTGGAGGTTATGCAGCGTCGAGTCCGGGTGGATGTATCCGCCGTACAACTGCGCGACCGTCGTGTCGTCCTCAAAGCCCCAGGCCCCGCCTTTGATCGGCTTGTAGGTCGTCGCGCGATACAGATTCGAGGTCGGCGAATCGAACACCTTGATCGTGATGTCGTAGTCGCCCGCATTAAACCATGCCAGCACCCACTTGTCCTCCACGCGACGCAGACACAGCTCCCCGAACTTGCCGGTTAACACCTCGGTGGCGGGCTTACCCCACGCCCAGGCACCATCGGCGAAGCCCCACGGCTCGTATGCGGCCTTCTCGAGCAGCTCGCCCTCGGGCACGCGGTGCAGGATGATCCCGCGATCGCGCGTGAACGAGGTCGACAGCGTGTAGACATACCCGTCGCCGCCGCGCTCCCAGGTCCACAGTTGGCGCAACGAGAAGTTCTCATCACCGGCCCAGCTCGTCCCGCTCGACACCCAGCTCTCACCGTTATCATCGGAGTACGCGATCTCCGACCAGATCACGTTCCCGAGGCCCTTGTTGACCATGTAATGCAGGTACATCCGATCGCCGATCGTGATCGCGTCCGTCGGTAGCCAGGTCGAGTGGATCTCGTTGTGCTCGTAATCAAGGATCTGCTTGGCGTACGCGCCGCCGGCCGCCCCGGTGAACTCGATCCCGGCCTCCAGACCGCCTGGCTCGCTGCGCAGCAGCACCGGCGAGCGCCAGCCGGGCCCGCCGACCCCGTCGTTCTCGAAGGTGTCGCCGAAGATATAGGCGATCTGACCATCAGGTTGCCGCACCGGGATCCCGAGGTCCGTGCCGCCGACCCCCCACTGCTTCGCGCTGGTCCCCGGGCCCGTCAAGTCGCGGATCTTTCGCGTCATCGCCAGCGGGTCGTCCGGCGGATCGACCGCGGTCGTGCCGGTGTCCGCGCTCGTCTCGCCGTTGCCCCCCGTGCTCGACGCCGCAGCACCCTGCGTGGTCACATCATCCGTGGTCACCGTCGGCCCCTCGCCGGCCGATGCGGCCGATGCGGCCGATGCGGTCGTGGTCACCGCCCCCGTCGTCACCGCGTCCGTGGCGTCCGTGCTCGCCACGCCCGTCATACCCGTCACCTCGCTGCTGCCCGCGCCGCCGAAACAGCCCGAACCAGCGAGCAGGACAGTCACCAGAGCTGCGCGCATCATCGGCGCAGGCTAACACCCGGGCCACGCACCCGGCAAACCCGACGATCGCACACTCCTTCGCAAGCGCCGTCCACTACGGCACCATGGGGGGGTGACGCGAACCCAAGGATTTCACGCCGGCCTCATGACCCTCGCGCTCGCCGCATGCAACGGCGGCGGCGACGGTGAGCCCACCACGGCCGCGAGCACCACGGGGGCGACGAGCACCACCGCCGATACCGGCGCTGACCCGACCCCCGCGACCACCGCCCCGACCACTGGCGCCGAGACCACCGCCCTGACCACCGGCGAGTTCACCACGGACGGCACCACCGGCGAGCCCGGCTTCACCTGCACGCCGCAGGCGCTGGTGCTGCCGACCAAGGGCTTCTTCAGCGACATCTCCGACGCCAGCGGGATCCGCGTCGACAACTTCGTCGTCGCCCCCCCGGTCCCGATCCCGATCAACGATCACAGCCGCCTCGGCTTCGCGGACATCGACGGCGACGGCTTCGACGACATCGTCGCGCACAGCCTGTTCCCCAACCCGCAGGCCGGCGTCCCCTTCGAGCACCTCGTGTATCGCAACAACGGCGACGGCACCTTCGCCCACTTTAGCGACGAGTCCGGCCTGCGCGACGTGCAAAGCGGCTTCTTCGCCTTCGGCGACGTCGACAACGACGGCGACCAGGACTGCTTCGCCGGCCTCGACATCGAGCTCCCCGGCGAACACAACCGCCTGCTGCTCAACGACGGCGCCGGCCACTTCACCGAGAAGGCCGACGCCGGCGTCGACAAGGTCAACCTCGCCGCCAACGCCGTGTTCGCCGACTTCAACGGCGACGCCAACCTCGACATCTTCGTCGGCAACGGCCAGACCGGCTACCTCGTCGCCGACCAACTGTTCTTCGGCTACGGCGACGGCAGCTTCCAGGATGTCACCTCGCAGTACATGAAGGACGCGCCGACCCAGCCGAGCAACGGCAGCGTCGCCTGCGACTACGACGACGACGGCGACCTCGACGTGTTCGTCTCGACCTACAGCGTCAGCAGCTTCAACGGTCGCAATCACCTGTGGGAGAACGACGGCAAGGGCGTGCTGACGGAGGTCGCCATGGCGCGCGGCTTCGCGGCGCTCGCCACCGGCAACTACTACCTCGGCTCGACCGGCAACGGCACCGTGCCCGAGCCCGTCGACCCCGAGGACTACATCGGCTCCAACGGCTTCGGGATCCAGTGTGAGGACGCCACCGGCGACGGCCTCCTGGACGTGTTCCTGACCGCGATCTCCCACCCGGTCGACGGCGACTACAGCCGCAAGTGGAGCGACCCCAGCCAACTGTTGGTCAATACCGGCAGCGCCGGCGGGTACGCCTTCGTCAACGAATTCCTCGAGCGCGGCCTGCCCTTCAACGAGGGCGACATCGACGGCGGCATGGTCGACTTCGACAACGACGGCCGCATGGACCTGTCTGTGTCGCGCGACAAGAAGTACGAACCATCCTACAACGACGTCGATCAGCAGAGCTGGTTTGGCCTCATGCATCAGCAGCCGGACGGCAGCTTCGCCAGCGTCGGACCCGTCAGCGGGATCAACGACTCGCAGGCCGAGTTCCTGCGCATGAAGGCCGCGCAGAACCACGCCTGGTCCGACATCGACCACGACGGCGACCTCGACCTGTTGGTCGGCGGCCGCGACACCGGCGGCGGACGCCCGAACTTCCTGTTCAAGAACACGATCGGCGAGCAAAACGCCTGGCTGGCGATCCGCCTGGTCGGCGACGGCGAGCAGGTCAACCGCGACGCCATCGGCGCCCGCGTGTCGATCGTGTACCCCGATTGGAAGGTCACCCGCGAGGTCAAGGCCGGTCGTGGCACCTACAACTCGCTCGACACCCGCACCCTCCACTTCGGCCTCGGCGAGCTCGGCTGCGACTTCACCGTCGAGGTCCGCTGGCCCGATGGCACCACCCAGAGCCTCTCCCCCGCGCAGGTCGGCACCAACCGCTTCGTCACCCTCGAGTATCCAGGCTAAGGCCACCCGACTTATCTACGTAGTTCTCCCAGCTCTACGCGCGACACCTCGCTCGCCGTTCCGCCGCGAAACCGGCGACCCCGGGCCCACGTACCGGCATCTCGGCCGTGCGTGTGGCCCCCAGGTCGCACGCACGTACACCACCGCCGACCACGTTCGCGGAGCCCCGCGACGCCCGGGGGATCGCTCCGACCCGTCGCTATCGGGCCCCGACATTCCCTGATCTCGCTTCGTCAGCTTCACGGCGATCGATGGCGCCCGCAAACCTTCCCTTCGATCGAAACGGGTAACATGTCGCGCAGCGGGTGCGGCGCTGCCCCAGCGAGACTGCGAAAACCCACCTGCCCGCGCCGAACCATCAACGGACGTTGACAGGTGTTTCCTCGCTGATGGACGCTGGAGCTCCGACCGTGGCGCCGGTCGAACACCTCGGAAGGCCATTGCAATGCACGAAGCCACGACAGCCGACCCTCCGTCGCTCCCCACTGCACCGCTGGCGGTGCCTGCGATCCCCGAGCCCGCGACCGCGGAGCCCACGCCCGACAGTCGCGATGACGTGTCCTCCGCGAGGGATCCCCTGGGCCCGTACTTTCGGGACATCGCCAGCTTCGACGTGATGAGCCGGGAGACCGAGCTCGAGGCCGCCACCCGCATCGTCCAGTTGCGTCGCAGCTTCTGGCGTAACGCCCTCGGCTACCCGCCCTTCATCGACGGCATCTGTGACCTGGTCCCGCAGTTGCTCCCCGACCTCCCGCCCGAGCCCGTCGCGGAGATGAAGCGCGTCGCACGAAACCTCCGCGACCGCGACCTCGTCGTCCATCAAAAGGCCTACGAGGCCGCCCGCGAGCTGCTCACCGCCGCCCTGACCTCGCTCGACCTCGCCGGCCTCGCCAGCGACCGCATCGTCGCCGACCTCATCAGCATCGAGTCGGGCAGCAACGAGACCGTCGGCCTCAAGGTCAAGCTGCCGCCCCGCGGCAGCGGCCCATTCCTCGCATACCTCGCCAGCGTACGCGCCGACCACCACGCTCTTGCGACCGCAAAGTCCGCGTTCCTGACCGCCAACCTGCGACTCGTCGTGGCGATCGCGCGGCGCTTCGGCACCCTGCGCATGCCGCTGCAAGACCTCATCCAGGAGGGCAACCTCGGCCTGATCAAGGCCATCGAGCGCTTCGACCACCGCCGCGGCTTTCGCTTCTCGACCTACGCGAGCTGGTGGATCCGGCACGCGATCGGGCGGGCGATCGCCGAAAAAGGCCGCGCCGTGCGGCTGCCCGTGCACATGCTCGAGGCCTACAACAAGGTCCGCAAGGCCCGCCGCGACTTCGAGGCCCAGCAAGGCCACGCCCCCACCAATGAACAGCTCGCCGCGCTCACCGGCGTCAGCGTCGAACGGCTCGACCGCATGCATTGCGCCCTCCTCGACAACCCGGTCAGCCTCGACCAGCCGATGACCGGCACCACCGACCTCAACCTCATCGACGCCCTCACCGACCCCGACGCCGAGCTACCCGCCGAGCTGCTCGACCAGGCCCACCTGCTCATTCAACTGCGCGAGGCGCTGTCCGCCTTGCCGGCGATGGAGGCCGACATCCTGCGCAAGCGCATGGGCATGGACGACCAGGAGGCACGCACCCTCAAGGAGATCGGCGACCTGTATTCGCTGTCTCGCGAGCGCATCCGTCAGTTGCAGGAGGTCGCGCTCAATCACCTGCGCGCCGAGTTTCGCCGCCGCGCCCTGCTTTAAGTCGGATCTTCGCCGGGTCCGAGCTCTGCTGGTACCAGCCCCGCGGGCAGCGCGGCCCGGGCCCCCTTGATCTTGCTGGCGAGCTGGTCTGCATGACGGCTGCCGATCAGCGTCACCCGTCGCCGGCCCTTGTGGTCACGCCACACGATCCGCACCGCGTGGCCGCCGTCGCCCGGCATGTTGTAGATCCACTCGCCCTGCCGAGAGCGCCGGATCCCCCAGCCGCCGAACTTCTGCCAGTCGTAGGTCGTCGCCTCGCAGAGATCGATCGCCGCGACCGGGATCTCGGGGCCGAATAACCCGAACTGCACCGCCACCATCCCCGCCGACACCGTCACGCGCAGCACCGAAAACAGCACCCAGATCAGCGCCAGCACCGGCAGCGCGATCGCCAGCGCGAGCAGCTCACCGCTGACGACGCTGGCCGTGAGCACGGTGAGCGCCGCACCCCCGAGCAGCGCGTGTACCGGCCACGGTGCCCGACGCTTGTCGCGGTAGAGGACCACCCCCTCGCCGGCCATGAACTTCTGCTCGTAAGCGTCGGGCAGACGCGCCTCCTCGACGCGCACCAGCGCCTTGGGTTCACGGTCCATCGCCGCGAGCGTAAGCGCGGCGCCCCGCCGCGGTCAATCGCGCGCGAACCTGGCCGGCTTGACAAGCGCGGGGCGCCCGCGTCTGCTTCTCCTCCGGTTACGCAGGAGGAGCACGCATGGGAGTCAGCAAGAGCAGCGATCATTATGTCGGTCATTCGGGGCAATCTTCGCTCGGCGACGCGTTGCAGGACGCGATCAACCAGGCGCTCGCCGATCAGGCCGGCGCCGACCATCTGATCGACTTCGAGATCGTCAAGGTCCGTGGCCGCGCCGGTGGCATCGCCGGCTCGCGCGACCTCTGGGTCGAGATCTCGGTCGGCGACGCGCAGTGCAAGGACAAGGACAAGGAAGACCCGGACAAGTACACGACCCTCGCCCTCGGTGAAGAAGGCGGCGACCTCGGACACTCCTTGCCACCCGGCATGAGCACCCGCGCCTATGGTGAAGAGGGCGGCGTGGTCGCCGACGCGCCCGCCAGCGGCGACGACCAGACCTTCACCACCATGGCCGTGGGCGAGGAGGGCGGCGGCCTCTGAGCGCCGCTGACGATCGCGGCGTGCTCATCGTCGGCGGCCCCGACGATCTGCACGCGGCCACCGTCGCCCGCGGCCTCGCGGCGCGCGGGGTCCCGGCCGAGCACCTCGACTTCGCCGACTTCCCCGCCCGCGCCGAGCTCACCTGGGATCCGCTGGCCCGTCGCGGCGCCCTCGAACGCCCCGGCAGACCTCCGGTCGCGCTCGAGCGCCTGCGCTCGGTGTACTGGCGCACCGCCACCCGCACGCGCGCCGCCCACGGTCTGCAGCGCGACGCCCACGCCTTCGCCGAGGACGAGTCGCGCCGCGCCCTCGAGTGCATGCTTCGCAGCCTGGCCTGTCCGGTGATCAACTCGCCCGCCGCGGTCGCGGCTCACCGGCTCAAACCACTACAAACCACGCAGGTCGCCGCGCTCGGCGTGCCGACCCCCGCGACCCTGATCACCAGCTCGCCCGCCGCGCTGCGGGCCTTCGTCGCCGCGCAGACCTCCGGCGTGATCGTCAAGCCGGTCGGCGGCGGGGCCTACGTCCGCAAGCTGGTGCCCTCGGACCTCGAGCGCGACGCCAGCATCCGCGCGTGCCCGATGCAGTATCAGGCGTACATCCCCGGCGAGGATCTACGGGTCTACGTGATCGGCGAGCGCGTGTTCGCGGCGCGGGTCATCACGGCCGATCCCTCGCACGTCGACTTCCGGACCGACCCCACCCATCACAGCGTCGCCTTCACCCTCGGCCGCGACGGCGAGCAGCGCTGCCTACAGATCGCTCGCACGCTCGGCCTCGCGTTCACTGGCATCGACCTCCGGCACACCTCAGCCAATGAGCTGGTGTTCCTCGAGGCCAATCCCAGCCCGATGTTCTTGCGCTTCGCGGCAGACACCGGCCATCCGCTCGCGCAGGCCCTGATCGACCTGTTGCTCGTGGACCCCGGTGCCGAGCGCGCCGCGTGACGCCCGCACTCCTCTTTAGGCTGTCATCGTCGCCGCGCGCTCGGTGAGCTCGGCGAGACCCTCGACCTCGACCTCCCCGTCGTGCCCCTCCCGCCCGGCGGCCCGAAGTTCCAGGTCGGCGTCGCCTACTACCCCGGCTGCGGCCTCGAGAGCCTGGTCCACATGAGCTTCGGCGCCGACGACGACCCGATGGACATGTACTTCCCGGACGCTGACCTCTACGTCGAGCACGGCAGCGAGGACGAGCTCGTGAAAGATTGCAGCGCGGAATTTGGCGAGGGACGGCGCCAGCTCCAGTCGGCCGCGGTCGCCCGCACCAGCGAACTCCCGGACCCCTACCACATCAGCGTCCACCCCGACGCCCGCCACGGCTTCGACAACGCCGGCAGCAGCGGCACCGATGAGGGCAGCAGCAGCAGCCGCCCGGCCGACCGCGACGCCCGCCACGCCGCGCTCGCGTCCACGCTCGAGCAGCTCTCGGAGCACCTCGGCGGCGCCTACCGCTGAGCCCGCCGTCGCGCCACCACGCTCGCGGCTCCTCGCGGATCCTGTGTCTCATGGGAACTTCCGCCGCGGCCTCGTGTCTCGCTCGACCACAGAGCCAGCTATGCATCGACGCAAGTTTCTCGGAACACTCGCCATCGGCGCGGGCGCCACGGCGCTCCCGGTGTGGCTGTCTCGCGCGTTTCGCCCCGACGAGCGAGACTGCACCGTGACCGCCGACCTCGGCGACCTCCCGGTCCAACTGACCGACCCCGCCGCGTGCCTCCCAGGACGCGCCCAGGGCCCCCTCAAGCCCCTGCTCGTGTTCGTCATCCCCACCGACGACCGCGCCAAGTTCCTGCGCGGTCAGGCCTTCGGCGAGCTGCTCAACCATGGCAGCGACGTGCAGCTCGCCCCGCTCGCCGGCTTCGACGTCGCCTGTCGCAAGCTCAGCGAGCTCGGCCCGAACTGGCGCGGCGACCCGGCAAACGAGCCGCTCATGGTGCTCGTCGACCGCGACAGCGGCGCACTGGTCCCGCTCGACGGTCCACTGCCGGGCGACCCCGAGGACTTCGGTTCGCGCCCCGACGGCGACGTCGACGCCCGCATCGACGCCCGCATCGCCGCGCTCGCCGGCCTGATCGCCGGCGCGACCGACGGCGCCCGCCTCACCGCGCAGGCCTGCCGCGAGCGCGCCGGGCTGCCGCCGGGCGACCTGCGGCGCCTCGATGAGCTGCCCCACAGCCTCGGCGAGCTGCAGCCGACCGACGTCGACCTCGCCCCCGCGACCACCACCCTGCTGGCCCGCAGCGCCGACGCGGCGACCCGCGAGCATCTCACCGCGCTGCTCGCCGCCGCCGTCCGCACCCGCCTGTGCGAGCAGCGGATCGACGGCGCGCCGTGGGCCCGCGCGACCGGCTGCGGCGTCGTCGTCGAGGGGGAGCCCCGCGACTCCGGCAACTCCGGCAACTCCGGCAACTCCGGCAACTCCGGCATCATGTGCGGCATGGGCTTCACGCCGGATCGCAGCCGTCGCTTCCTCAAGTTCTTCGTCAGCGAATACTGAGACCTACGCAGATCATGACGCCCACGAGCACGCTCCGCGTCGGCCTCGGGTTACACCCTGACCGCGACTACCTCGAGCGTGTCATGCCCTTGCTCGAGCACGAGGTCGAGATCCTCGAGGTCGCGCCCGAGACCACCTGGGCGCTCGACGATACTGGCGCGCTCATCACCAACGACTATCACCGCCGCTTCCTGGCGATCGGCGAGCGCCTCGCGCTGCCCTTCATCGCCCACGGCGTCGGCCTCTCGCCGGGCAGCGCCGGCGATGCTCCCCGTCGCGCGCGCTGGCTCGCCCGCATGGCGCAGGACCAGCGCCGCTTCAACTATCACTGGTACACCGACCACCTCGGCGCGACCGTACTGGACGGCCTCGAGATGACCGTCCCGCTCGGCCTGCCGATGACCGTCGAGGTCGCCGCGATCGTGCGCGCCAGCCTGTGCGAGATGCAGCGCGTCGTCCCTCGCGTCGGCCTCGAGAACACCGCGATCTACTTCGTGCTCGGCGACCCGCTCGCCGAGCCCGGCTTCCTCGCGCAGATCCTCGGCGACCAGCATCACCTCCTGCTCGACCTGCACAACCTCCACACCATGGCCGAGAACCTCGGCTTCGATCCGCTGGCCTGGCTCGCGCGCCTCGACCTCTCGCGCGTCATCGAGGTCCACCTCGCCGGCGGCAGCGACAGCGAGCCGCGATGGTTGCCCTCGCGCCGCAGCCTGCGCGTCGACAGCCACGACGACCACGTGCCCGCCCCCGTGTGGGCGCTGTTCGAGCAGGTCCTGCCGCGCTGCCCGGCGCTCGGCGCCGTGATCGTCGAGCGCATGGAGGGCAGCCTCCAACCAGGCGACGAGCTCGCCCTCGCCGACGAGCTGCGCCGCGCACGAAGCATGATCCACCAGCGCCACCGCCCTGGCGCCAGCACCTCCTTGCCCGCCCTGCCACCTATGCTCGATCCGCACGCCCTCGCGACCCAGCGCGCGCACGAGCGGGCCCTCGCCGCGGTGCTGCGCGCCCCGGACCCGGTCGCCGCCCTCGCGCGCGCCCCCGTCTCCTTGCAGTCGACCCTCGCCGCCGTCGACCCTGACGGCCTGCGCCTCGCCGCACTGTTCATCACTCGCCTGCGCTTCGAGCGGGTCCAGCACGGCGACCTCGCGGCCGCGCGTCACTTCGACGACGACCCCGCCGAGTTCGCCGCGGGGTTTCGCCGCTACCTCGCCGAGGTCGCCCCGACCGCAGCATTCGCGCAGGACGAGGGCGCCCTGTACCGCCGCTGGCGCGCCGCGAGCCCGTGAAATCCATCTGTCCCTTCGGACAGCTCACTTCGCCGGGTACCGGGCCAGCCACGCGTCCGTCTCCTGCAGCAGGCCCTTCGAGTTGGTCCCCGCCTCGACGAAGTGCGCCCGCGCCTCGGCGATCAACACCCGCGCGCGCGGGTTGTCGGTCGTCCACAGCGCCCGCGCCAGGTTCCAGCGCACCTCGCCGATGTCCTGCGGGTCGGGCGTGGTCGCCTTCGAAACCGTGAGCGCCAGCTCGAGCGAGGCCGCCGCCGCCTCCGGCTCACCCTCGGCCAACGCGACCTTGCCGAGGCCCAGCAGCGTCAGCGCGCGGTCGGGGTGCTCGGCGCCCAGCACCTTGCGCCGCAGATCGTCGGCGTGCTGGAAGTCGGCCCGCCCGCGCACGAGGTCGCCCTGGTCGAGCGCCACGTCGCCGCTAAACGAGTACACCGCCGCGAGCGCCGGGTGCTCCAGGCCGAGCTTCGCCTCGAGCAGCGTCCGCGAGGCGTCGAGCTCGACCCGCGCCTCCGCCAGTTTGCCGGCCAACCGCAGCATGCCGCCGATGTTTTGTTGCAACAACCCGACGTTGGGATGATCAGGCCCGCTGGTGCGCTCGAAGATCGTCTTGGCCCGGCGCAGCGCCGCGACCGCGTCGAGCCGCCGACCCTGACGCTCGTGGCTCAGCGCGAGGTTATTGAGCGGCGACGCGACGCCCGGGTGCAACGCTCCGCCGGCCGCCTCGGCCAGCTCGACCGCGCGGACAAACAGCGTCTCCGCCTCGACGTAGCGACCCGTGCGCAGGTACACCCCCCCCAGCGCATTGATCGCGCCCCCGAGGCGTGGGTCGTTTGGACCGTACTCGGCCTCGAGCAGCTCCAGCTCACGCAGCAGCGCCGTCTCGGCCGCCGCGAAGCGACTGGCCGCGATGTCGACCAGCGCCCGCGTGCTGAGCACCCGCAGCTCGTCGCGCCGCTTGCTGCCGGTTCGCAGCAGCGCGCCCGCGGCCAGCTCCGCCCACGCCGCGGCCTCCTTGTCGCGCCCGAGGTTGTAGCCGACCACCTCCTCGAGGTTGAGCAGCCCTGTCAGCAGGCGCGCGTCGTCGCGGCTGGCGAGCGCCGACGAGACCGCCGCCGTCAACACCGGGATCGCCGCCTCGTGTTCGCCGGCCCGCAACTTCGCGAACCCGAGCACCAGCTTCGCCTCCGCAGTCAGCGGCAAATATCCCAGCGCCGCCGCGGCCTCCTGGGCGCCGCCCGCCAGGGTCACCGCCTCTTTGTACTTGCCCGAAGCAAGTAGCGAACGCGCCAGCGCCAGCGTCTCGCGCACCGCCTCCACCTGCCGCGCCTGCTCCGGCGCAGGCGCGTCCCCCACGGCCCTCAGCGCCGTCGCGTCGGCGCAGGCGTCGAGCCCAGGCAGGGCCAGCGCGATGTCCACCGCCTGCTTGACCACCTGCTTGTCGGCGGCCACATACAACCGCGTCAACGCCCCCAGGTCCTGCAGCGCGCGCCCGAGGCAGCCCGTGCGCAGGTCCATCAGCTCCGCGGATTGCTCACCGCGCGCGGTCGCCTCGCAACTGTCGCGATGCATCAGCAGCCAGCCCTCGCCGAAGCGGTCGACCTGCGCCTTCGCGGTCTTCCACGCGTCCGCCGCGTACACCACCCCCGTCGCCGTGAACGCCTGCTGCGCCTGCGCCTGCACCGCCTCGTCCCACACCCCGGCGAGCCGCGCCGGCCCGCCCGCGCAGCGCTGCTCCGCCGGCTCTCCCCGGGTCGCCAGCACTGCCCCGAGCGCGCCGACGATCGCCACCCCACTGACGCCGGCGAACCAGCGGTTGCGGCCCTGGGCCCGGCGCCGGGCCACCTCGAGCAGCAGCGCCTCCATGTCCGCGAACCGGGCCTCGCGTCGTGGCTGCAGGCCTCGCAGGCACAGTCGATACAGCCAGCCCGGCACCCTGCGATCCGGCGGCGTCGACCGTGGTCCGCTGGCGGCCGTCGCCAGCTCCTCGAGCGTATCGCCGGTGAACGGCCGGTCCCCGTACAGCGCCTCCCACAGCGCGACGCAGAAGCTGAATTGATCGGTGCGCGGGTCGACCGGCGCCCCTTCGTGCTGCTCCGGCGACATATACGTCGGCGTGCCGATCACCGCCCCGACCCGCGTCAGCCCCTGGTCGAGCAGGCTGTGCCGCGACTGCAACACCGCCGTCGACTCGGCCGGCGCGAGCGTCTCCGGGGTATCATCATCGCGGCGCGCCAGCCCGAAGTCTGCCACCTGCGCCCGCCACTCGCCGGTCCCCGGATCCCGACGCAGCAGCACGTTGTCGGGCTTGAAGTCGCGGTGGATGAGACCCGCGGCGTGGGCCGCCGCCAGCCCGCGCCCCGCCTGCACGAACAGCTCGACCACCTCTTGCCAGGGATGGCTCGACTCCATCCACCCGCCTAGCGTCGTGCCGTCGACGAAGTCCATCGCCACGAACACCTGGCCGTCGAACACCCCGACGTCGAACACCGGCACCACGTTCGGGTGCGACAGCTTCGCCATCGCCTGCGCCTCGCGGAGCAGCCGCGCGCGCGCCTGCGGGGTCGCCTGTCCGAGCAGCAGCTTGAGCGCCACTTTGCGGTCGAGGTCCGGGTCGAAGGCCTTGTAGACCACGCCCATCCCGCCGGCCCCGAGCTCCTTGATCACGATGTAGCGACCGAGGCGCTCGGGCATCTCTGGCCGCACCGGCCCTCCGGGGACCGGCCCGGTGCGCGCCAGCGAGTCGCGGGTCTCCGCGAGGTCCACCCGCGGCGGGCCGCCCTGTTCCATCAACGTCGCCCTCAGCTCCTTCGCCAGGGGCTGCGTTCGCGGGCCCACAATAGCGTCGGGGATCGCCTGTGCTGGCGCCATCGTGGCCGCCAATGCAGGCTGCTGCCAACCCGGCTCCTCTGCCGGCGCCGCTGTCGCGTTCGGGTCTTGCAGCGGCTCACTCGCCCGCGTCTCGCCGAGCGCCTCCTGCTTCCCCAGCCCCCTGTTGGTATCGTCGTCCGCCGCCATCGCCCGACTGCGAATGTAACACGGCGACCTTATGCATCGCGGGCTCGCCATCGCCGCACGGGGGCCGCCGCCCCCGGCCTATCTCTTCGCACATCGTCGTTGTCACGCGTTTCACACCCCCGTCCGCAAGCGGGCGTCTTTATGCCGCTTGTGGGCCGTTGCCGGCTTCGATATAGACGTATGTGATGCTGCGCCGACTTTCGATCACACTCCTCGCCGCGATCCCAATCGCCGCCCTAAATCCTGGCTGCGAGGGCAGCGGGCGGGATCCCGGTGACAGCGCGGGTGAGGGCGAGTTCCCGGTGCCGGAGCCGATGGACCCGGCGGAGCAGGCCGACCCCGGCGACTACCTCAAGGGCATCGAGGCCGAGTTCGAGGCCGCCGCCACCGAGTTCGACGTCCCGATCGACGTGCTCAAGGCCGTCGGTTACGTCGAGTCGCAGTGGCAGATGGTCGCCGGTGAGGTCGAGTTCGACGGCCTCGACCCGGCCTTCGGCGCCATGGCCCTGCGCGGCCCGAACCTGACGCGCGGCGCCGCGTTGATCGGCGCCGAGGAGGACGCCGTCAAGTCCACCCGCCCGCTCAACATCCGCGCCGCCGCGGCGGTCCTGCGCGAGAAGGCCGACATCAAGGGCTTCGACCGCAAGGACCTCGGCGCCTGGGCCCCGGCGATCGCCGAGCTCTCGGGCATCGAGCCCGAGTCGCCCGCGGCGATGAGCTACATCCACCAGAACGTCTACTCGCTGATCTCCAACGGCCTCGTCGTCACCGACCTCGCCGGCAACGTGCTCTCAAAGATCGATCCCAAGGTCGGCATCGTGGTCGACTACAAGTCTCCGCACGATCCGGTGCTCGCGGCCAACCCCGACTACGCCGGCGCCACCTGGCGCACCACGCCCAACTTCAGCGGTCGTCCGGCCGGCAGCACCGGCAAGGTCCGCATGGTCATCATCCACACCTGCGAGGGCGCGTACTCGGGCTGTTGGGGCTGGCTGGCCAAGAAGGAGTCGGGCGTCAGCGCCCACTATGTGGTCAAGGAGGACGGCTCGGAGATCACCCAGCTCGTCAAGGAGTCCGACAAGGCCTGGCACATCGCCGCCAAGTACAAGAAGGCGCTCAACGGCGGACAGTTCGTGGAGGTCGAGGGCTCGAGCAACAACAACTTCACCGTCGGCATCGAGCACGCCGGCTTCGGCAGCCAGAAGGCCTGGAACTCCAACCTGATCGACCAGTCGGCCAAGCTCGTCTGTGACATCACCAGGCGCCAGGGCCTGCCCCGCGACAAGTTCCACATCGTCGGCCACGGTCAGCTCCAGCCGTACAACCGCAGCGACCCGGGCCCGAACTGGCCGTGGGCGACCTACTTCACCAAGATCAACGCCGCCTGTGGCGGAGGCGGCCAGCCGATGGACGAGCCGGTCGACCCGCCGCCCAAGCCGCCGCCGCACGACGATCCGCCCGACGACCCGCCGCCCGACGACAGCACCACCACCGGTGACGGCACCACCACCGACCCGTACCCGGACGACCCGCCGGCAGACCCGCCGCCCGATGTGCCTCCGCCCGCCGACGCGAAGGAGATCATCATCGACAACGACAACAGCAACAACCTGTCGAACGCCGACTACTACGCGCCCGACACGTGGACCTCGACCGCCTCGACGCCGGGCTACTACGGCAACAACTACGCCTACGCCGCGACCACCACCCAGGATAACGGCGCCGAGCACTGGTTCTACATCGAGGCCGGCGGCACCTATAACGTCGACGTCTGGTACACCCCCGGCGCCAACCGGTCTGACAACGCCGCCATCGTCGCGTTCGACGCCAAGAACAACGAGATCGGCTACCAGACGATCGACATGCAGCAGGGCGGCAAGGGCTGGGTCCCCGCGGGTAACTACACCTTCACCGCCGGCTGGAACATGGTCATGGTGTCCCGCTGGGCCCCCGCTGGCTTCGTCGTCGTGTCCGACGCCGTCCGCGTCAGGCCGTAACACGCGCTGGTGAGCACGCCTGCCGGCGCCGGGTCTCCCGGTCGCCGGCAGCCGCGTTTAATGCCCGGTCGTGGATATGCTCATAGGACCGACTCAGGCGTCGGTCGCGTCGTCGAGCGCATCGTCGTCCTCGACGATCTGTCCCGAGAGCCAGAAGCCGCCCGACACCACGCTGCCCTCGCGGATCTCCCGGGTCACCAGGCTCATCTCGGCGACCACGTCCAGCGTGCCGCCGTGGGTCGCCACCGCCGCCCACTGGTACTGCACCCCGGTCAGCGGGTTCTCGCGGACCTCGGCCGCGAGCACGTGACCCGTCACGAGCGCGTAGGCCACCGGCGGCGGCGGGTCGTCATCACCCTCGGGTCGCAACAACCCCGCGGGGATGAACGAGCGCGACGACAGTTGCGCGTCGTCGCCGTCACGCTCGCGCTCGTACGCGTCGACGTCGTCCCACACCGTCAGGTGGTGCGCGAACCCGGCGAGCTGCACCGTCGCCACGCAGGGCAGCTCGAGCTCCGCGTGCATCGCCGCGTCCGGGCAGTCGAACACCAGCGGATAGTCGCCCGACCCCGGGTCGTCGTCCCGCGGGTTGACCCACCCATACAGCGCCCCGTCCAGCTCCGTCTGCCCCGGTCGCTCGATCTCCGCGACGATGCCGACCTTCATGCGCGTGGGCCCGGCGAAGTGCGGGCTCATGCCGACCAGGTTGTCCTCCGCGTCACACTGCAACCACAGCTCGGGCCCGTCGCCACCCACCCACACCAGATACACGCCGCCCGGCACCTCGACGTACTCGCCCTCGTCCGCCACGCGCTCGACCAGCGCCTGCATGTCGTCGGCCGATGCGAGGGTGATGCCGATGCTTGCGAAGTGACTCGTCACCGCCGGACCTTAGCCCAAAACCACCCGCCCCGTGTTATGGCCGTGCCGCCCGGCCAGAGCGTCGCCGCTTGTCAGCGCCGCGAGGGCATGTCGCCAAGCCACTCGCCGGCGCCGGCGCGATGCGCCTGATCGGGAGCGTCGGGGACGATCCGAGGTTCATCGATACTGTCGCTCAGCACCTGTGCGGCGCCGGACCTCGAGATCGACCTGACTTTCGCGCCCGAGTCCTGCTCCTACCGCGTGCACCCACGCGGCCACGTGACAGTCGAAACCCTGTGGCCATGAGCCCGGGAGGCTGGAGTTGGGTACCGGCGGTCCCATGGGTCCACGGATGCGGGCTGATGGATGAACATGGAGTACAGTTCCGGACGGGTTTCAGGTAGCGCTCGGCTCGCCCGCCTCCTGGTCCTCTGTGTCGACAGGGTAGGCGCCAGCCTTGAGCGCCTCCACGATCTCGGGGATCGTACGGCCCGCCTCCAGTTGGCCATGAACCCATACCGCCTGCCCGGGCGCCGAGTCGGGCCACAGGGCCACGGTACCCCGCCTTCCGCGGTGCGACAGCCGGGGCGTCGGCAGCAGGCCGCGTTTTGCCCAGACCCGTACCGTTTTTCCGGTTACGCCTGCGGCCTCCGCGATGGCGGCTGTGGTCGTGGTCCAGGCCACCGGCGCCACTCTAACGGCAGCGTGTGCGCGCTTTCAAGAACAGGTCTTGAGTCTGACCATGGTTTCCTGTAAGTTTTCTAGAAGTTCTCTGCGAGTACCCAAGAACCAGGATGCCACTTTTACACCAAGCGTATCCAACGGACTGTGCCACTGCGATCGCGCTTCAACAGCAATCTCTGTGCTGATGGAATCTCCAACAGTCACGATATCCGCAGCTCCATCGCAATGCTCGATGGCCGCGCCATGCCAGGAAGGCACCCATGCGAATCGTCCTGAGCACCTGTAATCTCGCAAGGGTCGAGCGCGCCGTCATCCTCGCTGCGCTCGCCGAGATGGGCGACATCGAGGGCGCCGCGGAGCTATGCGGCGTGACCTGGACCAGATTCCAGCACCTCCTGGCGCTGCATGCGATCGCGTGGCCCGGAGCCACTACCACCCCGACCCCGGCGAGCCGGGTTCGCCGATTACGCCGTCCTCGATAGTACACACCACCCGGTGGGTGATGGCGGGATCGAGTCGGATCCGCGAATTACGACGTCTCATTCGCCACCTAAGGTAGCGCTCGAGCACCGCGACGAACAGGTGCGGACCGACCCCGGTCGACCACGCCTCGCGTTTAGCTCGACTCCCGGGTCAACGACAGCGGCGCGCCGGCCTGCGCCAGGATGAAGCTGATGTCGTCGGACGCCTGGGCTTTGCCGCGGAAGCTCGCCAGGCGCTGGTGCAGTTGCGTCGCTATTTCACTGGCGCGGCCGCGCGGTCCGAGGCTGCGACGGATCTCCGCGAGGTAGCGGGTCACCCCCTCGACGCCGAGCATCTCGCCGGCCTCGTCGAACAGCTCGGACAGGCCGTCGCTGTAGAGCGCGAGCAGCTCGCCGGGGGCGAGGCGGTCGTGGCCGACTTGCAGCTCGAACTCGATGAGGCCGAGCGGCACCTCCTCGTGGCAGACCAGCTCGCGGCAGCGGCCGTCGGCCGTGACCACCAGCGGCGCAGGGTGGCCGCAGTTCACGGCCTCGACCTTGCCGGTCTTCGGGTCGAGGATCGCGGCGGCCACCGTGACCGACGTCGACGCGAACCACGTATCGATCAAATGGCGATTGAGCGTCTGGACGATGTCGACCAGCGACAGCCCCAGGCGCACCGACAAGTGTACCGCCGTATGGAGTCCCGACGCGATCAGGGCCGCGTCCATGCCCTTGCCGGCGACGTCCATCACCGTCACCAGCACGCGGCCGTCGGCCATCGGCAGCGCGTCCACGTAGTCGCCGCCGACGCCCTTGAAGGGCACGAAGCCGACGCCGACGTCGACCTCGCCGCGGGTGAAGTCTTCCGGGACCAGTCGCATCTGGATCTCGCTGGCGCGGCGCAGCTCCTCTTCCAGCAGGGCCTGGGTCTGGGCGGCCTCGCGGGCGATCCACGCGGTCTCGGCCTGGGTGTAGAGCGAGGCCGCCAGCGACACCAGCGCGAGCCACTCCGCGGTCCCGTACTGCCCCGGGAACATCACGTACAGCAGGTCCATGTGGGTCGCGTCGGCGCGGATCGGGCACGCGACCGCCGAGATGGCCTGGCCGCTGCTCGCCGCCATCGACAGTTGGACCATGTCCTTGCCGACCTGCGGCTTGCTCGAGGCGAGCACCGCCGACTCGCCGGCCAGCACCGCCCGCAGCACCGAGCGCGACACGTGCGGTGGTTCGCGGGCCACCCCTTGCAGCACCGGTCCATGCAGCACCTCGGGCTCCGCGTTGGCGTCATTGCGTGCCAGCCGCAGCAGCATCGCGGCCTGGCCGTTGAACGTCTTGCCGGTCATGAGCGCGGCGAGCATCGCGGGTCGCTCGCTGGCGTCGGCCTCGCTGAGCAGCGCGCCGCTGAAGTGGATCAGCTTCGACAGGTGGGTCGCGTCGATCTTCGGCGGCGCGAGCTCGTGCAGCGTGCGCACCGGCCCGTACGCGGCCGCGTCCATCATCGTCACGCCGGACGGTCGCTGCTGCGGCGCCCCGCCGGGCCGGGCCAGCGCCGAGTGTTCGCTGCGATACAGCATCTCGAACACGTCGATCTGCACGACGTCCCCGGGTTGCAGCGCGCGCTCGCCCTGGATCCGGACCCCGTTGACGCCGGTGCCGTTGCGGCTGCCGAGGTCACGCACCGCCCACGCCTCGCCGTGGGCGATCAGCTCGGCGTGCTGGCGCGACACCGAGTCACTCGCCAGCACCACGTCGCAGTCCGGCGAGCGACCGATCACCACCCGCGAGCCCGTCAGGTGGCTGTTGGCCACCAGCGAGTTCTCCTTGCGGATCTGCAACCAGCCGCCCATCGTCCGGCGCCACGATACATCAAGGGCCCGCGGGTCACACCCCGTTCAGGTCTCGGGCCAACGCGCGCGCACGCGCGGGCTCTCAGGCCGCGGTGGCCTGGCCGACCCGCGCCAGGTACGTGCGCGCCAGGTGCAGATTGTCGGTCTTCCACGGGTGGAAGTCGCGGCGCAGGTACTCACGCAGCCCGCGGAGGAACACCTTGCGACCGAGAGGATTCTCCTTGCCGGACACCTTGAGCTGGCGGAGGACCTCGCGCAGCCCGAGCCCCTCCTCCTGGCGCAGCAGCATCGCGGTGCCCATGAACCAAAATCCTATCAGCGTCGAGGTCGCCATCACCATGCCCGCGACCCGCAGCGCGTAGCTCGGCGCGACCGCTTGCAACACGTCGTACGCGACCGCCTTGTGCTCGATCTCCTCGCAGGCGTGCCACAGCAGCAGCGCGCGCATCGCAGGATGCACCCGGTTCACCAGCCCGTGCTCGAGCGCATTCTCGGCCATGATCGCCGTGTAGTGCTCGAGCGCCGCCGTCGCCGCGAGCCGCAGCTTGGCCGGGCTCACCCGCTCGATGAACGCGAAAGCCAGCTTGCGGTACAGCTCCAAAAAACCCCGGATGTCGTAGCCCTGCGCCTCGATCAGCGCGAACACCCGCTCGTGCTCCCGCGCGTGGCTACCCTCCTGCGCGTAGAAGCCCTTGATCTGGGCGCGAAGCTCCGGGTCGGTGATGCTCGCCTCGTAGCGCCGGACGCTGCGCACGAAGAAGCGCTCACCCATCGGGAAGATGAGGTGCAGCGCGTTGGCCATGTGCGTCGGCACGGCCGCGCCCGCGACCCAGAACCGCGGAAAGTCCTCGTCGAACTCGAAGCCCATCGTCCTCGGGCGGATCTCCCCGAGCTCCTTCGGCGCCGTCGTCGTCGTCTTCATGGCTGACCTCCAGGGCCTCAATCTACCCGCTATTGAACGGAGGTCAATAGCCAGATCGGGTATGGTCGCCCTCCTGTGGCCGCCCCGCAACGCAACGCGCGCGAACGCGCCCGACTCGGGGTCGACGCCCGCCGGAGTCAGTTGCTGGAGCTCGGCCTCCAGTTGTTCTCCGACCGCAGCTACGACGAGCTCGGCATCGACGACATCGCCCGCGCGGCCGGCATCTCGAAGGGGCTGCTCTATCACTACTTCCCGAGCAAGCGCGACTACTACGTCGAGGTCGTGCGCAGCGCGGCGGCCCTGCTGCTCGAGCGCACCGGCGAGGCCACCGGCGAGGCCACGCCTGACGCCCTGCACCACGGCCTCGACGCCTACCTCGACTTCGTCGAGCAGCACGCCCGATCGTACACCGCGCTGGTCCGCGGCGGCATCGGCAGCGACCCCGAGGTCGTCCAGTTATTGGAGGCCACGCGCCGCACGATCGCCGAGCGCATCCTCTCCAAGCTCAGCAGCGACGAGCCCTCCGCGCTGCTGCGCGCCGCGATGCGCGGGTGGATCGGGCTGGTCGAGGCCGCGAGCCTCGACTGGCTCGAGCGCCGCGACCTGCCGCGTGAGCAACTGCGCGACCTGCTCGCGAAGATGTTGCTCGCGGCCCTGACGGCCGCCGGCGCCATGACGGCATGAGGCCAGCGGTATGTCGACCTGTCATCCTTGATTCGGGGCGACGTCCACCAGATATCCATGAAAAT
>Ga0105045_10001247_pt1 | contig 20633 bp, 17 predicted proteins | sample MAT02_FD_78089 | JGI IMG/M metagenome (GOLD analysis project Ga0105045, IMG submission 78089) | Freshwater microbial communities from Lake Fryxell liftoff mats and glacier meltwater in Antarctica - MAT-02 (megahit assembly) | ecosystem: Environmental > Aquatic > Freshwater > Ice > Liftoff... | reverse complement strand
GGATTATTGGGACGGAGAACTTGAACATTGTTCTACAAGAAACCTTAAACCCTGACAAAGAAGCTCTTTTTCACAGCGGGCGCAAGTACATGGTGGGCGATAAAGTCATGCAAATCCGCAATGACTACCAGCGTGAAGTCTTCAATGGAGATATTGGACGCATCCTAAGCATCAATGCCGTCGATCAGCAAATGGTCGTTTCCATTGATGAGAAGGAAGTGCTTTATGAATCTTCCGATTTAAATGAATTGGTTTTAGCCTACGCTGTGTCTATTCATAAGTATCAAGGAAGTGAATGCCCCTGTATTGTCATTCCCGTTCACACCACCCATTTTAAATTGCTTTACCGCAATCTTTTGTATACAGGTGTGACAAGAGGAAAAAAACTGGTTGTTTTAGTCGGAACAACCAAAGCGCTTGCCATCTGCGTGAAAAATGATGAAGTCAGAAAGCGCTATACTGGCCTCAAACAAGCCTTAATCGAAATTAACAGTCCAAAGTTATCATGAAACAAAAAAATTTACGCTCATTGCGCTCTTTCCATCAAATTAAAAACCTTGTCGTAGGAGCATTTTCTCTACTGATTCTCTCTTGCTGCATCTGGTTTTCCGATAAAACACAACAAACAGAACTCCCTAAATCGGATACTCCGCCTTCGCTTTATTCCAATCAGTGCAAGCACAATCTTACAGGCAATCTGGTCGCAGCCATAAAGTCGGCTAAACAATCTGTTTTGGTCCTCATTTATTCCATGACAGATAAAAACATCATGGAAGCGCTGCGGCTAAAAAGAGAGGAAGGAATTCCTGTTACAGTCATCTGTGATGCCAAGGCTTCTCCCTATATTGAAAGGTACCTTGGGAAAAAAATAAAGGTGTTGAAGCGCTATTCAAAAGGGCTGATGCATCTTAAACTTCTGGTTGTGGATGGCAAGCAGGTGTGGATAGGATCAGCTAACTTTACTCAAGATTCTCTAGAAATGCATGGTAATTTAGTCATGTCGATGGAGAATCCAGCGCTTGCTGAATTTATTAAAGAGCGCGCCGGCTGCATGGATGAGGCGATGAACTCGAAGGCATTTGATCATCGTGGTTATCTTCTCGGAGGACAAAAGCTGGAATTCTGGTTTTTGCCTGATGACCGCCATGCTGCCAGTCGAGTCAAAGATTTGATTCGATCAGCCAAAAAAACGGTAAAAGTGGCAATGTTCACGTGGACACGTGACGACTTTGTCAAAGAGATCGTAGATGCCCGTTTGCGTGGAGTTGAGGTGGAGATTGCGGTCGACAGCAATTCGAGTAAAGGGGCGGGTGCCAAGGTTGTGGGCTTATTGAAGCAAAACGGGCTGCCGGTAAAAGTGAATAAAGGTGCAGGGTTGCTTCACCACAAATTTGTGTATATTGATGGGAAAACGTTGGTGAGTGGCTCGGCGAATTGGACAAAGGCGGCCTTTAACATGAATGATGATTGCTTTGTGGTGCTGCATGATTTGACAAAAGAGCAACACAAGGTGATGGAGCAGCTATGGAAGACTATCAAGTTGGAAAGCAAATAACAAACAAAATGGATAGGAAGGATCGCGGGCAGCGTCACCAGCTTAAAAGCTAGCAGACTTCCAACGAACAGACCTGATCGAAGATCTTTGGAGTCCCTCAGTAACTTCGTCCCTCATGTTAGAAAGTCACATGAATTTTTTTGGTAGAACAAAATTTATTGATCAAAGACGACAGCCTCGTCCAACTGATCGCGGTAGCGATCAAACTCTGGAGAGCCTAGGGTACGCGATAGCTACCCTGGCTACATTGAGAATAGATTTGTATTGCGGCAGCGATGAGGCTTGTTAAGCACATGTATCACAATATACATGGTGGTAGCTTGAAGAGTATTTTATGCACCATTTATTGGAAGAATATGCCCGGAACTAACGCGCTCTATACTTTTTGAAATAGACGAATGGCAAGGTGTATGTGCCATATTGACGCGAAGAAAGCCGCCCAAAGAGCCACCAACTTCGGGGGAATTTATGAAAACGGTGTCAACTTTAGGTGGGCATCAAGGCCGGTCCAGCTGGAGTGGTAGTTATTTGGCGAGGTCTTCAGGATTTATATGGGCTAGCAATCGGTTGGGGAGCACACCGTGAGTTTGCATAAAAAAACAAACACCTTAAGTAGTTGTCAAGAAAAAGATGTGTATACAGGTATGCACGTACCCTGGGCTAATCAGAGTATGGTCGCTACCGCGGTCGATTGAAAACGAATACCCTCATTATAACCAGTGAATTTATTAGCAAATCAACTAGTTTGGTTACTCAGTAGTGCTGCGATTTTCCATCGCCACTTTGTACTCACATTACTGAGGTGTCCACAATGCTGTCTAAGAGTGCGGATTTAATGAAAAGAATACTCGATGATCACTTTGAAGATGACTAAACACTGTTAGTACAAAGCGGCGATGAAAAATCGCCGCGCTCCTGATTGACCACGTTATTCCAAGGCGGTTTGATAGAACAACTTAACGGAGAAACTCGCTCAGGCCAATCGCTTGGTTTATGAAAGCCTAGGGCAAAACGCCCTAGGCATAAATAGTTTATGTGGCAGGCTTAAGGCCTGAAATATAATGTCAGCCCCACAAGCGTGCCGCATAGGACTGCAATATCGATGGAGTTGTGTGTTGAAATATCTGTATGCACACTCACTGGGCTGATACTATATTTCAAGCCTTCAACCTGCCACGTAAACCGTTTATAACTAGGGCGTTGCCCTAGGCTTTTATAAACCAGGCCGATTGGCCTGAGCGACCTTCTCTGTTAAGTTGTTCGCACCAAAGTGACAATCGTTACTTTCTGACATGAGGGACGAAATTACTGGGGGCTCCAAAGATCTTCGATCAGGTCTGTTCATTCGAAGTCTGCTAGCTTTTAAGCTGGTGGCGCTAACCTATCCTTCCTATCGTGTTTTTTTGTTTGTTTAATCCAGCCCACAGCCCCTAAACAATCACATCTTCTTTAATGACACGCGTGATCCTTTCAATCGTCTCCATCGGATCCAGCTCTTTATCAGACGCAGCTCCCAACTCCTTAAACTTACGCGCTGTCACGAGCACACGTCCCTCAAATGATCCCACAGCTTTATTATAGGATTCCACCGTCTTGTCCAACCCTTTACGAATATCCTCAAAGTGCTCTGCCATAATGCGAATACGGTCATAAAGATCACTTCCTAGCTTACTAATCTCTTGCGCATTCTCAGCGATTAACTCCTGACGCCATCCATAAGCCACCGCGCGCAATAAAGCAATGAGTGTCGTCGGAGTTGCCAAGATCACGCGCTGATCTACTCCCCACTCAATCAATTCCGGATCTTGCTCAAGGGCCGCACTAAAGAAGGTCTCCCCCGGCAAGAAAAGAACCACAAACTCCGGCGCCGGCTGAAATTGCTCCCAATACGACTTTGCCGAAAGCTGTGTAATATGCGTACGAATTTGCCTTGCATGGTCTTTCAGTTTCGCTATACGCGAATTGTCATCGGAGCAATCCAAGGATTCCAAATACGCAAGCAAAGGAGTTTTAGAATCAACGACAATCTGCTTATTGTTCGGCAACTTAACTACAAGGTCAGGACGTAAACGCTTATCGTCTACTGTCGCCGTCTCTTGCTGAACAAAATCGCAATGCTCAATCATTCCTGCCATCTCCACCACACGTCTGAGCTGGATCTCTCCCCAGCGTCCACGAACATTCGGCATGCGCAAGGCTTTCACAAGATTAGCTGTCTCACCATGCAATTGCGTTTGCGAGGTAGCTAAAGACTTCACTTGTTCGCTTAATCCTACATAGGCTGTCGAACGTTCTTTTTCCATTTCGTGGATCTTGACCCCGACTTTTTCGAGAGAGTCTTTGATGGGTTTAACAAGATCGTCAATCGCTTTTTGACGTACGTTTAAATCGTTTTTAGCACCATCCTGGAATTTTTCCAATTTCGCGGTTGCAAGGTCCAGAAAAGACTGCGTATTATTTTTTAAGGCATCCGCAGAAAGCGCTTTAAAGGTGTCTGTGAGTTTTTGCTGGGCTTGATTGAAAATGTCGACCTTTTCATGAAAAGCCTTTCGCTCTTCTTCCAATTTTGTTTCCAGCTCGACAATCCTGCTCTTGAGTAAAGAATTCTCGTTATTCAACTCTTTATTTAAATTTCCTTTAACTTGGAGAAAGACTTCGAGCTCGGGAAGGCGTGTGTTTTTTTCTTCGGCAACCGATCGGCGCTCGCATTCTAGCCTTACCTCGCGAAGAAGGGATTCCTTCTCTGATTCGGATTTCACAAGAGAATTTTTCAACTCTTTTGTTTGCATTTTTTCTTGGCGGCGTAAGTAGGTCAAAAGCCATGCAGTAAACAGAGCAAAAGAAACAGCAACACTGATTAAAATTAAAAAACTTGTTTGATTCATAAGTTGTCGATTTCCATTGTTATACTGCTCGTGATTCAAGAATTGGAATTTTGGCTAAGCCGGCGCTTCAGATTTTTGAATGAAAAATTGGGCTTACCATTTGCAATAGGAGCTATTTTTTCATTTCAAAAAGGTGAAGATGCTGGCTTGGCCAAAATTCCAATTCTTGAATCACGAGCGGTGCATATTGCTATAAATCTTTGCACCGTAAATAGTTTTACGTTAAAATTACCTTTTTATTTCTAGCGTCTCACTAAAAAACGGTATCATGCCAAAGACAGCCAAAAACATACAGAACAAAGAAATGTTATATGTGATTTTCACGACTCTTTTCTGTGTCCTATTTATTATTTCCAACTTGATTACCGTGAAATTATTCCGCTCTCCTTTTTCTAATGATCTTGCGCTACCTGCAGGGATCATTACCTACCCTCTAACCTTTATTTTAAATGATCTCGTGACAGAGATTTTTGGTCAAACGAAAGCAAAAATCATGGTGTTCCTAGGCTTTGGAATGAATCTTTTGATGACGCTGTTTATCCAGCTGGCCCTCTGGCTACCAAGCCACGAGGCTACTAATCAAAGTGTTTTTGAAGCAGCGTTTGGGATAAATAGTACTGTGGTACTCGGATCGATGACGGCTTATGTCATTTCTCAATTGATCGACATTAAAATTTACGCAGGGCTCAAAGCTTTGACAAACGGTAACCATCTCTGGTTGCGCAATAATGTGTCGACACTGGTGTCTCAAATGGTGGATAGTTTTATCGTTGAACTGATTATTTTCTACTGGGGACTAGGTCTCGAATTTAGCATCGTTCTACAAATTATGACCGTCTCTTATCTTTACAAAGCTTTTTTCAGTATTGCTAATACTCCTATCTTTTACTTCCTGGTTGCGCGAGTCAAAAAATTCTTGTCTGAAGAAGAAAGTGTGCCAATGATTCACCTTAATAACCCGGAATATCCTCATGCTTTATAAAAATCGTTCGTGGTTATTTCCTTTATTGCTTTTAGTAGCAATCACTCCTTTTGCTTCACGGTTGGATCTCGCTTTTGCGAGGGCCTTTTACACTGACGGTCAGTTTATGTCGGGACCGTTTCTTTCTTTCATGTTTGATTACGCAATTTTTCCTGCATGGAGTGTAGCTGTATTAAGCCTTGCCGTTGTCGTGCTTTCTTATGTCTCTTCCTTTTGGAAAAAGTGGCATAATGTTGCCTTGCTGCTTGTGCTTTCACTTGTGATTGGAGCAGGTTTTGTCACACATGTTCTTTTAAAAGACCACTGGGGAAGACCTCGACCAAAACAAGTGATTGAATTTGGGGGGACTCAGGAATTCCGTCCTTATTATTCCCCTAACTTCACGCATCAACCGGAACCCTCGAAGTCATTTCCATGTGGACACTGTAGTATGGGATATTATTTCTTTGCGCTAGTTCTTGTTGGTCGTCGACTTAACAGCAAAACCGTAGTTTATGCAGGATGGACGCTGGCATTAGGACTAGGAACGCTTTTGGGAGCAGTCCGCATGATGCAAGGGGGACACTTCTTCTCAGACGTGTTGGTCTCAGCAATCATCATGTGGGAAGTTGCCCTGGCGATGGAGATACTGGCGTTCGATCGAGAGAAAAAAAAGATTTGACCGATACTCCGCAACACAATAAGCTTGCATCGTAGACTAACCTCAAAAACAGGAGAATATTATGGAACGTAAAGGTTCAGCAGTCTGGCATGGCAACTTAAAAGAGGGTAAAGGCACGACTTCAACAGAAAGTGGCGTACTCGAAGAAACACCTTATTCCTTTAAAACACGTTTTGAACATGGCACAGGGACGAATCCTGAGGAATTACTTGCTGCGGCACATGCCTCTTGCTTTGCTATGGCCCTTTCAAACGAACTATCTAACGTGGGCGCAACTGCGACTAAGCTTGCAGTTTCAGCAACGATTACAATCGACCAAGTACAGGGCGGCTTCGCGATCACAAAAAGTCATCTTGATCTTGTTGCTAATGTCCCAGGGATAGACAAAGCAAATTTTGATGCTGCTGTTAATGCGGCTAAAACAGGATGCCCTGTTTCAAAGCTTTATAAAGCAGAAATCACCCTTTCATCTCATCTTGAATAAACCTGATTTCTTAGCCGTGATAGCGGCGGAAGCATGTGGCCACAGTTGTAAACCTGTGGCTACATGCTTCCGCCGCTATCACGGCTAAGACTTCTCTTGTAAACTGTTAGTTTTTAAATAACTTGGAACTTATGGATAATCGGATGAAATAATTGCCGCACTTCATTAAGACTTCGTCAGGTTTGTTCGCGAATGCTGCTTAGAAGATGTTAGATAATTTCCATTTTAGATTAATTAAAATTTTATTTAGCGTTAGTGTGAAAAAAACCCATTTGACCTTAACATAACAACCCATTGAACTTCTTATAACAAACTTGTATTGAAGGTGTTGAGAATAATTTTTCCAGTAAACATCTCAGGACCCGGTCAACTATTTGAACAAGCTTGCACGAATTTAAATGAATTCGGGAGAGTTGGACATCACCGCATTCAACTTGAAAGATCCCAACTAGACTGCAATCTTGTTACAACTTCTGGATGGCCCAGAGTTTGATCACTACCGCGATCAGTTGGACGAGGCTGTCGTCTTTGATAAATAAATTTTGTTCTACCAAAAAAATTCATGTTACTTTCTGAAACGAGGGACGAAGTTACTTGGGGGCTCCAAAGACTTCGCCCGGTCTGTAGGCTCTAAAGACTGTGGCCTTCGTCAGTCTGTTCTAGATATTTTGTAAGCGTATCTCCCCACTCAAGCTTGCGTGCCAGCTTGTACAAAGAGCCATCTCTCTTAGAAATCGTCTCGTTCTTCAATCCAACATCTTTACACAGCTCAAACTTAATATGGCCTGTATGCTTCTGCGGATGTCTTAAGATACGCGCTTCGGGTAGTGCAATTGATTCCCTTCCACACGTAATGTACGAATATTTCTCATCTTCATAGCCAAGAGATGCGCTTTTCAATCGCTTCTGGCCTACCGTACGTTCGATACGCTCAGAAAAATGACACCAATCATTGGAGGGCATCGGACAGGCTTTATTATGTGGACATGGAGCAATGGCATGGGCTCCTTTATCAAGCAACGCTTGTCTGGCCGATCGGATGCATTGGAATCCTGGAATTGTTCCAGGTTCAATCACGACAACAACTTTTCCTGCAGCCTCCCATGCCTTCTTAATCACAATCTCTTGATCTGCCGGGGTCAACTCTCCTATGGCATAAGAAATGATGACAAGATCGTGCTTCTCAAAGGTCTGGGTAGACATAGAACCATATTTCCAGAAGCCTTTATTTTCCGCCAATTGCTTCCCTAACTTAATAAGCGCAGAATCTTGTTCCACCATGGTAAACGTGTTAATGTCAGGAAACACATCCGCTGCGGCCCACATGGCGGTGCCAGGACCTGCTCCTAAATCTAGCGTCGAATCAATAACGAGATCAGGCATGCGCAGCTTAACCTCTTCAAGAACGCGTTTAATGATGGCGTATGTGGCGGGCATGCGTGCGATGACATACGCCATGCGGTGAAGATCGGTGTCCATGAACAGCTGTGCGTATCCATGTCGTTCAGGATCGCGATAACGTGCTGTGAGTTGTTCGCGAGCAGCGATTAGATCGTTAAAACGAAAGGAAGCAGACGCTTTTTCTATTGCTTCTTTTAAATTGTCGTTCATAGGTTGTTGGGTTGGGTTGTTGTGACGCTTGCGTCGATGAATTCAAGGCTTAATTGTGAGGAAAGACCTTGAAGATAGTCACTGAATTCTTCCATATACTGTTTTTTTGCATCTTCCAGTTGCTGGCCCGTATACTTATTGAGTTGCTTATAAATAGCCGTGCGTCTTTCACAAATTTTGTCCACGATGTTTTGCTCCTGGTAAATAGCCAATAGGATCTTTTGTGAGGCCAGATAAGGACGCAAAGGGTCGTTAGAAAGAGTCACGTAATCATCTAACCGAACGACCTTGTCTTGTTGTTGATTCTTTTCATTATCGGCGTAAACGCCCTTAAGCAGTAGGTAGAACAAATGGTTCAATTTTGGGTCGCTGAGATTCAAAGATTCGAGATCCCTATCCCTTCTAATTTTCTGACTGCTTTCTCTCTCTTCAGCGGCATCTCCAATAGCTTTTAAAAGTCGCTCGACAATATCGGCATCCTCTTTCACTAAATCAATAAAGGTGTGGTTATGCCGAAAGATAGAATAAATGAGGCGCACGCTCACATCCAATACCTGTTGATACTTTAATGACTGCTCTTTCTGTTTGTTTTTATCAAACAGGATGGACCATCCGAGCTTTTTAATCCCTTTTGGGGGTCGTGCTTTTCCAGGGTCAGTCGACTCTCTTTTTCCGCGCATTGCATTATAGAGTGCAAAAGCTTTGTCATTCAGAGTTTTACGCTCAGTACTTGTCATATGATGTTCAAATTCTTTCTGTGTATGAAAAAAGGAACGAAACGTTTCTAGACGCGCATAAGTCAACATGGTAAAGAGCATCAGCATGGTCATGACATACATGAGAATATTCATCGATCACTCCTCATACACCACCGCCATCCTTGAGTCAGCAATCGGATAAGCAAATGTCACAGTTTCTTGTGAATCTAATAAGGTGACCTTAATTTTGATCATTGCGGGTAAATGCTTATATTTCTGTTCCCAACCCTCTAACCAAAGCGCATCGGATTCAGGTCTGATGGCTGTTGCGCTTCCCGGAACCCATTTGCTGCGCTCTCTCTTAGGAGCGTTAAAAAACTGAAAATTCACATTGGCAACTTTTTCCATCAAGATCTCTTTTTTCATCTTCGGCAATTGTCCCTTTTCCCACGCCTCAGGAGCAGGCCAAAAGACTAAACAGAAATTTCCTTCTCTATCCAAAAATAGCTTTCCAAGAACATGTCCACCGAACTCTTTCTCTTTCATCACATAGTTATGAAACAAGAAAGTCAAATGCGTCGATCCTGGCTGGATCATTCCAGAACTCTCTTGACTAGTATAAAAGTAGAAATTTTTTCCGCCAAGTGTGGGACCTGTCATTCGAGAAACAATGGCTGCTAGGCGGGTCTGGAGATAGGTCTGTTGAAATTGTTCTTTTTGGTTCTCTTCAGATTTTCGGTTTAACACATCAAAATTTCGGTAAAAATAAGTCAATGTCGACAAAATCAACATCGTTAATGTCATGGCAATCAGCAATTCGATCAAGGAGACATAGCGTTTATTATTCTTCATTCGCTGTCGCTTCCTCTACTTTCTGTTTGCCTTCCTCACCAAGTTCCTCTCCTGCATCGACCTCACTTTTATCGACAGCTTCTTTAGAAAGATTCAAAGGACTTCCAGCATACCCCACCGGAATAATATAACTGTAGGTAATTACACGCCCCTTATCGGTAGGTTTCAGCATCAGTTTTAAAGACACTTTAAATTTCGTAAAATCAGGGTATTCTTTATATTTATAACTCAATTGATAGCTTCCTTTGTACGAAGGAAAGTTTTGAAAGGAGCCATCCTCGACCGGCACGACACGGTTTGAAAGTACATCTTGAAGTTTAATCTCATTGGTATGCATTTTCTCTAAAATGTTGGTATAGAACAGATTGACCGCATGATTGAGTTTGGTGCGATTAAGAAAGGACTTCTGTGTTTTATAAATATAAAAATGGGGGTGTAGAAGAGGGAGGATACACAGCACAATCAACGAAAAAGCAATCAAGACTTCAAGGATCAAGAAATGCCGTTTTTGAATTATTTTGGGTTCGAAAAGATTCCTCATTTTGCCGGAGCCTTTAGATTTTCAATTTCGTTCACTTGCTGAACTGTTAAGTCGTGATCAGATTTTTGGGTATCTCTACTCTCTTGGATTTCTCTAATGATGGGATCATTTGTATTAGTGAGTGCAACGATTGGTCTAGGATAGCCGCTTAGCGGAATATACTGGCCGCTTCCGTTGTCTTCTTTTTCGGAATGAGGAAACAATCCGATGACCCCTCGAGTCATTGTGGTACCTGCTGCCAGGAATCGAATATCACTCACCCCCCCCTGGCTGCCAACTAAAGAAAAGTGGTGGACGGCCTTCATCCATGTATGCGGAGCCTTAAGTTCCGCTGCCCAACTAGAAGGAAGATCGCGCTCTGATTCCATCCAATACTCGATTCCTTCAGAACTTGATCTGACACGGACGTGGATGTCAGCATCGAGAATAACCATTAAATTTTGAGCAAGACGCAGCTTATCCGTGAACGCAACGACTTCGTTGCGAAAGCGTTGCTCTTTCAGAGCTTTGTTGATGTTGATCCCGATAAGCCCCGCAATCATGCCAATAATTGCCATGACAATCATGATCTCCATTAGGGTCATATAGCTGCGTCTGACTTTTATTGGCATTCTTACCTTTGTTAACTATAATAACCTAAACGATCACGGTAGCGCTCGAACTCTGATTAGCCCAAGGTACGCGATAGCTACCCTGGGTATATGCAAAAAGGGATTTGTATCGCGGTAGCAATACTACTGTTGCACAACCTTTTACGAAAAATTTTATTAAAGGAGCGGTGTGCTGTCTATCGCAGTCTTCTAGTATTGCTACCGCAATACAAACTCCTTTTACAACCTAACCAGGGTAGCTTTCGCGTGCCCCGGGCTATCCAGATTTTGATCGCTACCGTGGTCGATACACCAAAAATATTTTTATCAGTATTTTTCAGATAAGTAGTGTAAATCATTAGAAAAACTGATCTGAAGTTTATTTTCTATTCTTTCTGGAGTACTCTGTGAGTCCTTGGGATTCAATAAGAATACCGCCGTTTGGATCTTCGCCCACTCTGTACGACTGCCCCCATCCATCTTTCTCAAGCGATTTGGCATCTTTGACCACAGGCGATTCTCTAAGAATTGCTCTCCAATTGCTGGAAATGTCACTAAGCGCTTCTGGATGATCCATCAGATATAAAGTCAGGGCTTCATCAATTTGCTTCATCCCTGTTTCCGTTTTAAACTTTTTCCCTGTCTCCATACTTCCCGTCAGGTTAACAGCAAGCGCCCCTGCAATCAGGGCAATCAAGGACATCACAATCATCATTTCAATTAGGGTCACATGATTTCTTCTTATCTTCATTTTCATACTCCTATAAGGTAAACGAACTAATATCTGTTAATGGCAGCAGAATTGCCATCAGGACGAACCCAATCACAACTCCCATGACGACTAGGATAACGGGTTGTGCTAACGCCATCAATCGGTCTAGAGTCTTTTCAACTTCTTCCTCATACATCTCTGCAATCTTATTCATCATCACCGGCAAACTCCCGGAATCTTCACCCACAGAAAACATCTGCGGGACAAGTTTCGGAATGTACTTCGATTGACTTAATTCCGCACTCAAAGAACTTCCTTCAATGATCCGTAATTCCGCGTGCTTAATTTCTTCTTCCAACACCACATTGCGCATCACATCTCTTGCAATTTGCAGAGAATCAATCATCGTGAGTCCGCCTTGCTGCAGCGTGCCCATCGTCCGGCAAAAACGCGCTAGCGCCGCTTGAATAATCAATGTTTTAAAAAGAGGAAGCTTAAGGCCGTTTCTCTCCACCCACAGTCTTCCCGCAGCAGAACGCAATTTTATCACGAGATAAGATATAAGTCCAACAAAACAAGGGATATAGAGCCACCAGTAGTCGCGGAAGAAATGACTCACCCCCATCACGAATTCTGTAAAAGCATTCAGTTTCCTGTCAGCAAAAATGCCTTCAATAGACGGAACCACAAACCCCAGCAAGAGCAAAATAATCAGAACAGAAAAGGACCCTAAAATTCCTGGATAGATCATTGCCGTAATGATTTGTTTTTTCAATTTCATCTGTTTTTTCATCACATGACAAAGCTTATCGAGAACACTATCGAGGGCTCCGGAGGATTCTCCTGCTTTAATCATCGAGCGATATAACTTATCAAAACTTTGCGGAAACGCCGCCATGGCCGTCGAAAGAGGCATACCGGACTTAATTTGCTCGCAAAGGCTTAAAATGACCCGATGATAAGGTTCTTGCCGACACTGCCCTTCAATCGCTTGCAAGCTCTCGTACAAGGGCACGCCAGCATTGACCAATTGCGAAAGTTGGATGGTAAAAGCAAGGAGATTATCCCCTTTGAGGTTCTGCTTGGAAGAAGTTTCGGTTTTAAGAGAAAGTTTGGTGACCATTGTCCCTTGATCGCGTAGCCGCTCTTTAGCTTCGCGTTCATTGTGGCCTTCAATGAGTCCTTTGCGTTTTTTGCCCGACGCATCAATGGCTTGATAATGATAAAGAGGCATCGTCGACTATCCCTGCTCTTCAAATCCGCGCGTGACGCGCAAGACTTCCGCAACCGTAGTAATTCCGTTGGCAGCCAATTCTCCACCATGAACAAGCAAGCTTAGAGTCCCTGTTTCCAAGGCAATCCGTCTCAGCTCTACCGCATCAGGACTCTTGGCGATCTGTTTTTTCAAAGCGTTGTTAATGGTCATAAGCTCGTAAATCCCGTGACGGCCCTTATAACCAGATCCAAAGCACGCGGCACACCCTTTTCCGTGGAAAAGATGTCCATGGATGAGGTCTTTTTTGGTCAGTCCAAGATTCTGCAATTCTGCTTCTGTAGGAGAATGAGGAACTTTACACTCAGAACAAATTTTGCGCACAAGACGCTGTGCAAGGACCCCAACCAGCGAAGATGAAAGCAAATAAGGCTCAACGCCCATGTCTACGAGGCGTGTGATCGCCGAAGGCGCGTCATTCGTATGCAAGGTGCTTAAAACCAAGTGACCGGTCAGAGAGGCTTGAATCGCGATTTCTGCTGTTTCCGCGTCGCGGATCTCCCCGATCATGATAATGTCCGGATCTTGCCGCAAAATATGGCGCAATCCTGTGGCGAAATCCAATTTAATTTTATGATGCACACCGATTTGCGCAATCCCCTTCAGGTTATATTCGACGGGATCTTCAATCGTCATGATGTTGGTCTCATCATTATACAGTTCACAGACAGCGCTATAAAGAGTTGTGGTTTTACCGCTACCTGTAGGGCCAGTCACAAGAATTACCCCTTCAGGCAAGGCAATCAATTTTTTAAAATCCTGGTAGGTTTTCTTCATCATGCCGATCTTGTCGAGTCCAAGAATAACATTGCCCTTGTCCAAAATACGGAGAACGATTCTTTCGCCGCCGGAAACAGGAACCGTACTGACACGAAAGTCAATTTCACGACGACCCATTTTCAATTTGATGCGGCCATCTTGGGGCAAACGGTGCTCCGCAATGTCAAGTTTCGACATCACTTTAATACGCGTGAGCAGCTGCGACTGGAATTCTTGCGCTGGCGTGTGGCGGTTCTGAAGCACACCATCGATGCGGTAACGTACTCGTAGTCCTGTTTCAAAAGGCTCGAAGTGAATATCGGAAGCCCCTTGTTGAATCGCTTCTGTGAGAATAAGGTTTAATAACTTAATAATCGGAGCTTGATGCTGAGAGACGTCTAGAAGGTCATAAGTTTGCACATCGCCATCTTCACGGTCATCATCGCCATTTTCGGCTAAATGTGCAATCAACTCGGACGCTGCGCCATCTTCCTGATTATAGCATTCGTGGATCGCGTGAAGAATTGATTCTTTAGAGGCGTAAACTGCTTTTGTTTTGCAGTTAAGCATATATCGCAGTTCTTCAAGCGGCTCCAAATTTAGTGGATCGGCTATCGCAACGACGATCGCACCGTTCTCTTCAATGATGGGCAAGACGAGATTTTTTTTAGCAAAGGAGTAGGAAACCTTTCGATAGATCTCTTTGGATAAGCGGAAAGAAGAGATTTCCCCGTAGATAGCCATGCCGAACTGCTGGGCCATGGACTTATTGACGTCATCGCCTGTGAGCATTCCTTGCAGGGCAAAGAGCCCTTGATCGGTTTGCACTGAGTGCTCTTTATCTTCCATCGTATTCTCCGCACGGACCTCTGTCACACTGCGGCGGTCTTCCTAAGAGCATAGTCAAGCTTCCGTGCAACAAACGATTTTTTGCATATTCCTGCGCACGTAAAAGGCAGCACAGGAACTCTGGAGTATCTCCAGGGCGACGACATAGTTCCTCTTGTCGTATTCTTTCAAGATCCACACAGGGATCGTCAATGATTTTCGGCGTAATAAAGATAAACATTTCTGTCGTGTTATCACGCAGTTTGGTGATGCCAAAAAGTTTACCGATTCCTGGGAGTTCACCAAGGAAAGGAATAACCTCTTTACGGTCATCGATCACTTTACGGCGTAAGCCGCCAAGAATGACTGTTTGACCGTCGGCAATACGTGTTTCGTTATTGATCAAACGTCTTGTGACATCGGGACGATCCGTCTCGCCCGGGTGAATCGTTTCAAAGACAACATCTGTTTTCAACGTGACATAGTCACAAGGATCATCGCCTTCAGGATCTCTCAGATGGATGGAAGGGGTGATTTCCATCTTGATCCCGTAACGGGCACGTTGGAAGCCATCTTTTAAGGTCACCCCTTTATTCGTCTCTACTTGAAAAACGCCGGTATTGACCGAAATTTCATCTTCAATAGCAATCTTTGCAAGCGTCTGGTTGATCGTTAAAATGGAAGGATTGGCGTTAATCTGAATATCATCTTGTGTCAGCAAGAACTTATAAACAGCGTCAAAAGCAGGAATTCCACTATCGGCCTTCTTACGACTAATAAAGAACTCAGAAACACCGGGCCGATTAACTTTAATGTCGTTAAAGAGGAAGCCTGTGATGTCTCTTTGAGAAGCGATCTCACCGATTTTCAATAAATTGAGGCCGAATTCATTATCCGATTTTGTGCGCTTCTCAAAAAGCAGCACTTCAATCTGAACCATCTTTTTCGGCACGTCCAATTTTTTGAGAAGCTCTTTCATTTTTGGAAGAATGTCAGCTTCCACAACCATGACAATAGAGCCAGTTTTCACATCGACAATAAAATTATCGCGATTGGCATTAACATCTCTAGGACGTCTTAACTCTACAGGACCATCATCGACAACATAACCATCATTAAGATAAAAGCCATCTGTCCATACATCTCTTCTTGGGAAAGGCTGTGCGGGTCCACCATTAGGAGAAAAATTAACACCCACATAAGGGAGAGGCGGTGGTGGCGGCAGGATAGCTATTCCAGGAGGACACTCAGGATTCTCTACACATTGTCTATCATTGACCTCCGGATTTTGAATCATCAGATAATAAATTTTATATAACACATCTGCGAGTTCAGCGGCATCTGAATGCCTTGCAGCATACCAGTAAATCACTTTTTCTCTTGCGTCGCCAACTTGATATTCTACTTGCTTGATGACATCTTCCGCTTTTTTAATCTCTTCCGTCGTTCCGATCAGGAAAATCGCGCTAGCAACCGCAGACAACGGAATGATTTTCAAACCATTACTGTCTTGGTGTGCTGCTTTTTGGCGACCCCCTCTCTTAATTGCTAACCCTTCTCCTGGTTCAGCGTTCTCTTCATAAGCCTCTTCATGCGATTGGTCAATGACCACAGAAAGGATTCTTGCCATTTCATTTGGATCGACACGCCATAAAGGAACAATACGGTAATCTTTATCCCCGCGATTTGTTTCCACAAAATCATTTAACTTAAGTAAATCTTGCACTTCTGCGACTTGCGCAATAATAATGATTTCGCGTCCGATCATCTGCAGGGTTGTCGTGTTCGGATTGATAAACTTATCTAAGAAAGCCCACGTACGACGCACTTCAGAAGGTGATGGAGTCAAAATAAAACAGATTCTTGCATCCGGTCTTAGAAACTCGAGATCTTTACGTTTGTTCGTGATCAACTTAAGATTGGAATGGTCTTCGGATACTAAGTAGAGTTGACGTAGAAAAGGATTCAACTGCTTAATGCCGACTCCATTTTGTGTCAAAATGAGTTCGAGCATTTCGTCCCACGAAGAACGCGGAATAGGCAGATTAGAATCCACATTCAACCGAATCTCAGCGACTTCCGGGGGAATCAAGTAAACGTAATTATGGGAGCCATAATCGATAACAAGTTGACCAAGGGAGGTGTCAGGCTGATGCCATAAAGCATAAGGTTCATCAACATTCGATTTTGAAGCCACTTCACGCCAGCTTGTTTCAAGCATCTCAATGTGCGATCGAACATCATTAATACGTTGAAGGAGGACTTGAAAAGATTCATTACAAGCATTTTGTTTATAAAGTTCCTGGACTCTAGCATAGAGCATATCAAGTTCTGCATGCGCTTCATCCGTCTCTTTATTGACCTGCGTTAAAAACGTGTCGAGGTCTTCATCGAGATCGCTAGAGCCTGAAACAAGACCTGCTTTTTTTTCTGCAATTGTCTGCGCATGAAGCGACATAACAACGATTACAGATAGGAATAAAGATGTAAGGAATTTAATTATCATAACGTTCAACTGCATGTGTTTTGTGTCTGTATGAGCCATGGACTACGGGATTTTCTAGAGTATTCTCTTCCCCATCACGCGAGCGCTCATTCCTGCTTGGAGAGGAAGATCCTCCCGGAAGAGGCAGCTCAACAACTTGAGAAGCCGTACGGGATTCATTAAATAAAGTTCCGAGAATGACCTGACTTTCATCTTTGCGGACAATGCCGTCAAAAATAAAAAGAGGCCCTTTCAGTTTACGGTCGACATAAGCATCAATTTCTTCGGGTGTCGTAATTTTTTGCCAGCCCTCATCGGTCATCACAAGCCAATCTTGCGGACGTAATAGCATGCGTTCATCATCCACTTCGAAAACAAATTGTGAACGTGTTCTTGCGCCGACAAAACGAAACGTGTCTTCGACATTTTGCGCAACAAAGGATTCTGAGGATTTCAACAAATTCAAAACGGTTTTGCCCTTGCCTTCAACATCCCATAACTCAAAATTCATCAAGCGCTCGTCAACTTTTTTAACGAGTAAAAGATGGTATCCTAGTGATTTCTTACCCGGCTCAATGATATTCCAGCGGTCATCTTCCCAGATGAGGCAATCCCCTTGCTTCACAAAAACGGAATAGAGGTTCTGGTTTTCACCAAAATCAATCCGTTGTTTGCCTTTGCTTAGGGAAAATTCTTCGCCGCCATGCTTCTCTAGGAAACAATCAAAACCATACCAGCGTGCTTTCTGGCGCGCTAAAAGGCTGCCATCCACGCGCCATGTTCCAAGCTCAGAACTTGCTGTAGGGATGCCGGTAAATTTTGCATAGTCTTTAGAAGAGAGATTAAATTGCGCATAGAGGCAGACCGGGGTGTTATTTTCGGTATTTCCTGCACTCTCTTCGCTTTGATCTGCAATTTCATTTTCATGATTAAGCTTCATTCCCACTTTAACAACAGCTTCCAGGTTATTTAAAGTTGGTTCTATCCACAAGCTGGTTTTCGCATTCTCTGGACTGAATACATATTGCGGAGGGTTCAAAGTTCTGTCGTAGTTCAAGTAGAGACGTTCATGCGCAGGAATTGTCTTAAGGGTTTTATTTCCATTAAAAGCAAAATGCATAAGAGGACTACTCAACATAGCGTCAGGACGGCCATTGACTCCAAAAAAAGCTAGCGCCTTACTTAGATCAGGGACTTGAGCGCTAAGGGGAGTAAATTTTAAAGCAAGAAAAGGCTCTTTAATCGCGTCATAACTTTGTTTTGGTAGAACAAAGGCCCCGCGAGGCAGCGTCGCCTTAACTGTCGTCTCGCCATTGACAGGAATCTCGCCGAAACGACAGCAACCCAAACCAATTCCGGCAACAAAAAAGACTACCGAAAGAGATCCAACAAAAAGAGTCGTTACTTTTATCCAGTTTTTTGACATAGCACCATTTGGGATATTCTTTATTAAAACTGGAGTATATCAAATAAATTAAATTCGCAAAAGCTTTTTGACGGATTTTTTTATACTCTTTAATTTTCTTTAGAGGTTTATTTTTATAATCTTAAATCATTAAAAATAAGATTGATAAGAGAAAAAGGCAGAATGCCTTAATTTAAAATATTAAAAAAATATATTGCTATCTCTAGTCTTTGTGATAAACTAGAGAGTATAGGTAGTAGGAGGCAGTATTATGACCACACCAGATCCTGATAGAAAAGTAGAAACCAAAAACGAATATGTGAAAAATGAATCTGAAACGGACGATTTCCGAGAGGCCTTGAAGAAAGAAGGCATTCAAGGATTGTATGGATATGCCAAGAGTAACACTCGCGATACGATTGCTTATGTTGTCTTAATTATTGGTGTGATTCTATTGTTTTTCGACCCATCATTTTTTTGGGGCGGATTATTAGTGGGATTAGTTGTCGGGTTTTATTTTGCATCCGAGATCTTGGGACTTATCAAGCATTTTAACGATGTGATTGCAGAGCAAGGGGTGGTTCGCAGCTTGGTATTTGGAGGCTTAATGGTGGCTTTCTTTATATCGGCTCCGGGAATCTTTATTGGAGCGGCAGTTGGAGTTGCTATCAAGAAATTGATTTCACCAGAAGCAATATCCTAGTTAATGCATAGTGACGAAGTACGAACAGGACATGTAGGATCGGTCAGGGTATGCAGGGTAGAAATTTCTATCGAGCACAATCTGTCAGTTCAGGCATATCCTGTTTTTTTTATAGTGATGAAAAATTGCTAGTCCTAACATTCCTGTCATGAAAGCAGTAGGAATGATAGGATGAATTCCCCCCACATACCAAAGCTTAATGAAATCATTTGTTAAATTGGGTTTCTGCTCAATTAAAGTTTTCATTCCATAAAGAATCTCAAAAGTCAACTGGCTGATTGCATGCAGACTCAGAAGCTCCGAAATGCATGGGTATTTAGCGCTAAAACGATGCGCAAATCCGATTTCCAGTAGTGCTATGGAGGTAGACGTTGCGATTCCTCCAGCGGCAATTATTAGTAAAGCACGGTCCAATCCAACAAACTGTCCAATCTTAGTTAACCCGTAGGAGATTGTATACGTGGTTTCGCCCCCTAGGAAAGGGATAATTGTTAAGCCCGCAAGAGAATTTCTCAGCAGAAGGCGCGCGGCAAGAAAATGTCCGCATTCATGGATAACAATCGTCAGGCTAGATAAGCCTAGCGTATTGACGATGGAAAACCGAGAAAGCTGGCGAACAGCTTCTTCCGATTGTGAGCTAATAGCGGCTATCAGAAGAACTGCTCCAAGAAGAGGAATAGAGGGTTGAACAATTTTTAAGGAGGTTCGTAGGAGTATGGGAGCACTTAGAACCTGAAAGCGTTTCCAGGAAAGCTTGTAGGCAGTAATGCTGATGTTAAGAATAATCGCTAGGGCGGTTTCTGTGTAGACTTTGCATTTTCGGTTGGTTGTACGAAAGGAAGATGGGTGAAAAAGAATTGAAGGAGAAGAGATCGGAAGCATGGTTTGATGCTAGCAAAAGTGCGGTTTATTTAGAAGTTTAAAGCCCGGGCAGGCCCGAATGAGTGATAACGAAGTCTTTGCAGCCCCCAAGTCACTTCGTCCCTCATGTCAGAAAGTAACATGGTTATAAAGAGGTAGCGATTCGAACAAGTTTGTCCTACTCATAGCGTTAAAAGAAGATTGTTCTAGTGGCGGCAGCCCTGCCATTAGGGCGAAGTCTTGCTTAAACGTTGTGATATCAGAAAATAACGTGGTTAGCCAGGATTGCGGCTTGAATTTAACCATTGTTGGTACTCAAAATTATGAATGGGAAGCGACGAATAATCGACGCTTTCCAAAGATCTTCGATCAGGCTTGTTCGCTAGAAAATTTTAGCTTGTAGTTTTTTGTAGTCCAAAGTCTTTGTTCAACTGAGCCATCGCTTTTTCATATACCCGCGCTATAAATTCTGGATTGAGCGTTGCCACATCTTTAACTCTATTTTTTGTCTCCCCTCTAACTTTCACAGCACTGCTAGTGAGAACATAAATAATATGTTCTTTAATATTTTTTGACCCGCCCTTATCTCTTAATTTATCTCCTTCTATCTTAGCATAGAGAGTTTCTGCAAACTTCTTATTAAAGCCCATCGTATTAACATATTGAGGCTTAGCATCAGAATTAGAGGAGTCGACAACTTTTGTCGCCATCCCAAAAAAATTAAGAATGGCTCCCCAGATTCCTGTAT
>Ga0105045_10001246_pt1 | contig 20635 bp, 19 predicted proteins | sample MAT02_FD_78089 | JGI IMG/M metagenome (GOLD analysis project Ga0105045, IMG submission 78089) | Freshwater microbial communities from Lake Fryxell liftoff mats and glacier meltwater in Antarctica - MAT-02 (megahit assembly) | ecosystem: Environmental > Aquatic > Freshwater > Ice > Liftoff... | reverse complement strand
GGTACCGCAACGGGTCGGGGAAGATCTTCATCCTGTCGCCGTGGCGCCTGGTCGACTACTGGTCCTGGACCCGCGAACCCGATGTGTCGGAGTTCGTGCTGCGGTGAGCGCTCTGGTGGAGTGGCTGGCCCAGATGGGTGACGCCCTCACCGGAGATGCGAACATGGACTTGCCCTGCGGTGACTGCACGGCGTGCTGCACCTCCCGCAGTTCGTGCATCTGCCACCCGGCGACCGCGCAGCACTGGAACGGATTCCCGCCGAGTTGCCCTTCCCCGCCCCCGGCTTGCCCGACGGATACCTGCTGATGGAGTACGACGAACGTGGCCACTGCCCGATCTGATGGGGTACGACGAACGGGGCCACTTCCCGATCCGATGGGCCACGACGAACGGAGTCTCTGCCCGATGTTGGTCGACGGCGCTTGCTCCATCTACGACGCCCGCCCCCGGACCTGCCGCTCCTACGACTGCCGGGTCGTCACCGTCACCGGCGTGGACCCCGACGACCAACCCGACATCGCGGATGCGACCCGGCGCTGGCGGTTCGTGGACCACGAGGACCACGAGGACCACGAGGACCACGAGGACCACGAGGACGGCCGCACCCTCGATCGGATTCGTGCGACGGTCGATCTTGGCGTCGCCCGTCCGCTCGACCCGCTCGACCCAGCAGCTTTGTCCGTCAGGTGACGGGATCGGTCACTTGACGGACAAAGCTCGGGCTCGAGCAGGCCCGACCGGCGCCATGTGACCGAGCAGTCCCGAGCAGTCCCGACCGGCGCCATGTGACCGAGCAGTCCCGAGCAGGCCCGTGCACGCCCGGGCTGCCCGCGGTCACCTAGGTTCGGCGGCTGAGCAACGTCTGGGCCGCCCACCCGAGGAGCACCTCGCATGTCGATCGACTTCACACTCACCCCCGAACTCGAGCAGATTCGTCTGCGTGTCCGGGCGTTCATCAACGACGTCGTGAAGCCGGGTGAGGAGCGCATCGGGGATCCCGACGAGATCGATCGCGACGAGTACATCAAGATCCTGTTCGGTATGCGGAACCAGGCCCGCGAAGCGGGGCTGTGGCTGCCCCACATGCCGAAGGAGTGGGGCGGCATGGGCCTGGGCCACGTCGAGCTGGCGATGGTGCAGGCCGAGGCGGCCAAGGCCTACTACGGCCCGTTCGTCCTGAACTGCCAGGCACCCGACGAGGGCAACATGCACACGTTGTTGCACTGGGCCACCGACGAGCAGAAGGAGAAATACCTCCGCCCGCTGTGTGACGGCCTGGCGATGAGTTGCTTCGCCATGACCGAGCCCGAGGTCGCCGGGTCCGACCCCACCCTGATCCGCACCACCGCCATCCAGGACGGCGAGGAGTGGGTGATCAACGGGCACAAGTGGTTCATCTCCAACGCTCGACGTGCCAGCTTCGCGATCCTGGTGTGTCGCACCGAGGACAACCCGGACCTACCCCAGGCGGCCAACTCGGCGTTCCTGATCGACATCCCCTCGGAGGGCTGGGAGCGGGTGCGTGAGATCGAGACGATGCACGGCGGCACCGGGCACTCCGAGATCGTCATCGAGGACCTGCGGGTCCCTGCCGCCAACATGTTGGGTGGTCGTGGCCAGGGTCACCTGCTGGGCCAGTACCGCCTGGGTCCGGCGCGGCTGGCGCACTGCATGCGCTGGATCTCTCAGGCCGAGACGGCGCTCGACATGATGGTCGACCGGTCCCTGAACCGGTACGCACACGGTTCGGTGCTGGCCGAGAAGCAGGGGATCCAGTGGATGATCGCGGACTCCACGATGGAGCTGTACCAGTCGAAGCTGATGGTGCTGCACGCGGCGTACCGCATCGACCACGGCCTGGAGTTCAAGAGCGAGGTGTCGATGGCGAAGCACTTCGTGGCGAACATGTTGAACCGGGTGATCGACCGGTCGATCCAGGTCCACGGGGCGCTGGGCTACTCGACCGACACGCCACTGGCGCACATGTACCAGCACGCCCGCTGGGCCCGTTTCGCGGACGGCGCGGATGAGGTGCACCAGATGCGCATCGCCCAGCGGACCATCGCTGCCTACCGCGACACCGGTACCACCAAGGTCGCCACCGGCGATCTACCCATCTGAGCGTCACAGCAGCTGAACTGTGCTGCGAATCGCGTCAGAAGTGACGCGTTCCGCGGCACAGCTGGATGGGCAGAGAGCGGTGAGCGCCGGTCACAGATCGAGCCAGAGCCGCACCAGGTCGCGCAACCGGTCGATGTTGACGTTCTTCGCTGCGCTCACCCAGACGACATCGCCGGGTTCCAGGTAGCACGCTGCTGCCAGCTCCCGCTTGCGCTTGTCCCGTCGCGACGACTTCACCTTGTCGTGCTTGGTCGCGATCACCGTGTGCGGCAGGGCGTTCGAGCGCAGCCAGTCGAGCATCTGCAGGTCGAGTTTCGTCGGGCCGATCTCGCCGTCGACAAGGACCAACGCCATGCGGAAGCCATCCCGCCCAAGGAGGTAGCGCTCGATCATCGGCCCCCATGACTGGCGCACCGCCTTGGAGGTCGCGGCATAGCCGTAGCCCGGGCAGTCCATCAGCGTGGGCCCCACCTCGTCGTCGGCCCGTTGCCCGCCGAGCGCGAACACGTTGAGCAACTGGGTGCGCCCCGGGGTCTTCGAGACATGCGCGAGCGCCTTTCGGCCGCCGAGGGCGTTCAGCAGCGAGGATTTGCCGACGTTCGAACGGCCGATGAACGCGACCTCGGCCGAGGTCGGCGGCAGTTGCCCGAGCTCGGTCGCCGAGCGGACGAATCGGAGCTGCAGCGGTGGTCCCATGACAGCGACATGCTGGCACGCGCCCGTCGCCGAACGGTTCAGCGCAGTGGTCGTGCCGGCCGATGTTGCCGTCGTCGGTGTGTCGTTCCGGCCAATGTTGCCGTCGTCGGTGTGTCGTTCCGTTCAGCGTCGTCGCCGTGCCGTTCAGCACGTGAGGCCAGCCAACAGTTCAGTCGGTGCGACCAGTGAGCCGGTCGATCCGCCGCCGGTCACGCTTGGTCGGGCGACCGCTGCCGCGGTCACGGCGGGCGACGGCCTCCGACAGGTCAGCCCCATCTCGAGCGGCCCCAACTCCGGTCGCCCCGGGCCCACCCGCGGCGGTCGTCGCCGAGGGAGACGGCGGCGGGGGAGCGTGGTCCACCAGGCACTCTGCTGCAACTGCCGCGCCGACGCGGCGGCGCACGGCCCGCACCACCTCGACGTCGCGCTGGTCCCCTCGTATCCGCCCGCGAACGCGGTCGCCCGCAGTGACGGTGGACGCGGCCTTCGCCGGTCGCCCGTTGATCTGCACCTTGCCCGCCCGGCACGCCGCGGTGGCGTCGGATCGCGTGCGGAACAGCCGGACCGACCACAACCAGGCGTCCACCCGGGCAGTGTCGGCGGCGTCATCGGAGCGGTGGTCGCCCTGCTGGGAATGAGCTGCCACGGAGCCTCCCGACACGACGTCGGACACGACGTCGGACACATCGTAGGCAAGTCCCCCCGGTCGGGCCGCGGGCGCGCCTATCATCGTCCACCGTGATGTCCCGACCTCCCTGTTCAGGGCAGCTCGTCGTGCCGGCACGATCCGACCGAGGCGGGGAGCGGTCAGATCGCTGAGGCCAGTGCGATCTCGCTGGTTGCGCTGACCAAGCGTTTCGCAGGGAGTGACAGCGATGCTGTCAGTGCGTTGACCCTGGAGGTTCCGGCGGGCTCGATCATCGCGCTCATCGGTCCATCGGGCTGTGGCAAGACCACGACCCTGCGCATGATCAACCGGTTGATCGAACCGACGTCGGGTTGCATCTCGATCGGTGGCGTCGACATCACCGACCAGCCCCTCACCGAGCTGCGTCGGGGCATCGGGTACGTCATCCAGCAGGTGGGCCTGTTCCCGCACCGCACCATCGCCCAGAACGTCGCGACCGTCCCCCGCGCCCTGGGGTGGGACAAGGAGCGCATCGCCGAGCGCGTGGCCGAGCTCGCCGAGCTGGTCGGCCTCGCCCCGGAACTGCTCGACCGCTACCCCGACGAGCTCTCCGGTGGACAGCAGCAGCGCGTCGGGGTGGCACGCGCGTTGGCGGCGGACCCACCCGTGCTGTTGATGGACGAGCCGTTCGGAGCGGTCGACCCGATCGTGCGTGGCCGGCTCCAGGACGAACTGCTCGCACTGCAGCAACTGGTGCACAAGACCATCGTGCTGGTCACCCACGACATCGACGAGGCGGTGAAGCTCGGCGATCGGATCGCGCTGCTGAACGTGGGAGGTGTCCTGGAGCAGTTCGACACCCCCGACGCGATGCTGGCCGAACCGACGAGCGACTTCGTCGAGGAGTTCATCGGCGAGGACCGCGGTATCAAGCGGCTGCGACTCCGCACGGTGGCGGACCTGGCGTTCCAACAGGGTCCGGTGGTGGACGTCGACGCGTCGATCCAGACCGCCAGAGCCGTGATCGCCGAGCACGGAACCGAGTGGCTCGGCGTGACCGTGGATGGCGTGTTCGACGGTTGGGCGCCGGTGGCGGCCCTCGACGCGGTGCTGTCCCTCGATCAGCTGGACCTCGCCCCGCCGGTGGCACAGCTGGGGCCGGACAGCACGCTGCGCAACGCGATGGAGCTCATCATGGCGTCGAACACCTCGGTGGCGGTGATCGCTGACCAGGGTCGTTTCGCCGGTGTGGTGCGTCTGGAGCAGATCCGTGCGGGGCTGCGTGTCCCGGTGCGACACCTCGGACACAGCGGCGGCGCCGACGGGTCCGAGGGCGCCGACAGGTCCGACAGGTCCGACCCATGATCCAGTTGGCGCAGGCAGCCAATCCGATCATTCGCTGGGAGTACTTCGTCGATGAATGGGACCAGATCAGCGAGGCGCTGATCCAGCACCTGCAGCTCACGGTCGCTGCGGTGGGGATCGGCATCGCCCTCTCGGCGGTGTTGACTGCGGCCGTGTTGCGGTTCCACTGGACCGCAACGCCGATCTCCGGGGTGACCGGCGTGCTCTACACAATTCCCAGCGTTGCGCTGTTCGGGGTCCTTGTGCCCTACACCGGACTGACCATCTGGACCGCCGTGATCCCGCTCACCGCCTACACGTTGCTGATCCTGGTCACGAACTTCGTCGCCGGGTTCCGCTCGGTCCCCCCAGCGGTGCGCGACGCGGCCGACGGCATGGGGCTGACCCCTGTACGACGGGTGCTGGGGGTCGAGCTCCCCGTCGCAGCGCCGTACATCATCACCGGCATCCGTATCGCGACGGTCTCGACCGTCGGTCTGGTCACGGTGGCGGCGATCATCGGCCAGGGTGGTCTCGGCCGACTCATCCTCGACGGGCTCCGCCGGACGTTCTGGACCCCGATGGTCATCGGAGCGATGCTGTCGATCGTTCTGGCGCTGGTGCTCGACCTGGTCATCCAGATGGTCGGACGTCTGGTCACGCCGTGGACCCGCCGGAGTCGAGCATGACCACGCTGGCCACCTCGATCGGTTCCCTGCCGGCACTGCCAGCAGCGACATGGCTGCCGTCAGTGCCCGCCATGTCGTCGTTGCACCCGTTGCCGTCCCTGCTGGGACAGGCCGCGGTCCCGCGCGACATCGGGGTCTTCGAGTGGCTGTTCGACCCCGACAGCTGGAGCGGACCCACCGGCATCTGGTCGTCGCTGTGGGAGACGGTCCGACTGTGTGCGATCGTGGTTGCGGTCGCCGTGGCGGTCACGGTCCCGCTGGCTGCGCTCCTGTCGCACCAACGTCGCGGGGAGTTCGTCGCCACCTGGGCGGTCACCCTGAGTCGTGCGGTGCCGACCTTCGCGATTGCAGGACTGCTGGTGCCCATCTCGCTCCGCCAGGGGTGGGGCAGCGAGCCGTGGCCGATCTTCGTGGCGCTGTTGTTGTTGGCGCTGCCGCCCATCTACCTGAACACCTACACCGCCATCCGACAGGTCGACGCCGCCACGGTCGACGCCGCGAGAGCGGTCGGGCTGACCGAGACGAACGTGCTGTTGAAGGTCGAGCTGTCACTCGGCGCGGCGCTGATCATCAGTGGCATCCGGGTCGCGGCGGTCCAGGTGGTGGCGACCGAGCCGATCAGGGCGTTCCTCGGCGGCGACGGGCTCGGCCGGTACCTGCGCGACGGTCTGGGGCAGAACAACAACAGTCTGGTCATCGCCGGCGGGTTGCTGATCGCGCTGCTCGCTGCAGTCACCGGACTCTCGCTCGGCGCCTTCGAGCGGTTCCTGCCACGCGGGGTCCGTCGGCTCCGGAAGGCGTCATGAGCACCATTGCATCCGACCCCATGGCATCGAACCCCATGGCATCGAACCCCATGGCATCGCACCGAGTTCGTGCCAGCGCGACGAGACTCATACGTCACCTGCACATCCACGGCCGGCATCGCATACCAGAACTCGCAGACCAGAACTCGCACATCAGAACTCGTCCACCAGATCGTCCACGAATGGAGACCCCATGAGCATGAAGAAGTTCTTGAGAACGGCAGCGGTGCTGTTGGCACTCGGCCTGTTGGCCAGCGCCTGCGGCGGCGATGACGACGCAGCACCCGCCGATGACGGCGACGCACCGGCCGACTCGATCGACGGTCCGACGATCAAGGTCCGTGGCCAGGACTTCAGCGAGTCGGCCACGCTGGCCCAGGTCTACGGCCAGTATCTCGAAGCCAAGGGATACCCGGTGGAGATCCTGACCCAGGCAGGGTTCCGTACCGAGGCCATCGACGGTCTGAAGAACGGTGACCTCGATCTGATCATCGACTACGCCGGCGGTTCGCAGACCGAACTGCTGCCCGACACCGAGGCGTCCCAGAACATCGACGAGGTCATCACCGCGATCACCCCGGCGTACGAGGAGATCGGAGCGACCGTGCTCGAGTACTCACCGGCCATCGACGGCGACGCGTTCGTCGTTCGTGGCGATTCCGAGGCGGAGACGATCTCCGACGTCGCTGGTCTGAACTACCGGTTCGGTGCCTCGTCGCAGTGCTTCGAGCGTCCGCAGTGCTACCTCGGCTACACCGACCCCACGGCCTACGGCATCACCTTCGCCGACACCACGACCCTGGAATTCGGTCCGTTGCTCGGAGAGAACCTGGCCAACGACCAGGTCGACGCAGTCGTGTGGAACACCACCGCGCCCGAGATCTCGGCCAACAACTTCAAGATCCTCACCGACGACCTGGGGCTCCACCCCGCACAGAACGTCGTGCCGGTCATCGTCACCGAGACCCTGGATGCCTACGGCGACGAGCTCCTGGCCGATCTGAACGCGCTCAGCGAGATGATCACCACCGAGGACCTGGTTGCCTGGAACACCAGCACCGACATCGACAAAGAGGAGTCCGACGACGTCGCCACCGAGTGGCTCACGTCCAAGGGCCTCATCTGATCGACGTCCCGGGGGGCCGCTCCGGCCCCCCGGGACCTGTCAGCTCAGACCGGTCGCGGCGCAGAGAGGTCGTACTCCAGGCTGTCGCGACCCGGACCTGTCGAGAGTTGGTCCCAGAGCGCCTCAGACCGGTCGCGGCGCCAGGAACGTACCGGTGAGACCCTCGCCGTAGACGGCCATGTCGGGCGCGCACGGCAGCCCCAGGCTGCGCAGCTCGTCCGCTACTGCTCCCGTGCCCAGTCGCATCACCACCTGCTCCGGATCGATCGCCGCGGCGCCCATCTCGATCGTCAGCGGCAGTTCGGTCGCCACACCGTCGAGGTAGGAGAACGTCACCGTCCCGGTGGAGGTGGGCGGGTCATCGGTGAGCATGCGGGGGAAGCTGACCGACATCTCCTCGGCTCCGATTGCGCCCAGGCGGACGCTGACCTGGTCCCCGACGTAGTCGATGGCGAGGTCCTCGACCGTCTTGGGCAGCCCCAGCACGGTGTTGCCGGCCGTCATCGTGAAGTGTTGGTCGACCGGCATCCGGTAGACGAACGCCCCAGCCCGCTCCGGCTGTCCGACCGGATGTGCGAGCAGACCCAGGTTGATCTCGTTGTAGTCACCCCAGGGGTTGGTCACGTAGTCCACGAGTGCCACGAGGAACATCGCCCGTCCCGGGGCCACCTCGAGCACCTCGAACGCTCCACCGGGCAGCAGGGCCCGTGCCGGCTCGATGGGCACGGTGTAGGTCAGGGTCAGTTGGCGCATGTCTTCGACGACCATCGGGAAGTCGATCGACACCCCGTCGATCTCGCCCCAGTGCGAGCTGTGTGTGTCATCGATCTCGGTCATGTGGTCTCCTCGTCGTGTCGTAACGGGTTGGCACCCGGTCACTCCCGCTGCGCGGTCAACTGGGCACGGTAGGCCTCGATCGCCTCGTGGTGGTCCACGATCGGCTCGGGGTAGCCGACACGTCGTCGTGTCCCGCTCTCGGGCTCGTGGATCTCGGGCGCTGGAACGTCGGACAGTTCGGGGACGTGACGACGGATGTAGTCGCCCCGGGGATCGAAGCGCTTGGACTGCACCGTCGGGTTGAAGATCCGGTTGGGGTTCGAATCGGTGCCCGTGCCGGCGGTCCACTGCCAGTTGAGCTGGTTGTTGGCGACATCCCCGTCGACCAGTAGCGACATGAAGTGGGCCGCGCCCAGGCGCCAGTCGACATACAGGTCCTTGGTCAGGAACGACGCGACGATCATGCGGGCCCGGTTGTGCATGAAGCCCTCGGCGCTGAGCTGGCGCATCCCCGCATCGACCACCGGGAAGCCCGTGCGTCCCTCGGTCCAGGCAGCGAGATCCTCGGGGTCGTCGCGCCAGTGGTCGTTGCGCGAGCGGTAGTCGTCGTGGGCGACCTCGGGTCGACCCGCCAGGGCCTGGTGGTAGAAGTCGCGCCAGCACAGCTGTCGGACGAACGGGGCACCACCCGGACGGTCACGCAGTCGGGTCGCGACCTCGAGCGGCGACAACGTGCCGAAGTGGAGATGCGCGGAGATGCGCGACGTGGCATCGCTGGGGAGGTCGTTGTGCCGGGCCTCGTACTCGTCCAGATGATCGGCGGCCCAGTCCCGCAACTGCTCGAGCGCTGCGGTCTCCCCACCCCGGCACAGCTGCGGTGACGCCGCGCCCCCGATCAGCTCGGCCAGTGCCGGCAGGTCCCTGGGTCGGTCGATCCCGGTGTCGTCGATCCCGGGGGGCAGCAACAGTGCGGCGGGCACACCGAGCACGGGTCGCCACGGATGATCGAGCCAGCGACGGTAGAAGGGGGTGAACACCTTCCAGTCGCCACCGCTGCTGGGAGCGGTTGCTCCGGGTGGCACCACCGTGATGCCCTGGTGGGCATGCACCTCGACGCCCGTCGGTTCGAGCAGCGCGCGCAGCCGGCGCATCCGGCGTTGCGCGAGACCGCTGACATCTGCGCTCAGGTGGACCTGTTGGGCGCCGGTGGAGCGCACCACCTGTTCGACCTCGTGGACCCAGTCGCCACGCCGCAGCACCAGGTCCGCGCCCAGGTCCTGCAGGTTCGAGCGCAGGTCGGCCAGGCAGTCGAGCAGGAACGCCGTGCGGTTCGCCGAGCCGTGCGCGGCGACGACGCCGTCGTCGAGGACGAACAGCGGGACCACCTGCTCCGCCGCGGCAGCGGCGACCAGTGCCGGATGATCACGCACCCGCAGGTCACGGGTGAACACCACCACCGAGGTCGTAGGAGCTGTCGTCATCGAGGTGTCCTGCCTTCCCGGCGCATCGCCGGCCCACATACTGGAACACGACCCAGCCCTTGACGATCCGGTACGGCGGTACGAAACTCGTACCCATGTACCAGACAGATCCGATCGAACTGGGTCCCGGGTCGCTGTTGTGGCGATGGGCGGGCGACAACCGCCTGTCGTTCACCGGGCTCTCGGCCGGGATCCTGCAACTGATGCATCCGGGTCTGGGAGCCGGGGTGGTCGAGCACTCGGCGTTCTTCACCGAGCCCTGGGACCGCATCATCCGCTCGCTGCCCGAGATCATAGGTGTCGTCTACGACGGACCCGACGCCGAGACCACCGGTCACCGGGTGCGCGACTATCACCGTCGGATCAAGGGTGTCGACCACCTGGGGCGCCCCTACAGCGCGCTGCGCCCCGAGACGTTCTGGTGGGCCCACGCGACGTTCCAGTTCTCCGTCGAGCAGGTGGCGGATCGCTTCGACAGCCGCCGCCTCGACGAGGAGGATCGCGAGCGGCTCTACCGCGAGGGCGTCGAGTGGTACCGCCGTTACGGGGTCAGCATGCGCCCCGTTCCCGATGATCGCGCCGCCTGGGGAGAGGTGTGGGACCGGTACTGCACCGACACCCTCGAGATGACCGCCGCTGCCGAGCGCGCCATCGACATGGCGTTGCACGAGAAGGTCACCGACATGCCGGGCCTTCCCTGGTGGTCGGTCCCGATCCAGCGCGAGATCATCACACCGCTGTTCCGGCTGACCGCGATCGGCGGTCTGCCCGAGAGCGTGCGTCGCCGCTTCGACATCCCCTGGGGTGCAGTCGAAGCGGCGGAGCTGAAGCTGTTGGAGCTGTGGGTGCGCGAGACCTGGCGGTTCATGCCACGCCCGATGCGCTGGGCGCCACGCGCTGCGCAGGGGTGGCAGCGTGAGGTCACTGCCCGCCGCGAGCGTGAACGCTTCGAGCGGCGCTTCGGTCACGCCGGGCTGGGCCACACCGGACTCGTCGACGCCGGGAGCTGAGCATCGTGACGCGTTCGGTCGCCATCGACATCGGCGACGTGCTCCACGCAGCGATCTCCGCGCCGTCAGCGGTCGAGGACCGTGACGACGCCACCGAGCGGATTCTCGACGCCGCCGCTGAGCTGTTCTCGAGCCACGGCATCCGGCGGTGCAGCGTGGAGGAGATCGCACGCCACAGCGGGGTGGGGCGGACCACGGTCTACCGTCGCTTCGAGAACCGCAACCAGATCGTGCATGCGGTGCTCGCCCGGGAGTGCCGGCGATTCTTCACCTCGATCATCGCCTCCACCGACGCCGACCAGCGGTTGGAGGACCAGGTGGTCGAAGCGTTCCTGACCGGCCTTCACGCAGCAGAGACGTCGGTACTGACCGATCTGGTGCGCACCCAGCCCGAGCTGTTGCGCGTGGTGACCGTCGAGGCCGCACCGGTCATCAGCGCGGCGACCGGCGTGCTCGTTGCGGCCTTCGGCCCCGTTGCTGGGCCCCGTGAACGACAGCAGGTCGCTGCGGTGGCCGAACTGCTGGTGCGTCTGGCCATCTCGGTCGTGGTGTCGGGGCCCGGAGTGGTCCAGATGCGCGACGACGCTGCGTCTCGCCGAGCGCTGCACGCTCTGCTCGATCCACTGCTGGTGCCGCTCGGCGAGCTACGGGAGCTCCGGGGTAGGGGCGTCCCATGAAGATCGAGGTGACCAGGAACGACCAAGACCACCGCTACGAACTGGTCGACGATGGCGGACAGGTCGGCTTCGCCGACTTTCGCATCGACGGCGATCGCGTCGTCATGCCCCACACGGTGATCGATCCGGCACGGCGGGGCGAGGGCCTGGCGGCCCGTCTGGTCCGGGGCGCGCTGGAGGACATCCGCGCCGATGGCCGCTCGGTGGTCCCGACGTGCTGGTACGTGGCGGAGTACATCGACCGGCATCCCGAGTACGCGGATCTGGTCGATGGCTGAGCCCGGCGGACGGCCCGGCCAGGCGTTCGGCTGAGCCAGGTGGTCGGTCAGCTGCGGTCGGTCAGCTGCGGTCGAAGAAGCGGGTGATGGCAGCGATGTTCTCCTCGCCCCCGGCGAGACGCTCCATGTCGGCGTACTCGCGTTCCACGGCTGCTGACCAGGAGCTCTGCCGGCGCTCCCGCATCAGCGCGACTGTGGCGCGAAGCGCCGTCGGCGGCTGATCGGCGATCGTGCGGGCCAGACCCAGTGCGCGCTGCATCAGGTGCTCCGCCGGTACCACTTCGAGCGCCAGGCCGTGGCGCACCGCGGTGTCAGCGTCGATCCACTCGCCGGTCAGCAGGTGCAGCGCTGCTGCCTGGGGGCCCATGATCTCGGGCAGGCTGACACTCGCCGCTGCCTCGGTCACCACCCCGAGCCCGACGAACGGAGCCTTGAACCTTGCCTCGGGGGAGACCACGGCGAGTTCGCACCATGGCAGCACGGTGAGCCCGAACCCGACCGCCATGCCGTTGACCGCAGCGATGAGCGGTACCGGGACCTCCGACAGCGCCCGCATCAGACCGCGGAACCCGCCATCGGGCTCGCCTTGGCGAGGGTCGCCGAACTCGCTGAGGTCCTGGCCGACGGTGAACGCCCGCCCCTCGCCGGTCAGCACGACACAGCGGATGCCGTCGGCATCCGCTGAGTCGAGGGCGTCCCTCGTCCCGTGCCACATCTCGATCGACATCGCGTTCAGCGCGCCGGGCCGGGTCCAGGTGATGGTGCGGACACCGTCGTCGTCGGCCACGGACAGGTGCGCTGCGGAGTCGCTCATCTCGTGAGTCTCGCATCCCGTCGGGGAGCGCCAGAGCGCAGCCGGCGCGACTCAGAGCGGCTGGACGCCGTGCAGGAACAGGTCGGCGAGCAGATCCACGTCCAGGGGGGTGACGCCACCCTTGCCGCTGAGCACCGTGTTGGCCAGCATCGATCCGAGGAACAACGAGGCGAGCTGCTGCGGCTCTGCGTCGGTACCGGAGCGTTCCGCAGTGGCGGTCGACGCGCTGTTGCCAGCGGGTGCTCCGTCCCGGAACAGTGGCGACAGCAGAGCCAACAGCGCCGTGACGAGCTGGTCGTCGGGCTGTGGACCTCGCTCGACGTGCCCGGACTGCTCCACGACCCTGGCCATCTGCTCGATGCGTGGCTGTAGTGCGTGCGCGGCGGCGACCAGCCGTTGGACCAGCGTCGGCAGCTGCGCCGCCGCGGCGAGTATGGGAGCGAGACCCTCCAGGTCGAGCGCTGCGTCGCGAGCTGCGTCGAGCAAGGCTCCCTTGTCGGGGAAGTAGCGGAAGATCGTTCCCTCCGACACCCCCGCAGCCGCCGCCAGGTCCGCGGTGGTGAACTCCGGTCCACGCGCCACGAACAGATCCGTCGCCGCGGTCAACAACGCAGCACGCCGCTCGTCGGGTCGGAGCCTCGTGGCTCGGGAGCGCAGCTGATGAGTCACCACTCACCAAGGGTACCGGTCCCAAGAAGCCCGAGGAAGGCCGGGAGCATGGCTGTGCCCTCTGACACATGCGTTGCGGCGCTTCGGCGCGGCGCGTGATACTGAGCGCCTACTCACTTAGCGGTCGACCCCCCACTCGGCCCGGCCCAGTCGTCACGTGGTGACGGAGGAGGACCCATCATGTTCAGTCGTCTGGGCGCGTGGTGCGCGCGCCGCCGCGGCACCGTGGTGATCGCGTGGCTCGTGGTGTTCGTGGCGCTCGGCGCCCTCTCCGGCGCGGTGGGTTCCAACTTCTCGACCGAGTTCGGACTTCCCGATGTGGAGTCAAAACGCGGTATCGACATCCTCGAGTCCGAGATGGGCGGTACCGGCGCGGGACTCGAGGGCACCGTCGTGTTCGAGTCCGCCGACGGTTTCACCGACCCCGCCACACGCACAGCGGTGGACGAGTTCCTGTCCGGCATCGCAGGGGATCCCGACACCACCGTCACCGGGCCGTTCGATGCCCAGGACGACCCCTCGCCGGCACTGACGCAGTGGTTCACCAGCGGTACCGACGACCCCGCCGGCCTGGCGGAGTTGTTCGCCGGCGCCGGCAGCCAGGTCTCCGATGACGGCACGGTCGCGTTCGCGACCGTCACGCTGCCGGGCGACACCGACCTGGCCTCCGCCCAGGACCTGGCGGCGTCGTGGCGAGACGACGAGCCCGACCTCGCCGGGCTGCGTGTCGAGTACGGGGGCGACGTCTTCATCGAGGCGTTCACCCCGTCGGCCGAGCTGATCGGTCTGGCGTTCGCCATCGTGATCCTGATCCTGGCGTTCGGCTCGGTGCTGGCCATGGGGCTGCCGATCGGTACGGCGCTCGCCGGCATCGGCGTCGGCTCGCTCCTGTTGCTGCTGTTGTCGAACCTGATCACCATGCCGGACTTCGCCACCGTGCTCGGCGTCATGATCGGACTCGGCGTCGGCATCGACTACGCGCTCTTCATCGTCACCAGGTTCCGTGAACAGCTGCACGCAGGGCACTCCGTCGAGGAGTCCGTGGCCATCGCCATCGACACCTCGGGGCGCGCCGTGACCTTCGCCGGGATGACGGTGGTGATCTCGCTGCTGGGAATGCTGTTGATGGGCGTCAGCTTCATCACCGGCCTCGGGCTGGGTGCGGCGACGATGGTGCTCGTCACGATGATCGGCTCGCTGACGTTGCTGCCCGCGTTGTTGTCCTACGCCGGCACCCGCGTCGAGGTCACCCGCTGGCGCGGTCTCGTCTCCGCCGGACTGGTGGCGGTGGCGCTGCTGGGGGCGGGTCTGAAGATCCAACCGCTGCTCCTCGGTCTTCCTCTCGCAGCGCTGGTGCTGGTGGCCGGGTACGCCGTGCGCCCCCTGCGCCGGGAGGTTCCCCGCCGTGTCCAGAAGCCGCTGCGTGAGACGTCCGCCTACCGCTGGAGCAGGGTGGTGCAGAGCCGTCCGTGGCCACTCGCCATCGGCGCCACGTTGGTCCTGTTGGTGCTGGCGGTCCCCGTCACCGGGATGCGACTCGGCTTCTCCGACGCCGGGAACATGCCGGAGGAGTCCTCCGCCCGCCAGGCCTACGACATGCTCACCGATGGATTCGGCCCCGGGTACAACGGCCGCATCCTGATGGTCGCGGAAGTACCCGAGGGCACGGACCTGTCGACCGCGGCTCCGGTGCTCGCGATCACCGATGCGGTGGCCCAGATGCCGGGCGTCGCGTCCGTCTCACCCCCGTTCCCCTCGAACCCCGAGGATCCGGCTGGGTCGACCGCGGTGCTCTGGACCGTGTTCCCCACGACCACCCCGCAGGACGAGGCGACCACCGACCTCGTCCGCGAGCTGCGCTCCGACGTGTTGCCGGCCGCTGCCGAGGGCACCGGCATGAACGTGCTGGTCTCGGGCGTCGTGGGTATCCAGGTGGACTTCTCGGACTACCTGTCCGGACGTCTGCTGGTGTTCTTCGCAGCGGTGCTGTCGCTGTCGTTCATCTTGTTGATGCTGGTGTTCCGCTCGCTGCTGGTGCCGCTCAAGGCGGTGATCATGAACCTGCTGTCCATCGGCGCGGCCTACGGCGTGCTGGTCGCAGTGTTCCAGTGGGGGTGGATGAAGGACGTGTTCGGCATCGAACCGGCCCCGATCGAACCGTTCCTGCCGATGATGCTCTTCGCCATCGTGTTCGGCCTGTCGATGGACTACGAGGTGTTCCTGTTGTCACGGGTGCGCGAGGAGTGGCTCCGTACCGGCGACAGCCACACCTCGGTGGCCGACGGCCTCGCCGCGACCGCACGGGTCATCACCGCCGCGGCGGCCATCATGATCGTCGTGTTCGGATCGTTCATGCTCGAGACCGACCGCATCATCCGCCTGTTCGGTTTCGGTCTGGCGCTCGCGGTGTTCCTGGACGCGACGGTCGTGCGCATGTTGTTGGTGCCCGCCACGATGGAGCTGCTGGGCGACAAGAACTGGTGGCTGCCGAAGTGGCTCGACCGCATACTGCCCAGCATCAACGTCGAGGGCCCCACCGATGACGTCGACGGAGAACTCGAACGTGAGGGTGTCCTGGTCTGACCATCCGGGGGTCACCCGTGCCGGTCCGCGGTCGGATGTGGACCGTCACTCCCCGAACGGCGGGCGTCCCATCTGGTCGCGGATCGAAGTGACCGGAGGCGAGACCAGGCCGCGACGCTGCCAGTTGGCTCCGTCGACCACCAGGGTGTGGCCAGAGATGAACCGGGCGAACGGCGAGGCCAGGAAGGTCGCGGCCCAGCCCAGCTCCTGACGCTGACCGACCCGTAACGCCGGCTGGCAGACATCCTTGTCGGACGTCGAGGCCAGGTTGCCCTGGATGTCCGCGGTCATGTCCTCGTGCGGCATGAGCCCGGGCACCAGGCAGTTCACCTGGATGCCGTACGGGCCCCACTCGACCGCCAGGGTCTCGGTCAGGTTCTTCACCCCGGCCTTCGCTGCGGACGAATGGGCGAAGCCCGGTCCGCCCGTCCAGGCGTATGAGGCGCCGATGTTCACGATCGAGCCGGGCAGGTCCGCGGCGAGCAGCCGCCTGCCGTACTCGCGACACATCAGGAACGTGCCGTTGAGGGTGATGTCGACCACGGTCCGCCACGCGTTGGGGGACAGGTCCTCGGACGGCGAGGGGAAGTTGGCCGCCGCGTTGTTCACCACCACGCCCGGCAGCCCCAGACGTTGCTCGATGCGGTCGAACGCCGTCGAGATGGCCTCCGGGTCCCGGATGTCACACTCGATGCACTCGACCCGTACGCCCAGCGGTTCGAGCGCCTCGCTCGCAGCCGCCAGATGCTCGGCGCTGCGACTGAAGATCGCCAGGTCGGCGCCCAGGCGCGCGAACTCGGCTGCGATGGCCTTGCCGAGTCCGGTGCCGCCCCCGGTCACCACCACGGTCGTGCCGGCGAAGGTGCCTGCGGCGAGCGCCGCGGTCCCCACCGGCGGCGGACCGGGCAGGCCCCGCAGCCCGGGCGTGTCCCGGTCGCTCACGTCCGGGTCGGGTGTGACCCGGTCGGGCGTGACCTGATCGGCCCCGGGCTCGTCGTCGTGTCGTTCTGCCATGGGCTCAGCTCCCGGTGTAGCGAGGTTCGCGACCCTCGGTCCGGGCCGCTCGGAACTCTGCGTAGTCATCGCTGCGGTTCAAGAAGGTCTGGTACACCATCTCGTCGGCCATCGAGGCGCGCACCTCCGGCACGCTGAGGTGGCGCAGCACCTCCCGTGCGAGTTTGACCGTGACCGTCGGGGTAGCAGCGATCTGCTCGGCCATCGATCGGACCACGTCGTCGAGTTCCTCGGCGTCGACCACGCGACTGACGATGCCGTGGCGGAGCGCCTCGTCGACCTCCATCACCCTGCCGGTCAGCACCAGATCGCTGACCACTCCGGATCCGCACATCTGGTGCAGCACCGCCATACCACCGGTGTCGGGGATGACTCCGTGGGTCAGTTCCGGCAGCCGGAAACGGGTGCCCTCCGCAGCGACCCGCACGTCGCACAGAAGGGCCCGTTGGAACGAACCGCCCATGACCCAGCCCTTGCAGGCGACGAGCACGGGCTGGTCCAGCTCCCACAGCTGTTGAATGCCCCGGTGGCCGCGGCGCATGAGTTCGTGGTGGCTCAGTTCGGTCTGTCGGGTCCCGATCGACGCGACGTCACGCCCCGAGGAGAACGAGCGGCCCTCACCGCGCCAGATCACCACACGCACATCGGACCGTTCCCGTAGTTCGGCCAGGATCTGGAACAACGCCAGGTCCATGTCGTCGTCGAACGCGTTGTGTTTGTCCGGGTGGTCGTTGGTGATGGTGGCGATCGGGCCGTCGACGTCGAGTCGGATGCGGTCGGTCACGGTTCCCCCTTGTGGTTTCGGGCCAGTGCTGCGGTGTTCTCAGCCCTCGCGATGGGCGGTGTCGGCGGACAGGAACTTCGACAGACCCGATGCCGGACCGTCGTGGATGATCTCGCCGTCGTCGAGCACCAGGCCACGTTCGAAGCGGTCGAGCACCACCGGATCGTGGGTGGCCACCATGAGGGTGGCTCCGGCCTCATGGGCATCGGCCAGCAGGTCGAGGAAGGCCTGGCGCCCTGAGGCGTCCAGGCCGACGAAGGGCTCGTCGACCAACAGCAGCGAGAACGGTCGGCACAACGCCACGGCTGCGGCGGTCTTCTGGCGCAGACCCCGGCTGAACTGCGACGGCAGGTCGTCCTCACGACCGCGCAGCCCGAGATCGTCGATGAGTTGGTCGATGACCTCCTCGTCGCCGTCTCCGCCGTGCATCCGCACGGTGTACTCCAGGTGTTCCTGGACGCTCAGATCGTCGTAGAGCACCGGGGTATCGGGGAGCCATGAACGCTGCGCACGGGCCTCGACCGAATCGGGTGCGTGTCCTCGCACCTTCACCTCTCCGTCGCTCGCATCGAGCGTGCCGGCGATCAGGTTCAAGAGTGTCGACTTGCCCGATCCGTTGTGTCCGACCAGCACCACCGACTGCCCGGCGGGAATCTCCAGGTCCTCGACCTCGAGTGCCACGACGTCGCCGTAGGACTTGACCAGATCGGACACGCTGACCGCCGGCCGTTGCGCACGCTCGACACTCCCGCCTCCGCTACGTCGGCTCATGTGGTCTCTCCTCTCATCGACGCCGCCATGGTGGCGTGCAGATCTGCGCGGTAGCGCACCCAGGTGAACACCAGCGCCGCCAGTGCGATCGCGATCGATGCACCGGCGATCGCCGGTCGGACGATGTCGTCACCGGCGCGCATGGAGCGCTGTGCCATCAACACGGGGATCAGCCCGATGACCGACACCATGGGCGGCCAGAGCGTACGGATGACCACCCGGGGTCCGGCGACCTCGGGCGAGAACATGGCCGGATTGGTGTCGCCGACCTGCACTTCGCTGACCACGCTGATCGAGGCTCCTGCGACCGCTCCGAATGCGCCGCTCAGAACCGTGATCGCGCCCAGCACCAACACGTCGGTGGAGGGTTCGATCGCGGCGACGACGCCGACGCCGACGCCACCGACGACAAGCATCACCAGGACCGGGGCCACGACGTGGTGGACCAGGATCAGACCCTGGGGTCTGGGGTAGGACGTGAGCATCGTGGGGTGGTCGACCTCCTGTGCGAGAGGTTCGATCGCGTCGAGCGCGGCGACGTAGGTGAGGATGCCGGCGACCAGGATGAGCGGTGTGGTCCCGGTGTAGGTGGCCCGCAACGCAAGGGCGGCGGCGACGACCAGCAGGGTGACGCGCACCATCCGCACCGTCGGCCAGCGCAGCAGGCTCTGGAGGTCCCGACTGAGCACGGGCAGCTGTCGGCCGAGACCTGCGGGGAGGCGCCGGACCAGTGGGCGGTGGCGGGGGCGCTCGGCGGCGAGCTGGCGGCGCAGCAACAGCACCGAGCGCAGGTCCTGCTGGGTCACTGCGAACCGGAGCTGCCCGACGAGCTGGGTGCGTCGACGCGCAGCCTCGACCGACAGGCCGCCGACCAGCACGACGCCGGCCACCGCGATCAGTGCGGTGGCCCCGACACCGATGAGGGGCCAGCCCTCGAACCGGATGGGCCAGAACGCGATCCTGCCCAGGTGGGTCAGCGGCCCGGCGGGAACGCCACCGAACAGATCGGCCACCGACCAGGCCAGCAGCGCCAGCGCCGTCACTTCGGGGATCGGCCGACGCAGACGCCGCGACGCGGTCAGCATCGCCGAGCCGAGGACCAGCACCGCAACGGTCGCGCCGAACAGCGCGCCGCTGGCGATCCAGGCGGTGGACTCTCCGGGAAGACGCTGCGAGAACAGCTCGCCGGCGAGTCCGCCCACCGCTGCTGCACCCGCCGCGCTGTAGGCGATCATCGACACCGCAGGGGTCCGCAGCATCCGCGAACGGTCCAGCGGAGCAAGCAGCAGGTGGTGCACGTCGGCTGCTTCCAGGGCCAGTGGTCCGCTACGAATCCCGGAGCGCACCCCGGTGAGCAACGCGACCGCCACCATCAGACCGGCCCAGACGGGGCCCACGTCGGCCACGGCGGAGGCCTGCTCGGCATCCAGCCGGGAGTCGCCGACCAGACCCGAAGCGAAAACCGTGAGCACCAGGACCGCGAGCGCGGTGGTGTACACCCGGTAGGCCAGGTCGCCCCATGCGACGGTGCCCATCCGGCGACGACGCCGCGCCGAGTGCATCTCGCGGGCAGCTGCCATGCTCGGAACGACCGGCGGCGGGGCACAGTCGCCGGTGGCGCCCGAACGGATGCTGGGGGCGCTGTCGGGGGTGGTCGGAGCACTCAGGAGACCGAATGTACTCCCCAGCAGCAGAGGCCGTGTCGAGGGGCCGCGCGCCGTGTCCGGGGGACGGGTGTCGGGCCGGAAGGATGGCAGCGTCGCCAGGACATTGGTGGACACACTCCCGGCGCCCGCTGTGACAGGCTGGGCCCATGACCGGCGGTCACCCGCTGCTGGCCGCGGACCACGGGGATCACATGACCGACACGACGGCTCAGCCCGATATCACTGCCGAGCCCGATACGACGGCGCAGAGCAGTCCTCCGGCGCTCACCGGCATGCCGGAGCGATGCCCCGTCACCGACTGGGCGACAGACTTCGATCACACCGATGCGGTGTACGCAGCCCGAGCGCCGGAGATCTGGCAGGAGCTGCGCGAGACGTGCCCGGTGGCGCACTCGCCACGCTTCGGCGGGACATGGCTGCCAACGCTGCACGCGGATGTCGCAGCGATCGCCCACGACACCGAGCACTTCACCTCGAACGGCGTCATCGTGTCGGTCTTCGATCCTGGAGACACCGCTCCGGTGGGCTACGCACCGCCGATCACTTCGGACCCGCCCTTCCACGAGCAGGCACGGCGCCTGTTGCTCCCCGCCTTCTCGCCGAAGGCGATCCGCCCTCTGGAGTCCTCGACCCGGCTCTTCTGTCGGGAGCTGGTCGCCGACGCGCTCGCCGCACGCGGACCCGACGGTGTTCTCGACG
>Ga0105045_10001244_pt1 | contig 20648 bp, 11 predicted proteins | sample MAT02_FD_78089 | JGI IMG/M metagenome (GOLD analysis project Ga0105045, IMG submission 78089) | Freshwater microbial communities from Lake Fryxell liftoff mats and glacier meltwater in Antarctica - MAT-02 (megahit assembly) | ecosystem: Environmental > Aquatic > Freshwater > Ice > Liftoff... | reverse complement strand
TCATTCAATAATCATTTTGGAGTAATGATGTTTATCTGCAACCATTATAATCACAAAATAAACACCTTTATTTAGGGGATCAATCGTAAGGACGATATTTTGTTCATTACTTGTTGTGGTGGAAACCAAACTTCATAACCTAGTGTAAATCAAAATTACATAAGGCTAAGATTACAGAGCACAATGGCAAAAAATTTAAAATTACTGATAGGCATATTTTATTGGTAAACAGTATCTATCACAACCTAAACCGAGAAGAAATTGCTATAAAAAAAATGTTTACCACAACTGATGGGGTAGACCAAAATATCAAACGGATAAAAAACAAACTGGAGGTGAACTCAAGAATGGAATTGATAAAACTATTTACAAGTTGGGGATTAATTACGCCATCTCAAAAAAATTAAGAGCCATATTAGGTAACGATTCACCTTTCTAATTAGATTGGTTACCATCTTTTTGTGAAATCAATCTATGTTTATATTTACACACGCATCAAATCCAATATTCGTTGCAAGTCTGCTTGCGAACGAAAAGGAATTTTAATGGCTCCACGCCCTTTATCATCTGCCTTTATCAAAATTTTTGTATCAAACTTATCAGAAAGTGTTAGTTGAAATTCAACCAGCGTTTCCGATTTTTTTTGCGCAAGTGGTTTTTCAACTTTTTTAGAAACCAGCATATTTTCTTGGCGAGCAAGGCTTTCAACATCGCGCACACTGAGCTCGTCTGCAAGCATTTGCTCTAGCATCCATTCTTGTTTTTTAGGATCTTCTACATTAATAATTGCACGGGCATGGCCCATAGAAATAGCTTTTTCTTTTAGGGCAAGCTGCACCGAATCTGGTAATTTTAAAAGCCGCAAATAGTTATTTACTGTTGTACGATTTTTACCTACCCGTTCTCCCAATTCATCTTGTTTTAAACTGCACTCATCAATCAATCGTTTATAGCTCAGCGAAATTTCAATAGGGTTTAATTCTTCACGCTGAATATTTTCAATCAATGCCATCTCGAGCATTTCTTGGTCGTTGGCTACACGCACGTAAGCAGGTATTTTAACCAAACCCGCAATAATAGATGCCCTAGTTCTGCGCTCACCAGAAATAATTTGGTAGGTGTCGTACCCCATTTTGCGAACTGTGATGGGTTGTATAATGCCATGTACTTTAATAGATTCTGCCAACTCATTTAAAGCCCTTTCTTCAAACTCAGTGCGTGGTTGAAAAGGGTTTGCTTCTATTTGACTAATTAAAATCTCGTTGGTGGTATTTGAGGGTCTGTGCTCGCTTGTGGTTACATCGGTGCTTGCATTTTCCAATAAAGCACTTAAGCCTCTTCCCAATGCATTTCTTTTTGGATTACTCATAATTTTTCGATTTTCTTGTAGCGCTTTTGTTCAACGTATTTTGGGTTTTTCCCTATAAAACTTTCAGACTGCGCAGTTTATATTAAATATTATTATTCTTAGACTTAATTCAATGATTGTGGCTCAAATTGCTGGTTCATTTTGGTAAGGCCATTTTTTTGCAATAGCTCCTTGGCCAAATTTAGGTAGTTTACAGTTCCTTTGCACTCAGCATCGTGAGCAATTACTGGCTTGCCAAAACTTGGCGCTTCGCTTAATCGGGTATTGCGCTGAATAATGGTATCGAATACCAATTGCTGAAAATGCATTTTTACTTCTTCCACCACTTGGTTGCTCAACCGCAAGCGCATATCATACATGGTAAGCAATAAGCCTTCTATTTGTAAATCGGGATTTAAACCCGCTTGTATAATTTTTACGGTGTTGAGCAATTTTCCTAGTCCTTCCAAAGCAAAGTACTCGCATTGCACTGGTATAATTACTGAGTCAGAAGCCGTAAGCGCATTGGTGGTAATTAATCCCAATGATGGCGAACAATCTATAATGATAAAGTCATAATCATTTTTGAGTTTATCAATTGCATGCTTCATAATACGCTCTCTACTTGGCAGGTTTATAAGTTCAATTTCTGCTCCTACTAAGTCAATTGTTGATGGCAACACATCCAAGCATTCGAAATCTGTTTTAAACAATGCATCTTTTGCAAGCACATCGTTAATCATTACTTCATACAATCCTATTTTAACATTTTGAGGATCAAAACCCAAACCTGATGTGGTATTGGCTTGAGGATCGGCATCTACAAGTAATGTTTTGTACTCCAACACAGCCAAACTTGCAGCCAAATTTATGGCTGTGGTTGTTTTGCCTACACCACCTTTTTGATTTACTATTGATATAACTTTTCCCATAATTTAGATTTTCTGTTTTACAATGTTTCACGACAATGTTTCGTGAAACATTTTACCCTCTTGGTAGTTGAACAAAGAAACAGAAACTAAAATTGGACTTGTACACCACGTATCAACATAGGTGTTGATAGTTTTAAAACCTACTTTTTAGGCACTTACAATATTTATCTAAAATAAATTTGATTTCTACGCACATCGCTTTTTTGTACAAAAGTTAAACTAAAATGCTCATACTAACTTTGTTTGTATTGTTAAGCCCTTTTTAATATTAGTTATTTGCTTTTTTACGTCTTTTTACTTCTTTAGCAATTAAACCTAGCTCTCTTCCCGATTGCCCTTTTACAGAGGTATTTTCGGCAGCTCGCCTAAAAAGATAAGGCATTACTGATTTTACAGGGCCATAAGGTAAATACTTGGCAACGTTATAACCTGCGCTAGATAAGTTGTAGCTTATATGATCGCTCATACCAAAAAGCTGCGAAAAATAAATGCGTTTATCATTGGGTTGAATTCCGTTTTGCATCATCAAATTTGCAAGGAGCATACTGCTTTGTTCATTGTGTGTGCCGGCACAAATACTAATCCTTTCAATTTTGTTTACACAAAATAGCAATGCATCATTATAATCATTGTTGCTACTTTCCTTATTGGGCTGTATGGGATTAGGATAGCCAAAGGTTTGCGCTCGTGCAGCTTCTTTTTCCATGTAAGCACCCCGCACTAGTTTAATGCCTAGTTGGTAATTGTGTTTAAGTGCATCTTCAAAACTGTTTTTTAAAAAAGCGAATCTATCGTGGCGGTAAAATTGAATGGTATTGTAAATAATTGCTGTTTCATTATTAAATTTTAGCATCATTTCGCGTGCCAAAGCATCAATGGCGTCTTGAATCCAAGTTTCTTCAGCATCAATAAATATGCGAACACCATTATTATAGGCGGTTTTGCAAATGCGCTCTACCCTTTCATTAATTTTGTCAAACTCTACTTGCTCACTTTGGCTCAATGCGGCTTTGTCATTTACTTTTGCCAATAAATCAAAGCGGGCAACACCAGTAACTTTAAACACGCAAAAGGGAATCATCGGGTTATGGCCAGCCTTTTCTATTGTTTCAATGGTTTCTTTTGTTGTATGTTCAAACTCGGCTTCAGCCTCTTTACCTTCTACACTGTAATCTAGAATTGAACCTATGCCATATTCATGTAAGGCTTTCATGGTGGGATCGCACTCATTCATAGTTTCACCACCACAAAATTGCTTAAAAACGGTTGCTTTGATCAATCCAACAATAGGTAGCTTGATGGAAAAAGCAAACTCAATTAATGGGGTGCCCAATTTTACTAGCCAATTGTAACCAATTGCCTTAAACAATAAAAAAGAGCGCTGTAAATCGCTGTTTGTCTTAGAACGAAAAGCGATTTCAGTATTTTCAAAATTCAGATTACTAGGGCTTTGCGTATTTTCTGCTTGGTACATGGAAAGTATATTTATATAAATTAACTGAAAAACATCAAATTTGTTCTTGCAAAAATAGAATTTTGAAGGAATACTACTTAAAAGATTTCAGTATTTACATAGGTAATGATGCATTTGAGGTGCTGTTGGAAAACCTCATAGCGCGATCTTACTCAAAAGTATTTGTTTTAGTTGACGAAAATACAGAGAAATATTGTTTACCAGCGTTAACAAAATATTTATTTGATATTAAGTTAATCAAAATTGCCTCTGGTGAGCAAAGCAAGAACTTAGACACTGCGCAGCAAATTTGGAATTTTTTACAAGAAAAAAATGCAGATAGAAATTCAGTATTCATTAATTTGGGTGGAGGCGTGGTAGGCGATATTGGAGGTTTTTGTGCCAATACCTTTAAGCGTGGAATGGATTTTATCAATGTGCCTACAACATTATTGGCAATGGTTGATTCGAGCATTGGAGGTAAAACAGGTATTGATTACAATGGCCTAAAAAATGCAATCGGAATTATTAGCCAGCCAAAAGCAATTTACATTCATCCCGAATTATTATTAACGTTACCTAAAGATGAATTGCTTAATGGATTTGCTGAAATGATTAAACATGGTTTGATATTAGACCGCAGCTATTGGGAAAAAATTATTAAGGTAGGTTTTGAAGATTGGAGTAAAATGAGTGCGCTCATCAATGGTTCTATTAAATTAAAATTAGATGTAATTAAACGCGATCCTCAAGAAAAATCATTTCGAAAAATTTTAAATTTTGGCCATACTGTTGGTCATGCTATTGAGGCTTACTCGCTCAAAAATGATAAAAAGCCATTGAAGCATGGCGAAGCTGTGGCCATCGGAATGATATGTGAAGCCTATTTATCAAAAGTGCAATTGGATTTATCTCCAAAAGAGTTGAGAACAATTGCAGATTTTATTTCACACTATTACCCTAAATATTCCATGCGCTCCATTTTATCGCCCGAGCTTATAGCATTAATGCGCCAAGATAAAAAAAATGAACACCCTGATGAGATAAACTTTACTTTACTTAAACGTATTGGAAAAGGAAATATCAATAATATTTGCAGCGAAAAACAAATTACAGCGGCTCTCAACTATTACGATAGTTTATGAGTTTAGTTGCCCTTTCGCACCCTACAAATAAATTGTATGGAGGCATTTTACTTCCCACCTCAAAAAGCATCAGTAACCGTGCCTTGCTAATCAATGCATCATTGGGAGATATAACAACCATTAAGCACCTTTCAAATGCTGATGATACTTTGCTTATGCAAAAAGCATTGCCACAATTAACCGGAACTATTCATCTGAAAAATGCTGGAACTTGCATGCGGTTTCTCACTGCCTACTTTGCAGCCAAACCTGGCAGTGACATTGTGTTGGAATGCGATGCGAGAATGGAAAAACGCCCCATTGAGTCTTTAGTTAATACTTTGCAGTTTTTGGGTGCAAATATTGAGTATGTAAGGCAAAATGGGTTTCCCCCATTGCATATAAAAGGCAAATCATTAATTGGAAAAACGGTAGCAATAGATGCGTCAGAAAGCAGCCAATTCGTTTCGGCATTAATGCTTATTGCACCTCTTATTGGTGGCAAACTAACCCTTCAACTAACTGGCAATGTTGCATCCAAGCCATACATTGATATGACAGCGGAAGTAATGCGGTATTTTGGGTTATCAGTTAACATAAACTATCCTCAAATACATATTGATGCTACACCAGAAATAAAACCAAATACAGTAATTACCATAGAAAAAGATTGGAGCGCTGCCAGCTATTGGTATCAAATAGTTGCATTGAGCACCGATGCTGAAATTGTGCTTAAAGGATTGACAAGAAAAAGTGTTCAAGGCGACTCAAGCATTAGTGAATACATGAAATATTTTGGTGTGGAAACAACTGAAATCAACAATGGATTATTATTAAAAAAAGTCCAAGCACAAGATTTACATAATCAACACAACCATCCATTGTCAATTGAGTTGACAAACGAACCAGATTTGGCTCCATGTCTAGTGGTATGCGCTGCAGCCTCAAATAGGTGTTTTCTTTTTACAGGATTACACAATTTAATACTAAAAGAAAGCAACCGAATAGAAGCCCTAGTAACTGAATTATCACAATTGGGATTTGATATATCGCACAACCAACAAATGGATTGTATTGTGGTAAATAAGATGCAGAAAAATAGCAAGCCTGTGGCAAAAAATCATGTTATACAAACGTACGGAGATCATAGAATGGCTATGGCATTTGCGCCTTTGGCATTGGTTGTGAAACATATTGTAATCGAAAATCCTGATGTAGTGAAAAAATCCTATCCTCACTTTTGGGATGATTTAAAGAAAGTGGGGTTTGTGATTGAGGAAATATAATATGCATAACAAGTATATCTTGCAATCCAATTTTAACTAAACTATGGCAGGAAATTCATTCGGAACACTTTTCCGCATTACCACTTTTGGCGAAAGCCATGGAGAAGCATTAGGTGTCGTAATTGATGGTTGTCCTTCATCTATTTTAATTGACATAAACAAAATACAAAATGAACTTGCCCGAAGAAAACCTGGGCAATCTGTCATTACAACCGACAGAAAAGAAGAAGAAGAAATAGAAATACTTTCTGGTATTTTTGAACAAAAAACTACCGGTGCTCCCATAACTATAATTGTGCGCAATAAAGACCAACGTTCAGCTGATTACAATACAATCAAAAATATTTACAGGCCATCACATGCTGATTACACCTACCAACAAAAGTATGGTATACGCGACCACAGAGGCAGCGGCAGAGCATCGGCACGCGAAACTGTAGCAAGGGTAATTGCAGGAGCCATTGCTAAACAATTATTGTCAACTTATGGCATTTCTATTCAAGCTTATGTCACTCAAGTGTCAACTATAAAAGTAAATAAACCTTATACCGAGCTCGATTTATCGGAAACAGAAAATAGCATTGTACGGTGCCCTGATTCAACAGCAGCAACACAAATGATTGCACTCATCAATAAGATAAAAGTTGAAGGCGATAGCGTTGGTGGCGTCATTACCTGTGTAATTAAAGGCGCACCAGTGGGATTGGGAGAACCTGTTTTTGATAAACTACATGCCGATTTAGGAAAAGCAGTATTAAGTATAAATGCGTGTAAAGGTTTTGAAATTGGAAGTGGGTTTGAGGGTGCATCGCAAAAAGGGAGTGACCAAAATGATACATTTGTGTCAAGCGAAGGTAAAATAAAAACAATCACAAATTATTCGGGTGGCATTCAAGGAGGGTTATCCAATGGTGCGGATATTTATTTTAATTGTGCTATTAAACCTGTAAGCACCATTAGTAAAAAACAAGATTCAATTACTACCAACAATGAGCCAATTACACTAGAAGCAGCAGGACGACATGACCCATGCGTGCTACCACGAGCCGTTCCAATTGTGGAAGCGATGACGGCAATTATAATGATCGATTTTTTACTAAGAAACGAAGTTTACAGAACACGTGGTACATCATCCACTTCTGGATTTTATCAGCATCACTTTGGTAATTAATCCTTTTATTTGTATATACTTATCAAACTCCAATAGGAAATAAAGCGTATATACTCTTATGAAAAAAATAGTTTCCATCACATTTACCTTTTTAGTAATTACCATTTTTGCGTTTGCTCAAAAACCAGCAGCATGCGGTACGGATGAACTATATTCTCAAAGGAAAAATGTAAATCCTTTGCTAAAATTGTTGGAAGATCGAGCAGATATTGAGGCAGTTTCGTACAAACTCTCATTTAACAAAGCCAATGGCATAATTTATATCCCTGTCGTTTTTCACATTATCCATAATGATGGGTTTGAGAACATTTCGCAGGCACAAATAATGAATCAAATTGGGATTTTAAACCAAGATTTTAGAAAAAAAGCGGGGACTCCCGGATTTAGTACCGATGTTGTTTCTTCTGATTTTCAAATCGAATTTCGCTTAGCACAATACGACCCAGAAGGTATTAAAAGTGATGGTATCTTACGTATTAAAGACATTAATACAAGTAGTGCCGATGATGGTATTAAATCTTTAAGTTACTGGGATAGCGAAAAGTACCTAAACATTTGGGTGGTAAGAACGATAGATATAGGTCTTTCGGATCCAACAGGAACGGTACTTGGTTATGCTCAATTTCCTTGGGAAAGGGCATCACGCCCTACTACTGATGGTATTGTTATTCGGTCTGATCAAATTGGAATTATTGGCAGTGGTCAAACATCTCAAGGTGGACGTACTTTAACGCATGAAATTGGACACTGGCTTGGTTTGTTTCACACATTTCAAGGTGGATGCACTGGCGGAACGGCTTCAAATTGTGCCTTCCAAGGAGACAGAGTTTGTGATACACCTCCAGTTAGTGAAGCAAATTTTGGATGCTCTACAACAAAAAATAGCTGCAATAATGATGTGCCAAATCTTATTGACCAAGTAAGAAATTACATGGATTATTCAAATGGTACATGCATGAACACGTATACTGTCGGACAAAAAACAAGGTCATACAGCAACTTGACCTTACACAGAAATCTGATTTATGGCAATGGCACCAATAATGTAGCCTACGCAGGTATTAACCCTGCAACTGGAGACTATCTTGCAGTTACGCCTGCCACCATAAAAGCACCTTACTTTTACGGATTTGAAAGCACAAATTTAACATCAGATGGCTGGCAATTAAATAACTTTAATACATCCATAAATGGCTGGCGGCAAACTGCTGATGTTAAACTCACAGGAGCAGCATCAATGATGCTGCGGAATTTCATCAACGCAACAGTTCCCATCAATAACCGTGATGGTTTTCAATCGCCAATTATCGATTTAACGACAGTTACTGACCCTTACGTTGAGTTTCATTATGCCCATGCTCAACGAAGTACTGTAAATACCGACTCATTAATTTTACTGATCACACCAAATTTTGGCATGCTTGAACAGCGAATTTTTAATAAGCGAAATAATGAGATGGCAACTGCCCCAATTCGTGCGGAAGAGTTTTTGCCAGCAAATAATGAGTGGCGTAAAGTATCAATTAGTTTAGCTCCCTATGCGCAATATACAAATGCCCGATTCCGTTTTGAGTTTGTAAATAGAAGAGGGAATAACATTTTTATTGATAATTTTAGCCTAACAAGCGGACCAACAAGCATAGGCGAAAACTCAAAAAAAGATGTACTATTTGCAGTATACCCGAATCCATTTAACGAATACACCACCATCTCTTTTTCCCTTCAAACACAAGAAACAGTTAGGATAGCGTTAACAGATATCACAGGTCGTGAAATTGAAGTAATAAAAAACGGGTTATTGCCTGCGGGCAAAAACGAACTCATTTTATCTAAAAATGGGCTGTCGAAAGGAATGTACTTTATTGATTTTAAAGGGACAGTGAACAGCTTTAGTCATAAGCTATTGGTAAATTAAGAATTTCACTTCACCTTTGCTACATTGATTGGTAAATATTAAAATCAATTAGTTAATATAAAAAAGTATACTCGTAGCTATATTGTTTAGCGATAACAGAGGAAGAACATGTCCAAAAACTTAGTAATAGTAGAGTCGCCAGCCAAAGCGAAAACCATTGAAAAATTCTTAGGCAAAGATTTCACCGTACGTTCGTGTTATGGTCACATTCGTGATTTGGCCAAAGGCGATGAAGCCATACAAATACACAATAATTTTAATCCAATATACGAGGTATCAGCCGATAAGAAAGCGATTGTTGCAGAGCTCAAAAAATTATCAAAAGATGCTGATATGATTTGGTTAGCATCTGATGAGGATCGAGAAGGAGAGGCAATTTCTTGGCATTTATCTGAAGTATTAAACTTAGACGAAGCCAAAACAAAACGCATTGTTTTTCACGAAATTACCAAACCAGCAATTTTGAAAGCGATAGAAAATCCACGCAAAATAGACAAACATTTAGTGGACGCCCAGCAAGCAAGGCGAGTGCTAGATAGGTTGGTTGGCTTTGAACTTTCGCCTGTTTTGTGGAAAAAAATTAAAGGAAACTTATCTGCAGGACGAGTGCAATCTGTTGCGGTGAGGTTAATCGTAGAAAGAGAAAGAGAAATAAATTCATTTGTGTATACCTCAGCATTTAAGGTTACTGCAAAATTTAATGTGGGCGGTAAACAAATGGAAGCCGAACATGGCAAACGATTCGAAGCTGAAAAAGAGGCATTGGCATTTTTAGAAAGTTGTAAAAATGCAAAATATTCAATCCTTAATTTAGAAACGAAACCCGCAGAAAAATCTCCATCCGCACCATTTACAACTTCAACGTTACAGCAAGAAGCAAGCAGAAAATTAGGCTTTTCGGTATTGCAAACTATGAGCGTGGCACAAAAGTTATATGAACATGGATTCATTACTTACATGCGCACAGATTCTGTCAATCTATCGGAATTGGCAATTGAAAATGCAAAGCAAACAATTACTAGCAATTATGGTGAGCAATACTCAAACCCACGAAGGTATACTACCAAGAATGATAGTGCACAAGAAGCCCATGAGGCAATTAGGCCAACCTATTTTGAAAACCAGCAAGTAGAAGGAACACCACAAGAAAAAAGATTATATGACTTAATTTGGAAACGCTCCATTGCATCGCAAATGAGTAAAGCACAAATTGAACGTACCATAGCCAATATTGGCGTCTCAACCAATGGCATTACTTTAATTGCCACTGGAGAAGTACTAAAATTTGATGGTTTCTTAAAAGTATATATGGAAAGTACAGATGAGGATAGCGAAGATGAAAACAGCAAGATGTTACCTCCTTTAAAAGTTGGTGAAGTACTCAACCTTACCCTAATAGAAGCCATTGAAAAATATACCCGACCTGCACCAAGATATACCGAGGCTAGTTTGGTAAAAAAATTAGAAGAACTAGGAATTGGAAGGCCTTCCACATATGCACCAACAATTAGTACGGTGCAAAAAAGAGGTTACGTACTAAAAGAAGATAGGGAAGGAAAAGAACGAAGCTTTACTTCGCTTACACTTTTACAAGATGAAATTAAACACCAAGTAAGTTTAGAAAAATATGCTAGTGAGAAATCGAAATTATTCCCTAGTGATATTGGAATGATTGTTACAGATTTTTTATCAAAACATTTTCAAAATATAATGGATTATAATTTTACTGCCTCAGTTGAAAAAGAGTTTGATGAAATTGCAAAAGGCCAGGTTAAATGGAATAAAATGATTGAAACATTTTACAATCCATTTCATAAAGAGGTGCAAAAAACAACGGAGACAGCCGAAAGACAAAGCGGAGAAAGATTATTAGGAGTAGATCCAACAAGTGGAAAAAATGTATATGCAAAAGTAGGGAAATTCGGTCCTTTTGTGCAGTTAGGAGAAAATAGTGATGACGAAACGCAAAAGCCACAATATGGTAAACTTCAACAAAGCCAGCGTATCGAATCAATATCAATAGCCGAAGCACTTGACTTGTTTAAATTACCACGCACAATTGGTGTATATCAAGAAAAAGAAGTATTGGTAAATGTGGGGAGATTTGGCCCTTATGTAAAGTGGGGAGATGATTTTATTTCATTGCAAAAGGGCGAAGATTTGATGGGAGTAAGTTTAGAGAAAGCGATAGAAGTAATTAACGCAAAACAAACAGCGGAGGCTCCAGTTGGATTTTACGACAACAAGCCCATTGCAAAAGGCAAAGGACGCTTTGGGCCATTTATCAAATGGAATGATTTGTTTATTAATATACCTCGGGCTTACAATTTTGATGCGTTAACTCAGCCTCAAATGAATGAGTTAATAGAGAAAAAATTAGAGAAGGAAGCCAACCGTTTTATTCAACAATGGCCCGACCAAAAAATTGCTATTGAAAACGGTAGATGGGGCTCGTTTATACGATTTGGCAAAGCCATGGTAAAAATTGGTAAACAAGCAAATGGTGAAAAATATACCAACGAAGATCTAACCTCAATTACAATTGATGAGGTAAAAAAATTGATTGAAAAAGAATTGCCAGATGCTTTTACCAAAAAAACAACAGCCAAGAAAACAGCAGTGAAAAAAACAGCAACCAAAAAAACAGCCTCTAAAAAAGCTGCTGCGAAGAAGACTGTGAAAAAATAATACTAATTTTGCTTTATGCTAAGCAACAAAGAAGTAGTTTCATTAATAACACTTTTGGACGATGAGGATGAAGAAATCGTTCAACATGTGGAACAAAAATTACTTTCATTGGGGGTTGATGTGGTTTCAATTATTGAAAACGAATGGAGCATCATTAATAGCCCCGAACACCAAGTTAAAGTTGAAAATATTATACACAAAATTCAATTTGTAAACGAACTTGAACACCTACGCAGTTGGAGCAAAAGTGAAAATCCTGATTTATTAGATGGCCTTTATATTATTGCCAAATACCGTTATCCTGAATTAACAAAGCAGTCTATTATTAACCAAATAGACAAAATTCGCTTGGATATTTGGCTTGAAATGAAATATGACTTTAGTGCGTATGAAAAAATTAGGATTGTTAATCATGTTTTGTATATTACACATGGGTTTACAGGAAATACTGATCAATACCACGACCCTTCAAACTCTTTTATTAATAATGTATTAGAAAACAAACGAGGAAACCCCATTATGTTGGCGGTTGTGTACATATTGGTTGCACAGCGTTTAAATATGCCAGTTTATGGAGTTAACCTGCCCCAACATTTTGTACTTGGGTATAAAGAAGAAACGCCTAATATTGATGTAAGCGATGCATTCAATCAATATAAGTCCCAAAACAATAATAGTGGCAAAATTTTGTTTTATATCAATGCATTCAATAAAGGATCTGTATTTAGCAAAGCCAATCTAGAACAATTTTTAAGGCAAATACAAATTGAACCTCGGCTTGAGTTTTTTGAAGCCTGCAATAATATTGATATTGTTAAACGGGTGTTGCGAAACTTGGTTGTGGCATATGAGAAGATGAACAAACCCAATAAAGTAAATGAAGTGCAACAAATGCTATCCATTCTTGGTGAGCCCCCTTTGAATCATTTTGAAGATACTACGCCAGAAAGTTTTGAGTAATTAATACTTTTATTCTACTAAGATTGCGCTCAATATAATTATTCATCATTCGTGAATTTTATTATAATTTTTAAAGGCAAAACAGCTTTAGAAAATTAAATATTAACTTGATTTTGCTAAACGAAAATTTTTGTAAAAGTAATTTCTGAGAAAAACATCCAAGTGATTAAAGTGCTTAAAAAATATCTATCTATTGCCCTATTTTAGTTAACTTAAACAGACAGGTAACATTATTTGTCGTTTTTTGGATTTTATGATTTCAAATTAGCTAATTCAATGAACATATATCAAATAATGTTTGATAATTTAAACATTTTTCTTGGCCTTAATAGTGCTGTATTTGTTATTATCCTAAGATTTTATTGACCAAATAAGATTGTTTGTTTTTATAAGAGGTAATTGTTTTAACATACAAGCTAATCATATAATTAAGAATAAGATAAGAATTAATTGTTTAAATTTGAATTAACTAAATTATTACATGCACAAATCGTATTTACACATTAAACTTCAATAATATTCATCGACAAATTATGAAAACTCCCCACAGCTATTTTAACTTTCAATTGTCAAATTCTATTTTACTGTTCATTAGTTTGATATTTTTATTAAATAACGTTGTCTATTCTCAAACTCCTATTATCATAGGGGCTGGTGCTTTAAGTGGGACCTCAGCAAGTACAGCAACTGGCGACTGCGGTCCAATGTATCGGTCTAATGCTACCAGTACTTTTATTTTTGCAAGACACCATTATCTTTATACAGCTGCAGAACTAGCTGCTGCTGGTTTAACGCCTGGTTCTTTAATTACCGAACTTGCATGGAACAAAGACAATGCCTGCGCATTCACTGGTCCAGCTGCTTTTGAGATTTGGATGAAAAATTCTTCCTTAACTACAGTGCAAACACCGCCTCAACCTTGGTCGACATTAATAACTGGGTCTACACGAGTTTATAATAATACTTCCTATGTTATGGGAGCAGCCATAGGGTATGTTAGCTTTCCTTTTTCAACACCTTTTATATATACAGGTGGTGCCATTGAAATCTCTACCAATTATGATCACTCAGCTACCACAACACCTTGGTCAACATTGGGACTTTCATGGAAAAAAGATAATACCACAGGTACAACGATTTCTATTAGCGGTGCTGCTGCAAGCACCTCGCTTTCCGCTGCTCGAACTGTGCGGCCACAGTTAAGAATCACGTGGATAGCGAATAGAGGCTTCAATGATGCTGGTATCACCCAATTAATGTCATCGCCTAAATTTTGCGGAACTAGTCAAAATTTATTGGTAAGATTAGCAAATGCAGGAATCAATATTATCAATAATGTAACAGTAAACTGGTCAGTTGATGGTATTACCCAAACTCCCATAGCATTTGCCAGCCCTCTAGATACTATGAACCACCCTACCAACAGAAGTGATACTACACTTAATTTAGGTTCAATTGCTTATACACCCAATCAATCAAGAAGTATTTTAGTTTGGAGTTCCATGCCAAATGGTATTGCGGATACAACCACAAGGAATGACACCTTGAGGGTAATCTTAAGGCCTGGTCTTAATGGCACTTATACCTTAGGTGGATTTTCACCTGATTTCCCGTCTTTTACAAGTGCTTTGAATAATATTGATTCCTTTGGAAAATGCGGTCCTCTTGTGTATAATGTAACAGATGGCTCCGTGTTCAAAGAAAATCCTTTGACGTTGCGTAATTTAGACTCTATTACTTTTCAAAAGTTTGGAACTGGTGCCAATCCTATTGTATTTGGCGTAAATGGTATAGCTAACCAAGATGCAGTTTTTAAAATTGTAGGAAGTAAAAATATTGTGTTTAATGGTATTGATGTTGCCGATAGTATTAGCAATTCAAGCACAGTTCTTCAAATGGAGTATGGGTATGCGTTAGTCAATTCCTCAGCTACAAATGGCTCTTCAAATAATACGATTAAAAATTGTAAAATAACACTTAACCGCATCAATACTGCCAGCTTTGGTATTGTTCAATCAACAACTGCAATAGGAGGAGGCATTGTAGCAACTGCACTATCGGGCGGCAATCATAACAACCGATATGAAAACGTTAAAATTGAAAATGTTTACAAAGGCATTGGATTAATAGGTACGGCAGGGTTTCCTGATTCAAACTGTGTTATTACTTCAACGGGTGCAGACACAACCATTGTGGGAGCTAATATTCCAAATGATATTGGCAACGGAACACTCTTAGTTTATGGAATAAATGCTGCTGATCAAAAAAATGTAGAAATATCTAAATGTTTGGTGCGTAACCTAACGCATTCTGGTACTTCTACCACTCAGGGTATTTTTATTGATAATGGGTCAACAACTGTTGATTATGGTATTGCACGCGTTTGGGGAAATACCTTACATACCATCAATCGTGTAACAACTACTTCGGTAACTGGAACGATACACGGTATTCGAATAGATGTTTCTACAACAGCAGCAGCTCGTGTTTGGAACAATATTGTATATAATATTAACGCCATCTCTACTCCAACTGCTGCTTCGGCAAATCAAATTGTGAGAGGAATTTCATTTGGTACCACCATTGGAACAGGTACTGCAGAGTTTTACCATAATTCTGTTTCCATTAATAGCAGTGGATTAAATAATTCATCTGTTGCCTTCTGGAAAGGTGCAGCAGGAACAGTTACGGCTAGAAATAATATTTTCAGCAATACGTCACCAGCTCAAATAGGTATTTCAAAACATTTTGCAACCTACGTTAATGCTGGATCCATTGTTACTTCCAATAATGTACTTTGGGCAGCCAACGCCAATGGATTTATTGGTTTTATAGCTGCAATAGATTACACTTACCTTCATTTGTTTAATGCAGTTACGAGTCCCGCTGCACCTTCCGATGGAAATGGAAGGGGTAGTGCCAATGCGAATCCTAATTTTATAAGTGCTACCAATTTAGATTTTGCTGGCGCAACTCCTGCAGTTAATAGTGGAACACCACTTACCACTCCCATTTTAATCAATACCGATATTTTAGGTGTCACAAGAAGCGCTTCTGCTCCTACAATTGGTGCGTATGAAACAACACAATCCTTGATTGATAGTTCTGCACCGGTAATTTCCAATATTACTATCATTAATCGTTCAACACCAATTATCAGGGCTAATATTGTAGACAATTTAACAGCAACCTCAGCAGGAAATGTCCAACTGTGGTATCGCGCTGGCACAACGGGAGCATTTACTTCACTTAGCCCAGATAGTATACCAGTAGGCTTATTAAATGGAACATATAAATGGGACGCAGTATTTGCAAGCCTAGCCGTTGGCTCTTATCAGTTTTATATTGCCGCCAGAGATATTACTGGAGCAGGTAATAATATAGCAGTAAATCCCATTCAAGGCGGTTTATTTAGTGGCTTTAGTTCCATAGATCCTGTTAATTATACTAACAATCCAGACACAGGAGTGAATATAAGAAGCTTTTCCAAATTAAGCAATTTGGCAGGAGGCGTTTACACCGTTGGTCCTACTGGCACTTATGCCAAACTTACCAATATAGCAAATGCTTTAAACACAACCGATTTAAGTGGAAATGTGATTTTTGAATTACAGCCAACTTATGACGGCACAACGGGCGAAACTTTTCCAATTATTTTCAATCAATTTGGAACAATAGGTGGTAACTGGACGGTTACAATAAGACCTGCATCAGGGGCTTCAGGGCTTCAATTGAGAGGTTCAAGCGCAACAACATTGGTGGATTTAAATGGAGTTAAAAGAATTACTTTTGATGGCAGGCCAGGTGGTGTTGGCTCAACTAAACAATTAACCTTAACCAATGTATCAAATGCAGGTTCGGTTGTTCGTTTTATTAATGACGCCCAAAACGATACGCTAAAATTTATTACATTATTGGATAGCAATATTTCTACAACGAGCGGAATGATTGTTTTTGGTAATACCAATGTTGGTTCAACGGCAACTAATGGAAACAACAATAATGGTATTGATAATTGCGAAATTAATGGTCTATCTAATACTGCTAATTGTGTTTATGCATTAGGCAGTATTTCACCTGCTGATAATAAAAACAATACCATAACCAATTGCAATATCTTTGATTTCTTTTCAAACAGTGTTGGGTCAGTAAACGGAATACTAATCGAGGCTGGTAACTCATTTTGGAATATAGGAACTGCTAGCAATGGAAATAACTTTTATCAAACTGCCAACAGAAATTCAACTTCTTCACCTGCACTTACAATTGCTGTTGGATTTAGGGCTATTCAAATTAACAGTGCTACTGTAATTGGATGTAATATTATAGGAAATAGAATTGGGGGAAATATTCCTGGTATTACGGGTTCTACTTTTTCTATTGGAGATAATATTGGTGCAACGGCTTATTTACTTCACTTCATTAGGGCGATAGATATTGTTGCTGCAGGAGCCACTGTGGCCACCTCTATTCAAGGAAATACGATTTCGAATTTGACAGTTTACACGGGACTCAACGTAAATCAAGGAGGGTTTTCGGCAATAAACGTATTTGGAGGACTTGTAAATACAGGAAATATTACGGGTAATACTATCGGTGAAACTACGGGTACTGGTTCTATTTCAATTTTTTATAAAAACACCGCAACTATTGTCAACTTTTATGGAATACAGTATCGAGCATCCTCTGGTGGACTAATTCAAAATAATTTAATAGGGTCAATGTCAGCTGATGCAGCTTCTGGAGGTATACAATTAATATGCTTGTATTTGGGAGGAGCATTTGCCAATAGTGTGACAATGTCAAACAATATTATTGGCAGTTTTACTACTCCACATAGCGTTCAAAGTACGAGTAGCTCATTGGCTCCTGTAGCTGTATTTGGAATTGTAACAAGTGGTGCTACAGGTGCAAATATTACTATTAGTAGTAATACTTTAATAAATCTTTCTTCATTGTGCAATAATGTAGGAGATAGAAATATATTAAAAGGTATTTATATAACTGGTGCTTCATCATTACCTATCACAGTTAGTGGAAATATTGTGCGAAAACTTTATTCTGAATCAACCAATCCAGCAATAAATGTATTTTCTGCAATTAGTGGAATAACTAGTATTTCATCAAGCACAGGCGCTCAAACAATTTCCGGGAATACTATTACGGCTTTAGTTTCTGGAACTACCACTGGAGCCATCAATATTATAGGGATCTATTACGCATCAACAACAACGGCTGCAATCAATAGAATTGAACGTAATTTAATACACTCATTAAACGCTTCAAACAACAATGGTTCTGCAGCAATAGTTTCAGGTATTACACAAGGTGGTGGTACAACCAAACTTATTATTGCAAATAATATGATACGCTTGGGATTTGACTCAACAGGAACTTCTGCCACAGGAGCTCATTTTATCACTGGGATTCAAAAAATAGGTGGAGCGTTAAATACAACAGTATTTAATTCAATTAATATTGGAGGCACTGGCGTTTCAATTGGTGTTTCGAATTCCTTTGCATATAGAAGTGCAAGTGTTGGAGTAGATTCTCTCCTCAATAATATATTCGTAAACACACGATCAAACGCAACAACAGGAGGTTTGCATTATGCCATTGGTTTGGGAGCAAACACGACATTAACTATAAATAGAAATTTATATAACTCAAGTTCCCCTTTAGGTCAGTTTAATAATATTGATCAATCCACATTAGTTGATTGGCGCAGTGCCACAGTTCAAGATTCACAATCAGTAAATACTACTGTAAACTTTGTTTCTAATACCGATTTACATTTAACGGGAAGTTCTATTGGAAATTTAACCCTTGCAGGCATTCCTGTTTCTGGATTTACAACTGATTACGACTTACAAACGCGCAATTCAACTGCACCATATATGGGTGCAGATGAAATTCCATCAAGCCCTTTGCCTGTTGAACTTATTTTGTTTACAGCCAAATCAAATGAATTGGATGCACAACTTAACTGGAGCACAGCTTCTGAAACAAACAATAGTCATTTTGAAATTGAACGAAGCACAAACGGAAATGATTTTACCTCTATTGGTAATATTAAAGGAAATGGCTCAGCTAAAATGGTTTCCAACTACACATTCACTGATGCTAAAATTGGTGCTTCAAACTCTTTGGTTTATTACCGTTTAAAGCAAGTTGATTTTGATGGAAATAATCAACTTTCAAAATTGGTTATAGTAGCGTTTTACAATAATGAAGTTGCCGAAGCAACAGCAATTCCCAATCCATTTAGCGAATCATTATCAATCTTATTAGAAGGTGAGCCAAGTGAACTTGTTATTATTGAAATTGTAGATATACAAGGGAGATTATTATTAAGTGAAACTAAAAAATTATACTCTACAAATAATTCCTTGAAAATTGAAGACTCAGAAACATTGCAAAATGGCTTTTACTTTGTAAAAATAATTTCTGAAAAAAATATTCAAGTGATCAAGGTGCTCAAACAATAACTACCCATTATCTTATTTTAGTTCACTTAAACGGGCAGGAATCATTACCTGCCCGTTTTTATTTATGGTTCACCTCAATTGCGTTTGCATATTTATGTTAATTGAAAGCAAGTGTCCGTCTAGTAAATCCTATAAATTTGGCGTATTATTATAAAGACTTATTGTTTATTTAAGTAGCCACCCACAGGTTTTAATAGCAGTTCATTAGAAATGATTAATTTTAATGTTATGATTGTTAATATTATAACTCTAAAATACCTATAAATGATAAAATAAGAGAGGAATTCTATTGGCAGATTATAAATTCGTATAATAATAATCGTCACTTATAATGTTATTTAGTCAGATCAAGTATTTAAAATACCAATTACTTTGCAATAAAAAGATCTGTGCTAAAAGCGGAATTGACACATTGCATAGCATCAAAAAAAGGTTAAAATTTTCTGAAACGATAGTAGTGGATACAAAGCAAAAAATAACCTTAGCAAATAATTGGTTTGGAAAAACAATACAAAACATTTTTAATCTCTATGGTAAACCTAATTTGTTTAAAACATTCAAACACGGCACCGTTCAGCACCAAGTAGTAAAATATAATTGTTTGATTAATGAAATAGATACCGAGATTGAGTATCATTTTGTACATCACAATATGGCCTCAGCATTGTTCACCTTCATGATAAAAGAATCGAATGAGCTTGCCTCTATTAATCAATATATTGAAAACACATTTTTATCAGGCCAGCATATTCGTGTAAAAAGCTTTGATATTGTTGATGAAAATAGAAATAAAATAAAATATGAGAAACTGGAAAATAGATTGACTATTTGGTTTTTACATCACAATACAGAAATATTACAAAATATAAATTCAGCATTATATCAACAAAATTTTCATTCCAGTAATATTAGCACCACTAAGCAGTTCCAGGTTTCTGTGTAGTGGCATTTATGATTATGATGTGTTAAAAAAAGGTCGAATATTTTCGACCTTTTTATTATCGTTTTTATCGCCTATTCTTTTCAATAAGCTTATATAACTCATCCAACTTAGGAGAAAGGATAATTTCTGTTCTGCGATTTTTTGCGCGGCCTTCCGCAGTTTCATTGGAAGCCTTAGGATAAAACTCACCCCTACCCGCTGCCTCCAGCCGTTTTGGGTTTACCCTATGTTCTACACTTAGCAAGCGCACTATACTCAATGATCTATCCGCACTAAGCGCCCAATTGTCTTCGTATTTTGCAGTGTTGATTGGGATATTGTCTGTATGACCTTCAATAAG
>Ga0105045_10001243_pt1 | contig 20650 bp, 16 predicted proteins | sample MAT02_FD_78089 | JGI IMG/M metagenome (GOLD analysis project Ga0105045, IMG submission 78089) | Freshwater microbial communities from Lake Fryxell liftoff mats and glacier meltwater in Antarctica - MAT-02 (megahit assembly) | ecosystem: Environmental > Aquatic > Freshwater > Ice > Liftoff... | reverse complement strand
GCTAATAGCGCGGAGACCCGGAGACTCTATGCTACTAAAAGCTTTTGAACTTTTTTATAACATTTTAGACACCTTTGGAAAAGTAGGTGTTTAGTTTCTCTCTCTTTTTTCTCCGTGATCTGTATGACCTCTATCCAAATCGTCGCACAAAAGATAATTCTTTACAATCGAAATTAATTAAAATAATTATTAATAAATAAAATTCAGTTCGGGGCACTATGCACAGAAAGTATTAGACCCCTAAGTGCTTGGCTGCTAATAGCGCGGAGACCCGGAGATTCGTGGAGACTCGATGCTACTAAAAGCTTTCGAACTTTTTTATGACATTTTAGACACCTTTGGAACAGTAGGCGTTTAGTTTCCCTCTTTTTTTTCTCTGTGATCTCTGTGACCTCTGCGGTGGAAAACCAGCCCTAAGACTACCTCTCTACATACGCTTCAGCTCTATCCGTGCTGGCTCACCATTGAGATTCCACTCAGTCCCTGCTTCACTCACAACCTCCCCAAATACCACCTCAACCGCTAAGACTTCTCCATTAATGTAATCGCCGTAAATCTTCCAACACTCTTTCACGCGGTCCGATGTCTGTAGCCTAATACTAATACGGTCTGTCACATCGAAGCTAGCTTCACGTCTCATCGTGTTAATCTTATTCACAACTTCACGCGATAAACCTTCCATCAACAACTCACCACTCAATACTGTATCCAGCGCAATTGTGATCTGATGCAAATTAGCCGCCACAATTCCTTCTCGGACAATACGCTCCACCTCAACATCCTCAGGAGTCAACACAATCGCTTCCCCTTCCAAGTTGATTGTCACGTCTTGACCATTCATCAGGGTTGTCAACTGATGGCGATCGAATTGATCAATCGCTGTCTGCGTAGCTTTCATTAACTTCCCGACTTTCTTGCCCAACACTCGAAAATTAGGCTTCGCTTTCAAACTCACAAATTTCGTTTCATCATCAATAAACACAACGTTTTTGACATTCAATTCATCCGCGACAAGATGTTGCTGCTCTTGAAGGAAATGCAAAAGCTCTACATTAGACGACGCAATATAAGCGGTTGCTAAAGGTTGACGGACCTTGAGCTTATGCTCTTTACGTAACGCATGACCAAGGCTGACTGATGTCTGCACAACGTCCATGACCGCTTCCAAATGTTCGTCACGCACTTCTTTGTGATAGAGAGGGAAATCACACAGATGCACAGATTCCGGCATCGTTTCGCTACGCAAATTGCGGTAAATCGCATCGCTCAAGAAGGGGACAAATGGAGCGGCAATTTTCGAAAGTTCGAGCAAAACCGTGTAAAGGGTTTCAAAGGCTTGGTCGCGATCTGTCGAATGCTGAGCGTCCCAAAAGCGGCGGCGTGACCTGCGAATGTACCAATTTGTCAATTTATCGACAAACCCCACAAACGGTTCGACAGCTAAGCTTAAATCATAGTGATCCATCCCCTCTTCGACTTGATCAACCAACTTGTGCAGCATGGAAAGGATCCATCGATCAATTACGGCATCCGGTTTTTTAGGGCTAACCGTAGGCTTCCAGCTGTAAATGCGTGCATAAGTAATAAAGAAGCTGTAGGCGTTCCACATCGGGATCAGCACTTGCCTTAGGACAAGCTCGACTCCACTTTCTTTAAAGCATAGGTCATCACCACGCACAGCAGGGCTATGCATCATATAAAGGCGGATCGCATCTGCCCCATATTTTTGAATCACGACTTTTGGATCGGGATAGTTTTTGAGCCGTTTTGACATCTTAGAGCCATCTTCGGCCAAAATAATGCCGTTCACCACAACGTTTTTGAAAGCTGGTTTATCAAAAAGAGCCGCAGCCAAAATGGTCAGGGTATAAAACCATCCGCGCGTCTGATCCAAGCCTTCGCCGATAAAGTCTGCGGGGAAGATTGTCTCGAAGAGCTCTTTATTTTCAAACGGATAATGATTTTGCGCATAAGGCATCGAACCGGACTCAAACCAGCAGTCAAAGACTTCAGGCACGCGTTTGTAGGTTTTTCCATTTTTTGTAAAACTGAGATCATCGATAAAATGGCGGTGCAAATCAGTGACTTGCGCGCCTGTGAGCTTTTGCAGCTCTTCAATGCTCCCAATAGCCATGATATCTCCATCTTCTGAGCGCCAAAGCGGAATCGGAGTTCCCCAATAACGATTGCGGCTAATCGCCCAATCACGTGCACCCTCAAGCCATTTACCGAAGCGACCGTATTTAATGTGGTCTGGAGTCCAATGGATCTGATCATTAGCTTTAAGTAGTTTGTCTTTTATTTTCTCGACAGCGACAAACCAGGTATTCACCGCTTTATAGATCAAAGGCGTGTCAGAACGCCAGCAGAAGGGGTAGCGGTGATGGATTGTGGCTTGGTGAACCACACGACCATCTTTTTTAAGGCGGCGTATGATTTCTTTGTCGGCGTCTTTAACAAATAATCCCGCATATTCAGGAATTTCATCCGTAAATAATCCATTGCTATTGACTGGGCAAACAAGCTCGATTTTCTCGCGTTGGCAGGCGTAAAAGTCAACTTCACCAAAAGCAGGTGCACTGTGAACAATTCCTGTTCCGTCTTCTGTTGAAACGGTTGGCTCTGGTATAACTCGGAAAGCTCCTTGCGAAGCATGATCGGCAAAATACGGTAAAATCGGTTGATAGCGTAGTCCCACGAGCTCATGTCCTTTGTACTCTTGGATAAGCGTATATTCTTCAGGTGTTTTGTAGTGCGCTTCTAGACGTGCTTTACCTAGAATGTAGTTTTTTTCAGAAGACGTCTCTTTAATTTTAACGTAATCGATATCGGGTCCGACCATTAACGCTAAGTTGGAGACCAGTGTCCATGGAGTCGTTGTCCATGCTAATATTGAGGTAGAAGGATCATCAACAAGCGGGAAAGAGACAGTTAAAGCTGGATCATCCACATCTTTATAGTTTTCGCCCGCTTCAAAATTAGATAAAGGCGTTCCCAATTTTGCTGAGAATGGCATCACTTTATAACCTTCGTAAACAAGCCCTTTTTCATGGAGCTGTTTAAACACCCACCAGACGGTTTCCATAAAGGTTAGGTCCATGGTGTGGTATGTGGAATCAAAATCCACCCAGCGGGCCATGCGATTAACGGTTACTTTCCATTCTTCGGTGTAGCGGAGAACGATCTTTCGGCATTCTTCGTTAAAATTGCCGATGCCAAAAGATTCGATGGCGGGGGCGCCGGATAAGTTAAACGCTTTTTCGATCTCTTGCTCTACGGGAAGACCATGGCAATCCCAGCCGAAACGGCGAGGAACGCAAAAGCCCTTCATTGTTTTGTAACGAGGGATGACATCTTTGATGGTGCCTGCGAGTAAGTGGCCGTAGTGAGGAAGTCCAGTAGCGAAAGGGGGGCCATCGTAGAAAGAAAATAGGGGCTTGTTGCGGCGACCTTCAACAGATTGATTAAAAATTTTGTTATCTTGCCAAAACTTGAGGATGCGTTCTTCTCGGTGGTCGAAGGATTCGTTTTTTATCTCGTCAAACATGTCAGCTCTTTCTTTTTTGGGTTTATTAAATTCTTGTAGAATATAGTTTTTGGGGGTAAAAGTCGAGTAAGTTTTCCTTCAATGCCGAGCGGACCGGACGAAGTCTTTGGAGCGCAGCAATTATTTGTCGCTTTCAGTCTACATTTATAGTTGCCGATAGCTTTTACGTGAAGCTGCGAGCATTTCTCTGTGAGCATTGTCGGCACTTAAAAACTGTGGGCGGAAAGCGACAAATAATTGCCGCACTCCAAAGACTTCGTCCGGTCTGTTAGTTATTAAAGATTACAGAAAAAATACTCACCGATTATCTTTAAACACTGCTGGCACTAAAAACTCTAAGCTGTTAGTTACATCAAAGCTGTCTTGCTCGCCTCTCCCGCGATTTCACTTACATACTTGGGCACAGCATATCCGGACACTCTTTTCGTCATCTCGCGAATCAAGGCACGTCCTTCCTCAACACTGACTTCAAAGTGAGCAGCCCCCTGCACTTGATCGAGCTGATGCAAATAATAGGGCAGAACGCCGCAATCGACAAGCTTCTCAGAAAGTTCCACAAGCGTGTCTACATCATCATTCACGCCTTTTAAAAGCACAGATTGATTAAGAACAGCCACACCGCTTTGTTGCAACCGTTTAATTGCCCTTATCACATCATCGTCCAGCTCCAAGACGTGATTAATATGCAGCACAAACCAGATTTGCTGGGGACACGCTTTCAGCATGTTTAACAGTGCCTCATCGATCCTTTCGGGGATCCCAACTGGAAATCGCGTGTGGAATCGAATGCGTTTTACATGAGGAGTAGAAGCGATTTGCCCCAATAATGCCTCTAAAGCGCTATCGGGTAGTGATAAAGGATCTCCCCCGCTTAAAATCACCTCTTTAATTGAAGCGTCTGCTGCAATCAGCGCAATTTCCTCAGCAAATCCTTTGTTAACAGTATCGTAATCAAAGTTTTGTCTGAAACAGTAGCGACAATGCATCGCACAAGCACTTGTACAAACGAGCAGAACGCGTCCTTCATATTTATGGAGAAGCTTGGGCGATTCCCTGCAGCCTTGATCACCGACAGGATCTAGTCTAAATTTAAAGGTCTTAATCTCTTCTTCAATTGTCGGTAAAAATTGTTTTAAAACCGGATCGTCGAGCGTTCCCTTTTGAATTTTTTGCGCTAATCTTACGGGCAAATTGAGAACAAATCCTGGCTTTTTAAAAATTTGATTGCGCTGCACTTCAGTGAGTTCTAAAAAATCAGCTAACTTTTTCCAATCAGTAAAATTATTTCTTAAAATCAATTTCCAAGAGTCTAAAAGAGGGATCATTCACTTTCCTCAGGCACATCATCAAATGTATCAGCAATCATATCTCCAAAGCAATTCCAACGAAACGTCTCACTGGCATCGAGGCAATTAAGCGCCTTTCTGCTGATTTCCAATTCAGATCCTTTTAATGGTTCAAAATCTCCGCTATTAAACTCCCAATGGATGGAGGATAAAATCGCCCTACCGTTTCCCTTTTTACAGCGGATGGCGGCAATAGCGTCTGATTTGTCGACAAAACGTGCCAAAACCTCATAAGATTCTTGAGAGCTTTCTTCATCAGGAATAAATTGACCACCTTTGATGACTGTCGCATATCCTTCTTGTTTTGTTTTTTCCCACCGCACTTTCACTACCTCAATTCCGTTGGAGAAAACAGGGCCATTGCAGACGCCATCAAAAAGAGCGCATGCTCTACTTTGAATGTCAAGCTTGCCGGGAGCGCTTAACAATTCGGACTGTCTTGAGAAAAAATACCCTCCGGCACAAACCCCAAAAAGGCGACCACCGCTCTGAATCCATTTGAGAATCTGTGTCTGCACCTCGTCTGAAAGAATGGCATCCCACGTGGAACACTCCCCACCTGGAAAAACACACAGATCGTTTGGTTGCCACTGCTTTGGGGGGTTAAGTTCGTGGTTCCACCTACGGATAATGACGTCGGAAAATATATTTTGAATGACTTTTTCAATTGCACTAAGGCTTTCAAAAGTAATCCCTAAATTCTTGCTATCCCCTTGGAAAATATAAATCTTCTCAACATTCATTATATGACTCCTTAAGTTTAATACATGATCGGGCTGTTTTAAAAAGTAGAGCGGCTATTGTAATTTTGACGAGGGCCCCGGGAAAAAAAGGAAGCATGCCTTTTGTAAAACCCTTCTCTAAACCTATTGAATAGCTTAGCCATACTGTTCCAGTGATTAGCACAACACTTTCATTCACAGCAAATATCAACCAACTTTTCAAAAAATATTTAGGTCGATACTGAATTAAAAGACTGGAGACTAAATAAGAGGAAAAAAGAAATCCAAGCAGATAACCTGCCTTGGAAGAAAACAACCAAGCGGGATCGGATTTGCCGCCCCCGAAGACTGATAGACCAAAAGAGGCTTGTAGCAAATAAAGCAAGACGGCGCAAAAAGCCTCTTTTGGGCTTAAAACCCCTGCTAGAATGGAAATACCTAACGTTTGCGGAGTGATGGGAATCGTCGTAAAGGAAAGGGGGAAAGCGAATTGAGCGATTAGAGCGAGAAACAAACTTCCTAAAATCATTTTTACAAAAGAAAGCCCTTTTATTTTTACGCTTTGGTTCATATTACCTTGATTGTTAATTCAAAAAGTAATGATCCCAAATCCAACATTAAAAACAAAGAGCAAAAAAAGCCGATCCTCACTGCCCTGTTTTTCTGTTTTGTTTCTTAGAACTTAAATTTGATGCTTTTTAAACCAAAATGCTTTACGCTCTGCGCATGCCAGCATTAATCGGAATCCACTCCTTAGCAAAATCATTTGGGACTCAAAATCTTTTTGAAGACCTCTCATTTACCATTTCTGACGACGACAGGATCGGATTACTCGGCCCTAACGGCGCCGGAAAATCTACTTTACTGAAAATCTTGATGAATCTCGAATCTCCTGATGAAGGAAACGTCTCTAAACGTCAAGGTTTGCGCATCGGTTATGCCGGTCAGTTCCCCGAATTTGCTGAGATCTCTATAGAAGAAGTTTTACTTCAAAGCAACTCCCATGGAGATGAGCTTGAACGCCAAACGCGGGCACGCATTCTTCTTGGCAAAGCGCAATTTACCGACCACACCCAACTTGCCTCGAAGCTGTCCGGCGGATGGAAAAAACGCTTGGATATCGTACGCGCTCTTATGCAAGAGCCGGATATCTTATTACTCGACGAGCCTACCAATCACTTGGATTTGGAAGGCATTGTGTGGTTAGAAAAATTCTTAAATCGTGAAAAAATTGCGTATGTTGTCATTAGCCACGACCGCTATTTCTTAGAGAACATCTCCAATAAGATTATCGAAATTAATAAGTGTTTCCCTGACGGGCTATTTATCAGCGAAGGCAACATGACGACTTATGTCGCGCGCAAAGAGGCCTTCCTAGAAGTTCAAGCGCAGCATGAGCGCGGTTTGGCCTCTGTTGTGCGCGACGAAATCGATTGGTTAAGACGCTCACCTAAAGCCAGAACAACAAAATCGCGTTCAAGAATAGATAAAGCTCATGAACTTATGAGCGAGCTATCGGACATTAAGCAGCGCAACAAAACCACAAGAGTCGATATTGATTTCTCCGCATCGGATCGCGAAACACGCAAGCTTCTCGTTGCAAAAAACCTATCCAAAACGCTAGGGGAAAAACAACTTTTCTCAGGAATTGATCTCACGCTGTCGCCCGGTACACGAATTGGCCTTGTAGGAAAAAACGGGACAGGAAAAACAACGCTATTAAAACTGTTAGCTGGATCGATGCCGCAAGATACGGGAACAATTAAGTATGCTGATGATTTAAAGCTTGTTTACTTTGACCAGCACCGCGAGCATATCCCTTCAAATGTCACTCTGAAACAAGCATTGTCCCCGACAAGTGACTACGTGATGTATCGAGGTCAGAGCATCCATGTAAATGGGTGGGCGAGAAAATTTCTATTTTCTCCTGATCGTTTGGAAATGCCTGTTGGATACCTTTCAGGTGGCGAAAGAGCACGTATTTTGATTGCTCGATTGATGCTAGAACCGGCTGACGTTCTTTTTCTCGATGAACCGACAAATGATTTGGACATTCCGACATTAGAGGTTATCGAAGAGAGTATGACTGAGTTTGCAGGAGCTATTGTGCTCATTTCTCACGATCGCTGCTTTATGGATAAAATTTGTACACAGATTCTGGGTTTAGGTGCCGATAATGAGCAGCAAATTTACTCCGACTACAAGCAATGGGAAGATGCGTCTAAAGCCGCTGCAAAGAAAGCTGCTGCACAACCAAAGCAAGTAGCGCAAGAGGTCCCAAAAACACTTCCGAAGGCAAAAAAACTCTCCTATCACGAGCAAAAAGAGCTCGGGGCGATGGAAGAGAATATTATGAAAGCAGAAGAGGCAGTTGAAAAGCTGCAGGTCGAAACAAATGACCCGCATTTGGCGACCGATCCTCAGAAAAGCTTGGAGACTTATCAAGCGCTTGCTGAAGCCGAAATGAAGCTAGAAGCCCTTTTTAAACGATGGGAACATTTAGAAAGTTTGTAGCATAGACTTTAGTCTGTGTTGGTTGAGCCGGTTTTAAACAGCGGTTTGAAGAGTGTTTCCATCCAAAGTTTTCTAGTTTCAACGCAAAGCCGCCGGTTGAAGCCGGCTCAAAAAACACAGACTGAAGTCTATACTAAAAATTTCTGCCTTCGACGAACGTCCGGTTACCCGGTCTGTTGTAAGCCGAGGTTAGCCACTACCTATCTTTCCTATCTTATTATTTTTTTCTTGATCTCTCAAACAACTCCCTATATAAAAATACCCTTTACCTTGTTGGATACATCATGAAACTTTTATACTTACTCATCATTCCTCTCCTACTCACACTATCCGGTTGCTCTAAAGAACAAGCCGAGACCCCTCCTCCAACAGAAGTTACAGACTTTATTGTCGAACCAAAAAACATCCCTGCAGTCTTTAACTTTATCGGATTCGCTGAAAGCTCTCACCCTGTCGAAATCAGGGCTCGGGTCGAGGGATTTTTAGATACCATCGCTTATAGTGAAGGATCTCTAGTTCAAACCGGTCAACTTCTTTTTCAACTTGATCCAAAGCAATATAAAGCTAAAGTCGAGGAAGCCAAAGGCGAAGTCATGCGTCAACAAGCCCTTGTCGCCAATGCCGAACTCACTGTCAACCGCTTAAAGCCTCTTTATGAACAAAAAGCGGCGAGTAAAAAAGATCTCGATAACGCCACCGCACAATTACTTTCGTCCCAAGCCTCTTTACAATCTGCGCAAGCTAACTTGCTGACTGCTGAAATCAACTTAGGGTATACCACCATTCGCTCTCCTATCACTGGACTTGCAGACAAATCCAAATACCGTGAAGGCGCCTTGATGACTCCCGGTCAACAAGGGTTATTAACAACTGTTTCTGTCATGAATCCTATCTGGATCTATTTCACAGTGTCTGATAACGATATTTTACGCATGACTCAACAAGAAAAAGACCTCAGCCTTACACTACCTAAGGAAAATGAGTACGAGATCGAAGCTCTCATGAGTGATGGTGGCGTTTACCCAAAACGAGGAAGGGTCGATTTTAATTCCCCTACCTACGATCAAAGTACGGGAACATTACTTGTACGTGCTGTATTTCCAAACCCACAAGATCTTTTACGTCCAGGCCAATTCGTGCGCGTGAAAGTCTACGGTGCCGAAAGAAAAAATGCGCTTTACGTTCCTCAACGTGCCCTCGTTCAAAAAAAAGGAGGCATGTTTGTTTATTTGATCAGTGCCGACAATAAAGTAATCACTCAAGATGTATCCACTGGTGCTTGGGAGGGTGATTATCAAATCATCACGAATGGACTTAAGGCGGGCGACCGCATTGTGGTCGATGGAACAAATAAAGTATTCACGGGCGCATTTGTTAAAGCCGTTGGAAATTGGAAGCCTTCTGTAACTAAAACCCCTTCAAAACCGACACAGGACTAGGCAACAATGTTATCCAGTTATTTCATTGATCGTCCTATCTTATCGACGGTTATATCGCTCTTTATCATTCTTGCTGGGCTCACTTCGATTTTCCTGCTCCCTGTCGAACAATTTCCTAATATTTTACCGCCTCAAATTAACGTGCAGGCAAGCTATCCGGGGGGAAACGCCCAAACAGTTGCCAACTCGGTTGCAGCCCCCCTGGAGCAGCAAATTAATGGTGTTGAGAACATGATCTACATGTACTCCAACAGCTCTTCAACAGGTGCGTACAACCTTAACGTTTTCTTTGATATTGGATCTGACATCAACCAGGCACTCATCGATGTCCAAAATAAGGCCAACATTGCCAACCCTTTACTTCCACCAGAAGTACAAAAGGGCGGCGTCGTTATTTTAAAACAAACACCGTCTATCCTGCTTGTAGTTGGAATTCAATCTCCAGACCAACGCTATGATGAGATCTTTTTAAGCAATTACACCACGGTTAACGTTGCCGATGAATTGCAACGTACCCCAGGTGTGAGTAGCATTAGTATTATTAACGATCGTACATATGCGATGCGTCTATGGGTTGATCCATCGCTCATCGCTAAATACGGACTCACCACACAAGATATTATTTTAGCTATTCAAGATCAAAACTCGGAATACTCTGTGGGAAGATTAGGCGATCCTCCAACCAACGGGCCGGTTGAGCTGACAATCTCCATGACCAGTAAAGGCCGATTAACCGATCCCGAAGAATTCGACCACATCATTCTAAAAGCCAATTCCGATGGTTCGATTGTTTCGATAAAAGATATTGGCTACGCTGAACTGGGCGCGCAAAATTATGATGTGGTGAGTAACCTCAATGGCGTTCCTACCATTTCCATCGCTATCTTCCAGCAGTTTGGGGCTAACGCTTTACAACTCGCCAAAGACCTTAAAGCGAAAATGGAAATTATCGCCAAAGACTTTCCTGAGGGTATCGAGTATTCGATTCCATACGACACAACAGATTTTGTGATCGTTTCCATTAGAGAGGTTGTGAAAACGATTCTTGAAGCCGCGTTCCTTGTCGCCCTCGTCGTTTTCGTGTTCCTTCAAAATATCCGATTAACGTTGATTCCTCTTCAAGCAATGGTCGTTTCGATCGTCGGTGCGTTCGCCGGTATGCTTATTTTAGGATTGTCAATCAACACCTTGACCCTCTTTGCCATGGTACTTTCAATTGGTATCGTCGTCGATGATGCCATCGTCGTGATTGAAAACGTCGAGCGCAACATGCGTTTGACAGGCCGTTCGGCAAAAGAATCAGCTCGCCTTGCGATGCAGGAAGTAACAGGGCCGATTATTGCGATTGTTCTCGTCTTGTGCGCTGTTTTTGTCCCTGTTGCTTTCTTAGGAGGCATCGCAGGACAGCTTTATAAGCAGTTTGCTTTAACCATCACCGTTTCTGTGGTTATCTCCGGAATTGTTGCGTTAACGCTAAGTCCAGCTTTGTCCGCTATCCTGATCAAGCCTCGTGGTACACCTTCTAAATTCACTATCTGGTTTGATAACTTTTTTGAACGCTTTACGAATCTCTATGTAGCCGGAGCGCGTTGGTTAATCGTCCGTCCCATCATTGGAATGGGTTTGTTTGGCCTCGTTTGTGTCTTTATAGGCATTCTTTTCTATATCGTCCCGACAAGCTTTGTTCCGAATGAAGACCAAGGATATTTGGTCAGTGTTGTGAATATGCCGGAAGGGTCAAGTTTAGCGCGCACAGTCGCTGTTTCAAACAAACTGGAAAAAATAGCCGAAAAAAATCCTGCAGTGAATCACTTCTTAGAATTTGCCGGCTATAGCTTTTTGGATAGTTTAAACCGAACCAATCAGGGGACTAACTTCATTGTCTTAAAGAATTGGGATGAGCGCAAGAAAGCACATGAACATGCAAATGCTGTGCTGCGTGACCTCCAGAAAGATGCCATGCAAATAACTGAAGGTCAGTCTTTTGTATTTAACCCTCCCGCTATTCAAGGACTGGGTACAGTGGGTGGCTTTGAGTTTTGGATCCAAAACCGTGGAAATAGCGATTACTCTCATTTAGAAGAAATCACACGTTCATTCATTAATAAAGCTCATGAACGCCCGCAACTTTCCAATCTTGTTTCGTCAATTTCAGCAAATGCCGAACAGCTTTTTGTTGACTTAGACAGATCCAAAGCACGGGCTTTGGATGTTTCGATTGCAGATGTTTACAATGCTCTACAAAGCCTTTTTGGTTCTTACTACATCAACAATTTCAATAAGTTTGGTCGTGTTTACCAAGTGCTTTTAATGGCGCAGCCTGAATGGCGAGTCAAACCTACCGACATCGAACAAGTCTATGTACGCTCCAGAAAGGGATTGTTGGTGCCTTTAATGTCGCTTGTCACATTAAAAAACACTTCAGGACCTAACTTATTGACGCGATTTAATGGTTTTCCGGCATCTAAAATTAATGGAAGTGCAGCTCAAGGCTATAGCTCCGGCGAAGCGTTAAGTGTCATGGAAGAAGTTGCTAAAGAAGTATTGCCTGATGATATGACGTTTGCCTGGGGTGGAGAATCCTATCAGGAAAAAGCGTCAGGCGGCTCCTATTCCAAAATGATGATTGCAGGCCTTGTCATGGTCTTTCTTATTCTAGCAGCCCTTTATGAAAAATGGTCATTACCGCTTGCGATTGTTCTCGCCGTTCCTTTCGGAATTTTTGGAGCCCTTCTTGGGGTTTGGCTTGCGGGCATGAACAATGACATCTATTTCCAAATCGGTTTAATCACCTTAATTGCTCTTGCCGCCAAAAACGCGATCCTCATTGTGGAATTTGCAATTCTTAAACATGAAGAGGGAATGTCTTACACTGAAGCAGCAATTGAAGCAGGAAAATTGCGTTTTAGAGCAATCCTCATGACCTCCTTGACATTCATTTTTGGTGTCATCCCCTTGGTATTGAGCTCCGGAGCCGGAGCTAATAGCCGTCGTTCTGTAGGAATGGGCGTATTGGGAGGCATGATTGCAGCGACTTTTATGGCTGTCTTTTTTGTTCCCCTTTTTTTCCGTTTGATTGAAGAGACTTTTAGTTCGAAAAAAAATAAACCTGAAGTTAAGGTCTCTGCAGCTCCGGGAGCCAAAGATGTGTAAACTAAGCCTAATCCTCTTGGCGTTCATGTTAGGCGGCTGCATCAAGCCCGACTACGTAGAACAATATATAGAAACTCCGGAGCATTGGAGAATGGATGCCTATGAAGGCAGTACCCTCTGCAATGCCCAGTGGTGGAAGCAGTTTGAAGATCCTGTGCTCGATGAATTGGTCTTTGTCGCGCTCAATAATAATCAGGACCTTCAACTCGCGATCTATCGAGTTTTAGAGTACTATGCAAAGTTCAAAGTTGTTCAATCGGAATTGTTTCCGTTTCTTAATGGGACAGGGGGGTATAACCGAACACAGTTATCAATTGCCCTTCCTACAGCAGGACAAGTAATTCCTTCAGGACCAAACACTGGCTTTATCAGAAGATTTAATGATTACAATGGGCTTCTTAATTTAAATTGGGAACTCGATTTCTGGGGACAAATACAAAACGCCTCGGCAGCAGCTTATGCGGATATGTTGAGTCAAGTCGAAGCAAGACGTGCTGTTGTCGTTACTGTTGTGAAATCAGTTGTGAATGGGTATATCCTTCTGAGACAATTGGACGCCCAGCTTGAGGTATCAAGACAAACAGTAGCTTCCCGTTTGGAATCTTATAATTTGGCCAAAGATCGCTTTCATTTAGGCGAAACATCAATGTTGGAAGTGATTCAGGCTGAAGCAGAGATGGAAACCGCGATCATTCGTGAAATTGAATATGAACGCCAGATTCCGCAAGCGGAAAATCACCTAAGTATTCTTTTAGGACAAAACCCTCGTGACATCATTCGCGGGAAAGCTTTAAATACCTTTACTTACCCCTTTGCTATTCCTGCGGGACTTCCGTCCGACCTCTTAAGAAGAAGGCCTGATATTGTACAAGCAGAACAAAAGCTTCGCTCGGCAAATGCTTCGGTTGCAGAAGCTCGAACCCTATTTTTTCCACAGTTTACGCTCACGGGATTTTATGGACAAGAAAGTGCAAGGCTTCGCGATTTCCTTCATTTCCCCGCCAACACATGGCAATATGGATTAAATTTTGTGCAGCCTATTTTCAATGCAGGACAAATCTATTATACAGTTCAAGAAGCGTTGGCTGTTAGAGATGAAGCTTTATTCTTTTACAAACAAACCATTTTGAATGCCTTTAAAGAAGTGGAAGATTCTTTGATTGCCACTCAAACGAACCAGCAGCTAGTAAAAGAGCATGAAAAACAGGTGGAAATTTTGTATGTATACCTGCGCCTTGCCAAGTTGCGGTATTCAGAAGGAGAGACGGACTACCTTAACGTATTGGATGCTGAGCGGCAACTGTTTGACACGCAATTACAATTAGTGCAATCTCAAGCAGATAATTTTAATGCGGTCGTGGATCTTTATAGTGCTCTTGGAGGCGGTTGGGTTGACGATGCAGATACGGCAGCCTTACAAAAATTTTGTGAATAAGGGGGATTAATGGCTTCAGTTTTAGACAAAAGAACTTGCCTGATTTTTCTAGACATTGACGGCGTCTTAAATAATAGCGATATTTACCCTGTAATAAGGGCAGAGCAAAAACTCTACCCTAATGTCCGCCATGGAGAGCTTTCCCTCTCCCAACATCTCACGGCACCATCCGATTGTTTCGATCCAGGAGCTTTAAAAAAACTTTATAATCTGATTCAGGAAATCAGGAGATTTGCAGAACCAAAAACCGTGATTTCATCCAACTGGCGCAAAAACCAAACCGTTGAAGAGCTGCGCGAGGTTATTTTTAAAAAACATAAGTTTGCTGAATTAATTATCGACAAGACGGCAGATTATGTCCTCAATAAAAAAGGAGGAATACGTCAAAGCGGTTCAGAAATTAATCGCTGGTTAAAAAATCATAAAAAACCCACTGGTCAAAACATCAACCTGAGTCCCATTTTGGGCGATAACGATGACGCTATTTATCGAAAATTTCCTGATTGTTTTGTTAAAACTGAAGCGGAGTATCTCCTCTCAATTGAAGATGTTAAGGAAGCCTTAAAACTTTTAAAAAAGATGGTCGATGAACCAACATTGGAAGAGATGGCAGATGCCTATAACGAAATGGAATTCCCTAAATGAACGTCAATGATTTGTATTTTCAGAATATTGCTGCAAAGTGGAATCAGAAAATTAATAATCTGTTCAATTCAATTTCTCCACAAAGCAGGCTCTTGGCGCTATTCTTAGCTCCTTTTTTTATCCTTTTTAAATGTGGTTTGCACACCCTTTCAATTTTCATAAATACTTTTGAATACGCCTTTAGAGGCTTTTTTGCTAATTGCAGAACACTTTCCTATCAGGAATATTTTTCAACGATTGGTAGTTTTGTTGTGATTAACACGGTTAATGCCCTGACGTTGATCCCAGACTGGGTGATTCGCAGTTTCTTTGCCATTAAAGAGGGAAAGATCGACCCCGCTCACACCCAATACACCATGTATTATAAAATCATGAAGTTCATCTAAATAATCAAAAGACAAATGCGTTTAAACGAGCTACTAGCCTTTGAAGTGTCTGAGCTTTAGCGACGACAGCCCTACGCGTTAAATTGCCTTTTCCTGAGTTCCGACGGTAAACGTGACAATAAAATAACGCCTTTAGTTCAGGTTCAGGAAAAGGTGGCTTAACTCTCCGGTTTACCGCCTCTAAAGCGACGAGCGTAAAAGCGGAGCTAAAGTTCAGAAACTTCTGAGTAACTAAACAAGGTGATTGCTAATAAATTCACTGGTTATGCTGGGCGATCGCGGTAGCGATCATAATTTTAAGAGAGCTCTCATAGTTGGAGCTCGGAAAAGGGTGTTTCAACTCTGTGGGTAAAGCTCAGGCAATCCAAGGCTTTTGGCCAGCTTAACTCCGCTTAGATTTGCGTCTGAGTACAAAAAAACCACCCCCCGAAGAGGATGGTTTTTTTTATTAAGGACTTTGTGTAACGGATTACATCACAGTAGAAGAATCGTCTTCGTGATGGAAGTCAGTTGCATGATGTTGTTTTTTCTCATGCTTTTTCTGTCTTCTTTCTTTAAGAGTCATTGTAGGCTTTTTTCTTTGATTCTTTTTACTGCTTAAGCCTTTACTCATAAATACACTCCTCATGATTGGGTAAAGTGAAACTTTACCTCTCCATACCTCCATTGTAACGCTTTTTCCTATTATTTTATTAAAATATTTTTTAAAATAATACATAAACAGCTAAAATACAGCAGTTTATATGTAAACGTCTATTAATTCGAGATTAAACAACCAAAATTTGGGGGTAAACACCAATTTACTGATTGCTTAAAAACGGAAAGACGCCCAGGCTGTTGAAACTGTAAATATTACACATAATCAATCGATAGGAATCCTATGCTTAAATTATCGGCTTTAAAAACAGTCATCATCTCCGGTGCTTTACTTTTTACAAGTTGCGCTACCATTGTCAATGACCAAATCAGTCTATTTCCGTCTCTAGTATTCCTGCAAAAGCGGAAATCTGGCTTGATAATCAATACGTTGGACAAACTCCGACAATCGTTCAAATGTCGCGTGGCGGTAACCATTTTGTTCGATTAGAACTTGATGGGTTTAACTCTACCAAATCGCCTTTAATCGCAAAGTGAGCGCATGGGTCGCGGGAAATATTGTTTTCGGTGGTCCAATGGGTTTTGTTGTCGATGCTCTTAGTGGTGGACCGTACAGATTAACACCGGAGCAAGTCGCTGTTCATATGCGTACGAATGATGCCACTTGTTCAAAAAAATGCGCCGACTCTTATGTCGCAGTCGTGACGGAAGTCGACCCTTCACGGGAAAAAATCGATCAACTCATAAAAAACTAAGACAACCATTATTAAAAGGGTCGCTCCAGGCCAATCGGCCTGGTATATAAAAGCCCGGGGCAATGCCCGATGTCAGAGAGAGAGATCAGCGTTCCCGCATGTGATTGGTGCTAACAACGCTCCCCTTCGCAGACCTGAATGAGCGCAGCGAAGTCTTTGGGGTCCCAAGTAACTTCGTCCCTCGTCTCAGAAAGCAGCTGAAAATTTTTAGCATAGACTTTAGTCTATGCTAAAAAATTTTGCCTCCCACGAACGTCTTGTTACCCAGGTGCGCGGCAAATAATTTATCCTATTGTCCGTAGGTCGCATGTTGTTTACGGCTAAAAGTTTATAAGCTGAGGTCTTAGCCGTGAAACGGCGGAAGGATGTAGCCACTGGCGTAAGCCTGTGGCTTAATCAAATTAAGGCTACAGCCGTGATAACGCCGGCAGGACGCATCAACGCGAAGCATGACAGATAAAAACCTTTGACAATGAATGTATTGCGTTTCTCAACATTGCATCGATCCTCAATATTTTTGTTCAAGGATGAACATTACGTGTGAGCGTCCTGTCGCCGTTTCACGGCTGCGTCTTTAATTTGATTAAACCACAGGCTTACGCCAGTGGCTACATGCTTCCGCCGTTTCACGGCTAAGACTCCGCCTATAACTTTTTAATCACAAACTACACGTAACCTACGGGCAATAGAATGTAATTGCCGCACTCCAAGGATTTCGCTGTGCTCAATCCTGAGCGACCTTCTTTCTCATGTTGCTAATCCATTAGAGGGCCGCTCATGGATATAGATTTCGCAAACATGGACAAAAAGACAATAAGTGTTTAGACTAACTCTTTATCGAACAACAACAAAGGAATTATATGAATATAAAAGGTTTTTTCAACTCGTTTAATAAGGAAGCTGCTTCATTTGGGGGCTCTATATGGGAAAGCGCGAAAGTTCATGGCAGAAACATTTCGATTAGTTTCAAAAATCATGCGTCGAAAAAGACCGGTGATGTTGCGCGCTCTCATTTTGCGGGAGCGGCCGGGTTGATTGCGTCAGTTCTTTGCTGCGTAACTTTGGCCCAGAAAGCTAACGATGAAAAGAACAAAGTGAAAAAAATGCTATACGGAGCAGGATCTGTTACAGCTTTAGCCTGCGCTGTTATTCTCATGGTTTACGCCCGGGGGAAATAAAAAAGTTGAGAAAACGAAGAGAAATAACCCTTAAAGTTATTTCTCTACAATTCTCCTAAACTATTTGCTCAATGATTTGAAACGAAAGCAATCCACCGTATGGTCGTTGACCATTCCTACCGCTTGCATATAGGCATACATCACAGTGGGTCCAACAAAGTTGAATCCGCGCTTTTTTAAATCTTTACTGAGCGCAGCAGATGCTTCAGTTTGAGCTGGGATTTCATTAATCGAGGTTCTTTTATTCTGAATGGGTTTTTCCCCAACAAATTGCCAAATATAGGCATTAAAGCTGCCAAATTCTTTTTGGATCTTCAGAAAACATTTCGCATTATTGACGGCGGAATGCACTTTCAGTCGATTTCTAATAATTCCTTCATCAAGCAACAGCTCAGCAATCTTTTTCTCATCATAATGCGCGACCTTTTCAGGATCAAAATTTGAAAATGCTTTGCGATATCCTTCGCGTCTTTTTAAAATCGTGAGCCAGCTTAAACCAGCTTGCGCTCCTTCCAGGATCAAAAATTCAAAATGTTTACGATCATCATAAACGGGCACTCCCCACTCTTCGTCACGATACGCTTCGTAAAGCTCATTACCTTCCAAAACCCATTGACAACGATAGACCATTTAAAATACTACCCCTTTATAAACAAGAGCCTTCTCAGGATCAAGCGTGACTAACTGTCCTTCTTTTAATATGCGGCAAGCGGCATCGCCACGAATCACGGCAGGTTTATCCAGAGCTTTTGCAATATCCATCACATATTGTTCTGAAGCGCTATCGTTAATATGGTTTTGCAGAACAATGCCTGCTGCTTCTTTAATCAAAGGCAAGTATGACTCATCGCATTGCGTCAAAACAAGAATTTGGTCTTTAACCGAGTAATGGGCTCTCGACTGGGCTGAAAGCACCAAAACAACTTTTCCATGAACACGTGGTCCATAGCCTATGTAAGCCCTGACTAAAACGTCTCCGATGCTCTCGACAATCATCATATTCGTTGTACCGGAAATACCAAAAGGTGATCCTGCTGTCACAACAACAAGGTCCCCATAGCTGGCTAAATGATGCCCAAGAGCAAAAGCGCTAATCTTCCCAAAAGCCTCGTCAATTGTTTCTGTGTGGGTACTGAGATAAGGAATCACTCCCCAATTAAGTGCCATTTGGTGGTAGCACTTCTCGTTAGGAGTCATCGCAATAATGGGCATGCGAGGACGAAGACGCGAAATTAAACGCGCTGTTCCACCGCCATTGGTGAAAGCAAAAATGGCCTGAGCATGAGAACTATACGCTGTTTTTACAGCAGCGAGAGTCAGAGCAGAAGGCACATCGTGGTAAACTAAGGACGAGTGTTGCATGAAAAACGCATGATAATCGAAGTCTTTTTCCGCCTCACGGACAATGCTGCACATCATATTCACAACATCCATTGGATACTTGCCTATAGCAGTTTCGCCGGATAGCATCACAGCGGATGTACTATCATAAATCGCATTCGCCACATCGGAAGCTTCCGCTCTTGTCGGTCTCGGGTTATTAATCATGGATTCCAGCATTTGCGTTGCTGTAATAGACACCTTGCCAACAAGATAGCTTTTTCGAATCATCATTTTCTGGAGAGAAGGAACTTGACTCAAAGGAACTTCGCACCCTAAATCACCCCTGGCAATCATAATGCCATCTGCTACTTGTAGAATGCTGTCGAAATTAGCGACACCCTCGCTGTTTTCAATTTTGGCGATCACTTGGATATCGCCACGTTTTTTCTCTTGAAGCAATCGTTTGATTTGCAGGACATGTTCAGCAGATCTAATAAACGAGGCCGCAATCACATCCACATTGTGATCACACCCAAAACAAATATCTTCTATATCTTTTTCTGTGACAGCAGGTAAGTTCAGGATAACATTAGGGATATTCACGCCTTTTCCCGTCTTGATTCTTCCGCTATTTTCTATTTCTACAAGAACACCTTCAGGAGAGATTTTGATGACTTTAGAGATAATATAGCCGTCATCAAATAAAATTCTCGTCCCTTCTACCACACAATCTAAAACAGCCCCCGGCTTAATTGAAATCCTGGATTCGTCCCCCTCAATATTCTCTCGCACAAGTAACCACAGCTGCCCTGCAATTAAAGTAATTTCTCCCTCAGAAACTTTTCCAAGTCTAATTTCAGGGCCTTTGGTATCAAGCATAATAGCAAGAGGCTGGCCCAAGCGGCGTCTAGCCTCTTTTAGATTTTTTATAACTTCAGCATGCTCCTCTAACGTTCCGTGGCTAAAGTTTAACCGGGCAACATTCATCCCCGATTCCATAAGCTGAACCATTTTTTCAAGGGTATTCACTGCTGGACCAATTGTACAAATAATTTTTGTACGCGTCGTCATAATTGGACTCCTGACATTCGTAGGTTTGGTTTGTGTATAACAAAAAAAAGTGCTGGAAACAAGCTTAATCGTGATCGTCCGAGATTCAGGGATCCAAAGAAAAAAAGAAAAAGAAAGAGGGGCTTTAAAGATTCTAAGAAACAAAAAACAAATAACCCCGCCTCCCGCTAAAAAAAATCTCACCGCAAAATTAAACAAAGAAAAAATAACAGGATACAAGGCTGAACGGGATGAATGATTTAAAGCTGTATCCTCAGATGGAGCAATTCTATTTTATTTTGTATCCTGCCCGTCTTTGTACCCTGCTATTTTTTTAGATTGGCACAAGGACAACACTCTTTAACTGCAAGACAAAGAATTTTCATTCAAAATCTTATTTAGAGTTTGATTTACAGGTGCTTTTAACAGCAGTGAGCTGCAATAAATCTCCGCGCTAGAAACAACCAAACCCTTTGTCATTCAATACGTTTCGTGTCTATCTTGCTTTTTATTACTTACCGTGAGTTTTTGAGAAGTTAAGTCTCCTTATGACATCATTC
>Ga0105045_10001242_pt1 | contig 20654 bp, 15 predicted proteins | sample MAT02_FD_78089 | JGI IMG/M metagenome (GOLD analysis project Ga0105045, IMG submission 78089) | Freshwater microbial communities from Lake Fryxell liftoff mats and glacier meltwater in Antarctica - MAT-02 (megahit assembly) | ecosystem: Environmental > Aquatic > Freshwater > Ice > Liftoff... | reverse complement strand
CGTCCGCTTCGCCCCCGCCGTCGTCCGCTTCGCCTCCTTCGCTCGACATGCCCGAGCCCATGGTGATGTCGCCCACGACGTCCGACAGCGAGAGCGCCATCGAGCCCGGCCAGCACCTCGATGGACCTCCGCCGCAGGCACCCGCATCGAGCCGCCCGTTCTTCCTCGAAGACGCCGATCCGCCTCGGCGGTTCGGCGCCATTGGGGCGGCGGAACCCGCAGCCGCTCCGCTGGCACCTCCCGCACCTGCACCGAGGCTCTTCGGTGGACCTCCACCTGCGGCAGCGCCGCCTCCACCCGACGGCGCGCCCATTCTTGTGGTAGCTCCCGATGCACCTGGGCCGTCGTTGGACGGCCCCCCGGCGCCGCCGCCTCGTCGCGATACCGCGCCCCCGCGCCCTCCCGTACTCGACGGACCGCCGCCCCTGGCCCCGCGCAGTCCGGTCCCAGCTTCGCCGCCTCGTGCCACACCGGCGGAAGTTGAAGCGGATCTGGCGGCGCCGCAGACCACCACTGCTGGTCTGGCCAAACGAGTGCCTCGGTCTGCTGGGGCCACCAGAGCCATCCCCGGCTCCGAGACCGAGCGAAACGTCAGCGCGACTCGTCGGTCGCCTGAGGAGATCCGCAACATGTTGTCGCAGCACTCCGCTGGACGGCAGCGAGCACAAACCCAAGAACCGGTCCCTGCCGGTGCACCCGAGGAGAGGGAAGTCCATGAGTGATCTCAGCGCCGCCGCCCGCAACGTCAATTGGTTGGTGGAGCACTTCGTCGACCATGTCCCGGGCGTCAGCGAGGCCGTCGTGGTCTCCGCTGACGGACTGCCGATGGCTGTCAGCCGCGGGCTCGACCGCGATGCCGCGGATCGGTTCGCCGCTGTTGCCTCTGGCTTGATCGGGCTGGCGTACGGTGCGGCCGGGCGGTTCGGTGGGGGAGCCGTCAGCCAGATCATGATCGAGATGGAGCACGCGTTCTTGTTCGTTACGGGAATCAGCGATGGATCGTGCCTGGCCGTGGTGGCCACGGCTACGTGCGATGTCGGGCTCATCGGCTACGAGATGGCCGTGCTGGTCGAGCGGGCCGGTGCGGTGTTGACGCCGGAGCTGCGGGTCGAGCTCCAGGGGGCCCTGCCGCGATGATCGCCCGTGGTTGTGTGCGAGGGCTCCGATGAGCCTGGGAGATGGCGGTGACGGCCTCCGTGTGCGTCCCTACGCCATTACCGGCGGTCGCACGCGCGCAGCAACCGAGGTACCGATCGAAGCGATCGTGTACCGCACGCCCAAGGGCGAGCAGGCGGTTTCGACCATGGCGCTCGAGCGCGGCCAAATCCTGAAGCTCCTCTCCACCCCGCAGTCGGCGGCCGAGGTCTCGGCTCGGCTGCGCCTTCCCCTCGGCGTCGCCCGGGTGATCCTCGGCGACTTGGTCGACGAAGGCTTCCTTGCGCTCAATACCCGGTCGGCCTCTGGTCGACCCGACCTCCGTCTCCTCGAAAGGGTCCTCGATGGCCTCCAAGCCCTCTGACACAGTGACTGACCACACGACGTCGGCTCCGGCGCCCATGCCGGTCAAGATCGTCGTCGCTGGCGGTTTCGCGGTCGGCAAGACGACGTTCGTCGGCTCGATCTCCGAGATCGAGCCGCTCACCACTGAGGCGGCCCTCACCCGGGTCAGCGAAGGGGTCGACGACACCTCAAAGGTCTCCACCAAGACCTCGACGACCGTGGCGATGGACTTCGGCCGGCTCACGCTGGGCGACGACCTCATCCTCTACCTGTTCGGCACCCCCGGTCAGGATCGGTTCTGGTTCATGTGGGACGACCTGGTGCGCGGTGCCATCGGTGCGGTGGTGCTCATCGACACTCGACGGCTCGAGGAGTGCTTTCCCGCCGTCGATTACTTCGAGGAGCACCAGATCCCGTTCGTCGTGGCGATGAACTGCTTCGACGGCAACGCGTCCCACGCACCCGAAGATGTGCGCGAGGCGTTGGCGGTCTCGCCTGACACCCCGATTCTGTCGATCGATGCTCGCGACCGCGAGTCGACGCGCGACACCCTGCTCGAACTGGTGCAGCACGCGCTGGTTCGGGCTACGGCCTGACCGGCCCCGCCGACTGGCCAGCGCGCTGCGGCGCCTCGTCAGGCCTTGTGCCCGGGCTGTGGCAGGATGCTGCTCGGCGGAACCTGAGCTGGCGGTGCGAACGCAATGCAACCCCTCCCCCTGACGATCACGAGCGAGGCCCACGAAGGCCGTGAGGTCTTGATCCTCGACGGCGAGATCGACCTCTCGTCGGCCCACCTCTTGGCGGAGCACATCGACCAGGTCATCGAAAGCGGCGCTCGGGTGGTGGTGCTGGACTTCGCGGCGGTCACGTTCGTCAACTCGACGGGTCTGGGCGCCATGGTGGCCGCCACCAAGCGGTTACGTACCGATGGTGGAGACCTGGTGCTCCGTCAGTTCCGGGGGATCCCAGCGTCGGCTCTGGCCACCACTGGGCTCGACCGGTTCTTTACCATCGAGAGCTGACGACGGCATCTCCCGCGCGCCGAGTCATGCGTCGTCGGTCGGGCGGTACTCGCGCAGGCGGGGCAGGGTCGGTGCCTGGGGCATCCGGGTGCCTTCGCTGGCGAATGCCGCGCCCACCAGGGGCGCAGCCAGGTCACGATCATCGGCTGGCACCCGAGCGTCCTTGGCGGCGACGGGGAGCGGCGTAGCGAAGGGCCCATCGGAGGTTTCAGTGGGTGCGGCGAACTTGAGCGGACCGACGCCAGTTCGGTGCGCAGGGGCCGCAACGGGACCGATCCCAAAGGCATCGGTTGGCGCGTCGACGGTGGGAACCGGTGGCGGGCTCGGACGTACGCCCTCGCCGGTGATGTCGAACGGGTCGATGTCGTGCCGACGCAAAATCTTCTCGAAGTCCTCGCCCGGCACGGGCCGAGACAGCACGTATCCCTGCGCCAGGCGACAGCCCAGGCGACGGAGCCATTGAAGCTGCTCGGGGCGCTCGACGCCTTCGGCCACGGTCACCATGCCCAGGGCGTGGGCCATGCCGACCACGTGCTCCACGATCGCCCGATCCTCAGGGCTCGAGTCGATGCCGTCGATGAAGCTCTTGTCGATCTTCAACATGTCGAGGCTGAAGCGACGCACATAGGACAGCGATGAATACCCCGTGCCAAAGTCGTCGAGCGCCAGCTTGACCCCGAGTGCCTTGGCTTGGCGCAAGACGGCCCACGCCGAACTCACATCGTGCATGAGGGCTCCCTCGGTGATCTCGAGGTGGATCTGGCCAGCGTTGATGCCCGCGTTGTGGATCGATGAGGCCACCTTGTCCCCGAAGTCCACCTGCGCCAGTTGGCGGGCCGAGACATTGATCGTGATGGTCGGGACCTCCCTCCCCTCGCAGATGGCCGCGACGCGTGCGGCCTCCCGACAGGCCTCCTGCAGTACCCACGTGCCCACGGGGACGATCAGCCCGGTCTCTTCCATGATCGGAATGAACTCACCGGGAGACATGGCGCCGCGCTCGGGAGAGATCCAGCGCAGAAGTGCCTCTGCACCCACGATTCGGCCGGTCGCCATCTCGACCACCGGCTGGTAGTGCAGCTGGAACTCGCCGGCCTCGAGTGCATCGCGGATCTGCTCTTCTGCCGTAGCCGGCGTCAGGTGCCGGTCATCGAGCGGTCGAAGACCGTCACGTGGCCCGAACCCTGCGCTTTCGCCTGGTACATCGCCACATCGGCGTCGCGCAGCACGTCTTCGGGCTTGACCCCACGATGCTCAGCCAATGCCACCCCGACGCTCGCCGAGATCCGCATGGTGTCATCACCAATGGTGAAGGGCTGCTCGATGATCTCGATGACCCGATGCGCAACCTTCTCGGCCGCAGCCGAGCTGCTCACCGCGGGGCACAGCACCACGAACTCGTCACCTCCGAAGCGAATGACGCGGTCCTCAGGGCGCAGCATCGTGCGGAGGCGCTCAGCGACCGATCGCATCAGGCGGTCACCGACCTCATGGCCATGGGTGTCGTTCACGTGCTTGAACTTGTCGAGGTCCACGAAGAGCACGGCGGCTTGGCTATTGGTGCGCTGCGATGTCTGGATGTCGGCCGCCAACCAGTCTGCGAGCAGCAACCGGTTCGGCAGGCCCGTCAGAGCATCGTGGAGTGACAGGCGCACCAGCTCTCGGCGCACCACGATCGCATCGCGGTAGCGGCGGCGGGCGAAGATGGTGGTCGCCAACGGAACCACGATGAGTAGGGCGAACACGCCGTTCAGGTTGAAGGCGGTGGCTGTTCCTGCCCACTCGATGGCCCGGTCGAACAAGCGGGTCTGCATTGCGGCAACGGCGAGGGCGATGCACCCAACGGCCAGGTACATCGCATCATTGCCCGCCCGGCGCTCGGGAGCCCCCGCAGGAGTTCCCTGGATGTTCGATCGACGGAAGATGGTGGACCCCCAGGACCAGGCCGCATGGCCCTTACACGTGATGGGCCTATCGGCCGGTGACGGCGGGGTTTGAGGGGACCGCAGGGAAACTCGCGTGCATTCAGCGACCGTCGTCGTCGGTGGGCCACCATCGTCGGAGCCAGACCCGCTCGACGAAGCCGTCGAGCACAAGAAGGAGCACCGCGATCCACGCCGGACGATGCGCGCCCTCGAGGTAGGTGGGCCAGTCGAATCCGGGAGGGAGGTTCGCAGTGGTCTGCTGAAAGATGATCCACCCGACCGTCGCAACAAAGATGAGCGGAGGACCAATGGTCAGGAGGGGCCGGGTCTCGCGCAGACGGACGGCCAACATGGCGGCGATCCCGAGGATGAGGCCACCGGCGAGGTCAGCGACGGCCCAACCGGCAACGGTCGCCGCGGTGGTCGTGGCGATGGTCGCGAACAGCCCTGGTGCCGGTCCCTCGTAGCGAAGGACACGGGCAAGATCGAGGCGGAGTGGCATGCTCGGTCGATCGGCCAGCGGGATCCAGCGAAGCGTCCCTTCGTCGTCGATTGTGGCAGGCCGTCTCCTGGGGCGAAGCGCCAGGGCCAATGCCGCAACCACGAACAAGAGTGAGACGATGATCATCGAGCGCACCACCCGTTGGGGCGCCCACTCGAGTTGCACGGCAATGTCGGTTCCGGCGGACACCTTCCATCCGTTGGCGTAGCCGTTCACGAGGGTGGGCGGTCCCAGGTCGCGCCCCTCCGCGGTTGCCCGCCAGCCCGCGTTGTAGCTCTGGCCGAGGACCAGCCAAAACTCCTCATCGGCTTTGGGCACCTGTGCTTCGATGACGGTGCGATCGGAGCGGGTCACGTTGATGTCGGGACGAGCCGCTTGGGTTCGGTCGTCGACCAGCGGAGCGTCGGACGGGTCAGCAGCTCCGCCAGGGGCCGAGCGCAGGACGAGTCGATCGAGGTCCAGGCCGGTTTGGCTCCCGGGCGTGGTCCGTAGCTGGGTCGCGCCTGAGGGCAGCTCGAGCGGGACGTCGTCACAGGACACGAGGTCGACAGAGGTACCCGCCAGCAAGGCATCGGTCGTGCCCTGCAAAGAGACCGAGACCGGGCGCCCGTCCACCTCGATCAAGTCGTCGCGACATGTGGCATCGAGCTCCCGAGGGCGAGTCGGCGCTTCGAGCCCATCGATGCCAAGTTCGACGATGCCGATCGGCATCACGAGCGGACGATCGGTGAACCAGTCGAGCGTCTCGACGCGGCGCACAGCAGAGGTCTCGTCTTCGACGACGAGCGTGATGCGGGTCCCCTCGACGCGTCGGTCGAGTTGGACGTCGAACGTGTGCCTCGCGTTGGGCTCGGTCTGATCTTCGATGTCGGGGAGATCGATCCGCTGCACCGGCTCCCCGTCCACCTCCAGCCGAAGGGTGCGAGGAACGCTGTGGCGCCCGTCGTTGAGAACCGTCAACGCAAGCTCATCGAAGGAGAGCGGCGTGGCCGAGACGTAGTCGAGGAATTCGCCGTACTGATCGCGGAAGCCAGGCGAGTACCAGGTGTCGGGATCGCCATCGATGGCGTTGATCGCCCGATTCGAGGATCCGCCGGGCAGACGCCGCTTGGATGTCGCGGTGACGCCCCCGCCCTCGGCGTCGGCGATGCCGAGGGCGCGATCAAGGGTGTCGTCGGATGCGGCGTTCGAGAGCCGGACCTCGCCCACCAGGCGAAACTGTCGGGCTTCAGGCAACGAGAACGTCCGTGCCATCGAGGGCTCGGGGTCCGAACGAACGGCTACGGTTCCCGCCACGCGCTGGCGGGTCAGGATCACGGCGAGGGCATTGTCGGTGCCGGCGGTGCCGACCGCATCGAGCAGATCGGTGGGGAGGCGGATGAGGTTGTCGGCCACGGGCTGGCGCCCAGATGCGTCCATGACAGACACCTCTGCGAAACCCACCGAGCTGATCCCCTCGTAGCGACGGAGGTTGCCAGGATCGGTTTCGGTGACGGTGATGTCGATGGTCTTGAAGGTGCGTTCGTCGAAGCGGATCGTCTGGCCGCCCGGTGCCGCATCTTCGGAGTGGGAACGTTCGTCGAGGGTGTAGGTGGTGGGCTCCTCTCCGTCGAAGGCCACGTCGATCTTGGTGATGAACCGGTTGCGGACGCCACCGATGGCCTGGAGCAGCGTGATCTCGTCGGTACGCACCTGGTCGCGGTAGATGAGCCGCAGCGTTTCGTCGGTGGCCGACCCGAACCCTCCGATGCGCCACGCCGTCCCGGGGTTGCCGTCGACCGCGTTCGTCGGGTCGTCCTCGGGTGTGAGCGAGACGTTGTTGCCATAGCTGGTGGCCTCGGCCCAGACGCCGCCCTGGACATCGGTGACGGAAAAGGAGTCATCGGTTGCATCAGGAAACAGTTCGAGACGTTGGTCCTTCGGATCGACTCGCACTGGCTTCTGACCTGGACGTTCGGTCACGCCGGTGGCGTCGCGTACGGTGCCCCAGCGTCGAGCGGCGCGGCGGTTGGTGTCGGTCAGCACCAGGACGGCATCGTCATCGAGAGCGGCGACGATGGCCTCAGGGTTGGCTGCGAACGTCCCGGAGTACGCAAGGAGCTCCTGGCCGGTCACCAATCCAGCGCCCGCAAGGTCGACGATGCCCTCGCCGTCTCCGGCCACGATGAGTGGCTGGTTTGTGCTCGACGTGCGCACGATCTTCTCTGCATCTTGGACGGGAAGGATTGCTACCTTCGGAGGATCTTCGGCATCGGCGGGGGTGAGGAGCTCTTGCTCGTCGATGAGGGGCAGATCGGGCCGGGCCACGTTGCGTTCTGTGCCGCCGAAGCCGATGGGTTCATCGAAGCCCGGCGCCTCCTTGACCTGAGCCCACAGCCGGCGTGGCCGTGGCGTGTTGTAGCGCTCGTAGGTGAGGTCCGAGCGAAGCGAGATGTCGCCAACGCCCATGAACCGCGCCATGGGGGCGAGTGACTCAGGCTCGAAGACCTGCTCTTGGAGGCGTCGATCGACGGCGTTGAGCAGATCCGCCGCCGGCGGCGAGCCATAGGGGATCAGCTCACGAGCCACGAACGGTCGGTCCATCAGCCCGGGGGTGATGGGGTCGACGGTGGTGCCCCAGCGATACGACGCGAAGTCCTCGCCGGGGATCTCCAAGACACGGGTGCCATCGTCTCGCGCGTCAAGTTCGGCAGCGGCCTCGAGCCAGTAGCTCGGGAGATCCTCGGGTCGATCGAGGTTGTCGTCGACCATCTGGGCTCGCCACAGCGGCGGAAGGCTGAGCACCGCAAGCACCATGATGGCCGCGCTGGCCGGTCGCGCCAGTGCAGGACGGTTGCGGGTGGCCGCAGCGATCAGCGAGCCTGTGAAGACGGCCAGTGAGAGTACGACGAGCGGCGCGGCGCGGGGCAAGCTCCGCATCGAGAGCCCCACATCGGACATCAAGAGCGACTTCACCACCTGGCCTGCCGGCGCTGGATCGTCCCAGGGGTGGGCCCCCACGGCCAGGAACAGACCGGTGGCCAAGAGCAGGAGGAAGAAGGTGCGTTCGCGAAACCGCGTGAGCGCGGCGCCGAGAAGGCCCAGACCCGGCAGCAGATAGGTGAGGGCAATGAGCTCGACGCGCTGGGTGAACGCACGCGACGGTGCGATCCACGGGCCGTAGCGGTCTTCGCCGTAGAAGAACCAATAGCCGAGGCCGCGCAGGACCTCGAGCGAGAGCGAAGCGGTGGCCACCGTCTCGGCCGTCTCCGTGTAGCGCAGGATCTCGATGCCGTAGCCGCCCTGAGCCCACAGGCCGGCAATCCACCAGAGTGAGCAGCCGATGGTCATGACGCCGATGCGTCCCACCGTGGCCGCGGCTTCGCGTAATCGGGCTTCACGCGTCACGACGACTTCATGGACGATCCACAGGACCGGGCCGACGCCCGCAAGGACCAGCGCCGTGGCGTTCACGCTGCCGATCGTGGCCACCGTGAGGCCGAAGAGCGCGGGGTAGCGCCAGCCCCCTCGACGAAGCGAGAGCACCGCAAGGCCGATCAACCACGGAAGCCCTGCAAAGGGAAGCAGGATCACCGACAATCGCGCCCCCAGGCTCAGCACGTAGGGCGTGAGCGCGTAGATGAACGTTGCGGCGGTGACGTGCGGGCCCTCCTGGCCCAACGTCTTCAGCATGAACCGGACGCCCAGCCCGGCCAGGAAGAGAATGGTGCCGAGCCAGAGCCGTTGCGCCACCCAGTCGGGCAGCCCCGCGACGTCGGCCAGCCAATACCAGGGGCCGATCGGCCAGAGGTAGCCGATGTTTTGGTGGGTAACGGTCCCCATCCCGACGTTGGGGTCCCACATTGATGGCGCACGGCCCAGCATGCGTCCGGGGTCGAGGTAGAGGTAGGTCTTGGTATCGGCCCCGACCCGCCCGGGCTTGGTCAGCAGGAGAGGGATGTAGATGACCGCAGCCAGCAGTGCCGATGGCGCCGCGGCGCGCAGTCGGCGTAGCGTGCGCCCGCTCAAGCCGACGAGCCGGCGCGGAGGCTGGGGCGGCCCATCGCCTCGTCGACCAGCACCTCGAGGATCTTGGTGGCGGTATTCGCCCAGGTGAACGTCGACGCGTGGCGCAGTGCGCCCTCGCTCAGCGAACGGCGCCGCGCGCCATCGGTGGCGACCCGAGCGATGTGGCGGGCCAGGTCGGCGTCGTCATCGGCGAGGAGGCCGCTCGTGCCCTCGGCGATGGCATCGACGTGGCCAGCGATGCGCGTGGCGACCGCGGGCGTGCCGCAGGCGGCGGCTTCGGTCAGCGTCATGCCCCAACCCTCGCGTACCGACGATGAAGCGACCATCCACGCCGAGCGGTAGGTGTCGACGAGGGCATCGTCGGACACCCGGCCGACGAAGCTCACGTAGGACTGCGCGTCGAGTTCATCGACGAGGGCTTCGAGGGCGATACGGTCGGGCCCGGTTCCGACGATCTGCAACTCGAGGTCCGGCGCGGATGCACGGGCCACGACGACGGCGCGAATCAGGCGGTCGAAGCGCTTCACGGGTACCAGCCGACCAACGCCAACCACCAGAGGCTTGGTGGTCAACACACCGCCCGGGCGGAACCGGGAGTCGATGCCCGGCGGCACGATGGTGACGAGATCGTCGCGGAAGCCAACCTCGAGCATCTCGGCCTTCGATGACGGCGAAAGGGTGATCATCCGAGACGACCGGTAGATACGGGGTGCAACCTTGCGTTCGAGCGTGTCGCCCACGCGCGCCAGGTTGGGCGGAAGCACCATCTTCCACATCTCGGCATGGATGTGATGGAGGAAGACCACCCGCGGGCCCGTCGCCCAGAGAGGGGAGAAGAACGGCATGCCGTTCCAGATCTCGACCAGCGCATCGCGGCGCCCGTAACGGTGGCTCGCTTCGCTGGCCGCGGCGCGAGGAAACACCAAGTAACGGCCCGCTTTGCGTACGACCTGGTACCCGTCTCGCACGGCGCGGGGCGGATGGCCCTGGGCGTAGGAGGTCCGCATGACCACCTCGATGCCGGCCTCGGCCCAATGGCGTGCCACCTCGGCCGCGTGGACCTCGGATCCGCCCGCCTCCACGTCGTCGAGATCGCGCCACGCCAACATGTGGATACGGCGCAACCCGGCGACGGCGGCGAGGTCGCCCAGCTTCTGGCGGTGGTCGGGGAGGTCGGTCACGGGGCTTCGGGTGGCAGAGCCGGGAAGGGGCGTGCAGTACGATGCTCGCCGATTGATGCCCGACGCGGGCACCCTGGCACCCTAGTGCCACCCTCATCAGCCACGAGATCACTCGGCCGAGATCCCCGGAGGCCCGTTTTCATGTCCACCCCCATCGCCACCACCTTCGATGAGGTCCAAGCGGTGGTGGCCGATGTTGAGGGCTGGATGACCCCAGGACAGGCACGACGGCTCTGGACGTGCGCTCGCGTCGTCCCCTCCGGCGGGACCGTCGTCGAGATCGGGTCGTTCCGCGGCCGGTCCATGATCGTGTTGGCGTCGGCCATCGCTCCCGGCGTGGAGTTGGTGGCCATCGACCCCCACGCTGGCAACGACCGTGGGCCCCACGAGTTCGAGGGGTTCGAGGAGCAAGCGTCCGAAGACCACGATGTCTTCACCGCCAACCTCGAGCGCGCCGGCGTGCGTGACCGCGTCCGCCACGTGCGGAAGTTTTCCCACGAGGCGCTCGACGATGTGGAAGGAGACCTGGACCTGTTGTACATCGACGGCGCCCATCGGTTCGGCCCGGCCCTCAACGACATCCGACGGTGGAGTGCCCGGGTCCGTCCCGAAGGGGACCTGCTCATCCACGATTCGTTCTCCTCGGTCGGCGTGACCGGCGCTATCGTGGCCTCGCTCATGTTCCGGTCCGACTGGCATTACCTCGGCCGCTCAGAGTCCATGACCCACTACCGCCGGGAGCGGGTCGCCGGTCTCGGACGGCTTCGCAACGTTGGTCGCCAGTTGGCCTCCACGCCCTGGTTCATTCGGAACCTCATCATCAAGGCGCTGATCTTGGCCAAGCTCGGTCGGTTCACCCAGCCGCTGTTCGGCCACGATCCCGCCACGTGGCCGCACTGATGGCCCGATCAGGAAGCGAAACCCCGATGTCGTCACTCACCATCGTCATGCCCGTCTACAACGAACGGGCAACGCTGCGCGTTGCGCTCGACCGCCTCTTGGCCGTCGAGATGCCCGTGTCCACCGAGATCGTGGTCGTCGACGACGGCTCCACCGATGGGTGCATCGAGACCATCGAAGACCTTGTCGCTTCAGGCGCGGTCACGCTCTACGTGCAGGACCCCAACCAGGGCAAGGGGGCCGCGCTGCGGCGGGGCATCGCCGAGGCCAACGGCGACTTGCTGACCGTGCTCGACGCCGACCTCGAGTACGACCCCCAGGACTTCCCGGCGCTGCTCCAACCCGTCCTCGACGGTGATGCCCGGGTGGTCTACGGCGCTCGGTCCTATGGCGGACACGCCGCCTATTCCTTTTGGTTCGTGCTCGGCAACAAGATGCTGGCGCTCTGGGCCTCGTTCCTGTTCGATGCCTGGCTCACCGATATCGAGACCTGCCTCAAGGTCGCCCCCACCGACTACTGGCGCAAGGTCGATTTGAAGTCGAACGGGTTCGGGATCGAAGCCGAGCTCACCGGCAAGCTGCTGGCCATGGACGAACGCATCTTCGAGGTGCCCATCTCCTACCGGGCGAGGGGGCGTGAGGAGGGCAAGAAGATCCAGTGGACCGACGGCGTCGCGGCTCTGTGGATCCTGTTGCGCATCCGCGTCCGGGGGAAGTGACGCCTCCTTTGGCGCCGGCCCCCGGCCGGATCGTGCCGCCGCTGCGCACGCTCTTGCTTCTCGGCCTGCTCGTGGCGGTCGGCTTCATCGTCCGCATCGATGCACTGCGGAACACGGCGCCGCCGGTCCCCGCCCTCGGAGACGCCCGTGCATACCACTTGCTGGGCGCCAACCTGGCTGATGGCAAGGGCTACATCCGCCCGTACGAGGCCATTGATGGCTATCGCATCGTGACGGCCGAGTACCCACCCGCGCTGCCCGTGGTGCTGGCCGTGGCTACCAAGGTCGGGGTGGGTGGTACGGAGGGCCAGCGTGTGCTGCTGTGCGGCGTGGGCGCACTCACGGTGGGGCTCGTCGGCCTGATCGGTCGTCGCCTCTCCGGCGCCGATGCTCCGGGGTACCTCGCGGCGGCAATCGCGGCCGTTCACCCTGGGCTGTGGAACAGCGATGTCTCGCTCATGGCCGAGCCGCTGGCCGCCTTCACCAGCGCCGCGCTCGTGCTCGGGGCGATCGCCGCCATCGATCGGCCGGCAACGTGGCGCATCGTCGGACTCGGCGTGCTGTCCGGGCTGGGCGGGCTGGTGCGCTCCGAACTCTTGCTCGTCGGGCTGGTCCTCGTTGCGATCGTTGTGTGGCTCAGTTCCGCTGCTCGTGGCCGCCGCAACCTGTTGCGCCGCATGGGACTCGGTCTGGCCGGTGTGGGGGTGGTCCTGGTGCCATGGACGCTGCGGAACCTGGTTGCATTCGACGGCCGGTTCGTGCCCCTCACCAACAACTCGGGCTCGGTGGCGAAGGGGGCGAACTGCGACGCTGCCTATGGCGGTCAGTTCCTGGGTCTCTGGGTCACCAACGTGTCGCTCGACGGCCTCGAGGCCGATGCATCGCGCTCGGGGTGCTTCAGCGGGTTCGATATCGTCGCTCCGGTCAATGAAGCCGAGCGTGCGGCAGTGCTGCGATCCGACGGAATCAGCTACATGCGCGTCCACGTCGACGAAGTCCCGAAGGTGATGGCGGCTCGGGTTGGGCGCACCGTGGGCCTGTACCAGCTCGAGCAGCAATCGAACTTCGCATTTTCCGAAGGCCGCAACGCCATCTGGGATCGGCGTGGCACCCGTAGCTTCCAGATGCTGACGTTCTTGGGGGTCGTGGGCCTGGGGCTCGCCGCCCGCCGCGGCGCGTCCCGCCAGCGATGGCTGCTGCTGGTGCCGCTCGTTTGCTCACTCGCGGTGGTGGCCGTCACGTACGGCAACCCACGGTTCCGGGCCGCAGCAGAACCCATGGCCGCCGTGCTGGCCGCGCTCGGCATCGGCGAACTGGTCCGCGTGGCTCAGCGCGCATGGTCTGGTCAGGAGAAGCAGGGATCGTTGCGCCGGTCGGCCTGATCGAGCTGTTCGAGGGGTGCCGGGTCCTGCACGAAAACCGCAGAGGGAACACCACCGAGTACCAGGTCGCTCGCCAATTCCACGATCTGTTGGGGCTGGTCGCCCGACAACAACAAGAAGTTGTACCGACCTTCCAGGTCGGCCTCGGTCAGCGCAGGATCATCGGTTCGAAGGATCGACAGCAGCTGGTCGAAGCTGCGCTGCCACAAGGCGGGGTCCTCACGAGGGTCGATCTCAGCGATCTCGGTCATGTCGTCACGCGATCGATAGCGGCCGATGGTCGCGTTGCCGGTGGCCACGGTGAGGACGGCGTCGTAGTCGCCAGGGCAGCGAACGCGCTGAGGTTCGAGCGCGGCTTCGAACTGCGGTCCACCGCCCACGTCGAACCCGCGGCGTTCGAGCTCGAGTATGAGTCCGAAGCCGATGCCGCCCAGGTAGGCAGGGTCATCCCAGCGGATCAGGTAGCGGGTTTTGGGGTCGAGGGCCGCCGCCGTGGGTGAGGCCAACCCGGCGATGGTACGACTGGACTGGTCATAGGGAATGTCCTGGCGGGCGATGCGGACCGACATGACCCCGCTGAGCATCACGAGGAACGCGATGGCCACGGCGTTGACCCGGTGCCTCGTGGTGGCGGACGGCCGGGGAGCCAAGCTGGCCAGCCCCCACCCGATGGTGAACACCTGGAACGCCGCGATGACCACGATCCACCGGAACGTGTAGAGGTAGAGGGCACCGAAGATGCGTGACACGGCGTAGGTGCCGATCACCAGCGTGGCGGCCAGGAGCAGGTTGAGCCGGGTGAGACGTGGATGGCCGCCCCGCAGCAGCACAACCACCGCCACCGCCGCCCAGAGCACGACGAAGATCAGACCCGGCCAAGCCGAGCCCGCGACGGCGCTGCCACCCCACACCCAAGGCCCGAACGGATCGACCGATTGGAGTACCGCCTCGATGCCGCTCGAGATGCCGATGGGTGGGTCGCTCGGATTCGAGAAGTTGGCGACGAGCTTCGCCATGTTGTTCGGCTCGTTGTGGACCATGTCCCATATGGGTCCAGACCACGCGACGCCGGCCACCAGGAGTGAGACGCCGAGCGGCAGTGCCCAGTCACGGACCGTGCCGCGTTCGCGCCACCACCGCCAGAGGGGTGCGGCCAGGGCGATCCCGCAAAGGGGGACGACGAGGGGGAGGTACCCCACGTGGCCTTGTAGGGCATAGCTCCCGGCGCCCACCGCCAGGACGGGTGCCCACCGGTCCCCGTCGATTGCCGACCACGTGGCAAGGACCAAGACGGCGAAGGGCAGGAGCGCCACCCATGGGTTCCACGGCTGCGAGAGCGCATCGAGTCCAAAGCCTCCGAGCAGCACGAGCGACACTGCGCCGAACCAGGCCGTGGACAGGATGCTGGTTCGGCGTCGAACGAGCCAGATGGACAGCGTGAGCCACGCCAGGTTGACCAGTGCCGTGGCGGCCTCGAACGCCCACGCAGACCGACCGAGCAGGGCGTACAGCGGCCAGGTGACCCAGAACATCAGTGGGCCCGGATGGTTGCCCTGGCGTCCGGCTTCGTCTTGGATGCGGCCAGCAGCGCCCACGAGGGGCGGATCAGCGAGCAAGGAGCGCATGCGGAGCTCGGCTTGCGCCTGGTCGCCGGTGGGGTACCACGTGCGCTGGGCCAGCGAGACGATCAGCACGACGATGGGGAGCCCCACGAGGACCGCAACCAGGATCCACCGGACCGACGCCCGGTCCCGGATCGGGCCACGGGCGCGAGCGAGGGGGTCTGGCACCGGCCAAGGATAGGCCCGCTGCGGTTGGCCCGGGCGGCGCAGGCCAGCTTCGTAGGATGGTCGGCCATGGCCGCGCCAAGCTCTACCGCCGATCGCGCTCGGCCGACGGGAGCGCCCGAGGGCATCGACCTGGGTTCGTTGCGGGCTCGTACGCCCGAGGTCGAGGGTCTGCGGGCCATTGCTGCGCTCGCCGTCCTCGTCACCCATGTCTCGTTGAACGCAATGGGCAACCGCGGACCGTGGGGTGGCCTCTTGGCGCGCCTCGATGTTGGGGTGGCGGTCTTCTTCGTACTGTCGGGCTACCTGCTGTACCGCCCCTTCGCTCGCTCCCTTCTGAGGGGTGAGACCTTCCCGAGCACGCGGCGCTACCTTCGCCATCGCTTGCTGCGCATCGTGCCCGCGTACTGGTTGGTGGTCCTGGCCAGCTTCTTGTTCCCGGCTGTCGTGGGCCTCGTCCTTCCCACCACGGACTTCAGCGCCGCCGCTGCGGGGGCCACCGATGTTCCGCTGTGGACGATGCTGCGATTTCTCACCTTCACGCAGGTGTATTGGCGCGACAGCCTGGCGGGGCCCTTCCCCCAGGCGTGGACGTTGGCCACCGAGATGGCTTTCTACCTTCTGCTCCCCGTATTGGCCTGGGCCGTCGCCCGGAGAAACAGCGGTGACCGAGCAGTGCGGCTGCGCCGGCAGTGGATCGTGCTGGGTGCGATGGTCTTGGCTGCGCAGCTCTTTCGGTTGGCGATGGTGCTCGTGGCGGCCCCGTACGGCAACAGCTCCCAAGGTGCGACCAGCTACACGCAACTGGTCGCGTGGCTTCCCAACCACCTCGACCTGTTCGCGCTGGGGATGGCCATGGCGGTGCTCGCAGTCGAGCGAGACGATGGTGGCCCCGGTCGGGGCCTTGCGGCCCGGCTCGATGCGGTCATGGCTCGGCGCTGGGCCGCGGGGTGTTCGGTGGCGGTCGCACTGGGGTTGTTGCTCGTGGCGGGATACGGCCTCGGTCTCGGGCGCACGGACCTGAGCCACGGTCGCTTGGGGGAGTTCGCCCGCCACGGCGCCTACCTGGGCATCGCCGCCGCCGTGGTGCTTCCGGCCGCCTTCGGCCGTACGGGCGGGGGAGCGTTCCGTTGGTTCTTGTGCACCGCACCGATGCAGTTCCTCGGCCGCATCTCCTACGGCATCTACCTGTGGCAGATCCTGGTGATCGGGCGGTGGGTGAGTAGCCCATTCGCCCCTGCCGACATCGCCGAGGCGTCTCGTCACCCCGGCCAGCAGTTCCAGATCCCGTTCTGGCCCACCCTCGGCTGGACGCTCGCCGTGACCATCGCGCTTGCCACCATCACCTGGTACCTGGTGGAACGCCCGTGGCTCCGCTACCGAGACCGGCCACTTGGCTGGTTCACCGGCGGTCTGTGGGCCATCTCGTTGGCGAGCTTGGCGACGCGCATCTGGGCGATCGGTACCGTCACCCGGCGCGATCCCGGCAACGGCGATCCGTTCTACTACCACGCCCAGGCCAACATGCTGGCCGACCGCATCGGATTTGGCGAGCCCATCCAATGGCTCACCGAAGGACGCTTCGTGCCCACGGCGATCCATCCTCCGCTCTTCACGCTGTGGCTCGCACCGGCATCGCTCGTCGGCGCTCGTGGTTACCTCTCCCACAAGACCATGGCTGCGGTGGCCGGCGTTTTGGTGGTGGTGGTGGTCGCGCTCCTTGCCCGTCGCCTCGCTGGTGATCGCGCTGGTTTGCTGGCTGGTGCCGCCGTCGCGATCTATCCCAACCTGTTCATCATCGACGGGACACTGTGGCCCGAGGGGCTGTACACCGCGATCGTCGGGTTTGCCCTCCTGATGGCCTACGCCTGGCGCGATGAGCCGACCACGAGGCGTGCCGCCCTCCTGGGCGCCGCGGTGGGCTTGGCGGTACTGACGAGGGGAGAAGCATTGCTGCTGCTTCCGCTGCTCTGTCTACCCCTCGTTGTCTCGGCGCGTGGCTCGGGCGTTGCGTGGGTGCGCCACGGCCTCGTGATGGGCGCCGTGGCCGCAGGACTCACCGTGCCTTGGATGGTGCGCAACCTGATGCAATTCGAGAACACGGTCACCATCTCCACCAACAGTGAAGAGGTGCTCTTCTATGCCAATTGCGAAGACACCTACGACGGGCCGCTCATCGGCTACTGGTCGTTCAACTGCCAGGAGCGAATCCGAGCCGAGCGCGAGGCCAACGGGCTCCCCGCGGACCCCCCCGGTGACGAGTCCGAGCGGGCTGCTGGCTGGGGAGAGCTCGGCCGTGAGTTCGCCACAGAGAATCGGGACCGATGGCCGGCGGTCGCGGTGGCCCGCCTCACCCGGGCATGGGATCTGCAGCACAGTGAAACCACCGCTCGCGCCCTGCAGTTCGAGGGTCGCCCCTACGATTGGTCGAAGCGTGGACTGTGGGTCTACTGGCTCATGTTGGGGCCGGGTCTCGCCGGACTCGTGATCCTCCGCCGTCGCCGGGTGGCCATCTGGCCTCTCCTGTCAATGGTGGTGATGGTCTCGGTGACCGCGGTGGGCGTCTACGGTCACGTGCGGTTCCGGACGGTCGGCGACCTCGTGGTGATCCTCGGGGCCGCCGTCGCCCTCGACGCGCTGCTCTCGTGGCGCACCAGGGGCATCCCCGGCGTCCCGCCCCGATCCGACGCACCCATTTCCTCATGACCGATCCCCCGCTCCAACCAGAACCGACGTCTGACACGCACCGCCCGGGCTGGGCCTTGCGCCGACCTGCCTGGCAGACCCTCGTGGTGGTGGCATTGGTCGCTGTGGTGTTCGCCCTGCCGATGCGAGCCCTGTTCCGCTATCAGGGACCGCCGATGGAGGAGGGCTTCATGCTCGTCTTCCCCGAGCGGATCTTGGCCGGTGACGTCCCCCACAAGGACTTCTTGCATCTCTATGGCCCAGGATCGTTGTGGGCGCTCGCCGGCTGGTACAAGGCGCTGGGCGTTTCGCTGACCGCGCAGCGCATGTTCGGAATGCTGCAGCTCGCAGGCATCGTGGTGGGCATCATGGCCTTGGCGCGGCCGTGGGGCCGCAAGGTCATGGCGTCATCTGGGATTCTCGCCGTCTTGTTGACCACCACGGCTATCGGGCTCACGGCGCTGGCGTGGAATGGTGCGGTGGCGTTGCTGCTCGCGTCGACATGGTGCGGCCTGCGGGCCCGTCGGTGGATCACCGATGCCCCCGATGTGCCACCTGAACGCACGGAGCCCCGCAGCTCACGGATGCTATTGGTGGCGGGCATGCTCGCGGGCGTCGCATTGCTGTTCCGCCCGGATGTGATCGTGGCGGTCACCCTCTCGGGTGTTGCGGTGCTCTGGGGGCTGGGCCGGTCTCGGTGGGTGCGATGGGCCACGGGGGCGGTACCGGTGCTGGCGCTGTACCTCGTGCACCTCGCCTGGGCTGGCCCCGTCAACGCCGTGCGCGGCATGGTGATCGAGCCGGTGTTCGAGTTGCGTGGTGGTCGCTCGTTGCCACGCCCGCCGTCGTGGGACACCTTCGATGGTGCGTTGCAGAAGGTCGCGCTCCTGCGCCCGCAGCCATGGGCGCTTCCGTCGCTGGAATCACCACAGCAGGCGTTCGTCTGGTTCTTCCTGTTGCCGGCCGCAACCATGTTCGTTCTGGCCGTGGGGTGGTGGCGGGTGCGTGCCGAACCCGACGCATGGCGCCCCCGGGTGCTGCTGGCCGTCGGGATGGTCGGCCTCGGGCTGCTACCCCAAGCCTTTCAGCGGCCCGACACGACCCACCTGGCTTGGGTGAGCTGTGTGACCCTGGCTTTCCTGCCGGCGGCTCTGTCCGAGGCCCTGTCGCACCTGCCTGTACCGCGCGCCCGGCGGCTGGCCCCGACCATCACCGTGGTGGTGGTGGCGTTGTTGCCCCTCATCGTCATCCCTCACTTCACGGCCCGAACCTACGTCGACCTGGTTCGCCAGAGTGCGAACGGGACCGTGTTCGGCTACCCGGTCACCTACGAGGGCCGCACCTTCTACCTCGGCGCAGCCGATATCGCTCCGGTCGCCCAGCGCATGCTCGAGGAGGTGGGTCCCGAGATGAGCCCCGGCGACCGGCTCTTCGTCGGGACTGCCGACCTGCGCAAGACGCCGTACTCCGATGCCTACCTGTACTACCTGCTCCCCGAGCTGACCCCCGGCACCCGCTACATCGAGATGGACCCGGGCATGGCCAACGCTCCCAACTCGGGCCTGGCCGACGAGGTGGCCGCTTCTGACTGGCTCATCTTGAGCCACGTCTGGGACGCGTGGGACGAGCCCAACGACTCGAGGGTCCTCGGACCCGACGAACCTAACGACGTGGTCCGCACCCGCTTCTGTGCTGTGGGCGACTTTGCCCCCTACTTCGAGGTCTACCGACGCTGCGAGCAATGAGGTTCCCCCCGCGCTGGGGGTACGAGGGCTCGCCGGTCGACCGGTAACCTCGCCCGGATGCGAAGCGTGGTCGTGGTGCCCACTTACCAGGAGGCTGCGAACGTCGAAGGCTTCCTGCGAGCGGTGCGTGCGAATGCTCCCGCCGTCGACCTCGCCGTGGTCGACGACAACAGCCCCGATGGCACAGGCGAGATCGCCGAACGGGTGGCAACCGAGCTCGGTCGGGTCACGGTCATCCATCGGGCCGCCAAGGAGGGACTCGGCGCGGCCTACCGCCAGGGGTTCCGGTGGGCACTGGACCAGGGCTACGACGTCATCATCCAGATGGACTGCGACTTTTCCCACGATCCGTCGATGATCTCGCAGTTGCTCGACGCGGTGGCCGAGGGCGTCGACTGCGCCATCGGAAGCCGCTACGTTCCGGGAGGGTCCACCCCCGGTTGGCCACTGCACCGCCGCCTGCTCAGCCGCTACGGCAACCGCTACACCGCAGGGGTCCTGCGCCTCGGCATCAAGGACGCAACGGGAGGGTTCCGTGCGTACCGGGCCAGCACCCTCGAAACCATCAAGATCGACACCACCGAAGCCAACGGGTACGCATTTCAGAGCGAGGTGGCGCTGCGCATGGTGGCCGCTGCGCTCCGCCTCGAGGAGATCCCCATCACCTTCGTGGATCGTGAGTACGGAACCTCGAAGATGTCCGTGAAGATCATGGTGGAATCGATGGCTCGGGTGACCCGCTGGGGCATCGCCAGTCGGCTCGGTTCCCCTCACGCTGGGGTGTCGTGACCGACGGTCGCCATCGGGCGACCCTCGCTTGTTGGCGGTGTGCTGGCTCGTGGCGCGCAAAGCCCATCATGTCGTCCTTCGGTGGACGGGGGCAGTCGTGGCTGGTGTTGCGATGTGCATCATCCCGTGGACCATCCGCAACGCGATCCGCCTCCACGGGTTCGTGCCGATCTCCACGAACACCGGCGACAACCTCTGCATCGGTCACGGTGAGGGGGCCACGGGGTCGTTCAACCCGCTCGAGTCGTGCGCAGTGCCCTACAAGTTCCTCGAGGGGCTCGAGAGCGAACTGAAGACCGATAAGGCGAGGCGACGAACCGCCCTCGACTCGCTGGCGAGCAACATCGATCGCGAGCCGTGGCTTCTCTGGCGGCGCACGTACTTCATGTGGGTGCGCGACGGCGACCATGATGCGCTCTTCGCGGTGCAGAGCTATCGGCATGACCGGTGGGTGTCCATCCCCACCGAGGCCCGGTTGATCTGGATCGCTGATCGGGCCTACGGCTGGT
>Ga0105045_10001241_pt1 | contig 20657 bp, 17 predicted proteins | sample MAT02_FD_78089 | JGI IMG/M metagenome (GOLD analysis project Ga0105045, IMG submission 78089) | Freshwater microbial communities from Lake Fryxell liftoff mats and glacier meltwater in Antarctica - MAT-02 (megahit assembly) | ecosystem: Environmental > Aquatic > Freshwater > Ice > Liftoff... | reverse complement strand
CTCGGTCGTAAACGGTGAATTGGTCGACTTCTCCGCCGGTGAACCCACGGTCACGGAAGCGAGCGCCAATCATGATCTCGTCGCCACCGCCTCCGGTGATATTCTTTGTTAATAAGTCGCGAACGATCTCCGTTTCTGCTTTCTTGCCATCGACGTAGAGGGAAAGTCCGTCGGCTTTGCTAGAGCCATCCCAGACCATCGCAACGTGAACCCACTGGTTGATTGCAAGCGGATCAACCGTTCGAACACTGACGGCATTTCCTGGCCAAAAGTGAATCAACGACGCTTGAAGGTGGCCTTCGTCGATCAGCAATTCATAGCCTCGACTGGCGGCATCGGTCCACGCTCTTGAGCGATGAAAAACAACAGCACGGTCTTTGCGATCGGGTGATTTCATCCACAACGCGATCGAAAATGGTTGCCAACGATCGAAATTTCCGGCACCAATCTCCAAGCCGTCATCACCTTCAAACTTAGCAGCCTGTTTGCCAATTTTTCCCGGAACCGAGGTGATGACTTTGGACTCGATCGTTTCAAAGTCACGAACAAGAATCGGCGGTTTCGCATCACCCGCAATGATTGACATGTCTGTTTGGCTCTTGGCCTTGAAAAAATCGTCAAACGCGATCGTTCGTGTATCAATCGTTTGCGAAAGCCTCTGCTCAAGGGTTGCGATCTCGTTGCGAACGGTTTCGAGCGCAAGCGACTGCTGTTCGTTGGGCAGTTCAAGCGACGGAGTTGGACAGGAATCGGTGAAATACGAATACAATCCGGCTTCGTCGATGTTGTCGAAAAAACTGCTTAAGGAATAGTAGTCTTTCTGCGAAAGCGGATCGTATTTATGGTCGTGGCACCGGCAGCATTCCATAGTCAGCCCTAGCAGCGCTGTCGCTACGGTTTGCGTCCGGTCCGCAACCGACTCCATACGAAACTCCTCAGGGACGCTGCCGCCTTCACACTCCTGCGGATGCAAACGGTTAAACGTGGTTGCGAGAATCTGGTCACGCGTTGCACCGGGCAAAAGGTCGCCCGCGACTTGTTCGGTGATGAACTGGTCATAGGTCATCCCTCGGTTAAATGAACCGATGAGCCAGTCGCGGTAGGGAAACACTCGTCGATCTTTATCGACTTGCATTCCGTAGCTGTCGCTGTACCTTGCGACGTCGAGCCAGTCGGCTGTCATCCGTTCGCCGAAGCGAGGTGATGCCAGTAGACGGTCAACAACCTTTTCGTAAGCTTGCGGCGACGGATCGGCTTCAAACCCATCAATCTCTTCGATCGTTGGGGGAAGTCCGGTCAAATCAAAGGTGACGCGACGAATCCATGTACTTCGGTCCGCCTCGGGCGACGGCTCCAGTCCAACGGTTTGCATTTTAGAAAGGACGAATCGGTCGATCGGATGGTTGGACCACTGCGTTGTATCTACAGGAACCGTTGGACGCTGCGGGGCAATGAAGGACCAATGCGATTCAAACTCCGCTCCGTCGTTGATCCATTGCTTCAGCGTTTCGATTTGCTGGCGATTGATCGAACGCCCTGAATCCGGCGGTGGCATTTGAGTGTCAGGATCGGTCGATACGATTCTGGCTATCAGCTCACTGGCATTTGCGTCGCCGACGACGATCGCAGATTCGATTGCTGACTGACGATCATCAAGCCGCAACTCGGCCTCACGCTTTGCAGAATCGGGACCGTGACAAAAGAAACAATTCTCCGAGAGGATCGGTCGCACATCGCGATTGAAGTGAACCTCGCCGGCGGATGTCATGCCGCAGGCCAATGTCCAAATCAAAGTCATTGTAGGGATGCGTATCAACATGATCAGCGAACGAGGCGGGGTGGGGCCGGGCGATGGAGGTCCAACGTTCCATTTTTGTCCGGTTTATGGGGTCAGGTGTCAAGTGTGCGAAGCACCCGAAGGGCCGTTCCGGCAATGGACTCCTGACCCCTTAAACCAGACTCGCCATTTTAGCCGCAACCGTGGTTGATTGCGAACATCTTTCGGTCCTGGAGAGGATTGCCCGATCCTAAGAAACGATCATCCAGGCAGCGAATCCGCCAGCGACATAGGACGTGGCGAGCACCACGGGTTTGATTCGTTGCCGCAGAGGCGGGCGAATGCGAACCCAGTGATGCGGAAGCTCCATTCGAATCAGCGTTGATGGATCCGATTGATCTGTTGAAACCGACATCGCGAACGATGGTTTGAAGGGAATGACATTGGGCCACAAGCTGCGAAAGCATAGAAACGCGAGCAGTCCGGCCGAGAACGCTGCGGCGAGCGCGGGCTTGCCGACCACGGGACCGCGATTGAGCGGGACCATATCACCAACGAGCGTTTGCGGCTTCAAATTCGGAATCGGTTCGAACGGGAGGATCGGTTTCGAATGCGAAACCGGGGTCACGGCAATCGGGTTGCCACCGTTATCTTGCGGGTGATTGATTTCGGTTGCGTCAGCGTGATCGGTTAATGACGCAGTCACTACGTCTGCGGTCGATGATGCGGGCGTCGGAGCAGCCATGCCCTGAGCATCTTTGACCGGGTTCAGTGCGTAAAAATCGGTTGCAATCTGGCGCCATTTGGCCGCATAAAATGCCGGGTCACTGGGCACGCTTGGCAAGATGGCTGGCCGATAGCCTGGCGATTTTGCAAGAGAACCCGCGACCTGTAAGCCCTCGTTTGTGTCCATCGTCGCACGACCATGAGCTAGCAACGCAAGCATCACCAGTGTGACTGCGGTGCCAACGAGAACGCTTTCCTGGTTACGATGGAGCAAACTCCACACGGATGGTTTTCTCGTGAGGGGAACGAATGGCAAAAGTCGCCAATCCTATTTTCGGACGAACGCAGGTCTGGGGATGAGGATAGTTATTCCGGTTCTGCGGACGAAAGACCGATTGCGCGGCCGAAAAATCAATGTTTCGAATCAAGATTTGTGGAGTCAAACGCCTCATGGACGTCATTGCATCGGATGAGGCCGGTGCCGATGCCGTCGGTTTCAACTTCTTTCGCCAAAGCGTTCGGTTCGTCGAAAAAGAACTCGCAAGTGAATTGTCTCACGAGGCGGCCATGCGAGGTTTGATACGAGTTGGCGTTTTCGTCGACGCCCCAGTCGAATCCGTCCTTGAATGCTCCGATGCCGTGGGCCTTGATCTCGTACAGTTGCACGGCTTCGAAACCGAAGCGGATGCCGAGCGTCTGCTCTCTGCGGGCGAACGTGTCGTTCGAGCGATTCGCTTGCCCGTTGGCCGATTGGAGCCCGAGGAGATTGAGGAACGGGTCGCTCCTTGGCGTGAAATCGGTTGCGATCTTTTGCTTGACGCGGACGCCGGAGCCCAAGGTGGCGGTGCTGGTTTGCGATTAGACTGGAACGCCATCGGACGCTGGCAATCCCGCTTCGGCTCCAACGATTCATGGGCGTTGGCGGGTGGTCTGACGCCACAAACGGTGTCCAAGGCAATCGCCGCATCTCATGCCGTGGGCGTTGATGTTGCCAGCGGCGTTGAGCAACCGCGCGGTGTTAAATCGACATGCTTGATCGATGCATTTGTCGAAAGCAGCGGTTTGACGCGACACAAATGAAAAACCCGACGGGCCGGGAACCATCTAGATTGGCTCACCATCACGTCGGGTCAATGAGGGTTCCGGCCGCTGGTGCGACCGAAATTGAATCTGTATTGAACGTCGCTCGAAGTTGAAGAAACCTAACTTACGACATTAAAGTAGCGTCGAGCAAAGGCTCTATGCTTCGAACGAAGGTTTTTGGCTCTTCTTTTTGACTCGATCATTCTTGCCGACGAACTCAAGGATCGCACGGGCGCCAGCATCACCAAGTCTTGGCGTCGCAAGCTTTAAAATTCGTGTGTAGCCGCCTGGACGATCGGCAAAGCGGATGGCAACCTTGTCGAACAGGATTCGGGTCGCTTGCTTGTCGCCGATCAGCTGAATAACTCGACGGCGAGCGGTAACGATGGGAGCGCGAGCTTCTGCCCACTTCGCCCACTGATCACTTTGACGCCACTTTTTGTAGCCTTCGGAGCCGCGTTTTTCGGTCGTCCCGAACTTGTTTGCTTCCTCGACGGCAGGAAGCGTTTTTTTGGCAATCGTGATGCACTTTTCAACCAGGCCGCGAACTTCTTTGGCCTTCGGCAACGTCGTGACGATGCGACCAGGTATCTTCGGGGCGTTGGCTTCGCCTTCGGCATCGCGCTCGGTCAGGAAGATGGCGCTTGCAAGGTTCTTGAGCAATGCTTTGCGGTGTGAGGGGCTTCGTCCGAGGACTCGGCCTTTGCGTCGGTGTCGCATGATTCGATTCGCTGTCTATCGCGGCTGGTTAGATTGGTATCAAAAAAACTTGGCAAGTGTCCGGTGACGCTTACCGAGGTTGTGCGTTTGGCACTCGCATGCCGAGGTGCAAACCATACTGAGCAAGCTTTTCACGAACTTCGTTGAGTGTTGTATCGCCGAAATTGCGTACTTCTAGCAACTGGTCTTCGTTCCGCTGAACAAGATCTCGGACCGTTTGGATGTTTTCGCTTTCGAGGCAGTTGTTTGCTCGCACCGAAAGACGCAAATCGCCGAGCTTCATGTTCAGTTTGGACTCAAGCTGAGCTTCTGCTGAGCCTGAACCGCCACGACCGGCTGAGAAAATACTTGGGCCAAGTTCGCGGTACTGAACGAACGGGTTGAGGTGCTTGCGAAGGATCTTTGAACCTTCGGTCAACGCCATTTCTGGATTGATCGAACCGTCGGTCCAGATTTCGAGGATCAAGCGATCGTAGTTCGTCTTTTGACCCACACGGGTTTCTTCGACGAAGTACCGAACGCGAGTCACAGGACTGAAAACGGCATCGATTGGGATGATTCCGATTTCATGATCGCCGACGCTGTGTTCGGTGCTTGGCACATAACCGCGACCGTTCTCGACAACCATTTCCATCATGAACGGGACATCTTTGGTCAACGTGACCAAGGCGTGATCCTTGTTGATGACTTCGACGTCAGCATCGGTGTTGATGTCGCCGCCGGTCAAAACACCAGCCTTGTTGCTTTCCAGCGTGATCACGCGGGTCGCTTCGCTGTGGTTGCGAACGATCAGGCTCTTGACATTTAAGACGATGTCGGTGACATCTTCCATTACGCCTTCGATCGAGCTGAATTCGTGCTGGGCGCCACGAACCTTGACTTGAGTCACAGCGCTGCCAAGCAAGCTGCTCAGCAACACGCGTCGGAGGCTGTTGCCAATACTTGCCCCGAAACCACGCTCGAACGGTTCTGCGTGAAACCGACCGTAAGTACCGGTCAGCGTATCGCGATCGACTTCCAGCGTGCTGGGCAATTCCATTCCGCGCCATCGGATGTGCATCGGAGGATAACCTTGGTTATATGTTGAGACTTATGGGAAATGACAATCGCATCGGTATCGACGCGTGAACACTGATGAACACTACACGCGACGTTTCTTGCGTGGACGGCAACCGTTGTGTGGGATTGGCGTGACGTCTTCGATCAACTTGACGTTCAAACCTGCAGCTTGCAGCGAAGTGATTGCGCTTTCACGACCTGAACCAGGTCCCTTGACGCGAACCTCGACATCTCGCATGCCAAACTTAGTCGCTTTTTCGGCGGCTTGTTGTGCGGCACACTGGCCAGCAAACGGGGTGCTCTTTCGGCTGCCCTTAAAACCTGACGTGCCTGACGTCGCCCAACAGAGCGTATCGCCCTTGGTATCGGTCACGGTTACCGTGGTGTTATTGAACGTCGAATGGATATGAACAATGCCGCTGCTTACGTTGCGACGAATACGTTTCTTCTTGTTGGTCTTTGCCACCGCGAAGGCCCTAATTCAAAAATGGATGCGAACGGGAGATATATCGAATTCGATTGAGTCAATCAGCCAGATCGAAAACCAAGTCCACCAAAGCGAACTCGACGATCATGAAAAATCAGTAAAAAAGCCAAGCAGAAACTGAGAAAGCAGTCACAGCGAGCCAGTTCTACTTCAGATCCTTAACGCCCTTCTTACCGGCGACGGTCTTCCGCGGTCCCTTCCGGGTACGGGCATTCGTCTTGGTGCGTTGGCCGCGAACCGGCAAACCAACACGGTGCCGGACGCCTCGGTAGCACTTGATTTCGCGAAGTCGACCAATGTTTTGTGTGACTTGGCGACGAAGAGGGCCTTCGACCGTATAGTCACGCTCAAGCATGACCGTAATACGGCTCAGTTCTTCTTCCGTGAGATCATTTGCCTTGCGGGAAGGATCGATGCCAAGCTTTTGGCATACTTCGCGCGCAACGTAAACGCCGACGCCGTAAAGATACGTCATCGAGTACTGAATCTGTTTGTCGTTGGGAACGTCAACGCCCATCATACGGGGCATAAGGCGGCCTCCATGAGAACCGACCAGTAATGGAAAAGTCAAAATCGCCAATCAGTGCGAAATGCACGCCGCGAAACTTGAACTCCGACATCACTGAATTTGTGAATGTAGTGTGGGACCGAGGAATATAGTGGCAAAAGGCCCATTAACTCAATGGGGACAATTGAATTTTTGGCACGAAATTTTTCCGTCGCCATTTCTGAAACTCCGTCGGTACGCTATCCCGGTCGGTTTGCGCGTGTCGAGACTGCTCAAAAACGGAAAATTCTTCGAGCGGCAGGTCGATTCGCGTGTCGCCTTGGACATTCGACCAAACTCGCGTCAGCCAAATTTCTTCGCAACGAGGAAAAAATATTTCGTAAATTTCCGCGCCGCCAACTATGAAGGCCGGTCGGTCGAGCGAAGCGATCAGTTGCATGACGCTATCAACTGAATTTCCCCAGTGCAAATGTTCGGCTGAATCGCCCGGCGGTGGCGTTCGGCTGAGCACGACCGTCTCGCGTCCGGGTAGCGGTTTCCCGATGGAATCGTACGTTTTCCGGCCCATCACCAGCGTTCCGCCTATGGTGAGCGTCTTGAATCGCCGAAGATCGCTGCCCAGTTTCCAAGGCATGCCGCCATTGAGCCCAATCACACCCGAGGGTGTGCAGGCAACGATCGCGACGAGGGGATGGCTTGGGTTTAGCATGAAAGCAAGCGGGCAACGATGCGTGCGCGAGATAGGTTGTCTATGTCTTAATAGGACCCATAAGACATATTTTCAGGGCTCGCACGCAGTGCGACCTCACGTGTAAAAAAATCTTGTTAAGTGATAAAAAACCGGTGCGGCAAAACAGACGTTATCAATCTGGTCCAGCACGCCGGCGTGGCCTTGTACCAACGTGCCGGTATCGGTCACGCCACGGTCTCGCTTGATGGCACTCATGGTCAAGGTGCCCGCAACCGCCATTACGGACACGAGAACTCCCATGACTCCAGCCTCCCAGGGATAAAACGGCGTCGCCCAGTACAGTGCAGCGGAGATCAAACCGGTCGTCACCATCGACCCGAAAAGGCCTTCCCAGGTGCGGCTGCCGTTGATCTTTTCCGCGATCACATTTTTCCCTGCCAGCCGGCTCCAGACTCGCTCCAGAACGGAAGCCATCTGCGCTACCAACAGCAAAAACACAAGTAAACTAAGGTTGCTGCCGTGCCATTTTTCACCGCTGGTTCGAACCAAATCAAGGTCCAAAAGTGCGGGGGCGTAAGACAGCGAGTAAACACAAATCAATAGACCAGCTTGAATGATCGCACTCCGTTCCAAGAATCGTTTTGAATCGCCAGACAAAGCGATACGGGTTGGAATGAATAAGCTTGCATAAACCGGAATGAAGATACTGTAGAGCCCGTAAAAGTCGACGTCTCGTGATCTGACTAGCCACTGGGGAGGACTGCTTCCAAAGAGAACCAGCAAATATTGCAGGGGAAGGAACACGAAGAACACCCAGAACAGCGTTCGGTGGTCGCCTCGCCTCGTCGGCGTCATCGTGACGAATTCCCGCAGCGCCCAGAACGAAACGAGTCCGAAAAGCAGAACAGTTCCCACCCAATGAAGCAAAAAACCGAAGACCAATATGGCGGTCATCATCCACCACACTCGCAGCTTCTGATTGAATCGCTTCAGCATCGCCGCTTCGGTCGAAGGGTTTTCGCGCCGACGGAGCAGCACGCTGACGACGGTTGCGATCGAAAGCGAAACCAGGATGACGGTAAGCAACGCAAACGTACGCCGACCAATCCACTCCGCATCATTCGCGTCTTCGTGAAGCGTATTGGAACTCAACGTTGCCATTTCTTTTGGCAACTGAGCGAGCAAGCGAAACGGGTTGGTTATGAGGTCAAACACGTATCACACGATTCGGGTCAGTACGGCGTCTAGCATTTGTGCGGTATTCAGGCTCGGCTTGCCACGAGCGATATCCGCGGTTCGCAGCCCATCGGCGAGCAGGCTTCTGACGGCCGCTTCGATTTTTTCCGCAGCATCGTCTCGCTTGAGCGAATACCGAAGCATCATCGCCGCTGCCAAAATCGTAGCCAGCGGGTTGGCGATGCCTTTGCCAGCGATATCCGGAGCCGACCCGTGAATCGGCTCATAAAGTCCAGGCCCACCAGCACCGATCGACGCGCTGGGCAACATTCCAAGGGAACCTGGCAGAATCGAAGCTTCATCGGTAAGGATGTCACCAAACAGATTCGCGGTCACAACGACATCGAAATCGCGAGGTCTCTGAATCAAGTACATCGCCATCGCATCAACGAGAACGACGTCGTACTTCACATCACGAAACTCTTCCTTCATCACTCGAGCTGCCGTTTGTCGCCAAAGTCGGCTGGGCTCAAGCACATTTGCTTTGTCGACGCTGGTCAAGTGATTCCGTCGATCCCGTGCGGCCAACGCCGCCAAACGAACGACCCGTTCCACTTCGCCGACGCTGTAAATCATCTGTTGGAAAGCGGTTTCTTCTTTTCCTTCGCCATAACGACCGGACTCACCGAAATACACGTCCCCGGTCAGCTCCCGAACAAACAGAATGTCAGTGCCTTCGACGATCTCTCGTTTTAGCGGCGACGCGTCAAGTAATTCATCAAATGGCTGAATCGGTCGCAGGTTGGCGAAAAGCTCCAGCGTTTTGCGTATCCCGAGCAGTCCCTGTTCAGGCCTGACTTTCGCCGAGGGATCATCCCATTTTGGTCCTCCAACGGCACCCAGCAGAATCGCATCGCTCGCTTTGCAGGCCGTGACGGTCTCTTCGGGCAGCGGATTTCCGGTTTTGTCGATCGCGATGCCGCCGATCAGATGCTCAGCAAATTCGAGTGAAAAGCCGCAAACCTTGCCCACTTTTTCGAGCACTTTGACGGCAGCAGAAACAATTTCGGGACCAATCCCGTCGCCGGGAAGCAGAATGATTTTGAAGGACATGAACGCGGAGGAAAGAGCGATAGAGTGAAGTTTGAAGCAATAATTGGTGACTTTGACAGGCATTAGACTAAGCGACTGGGCGTGAAACGCTAGCCGTGCATCGCGTGCATCGAGGCGGGCTTGCGACGCGACACCGACAATTCGTATTCACTCCGAGGGATAGGGTAAATGTGGCTGGGTCCCAACGCGACCTAGATGAGGATGAATTTCGGATGTCGACACGAATTTGCGGTTGGTTTTTCGCAGTTGTTTTCGTCATCGTATCCGGCTCGCGATGCGAAGCTCAACTGACCGATCCTCGTGGGCTTTCGTCGTCCTCCAGCCAAGTCGCGACGCTAGAAGAGCAATTGATCAATCGTTTGCGAGCAACGACCGAGGACCGGCGAGCGTACATTCGGATGATTGGCACCTTGATCACCAACGGTACGTTTGAGCAGCGATACGTCGTCGCGATCGAAAGGTACGCACTTCGCAAAAATCCACAGTTCCCGTTCCCCTATTTTGAACGCGCGATGCGATTCGAAGCGGAAAAGCGAGGTATCGAGTTGCCTCCAGTGCAATTGTTGGCGGGATCTGCATCAACCTACATGCCGCGTGCGGACTCGCGCTGAACCGTGTGTTGCCCAATGATGTTCGGTTTATTCGTTTGATTGTCTAGATCTTGGCGAACCAAACGCTCTTTCAACACGAACGAAATCATGGCAACGTGACCATTGACGCTAGAGCATTTCAAGCCGATTGCTAGAATGTCGGCGGCTAACCTTGCAGAAGCTTCAAGCTAATCCCGGCTGATCGCTCTCGTCTCGATGGCAATGACGGTGGATGAAGACTCCTCGCTAATCGAACGAACGTTGTTGGGCGACCGGTCTGCCTTCAACGAATTGGTCGTGCGGTACCAAGATCGTCTTTATTCCTCGATGCTTGGCGTTACCGGCTCGGCCGAAGAAGCCGAAGATGTCGTGCAGGATGCGTTTGTCCGTGCGTTCATAAAGCTGGACAGTTTTCAGCAAACCAGCCAGTTTTTCACTTGGCTTTACCGGATCGCGTTCAACACGGCCCTCAGTCGGCATCGGCGTCGCCGAAGCCGAGTTTCGCTGGATCACGCCCGCGAAACGACCGGTTTGGAGCCTGTCGACGATGGTGCGGCGCCGGATGAATCGATGTTGCAGGGCGAACGGGTGGCGATGGTGCGCGAGGCAATGGCTCAGTTGACCGAAGAGCACCGCACGATTCTTGTGCTTCGCGAAATGGACGAAAACCCGTACGAAATGATCGCCGAAATTCTAGAAATCTCGATCGGGACCGTGCGAAGTCGACTTAGCCGTGCTCGGTATCAATTGAAGGTAGCCCTGGAATCGATTCAAAACGCCGAATGACCCCCTCAGAACCGGAACCTTCAAGACGCGTCCCTCGTTCTGTCATTTCGGTTCTCCGCCTACAATTGGCAAATGAGTTCACAAAGACCGCGAACTCTCTTGGTGGGTTTGACGTATCAACGACCAAACCACGGTTCATTCTTAGGATTCTTCTCGCATGTTTTTGTTCTCTCCCAACCAGGCCCTTTTGGGATTCAGCTCTTTAAGTGACGGCGTTTTAGGTCACAGTGCGCTGATCGGCCAGATTTCCAGTTGGATGCCGGTCTGGCTAACACCGATTTGGGTTTTGTCCCTTGGCATTGTGCTCGGCGCGGTCGCAACCGCGATCTTTTTGGCAATTTTCGCAGTACTTTCGTTTACCCCGCTTGGCAAAATCGCGGACTCACCAAAGTCGGGATTGACCGCTTCGCTCATCGTCGGGGCTGTCTTTGCTGCGGCGCTCTGTTTCGTCTATGTTCCCAATCAAGGCGAATTTCAGGGGATGCTGATCCTGCCGCTGATCGTTCTGGGATTGATTGCTGGGTTCGCCGTCATCTACGGAATGTGGCAGCGAACACGAACAGAGCTAATGACGATTCTCACCGAAGGAATTGTCCCCTATGTGCTCGCGACCGCCATGGCCTTTTCGGTGATCGGCCTCGCTGCTTCCCCACTAGTTGCCAAGCCAACGGAGATCATCGGTTCCATCTGGCAGGTGAATCTGTTTGGTAACGGCACGAAGGAAATCGTTCGCAACGTCGAACCTTTGCCCTTGGATGCGAAGCCAGACGAGGCCCCATTCGAAAAAGTTGAAATGCAATATGTGATGTACAACGTCGCGGAGTTAACCGTCACAAGCGACAAGACGATCATCATTGGCGACGCAGAAACACCGGCCAAGTTCAACATGACGCCGGTGCGAATCAACGCAGGCGAAACCGTTCGCTACCTGCGAGAAAACAGCGAAGCGCCACCGTTGCCGCTCAATCCAGATTCGGTCTATATGCAGAACCGCGAGATCGACCCGGCCACCGTGACAATGACGTTCGTGATGCGCCCCACCGTTCCGGAAGCGTCTTCGGTTGTCACCACGGCGTTTGCCCTGTTCACCTTCATCATGGGTTACATCGCACTTCGACAAGCCGCACCGCGTGTTTCTGCTGTGGCTTTGGCGACTGCGAAAAGCGAAATGGCTCAACCACTCTATCTGCTGTTGTTGATGGTGGGCGTGTTCGGCATGCTGCTCTTCGCCATCATCCCGTTCAACACGCTTGGGGAAGACATTCGCTTGATGAAAGACAGCGGTGTGACCTTGCTGATGGTGCTCGGCATGTTGCAAGCCGTCTGGTCAGCGGGTACCAGCGTGAGTGATGAAATCGAAGGAAGGACGGCGTTGACTGTGCTAAGCAAACCGCTGAGCCGGAGATCGTTCTTGATCGGTAAGTACATCGGCATCATGTTCACCGTCTTCGTGATGTTCGTGATTGTCGGCGCCGTATTGATGGTTGTGCTCAGTTATAAGCCGATTTACGACGCTCGCGAAACAACGCGGGTGACCCCAGAATGGCAAATCGGACATGAAGAATTGGTCACGACCGTGCCTGCCCTTGTGCTGTACTTCATGGAAACCATGGCGATCGGTGGAATCGCAGTCGCCCTCGCGACCCGCTTGCCGCTTGTCGCAAATTTCGTTGTCTGCTTTGTCGTCTATGCGATCGGTAACCTAACGGCACCACTGGTGCGTTCGACCAACGGTGAGAATGAATTGGTTGGATTCGTGGGCAAGCTGATCGCGGTCGTCGTGCCCAACTTGAACGCCTTCAACGTTCAATCGGCAATCGATGCGAGCAATCAAATTCCGCTGATTTATCTTGCGGGAGCTTTCAACTACCTCTTCTGCTTCGCGATCTTTATTTTGATGGTCGCTATGTTGATGTTCGAAGACCGCGATTTGGCATAATATGAAAGCTGCATTCATTCGCTCAACGGGTTCACCAGAGGTGATTGAGTTCGGTGATTTGCCAGTGCCGACTCCGACGTTTAGCGAAGTCCTTGTCCGCGTCGAGGCTGTCGCTGTTAATCCAATCGATACCTATGTGCGAAGCGGTGTCGTTGCAATGCCGTTGCGGATGCCCTTCGTTATCGGTTGCGATATGGCCGGAGTTGTCGAAGCGGTAGGGGAAGGCGTCCACGATTTATCCGTTGGCACTCGTGTTTGGGCGTCCAATCAAGGGCTCCTCGGTCGACAAGGTACATTCGCCGAGCACATCGCTGTTGACCGTGATTGGTTGCATATCCTGCCTGACAACGTCGACGCGAAAGATGCCGCCGCTTGTGCGCTCGTCGGAATCACCGCGCATCTGGGACTGTTCTCTCATGGTCATCTTCGTCATGGCGAAACGATCCTTGTTATCGGCGGCAGTGGCGGTGTCGGTTCGATGGTCGTTCAGATGGCCAAGGCAACCGGTGCCCGCGTTATCGCCACGGCGGGCTCCGACGAAAAGGTCGAAGTCTGCAGACGATTGGGTGCCGATGAGGTCATTGCTCATCATCGTCAGCCGATCGGCGAATCCGTAAAGGCACTCGCTCCCAATGGGATCGACTTGTTTTGGGAAACGCGACGTGAACCCGATTTCGATATGACCGTTTCGGTCCTCGCAGAACGTGGCCGATTGATTCTGATGGCCGGGCGAGACGCAAGGCCCGCGTTTCCTGTTGGCCCGTTCTATGTCAAAGAATGCTCGTTGCACGGCTTCGTGATGTTCAAGGCAACTCCGGAAGAAACTCGCGCCGCAGGAATCGACATCAGCGGCTGGCTCGCCGATGGCGTCCTCAAGTCCAACATCGGCGAAGTTCTTCCTCTATCGCAAGCCGCAAAAGCTCACCAGCTTCAAGAAGCCGCAACCGTTCACGGCAGCGGCAAACTACATGGCAAGATTGTGCTCACGGTCTGAGCAAGCACCCATTTCGATGTTGTTGCGTCGATGGGGTGAGAATGCCAAACCTCAATAAAATCCAAAATCGCTCAAGATACCGGGAGCTGGCGACCGATCATCAACTACTGGGCGTTGATCAAGGACGAAAAACGTAGGAGATAGAATGATGAAGTGGCTGCTGCTCTTTGTCGGATGGATAACCATCTTTCCCGATCCGGGAATCGCCGCTCCGCCCGACATTCACGATCCGCTTCCAAGTCCTACACTGTTTCGCCAAAGTTCGGCCTCAACCACTCATCTCATCCTCGGTCGCCTTCAGCTCGATCCGGTTCGATACCGCAAAGGATCGCAATCTCTGGTCCATGTCGCCACAAGCCCGGATGCGACGTCTTTGGCCAACGCCTCACTCGAGCCGCTCACTGAGACGCTGCATGTCAGCAGCACTCGAGGTCTCCCCACGGTTCACTATTCTGTCATCGGCCCCAGCTCTCGGATCATGATCGATGCTGACGCAAAGGGCATCTGGCGGATCGAGTCTCAACGGAATTCGATACGCGGGAACGGGAAGAACGCCTCCGTCGAAACCACTCGTGTGATTGTCGAGCAAAAGCCAAATCAATCACTCGCGATGAAAATACAATCCGATGCGCCGGACAGAATGATTCGCGCCGCGACGTGGCTGCATCTTCGCGAAGCGGAACGAGATGTTTTTGAGGTGCATCTTGAGCCGATTCTCGACGAGTTGTTGTGGCCGTATCGGCTGAGCGATTTGGCCGACGCAGCGCATTCGCAGTCCCTGCGAGACTCGCCAACATCACTTGACGACGCCGATGTCGTTCAAAATGCTGAGCTTCAAGTTTGGATCGATGACCTAAGATCACCCGTTCGCGCAGCACGTGTCAACGCGGAACGGCGTTTGTGTTCGATCGGCGTTTCGCTGATCCCGCGTTTGGCAAACCTTGATTTGAACCGGCTTGACGCGGAACAACGGGCTCGCCTGATCGAGATACAGAATCAGTTAACGCCACTCGCCGAGGACGATGCTTCACGTTTGTCATTGCTGATTCGTGACGATCGAGACTATTGGCAATTAGCGTCGACACGGTTGAATAAGCGTGATCGTCAACTCGTCGATGCTCGAATTAAAAAATTAAGCGCCGAATTGCCGCCGGCGGTTCAAGACAACTCGATTGTCGTCGCGGTCGATGAGAGACCGACGCGACGATAACTCGACGCGAATTGTCATCACGGCATACTTCCGTTGCCTTCGTTCAAGTCGCGGTTATTGGCTTCGATGAAAATCTTTACAAGCTCCGCAACTGATTCGGCACCCGCTTTCTTGAAAATCTGATGTCGACGCGCTTCAAAGCTCGCAAAAGGATTTGCCTAGTCGTCCGTCAGCGATTCTTGGTGACAAGATTCCAAAATGGCTTGACGACCTGATTGCCCAGTGAACGGACCATGAATCCACCAAGCGACCAGCAAGTTTTGATGCCATGCTGGATGCGTTTTCTTAGCTCAGTCCACAGTAAAGTTTTGCGAACTTCTCGGGGGCGGCGACGCCTTCACTGACTAGGAATCGCTTGAGTTCACTAGATTGATTTTCGCCACCAACGAGGCTGATTCGATCGATCGCGGCCAATCGAATGGGAACTAAGTCAAGCGAATCCGCTTCGTCTGCGGCTTGCCGGTACTTTGGTAAACACGACGACTTGTCCCCGTCAATTTCGAACGCTTGAGCTTGCAAAAACAGGGAGACTGTTTTCGCAAACGGGATTCGTTCCTGATCAAGTCCAACGCAAATTGCTTTGACTGTCTGAATCGACGCATGTCGCTGTACGGGATGTTTCAGCGCCAATCGCAGGTGCGATGTTGCTTCAAATTGACGATACATCACACGAAACAGTTGTACCTGCCGAAGGATCCTTGCATGATCACCGTGGTCCATCCTGCCAAGATATCGCAGCGCGTGGCCAGATCGCCCTTCGTAAACGAATCGCATGATGGGCGACAGTCCGTCGATGATCGACCACCAAGCTGACCGGCTTCCCGAGAATTGCTGCGAGAACTTTCGATGAGAGGCATTGGACTGACGCGCGTCGTCATCGATGATCGGAATCACGGAGCCCAAGCCCATCAAAAGCATCCGGCGGAGGTACTCATCGCTTCGATCGTTCACTTCATTTTGAATTTGGCTCGCCGCTCGTTTCAAATCTGCAATTCGTCCGAGCCAAAAATAAGACCATAGCAGCGGTAGGTTCGAATGTGCTTGATCGAATCGGAAGGACTCGCCGGCTGCTTGAAATTCGCAAACGGCCTGCTTGGCTGGCGAGACCGCAGACGCCCAATCGCAGCAAAGTAAATGCCTGAATGCGAGCCCACAATTCACGTTTGCAAGTGCGGCAGGATCCGAGGCGACCCGTTTTCCGTCATTGTAAACATCGCTGCACTGGTTGAGACGTTTGGTCAGTCGGCGACGTCGCGGCCCGGGGTTGCGACATTGCAATATCGCCATATCGATGAAAGATCGCAGCGAAGCCTCAGGATGCATCTGACGTGCGACAGTACGTCGATACGCAGAAAACAAAGCGTTGGACTTGGGGAAATCGATCGTCAGCAACGGTCGATAGAAGGCTGAGTACGTGTCGCCAAATTCAGTTGCCGAACCAGCATCGCTAGCTTGTACCGAGGAAGAAATCTGATTGATCGTTTCGCAAGCTTGTTGAATGCTGCCGGCACGCAGCAGGTTTTTTGCTAGACGATGCTGCAAAGCGATCGGTCGCAGCGACTCCAGACGCGATGGATGTTCCAGCAACTCGCGACACGCCGCAGCGGCGTCCGCCGATCGACCCGCGTCTTCGAAATGGTGGATCGCACGAAGCATGTGAGCTGCCGACGCGTCACCGGTAAGTTGCTTGGAGGCTCGTAAGTGCCAACAAGCTGCTTCGGTGAATGCGAATCGGTCTTCTGCGTCCCGAGCGGCTTGAAGTATGTACGGTACCGCGGCGTCGAATTGCCCTGCTTCGGTGAGGTGACCTGCGATTCGTGCCGAACGCCAAGCGTCGTCATCGCAGGTCATTAAATAGGTGGCCCATGCCGAGTGGATGGCACGGAGTCGAAGCCGATCCATGCCTTGAACGATACACGAACGGACCCGAATGTGAACGATGTCGATCACTTCTCGTTCGGGAGAGTGATCACAGGCCAAGCTCAGTCCGACAAGTTCCCGGACCGCTTCATCACAATCAACCATCAACTGACTCACCTGCGCGAGGTCGGTAACGGTGACCGGGCCGCCTGCGATCGCGATGAATTCGATCGCTCGCCGAGCTTTCTCGGATAGCTGGTCAACACGACTTTGCCAAATCTCTTCAACCTGCACAGGTCCGCGAAGCAGTCGTTCATGCCAATCGCTCACGCCGTCGCAACTCACGCAAGCAGCAAGCTGTGTCAGTCGATAAGCGTTTCCTTCGCCCAAGGCCGCCAAACGCTTTAGCGCAGGAAGTTCCCACTCGAATCCTGCTCGGGAAACGATCGAACGAAGCAGCTCCACAGCATCCGCGTCAGACAAGGGACGAAGCTCGATCGACGCGTCAGCCGGCTTGCGAAAATCATCACTCCGAGACCGTCCGATGGTGATGATCCCGATCGGGCATTTTGCCTCGGACAATATTTTATCGAGGACATTGAGGCTGTCTCGATCGGCCCATTGGACGTCATCAAAAATCAGGAACAGCGGTCCGTACTCACCCATCCGGTCAACAAGTTCGACACCGGAAAACAGGGCATCCGACCTTGCCAGTTCAAGTTGATTCGCAATCACATCATCCGAACCGTTTCGTGAGTCATCTTCAAAGTCCTCTAAACCTTCTCGATCCGAAGGCGAAATTATCGGTTCTTTAATGATGGCGCGTAGAGATGGAAACGCCTGACGCAGCGCCAAAGCATGTCGTGGCTTTAACTTCAACTGCCCACGATCCTCCCGCGAATATCGACGGGCGATTGCATCTGCCAAAACATTGAAAGCCTGAAGCGACGCATCGGCACGCTCGCGATACGCCGTGTCAAACAGTTGAAACCAAGGGTTTGCCCGGATCCGTTTCTGAAGCTCAGCACCAAACCAACTCTTTCCAACGCCCGAATCGCCGCTGATGTGCAATCGAGTGGCACGGCCGCGAACGACACCTTGTACCCAGCGTTCCGCAGTGGCCATTTCATTCTCGCGACCATGCAAATGCGTGGGACGCCGATGGTGTTGAGATTCCCATTCGGATATCGAACCTCCACCAGCCTGAATCAGCCGTACCGCCAACGGTCGATTCTGTGGCAGCGGGTCAAGCATATCGCACAACAGATCAGCTAAGTCTGGCGGCGTATCGATTGGTAAAAAAGAGCGAACATCACCAATCGATTGAACCAGAGAAATGCCGACTTGCTCAACTGGCAGCTTGGATCGGTCGGCAATCAATTCGAGAATGATGCATCCAAGGGAATAGACATCGCAGGCAGGTGGATAGATCTGCGAAGTGATTGACTCGGGGGCCATGTACCAATAAGTGCCGGCAATGTAGTTCCGTCGTGCATCGGGATCCGAGACCGGATCGTAAGTGCCGACCAAGCCATAGTCGATCAGGCGAAACTGGCCTTTGGAATCAAGCATCACGTTTTCTGGCTTAACATCTCGATGAACCAAACACGCGTTATGAATAACGCGAAGGGCACCACCAATATCACGAAGGAGCCGTGATGCGATTTCAAACAAAGAAGCCCGATCATCACCGCGATTCTCGCGAATCACTTCGACCAAACGTTTGCCCGCAACGAACTCCATTTTGAAAGCGGTGTAGTCACCCGCCGGAAGCATCTGATAGACGTTGATGAGCGCCGGATGGGAGAGCGGTTGAATCCGGCAAAATCCTAGTCGGCTAGCGGTTACCGTCTCCGTACACCGCGTCAGAATAATCTTCAAAGCAAAGATGCGACCGGTCTTCAGTTCCCGAGCGCGGTAAACCGAGCTAGTGACGCCCGAACCAACTCGCCGTTCCAGCAGGAAGCCGCTGACAATATCTCCTTTTTTCCACGGGTCGACGTCGATGCGAATCTCGTCTTGCTGTCTCGTCGTTTCTTTCGCCTTACCACGCCTTTGTTTGGTTTCACTCTTCGGATCCGGTGGATCGATTGGCGGGTCATCGTTGTCGCTCATGAATGATGAACTTTGTCTTTAGAGGCGATCGTTACGTGTGGGCATCGATGAACGTTCGTCGCGAGGCAAGTCCATTCTTCGCGGAACGAAATCTCAAGAAGGCAATCCATTCCGTTAATATTATTCCAAGCCAAGCGATTTTATCAATGCGAAGTAAAAATTTATCAATACGATGGGAAAGGCAATCGACAACCTTAAGAACCGATCCGTAAAGCGGTCTTTTGATCTCGAAGGCTCGCGAGCGGCCATTTTTCTGTATACTTGGGTAATCGCAGCGAAGGATTTGTTCGTTTTGTGTGAGGATTTTTATGCCCGTCGAAATGCAACTTTCTCGGATCATTATTTCCGAGATCAGTGAAAGCCAAGTGATTTATCTCAAAGAGGTCGATGGAGACCGCCAGTTTCCTATTTTAATTGGTATTTTTGAGGCGACGAACATCGATCGACGAGTCAAGGACCCTGAAGCGCCAGCGAGACCATTGACGCACGATTTAATTGTCAAGGTTGCTGAATCGCTTGGAGCAGAGGTTGATAGCGTTGTCATTCATGAGCTGTCCGACCATACCTATTACGCGTCGTTGCGATTGCGAAAAAACGGTGAGTTGATCGAAATCGATTCTCGGCCAAGCGATGCGATTGCGGTCGCGGTGACGTTTCATCCGCCGTTGCCGATTTTTGTGAGCGAGCAGGTTTTGGCGGAGGCGACTTCCGCCTAGGATGCCTCGTCCAATACGGCACACCTACAACTTTATCGTCGACCCGGCATTTGGGTGCCTCTCCAGGGCGTTCGTCCCTTTTCCAATCAACGCCTAGTAATCTTACCATAATGCTCGTTACCTGTGATCCATGCGACGCGCGTCGGTGGACCGAATCGACCACATCCAACCGCAGGGTTGCAATCGTGCCCACTATGGGAGCGCTTCACGAGGGCCACTTAAGCTTGGTACGTCGCGCGCGCGCGTTGGCCGATGAAGTTGTCGTGTCGATTTTCGTCAATCCGACGCAGTTCGCACCGCATGAAGATCTCGCGCGTTACCCTCGCCCGATCGAGGATGACTTGGCGATGCTCGAGCGGGAAGGCGTCGCGATGGTTTACAGTCCATCGAACGACGCAATCTACCCGCCGGGGTACAGCACCTTTGTCGAGCCACCTGCCGTGGCCGAGCCGCTTGAGGGGAAACTTCGGCCAGGGCATTTTCGCGGCGTTTGCACCATCGTGCTTAAGCTGTTTCAAACCATTCCCGCAGCGGTCGCCGTCTTCGGTCAAAAAGATTTTCAGCAGGCTCTAGTGGTGCAAGCGATGGTGAGAGACCTCGATATTCCGATTCATATCGACGTCGCTCCTACAATTCGAGAACCCGATGGGTTGGCGATGAGTTCTCGCAATCGATACCTATCGACCGAGCAGCGTGCTCGGTCGCTTTGTTTGTCACGCGCGCTCGACGCATGTAGCCAACTCGCCCAGGAAAATGAACGCTCGTTAGCCAGTCTCGAATCAGCGATGCTTGATCAGCTTCGTCCTGGGCAACCCGATGGCGCCGATCACGTTGACTATGCGGTCGTCGTTGATCGTCGTACGCTTCACCCTGTCCAGCAATCGATCAGTTGGCAAGCTTCGGATCTCGTCGCTTTGATTGCTGCACGTCTGGGGTCGACTCGACTGATCGACAACCGGCTACTCCATTCACCACCAATGACCCTGTGAACGGCGGGCCGGTTCTCAAATCGGCTTGGCTTTTAACTTCTTCGCGGTGTATTCACGCTTTGACAGAAGCAAGTGGACGGCATCATAAAACGCGTGAGCGACGATCGCTACGATGAGG
>Ga0105045_10001240_pt1 | contig 20667 bp, 20 predicted proteins | sample MAT02_FD_78089 | JGI IMG/M metagenome (GOLD analysis project Ga0105045, IMG submission 78089) | Freshwater microbial communities from Lake Fryxell liftoff mats and glacier meltwater in Antarctica - MAT-02 (megahit assembly) | ecosystem: Environmental > Aquatic > Freshwater > Ice > Liftoff... | reverse complement strand
TGCGATAAACAATGTTTTTTCCGATTCTAAAATGATTGTATTTTTAGAAGAAGGTAGAGAACTTTCTGTTCCATTAGAATGGTTTCCGAGATTGAGAAAAGCAAGTAAAGAACAGCTTGAAAAATGGCGTTTTATTGGAAAAGGAGAAGGAGTTCATTGGGAAGAAATTGACGAAGATGTCTCTATTGGAAATTTATTACAATAAAAAATGCTTACAAAACAAGACATATTTCAAACAATTATTGATAACAAAGAAGCTATCAAAAACTTTGGTGTAACTGAAATTGGCTTGTTTGGTTCCTACGTGAGAAATGAACAAACCACTGAAAGTGATATTGATTTATTAATTGACTATAATAAAAAAGACATCAATTTTAAAAACTTCATGAACTTTTGTTTCATGATGGATGATTTATTTTCGGAAATAAAAGTTGAAGTTGTGACCAAAAATGGGTTAAGTAAATATATCGGACCATATATTTTAAAAGAAGTAGAATATGTTAAAATCTGATATTGAGTTTTTAAAGCATATTAAATAGGAGACAGAATTTATTCTTGAATATACTTTAACTATTTCTGAGGAAGAATTTTTAGCAAATCCATTATTAAAAAAAGCAATTATAAGATGTCTTGAAATAATAGGTGAAGCGACCAAAAAAGTTAATTTTGATTTTAGAATAAAATATAGTGCAGTTCCTTGGAAAGAAATGGCTGGATTAAGAGATAAATTAATTCATGATTACTCAGGTGTTGATTACATATTGCTTTTTCAAATTATTAAAGAAAACATTCCTGAATTACATTTTCAAATTGAACAAATAATAAACGAACACGATAATAAATAAGTACTTTTACGGATTAAATAATAAACATTTAAACCTTAAACTTTTAAACTATAAAAGAATGATTTTAGAAATGAAGGTGCCTTCACCAGGCGAATCGATAAAAGAAGTAGAAATTGCTACTTGGTTAGTTAAAGACGGCGATTATGTAGAAAAAGACCAAGCTGTTGCTGAGGTTGATTCTGATAAAGCAACATTAGAATTACCTGCAGAAGCGAGTGGAATTATTACTTTAAAAGCCGAAGAAGGTGATGCCGTTGCGGTTGGAGCAGTTGTTTGCTTAATCGATACGAGTGCTACAAGACCAGGCGGCGATGCACCAAAAACAGAAGCCAAAGCAGCCGGACCAAAAGCAGAAGAAAAAGCAGAAGAGAAAAAAGTAGAAGCTCCAAAAGCAGCTCCAGTTGCTGAAAAGACGTATGCTACGCAAACCCCGTCTCCAGCTGCTAAAAAGATATTAAACGAAAAAAATATTCAGCCAACCGATATTGTTGGAACAGGAAAAGGTGGACGAATCACGAAAGACGATGCCGCAAATGCTGTTCCTTCTATGGGAACGCCATCTGGGGGAACACGTAGTTCTGAACGTTCAAAATTATCAATGTTACGTCGTAAAGTAGCTGAGCGATTGGTTTCTGCTAAAAATGAAACGGCTATGTTAACTACCTTTAATGAAGTTAATTTAACAAACGTAAACAAATTAAGAACCGAATACAAAGAGGCTTTTAAAGACAAACACGGACTAGGTTTAGGCTTTATGTCGTTCTTTACAAAAGCAGTTACAAGAGCGTTGCAATTGTATCCGGACGTAAATTCAATGATTGACGGTGATTATAAAATTGCCTATGATTTTTGTGATATTTCCGTTGCCGTTTCGGGACCAAAAGGACTAATGGTTCCGGTCGTAAGAAATGCAGAAACGTTATCTTTCCGAGGAATTGAAGGAGAAATCAAACGGTTAGCGATTCGTGCTCGTGATGGTCAAATTACAGTTGATGATATGACGGGCGGAACATTCACTATTTCTAATGGTGGCGTTTTTGGAAGCATGTTATCGACACCGATTATCAATCCTCCACAATCAGGAATTTTAGGAATGCACAATATTATTGAGCGTCCAATTGCAATTGATGGTCAAGTGGTTATTGCACCAATGATGTATGTTGCTTTGTCTTATGATCACCGAATCATCGACGGTAGAGAATCAGTTGGATTCTTAGTTGCTATCAAAGAAGGATTAGAAAACCCAACAGAATTATTAATGGATAACAACCCTAAAAAAGCGTTGGAACTTTAGCTAAATATAATCTGCCATTTTGTCCCGAAGCATCGGGATAGTTCAGAATCTAAAATCCCAAATTCCGAAAAAGGAGTTTGGGATTTTTTTATTTTTTGATAATTTTGAACGTTTCACTTTGGGTTGAATTTAAAATTTTAATAAAATAAATACCAGAAGCTAAAAATTCAGTAGTTAATTTGAACGTTGATTCGCTAGAAAAAGTTTCATATTTCTTTTGGCCTAAAATATCATAAATCACGATATTCTCTATCGCTTGAGCGGAAGAAATAGTTAACTCATTCATAACTGGATTTGGATAAATTTCAATAGGATTAACTTTATCAAAACCTAAAGACAAATTACATTCCGTTGGAAAAATAATGCTTTGTTCAGACCAATTTCCAACACTTGTTGCTGAGCAACGGTAACGAACATAAAATTTATAATCAGTACATGGTTGTAAATCAGTCATCAAAAAAGGATGTGCATTAACTGTCACAAAAGCGTCATTATCGGTTGGAGTTGCCGTAGTATCGGTAAGCAAAATAATATCCCACTGAACAGGATTATATTCGTTTTGCCAAGATAAAAGAGCCGTCGTTTCTGTTATTTCAGTAACCGTAAGATTGAAAGGATAAAAAAAGCAACAATCCGTAGTGCAATGAGCTGTGGCAGAAAATAAAGTTGTGTTTGGAATACCTTCGTCATATTCTTTGATATAAACCACATTGGCATTAGAAGTAATGACTAGAACTTTTACCTTTTCAGGAAATTGTCCACCTTCATTCCAAAAAAGTTCAAACGGAGCATCATCGCAAAGAAAAAGATTCACAACCATTATATTGCCAGTTGTAAAATTTTCACCGACAGTTAAAATCACCTGATTATTTTGAGTAATTTTCATCGTGTTTCCATTCCAACCAGTTCCATCAACCGACAGTAAGCGCAGGGTGTAAATGCATTGGTCTGTTACCTCACAAGTTGAGTTTTGACTAAACGATAAACATGAAAAAACGAAAAAAAAAAATAAGTAGATTTTTTTCATAAGAATAAATTAAATTGCTGTTATTCAAATATACTTATTTTTTTAGTTGATTTTTGAAAATAAAATAAAGGGATATTTTTATAATAGCAAATTTCTTGTTAAAATAAAGAAACACGCTTTTATTGGCGTGTTATCTATATGTTTACTAAACGATTAACTATCTTCTAGAAATATAATCTGTCAATTCATCTACACTCGAGCTAAAACCAAAAACATTATTCACCTTAAAGTAATTTCGTGGTTCTACACAAGCCTCAAAAGCAAACTTAGCAAAATCTAATTTAGAATCTTCAAACCCAAAAATTTGACAAATAGCGATGATTTGATTGGTGTTTAAACAGTTACTTTCTGCAATTTGTTTAGCGGTTCTTAAACGGGTTTCGTCAAAACCTTGATTTCTAATGGTTGCCAAGGCATTATTAAAATCACCTGGATTCATTGGGATTCTATTCACGCAAGTTGGATTGTTGTCTTGAATAGCAATCGGTTGATTGGAATGTCCGCCGTGCATCGTACCAATCGTCGTTGTTTCTGTTATAGTCGTATTTCCGCCAAAAAAAGGTTCATTAATGGAAATATTTACGCCAACGCCGCCCACATTCACGCCTGCATTTATACCGCCGTTAGTGGTTGTTGTTGTGGTGGTTTGTTGGATAACGCCAACGGATGACGGCTGCTGAATCACAACTATCGGAGCGGGTTCTCCCCAGTGTCTTACAAACATATTGGAAGGCGGAATAAAGCCTTCAATTACTGGAATCATCGAAAAGAAATTCAATCTCATTTTCTTATTGTTGTTTCTGTCTCTTTTGATTTTATAGGTTACATCCATAAAAAAGCCGTCCACATCCGTTACTTGTAAAAAGTTTTTAGAAATTTCATTGCGGGTGTTGTCTTCAAAAATAATTTTGGCATTATAATACGGTTGTACTAAATCTTCTACACGAATATTCGTTTGAGCAACGTCATTGATGCGTTCGCCATTTAAAACCAAGAAGAATTTATCGCCATGTTCTGAAAAAATTGTCAGATGACCAAAGGGTTGAATTTGCCCAAAACAAAGCGTTGTTAGCAGTAAAACAAACGCGGTAAAAGTAATTTTGTGTTTCATAAAAAGTTCAAATTTTGGTTAAAAGTAATTACTTTTCTCAATTATCCAAAAATAATGCCAAGAAATTGTAAATGTATTGAAATAGAAGTCGTTTCATTACGCAAAAACAATTTGATTTTAATGCTTATTTAATTTTTTGAGGGGATTTTTAATAAATACAAATAATGGTTGTAATAATCAATAATTGCCTTACCTTGGAGTAAAACATCGGCTCCAATAATTCCATGAACCGATTTTGCTTTATATTGCGTTAAGGCTAAATTTACATGCGTTAAATCAAAAATCACCAATTGAATATTTTTGGTTTTCCATCGGCCTAATTGAAACGCACTGTTTTTGCCAATTAAGGTTTCCATTCCTGTTGCACCAGCTCCCGCCGCTTTAGTTTCGGAGGCAATGGCATTGACTTTAAACAAAGCGATACTTTCAAATCCGATGCAACTGTTAGAAGCGCCCGTATCTAAAATAAAATTCCCTTTTATACCATTAATACTAGCTTTTATCAAAAGATGTTGTGTTTTAGAAACCTTAAAAGCAATTTTTTGATAGCCTTTATCCTTTAAAATAGCGTGTAAGTTTTTCATTTTCATTTTTTTAATTTCAAATGTAGCCAAATTTAAAGGTCAAACAAAAGGCGGGAAGTTACAATCGTTCTTTTTTTGTATTTTTGCCTTATGATTTTAACCGATACGCATACCCATTTGTATTCTGAAGAATTTGATTTAGACCGCGACAAAATGATGCAACGAGCTATTGCTGCTGGCGTGAGTCGGTTTTTTGTTCCAGCAATTGATGCTTCGTGTACGCAAGCCATGTATGATTTGGAAGCCAATTATCCTTCGCATGTTTTTTTGATGGCCGGTTTACATCCGTGTTATGTTAAAGAAAATTTTGAAGAAGAATTAGCGCATGTTGAATTGCAACTGCAACATCGAAAATTTGTGGCAATTGGCGAAATTGGTATTGATTTATATTGGGATAAAACCACGTTAGCCATTCAGAAAATTGCGTTTAAACGTCAAATTCAGTTGGCCAAAAAACACAAACTTCCCATCGTGATTCATTGTCGAGAATCATTTGATGAAATTTTCGAAGTCTTAGAAACGGAAAAAAGTGCAGAGTTGAGAGGAATTTTTCATTGCTTTACGGGAACTTTTGAACAAGCTCAACAAGCTCTTTCCTATAATATGAAGTTGGGAATTGGTGGGCTAGTAACCTTTAAAAACGGAAAAATAGATCAATTTATAAATCAAATACCGCTTGAAAAGTTGGTTTTAGAAACCGATTCACCTTATTTAGCTCCAGTTCCTTTCCGCGGAAAGCGAAATGAAAGTAGCTATGTTGCTTTGGTCGCCAAGAAACTGAGCGAACTATATCAAATGCCCGTTGAAGAAATTGCAAAAATCACCACTTCCACTGCCAAGTCAGTATTTGGAATTTAATTTATTATATACAAAAAAGTCACATTTTTTTTGTTCATTTGTAAAATTAAACAACCTTTAAATGCCAAATTTTGATGCTATTCGTCCTTATTACGACAGTGAAGTAAATGAAGGAATTTGTTCTGTAATTCACCATCCGATGATGAAAGCCATGATGAATTTTGCTTTTCCAGAGGTGGAAGAGTCAGTTTGGAAGGAACAATTAAAAAAAACACATTCGATTCGTGATTTTCAAATCAACTTCATCTATCAATCGGTTCAAAAAGTATTGCAACGGAGTTCAGAGGGATTAACTACTTCTGGTTTTGAAAAATTAGATAAAAATACATCCTATCTTTTCATATCGAATCACCGTGATATTATTTTAGACACTTGTTTATTGAATGTGTGTTTGTATGATCATGGTTTAATTATGACTGCATCAGCTATTGGTGATAATTTAGTCAAGAAAGATTTTCTAATGAAATTGTCAAAACTCAATCGAAATTTTTTAGTGCTTCGCGGTTTGTCGCCCCGAGAATTACTGCAAAGTTCAAAATTAATGTCTGAGTATATGGGACAATTATTGTTGAGAGAAAATCGGTCTGTTTAGATTGCTCAACGCGAAGGACGAACAAAAGATGGCAATGATTCTACTCATCAAGGGGTTTTGAAAATGGTAGGAATGGGTTCTGATGAAGAAAACGTGTTGGATTATTTTAAAAAAATTAAAATTGTTCCCGTTTCCATATCGTACGAATATGATCCGACAGATGCCTTGAAAATGCCGCAATTGATGGCAGAAGCTAATAATGAAATATATACCAAAGTAAAAAACGAAGATTTTATAACGTTATTGAGCGGAATTATGGGTCAGAAAAAACGAATTCACATTCATGTGGGCGATGTTTTAGATCAAGAAATTGAAGAAATAAAAAAAACACAAGACAATACCAATCGTCAAATTCAGGCAGTGGCACAGGCGATTGACGAATCAATTTTGAGCACATATAGGCTTTGGCCAACCAATTATATTGCATACGACATTTTGCACAACACCAATCAACACCAACATTTATATTCCGAAACCGAAAAATCACTTTTTGGACGGCGTCTAGAATTAAAAATCGATGCGACCAATCAAGCGATGGTCGAAAGTTTTTTAGCGATGTATTCCAATCCTGTGAGCAATCAGTTGAATTATCAAGATGCAAACCCAAGCTAACATATTATTAATTTATACCGGTGGCACTATCGGGATGATGAAAGATTTTGAAACAGGAGCGTTAAAAGCGTTTAATTTCAAAAAATTGTTGCAACGCATTCCGGAATTAAAGCAGTTAGATTGTACGATTGAAACCATTTCTTTTGAAAAGCCAATCGATTCGTCTAATATGAATGGACAGCGATGGATAGAAATGGCAAAAATTATTGAAAAAGAATATGATCGTTTTGATGGATTTGTGATTTTGCATGGCTCGGATACGATGTCGTATTCGGCTTCTGCTTTGAGTTTTATGTTAGAAAATTTATCAAAACCAATTGTTTTTACAGGTTCACAATTACCCATCGGCGATTTGCGAACGGATGCGAAAGAAAATTTGATAACCGCAATTCAAGTAGCTTCGTTGCAAGAAAACGGGAAATCGGTTTTTCAGGAAGTTTGTTTGTATTTTGAATATAAATTATACCGAGGAAATCGCACAACTAAAATAAATGCTGAACATTTCAATGCGTTTTCATCACCAAATTATCCGCCTTTGGCAGAGTCGGGCGTTCATTTAAAAGTAAATAAGGAAACGATTTTAGCAAAAACACGTACTAAAAAGTTAAAAGTAAATACGGAGCTGGATTCAAATGTGATAATTATTAAAATGTTTCCAGGATTGAACGAAATAGTTTTTGAAGCACTACTAAGCATACCAAATCTAAAAGGAATTATTTTAGAAACCTATGGGGCTGGAAATGCTCCGTCTGAAGATTGGTTTATTTTTTTGTTGAAAAAAGCAATAAAAAGCGGAATTTACGTTATCAATGTGACACAATGCTCGGGCGGAAGTGTGAATATGGGGCAATATGAAACGAGTACCTATTTAAAAAAAATCGGAATAATATCTGGGAAAGACATTACGACAGAAGCCGCAGTGACCAAATTAATGTATCTGTTAGGACAAAAAGTTTCAGCTAAAGTGTTCAAAACCATTTTTGAAACCCCTTTGCGTGGTGAATTGTCATAAAAAATAACAAATTAAATTTCTCAAAGTGAGATTTTTTTCGTTATTTGGCACCCTTGAAATACATTATAAAGAATGTAGGAGAGGTGTCCGAGTGGTCGAAGGAGCACGCCTGGAAAGCGTGTATACTCCAAAAGGGTATCAAGGGTTCGAATCCCTTTCTCTCCGCTCATTTTTTTATAATGTGTGTTTTATTAAAAATTAATTTATACCTTTAACCTGATTAACTAATTAAAATTAAGAACAAAAGCAATGAAGAAATTATTTTCTATTTTAGCAATCGCAGGTCTGATGACGTTTGGAACAGTTCAAGCTCAAGACTCGACTCAAGCCACTGAACCAGTAGTAGAAGAAACTGCTGCGGCTCCAGCTCAGGAAACGGCAACTGATACGGTTGCAGTTGAAGAAACAACAACCGATGAAAAATCGTTTACGCAAGAATTAAAAGAACGTTTTATCCAAGGAGGTCCTGGCTTCATGGGAATTGTATTACTGTGTTTGATTTTAGGTTTAGCCATTGCCATTGAAAGAATTATTTATTTAAATCTTTCAACAACCAATTCAAAAAGATTAATTAAAGACGTAGAAGATGCTCTTCAATCAGGCGGAGTAAACGCTGCAAAAGAAGTTTGTAGAAATACAGCTGGTCCAGTAGCTTCTATCTTTTATCAAGGTTTAGACCGTATCGATCACGGTGTAGAATCTGCAGAAAAAGCGGTGGTTTCTTACGGTGGTGTTCAAATGGGACAATTAGAGAAAAACGTTTCTTGGATTTCATTGTTTATCGCTTTAGCACCGATGTTGGGGTTCATGGGAACGGTAATCGGGATGATTCAAGCGTTTGATAAAATTGAAGCAGCCGGAAACATGGATGCATCATTAGTTGCTGGAGGTATTAAAGTAGCGTTATTAACAACGGTATTTGGACTTATTGTAGCGATGATTCTTCAAGTTTTTTATAATTATATCATTGCAAAAATTGACTCTATCGTTAACGATATGGAAGATGCGTCTATCAGTTTAGTAGATATTCTAGTAGACTACAAAAACAAAAAATAATTTAAAACAACATTTACTATGAACTTAAATAAGTTAGCCAGATTAGTAGTAATGGTCTTAAGTGTACTTGCTATTGTATTTTTGGCAACCATCATGACTTCAGATGAGAAAGATGGAGGAATGATTACACCTATCATTTATGTTGCTTATGTGATGTTATGTATTGCAATTGTATTTGTGGTATTCTATATGATTAAAGGTTTGATGGCCAAAAAAGGAGATTTGAAAAAGACGTTTATTAGCGTCGGAGCTTTTCTTGGAATTTTTGTTATTGCCTTTGTTTTTGCAGATGGCACGCCTGTTCCTTTGAAAGATGGAGGGGAAGTTTCTGCTTTTGCTTCTAAACTGGTCAGTACAGGGCTCAATGCTTTTTATTTCTTAGCATTAATTGCGATTGTACTAATGTTTTTAACGGGTTATACACGAATTAAAAAATAAATCATGTCAAGAAAAAACAGAAATGCACCACCGGAAGTGAATGCCGGATCTATGGCAGATATTGCATTCCTGCTGTTGATTTTCTTTTTGGTCACCACTACGATTGAAACAGATCAAGGTATTAATCGAAAATTGCCTCCAATTGATGACAAAGAGCAAGAAGATAACATCATTAAAGAGAAAAATATCTTTACGGTGCTAATTAATCGAAATGATCAGTTGCTGGTGGAGGATAAAGTGATTGAATTAAAAGATTTACGCCAAAAAGCGATTGAATTTCTAGACAACGGCGGAGATGGAACTTGTGCTTATTGTAAAGGGGAGCGAGATGAAGCATCATCTGACAATCCAGACAAAGCAATTATTTCCCTTCAAAATGATGCGGAAACATCGTATAAAGCTTATATCGCAGTACAAAACGAATTAGTAGCTGCATACTATTTTTTAAGAGATAGAGAAAGTCAAGCTCGGTACGGGAAAACCTTTAGAGAATTGGAAGCAATGTTTGATGACCCGAAAACAAAATCAGCTCAACGCGATAAAATTGAGCCTATTATTAAGGATATTCAAACGCGATATCCCCAGAAATTATCTGAAGCTGAACCGAAGCGTAATTAATTATAAATTTTAGAAGTATGTCTAAATTTAAAAAGAAAAAAGGCGGAGGTGTTCCTGCCATTTCAACTGCATCTTTACCAGATATCGTTTTTATGCTATTATTCTTTTTTATGGTTGCAACCGTAATGAAAGATAATGATTTAAAAATCCAAAATAACCTACCTAAAGCAGACCAAGTTACTAAATTGGAAAAGAAGGATAGGGTAATGTTCATCTTTGCTGGAAAACCTCATGAAAAGTACCAAAAACAATACGGTCAGGGAGCTCGAATACAGTTGAATGATCGATTGTCTTCTGTTTCTGATATTAAAAACTTTATTTTAGCCGAAAGAGCTTCTCGAAATCCAGAACTAGAGAAAGTATTGACTACCTCTTTGAAAGTTGATAAAGAAGCGAAAATGGGACTTGTGGGAGAAATCAAACAAGAACTAAGAAAAATGGATGCGTTAAAAATTAATTACACCACCACCCAAGGAAGTGTGTTAGATTAAAACATATTTTATAGTTGAAAAGCCACGCATTGCGTGGCTTTTTTTTATAATTTTATCTTTTCTAAATTTAAGCTATGCGGTTATCTCTATTTTTATTTTTTTTTGGTTCTACTATGGTGGCTCAAGATACGTTGGCCTACCAAAAAAAGACCGATTTAAACTATAGGGAAGATCAATTTTATGTAGGAATAACTTACAATACGTTTTTAAATAAACCCAGCGGGTTGACACAAAAAACATTTTCGCCTGGAATAAATGTTGGTTTTTTGCGGGATATGCCAATTAACAAAAAAAGAACATTTGCTGTAGCAACGGGACTTGGTTTTTCTTATCAAGCCTACAGTCAAAATTTATTAGTAACAGAGTCAAATGGAGATTATAGCTATTCTATTATCGAATCGGATATTTCTTTCCGAAAAAATAGGTTTACAACGCTAAATGCCGATTTGCCAATCGAATTTCGATGGCGAACTTCTACGCCTGATAGTCATAAGTTTTTTAGATTGTATACGGGTTTCAAAATTAGTTATTTACTTTATGACGAATCACGTTTTATTTCCGATCAAGGTAATATCATTGTAAAAAATAATCCTGAACTTAGTTCTGTACAGTATGGAATTTACATTGCTACAGGTTATAATACATGGAACTTCTACGCTTATTACGGGTTCAATTCCTTATATGGCAATGTAAAGATTGGAAATAATTCACTAGATGTAAGTTTAATTCACCTCGGACTTCAGTTTTACATCTTATAACCAAAAAGGCCAAAAGAAAACTTGTGGTAAAGCCCCACAAAAAAAGCCTATGGTTAATTCGGTTAAGGTATGGGCTTTCATCACCAATCGTGAAGAGCCCACAACACCAATTAACACTATAAAAGTAGCAATCGTGTAAAGCAACGAAATTTCAATGCGTTGATTCACACCAATCATAAAGAAAGTGAGAGCTACAATACCAATCATGTGCAAGCTCGCTTTTTTTTTGAGTAATAAGAACAGAAATGCGAGAATAGAACTGAAGAGACCGCCAACAAAAAAATAATATAATTCCGGGATTTTATCAGCCGTAATGCTTTTTTGTGTCAAAATAAACAAAAGGATACAATTTATTAATAGCGGGATTTTTCGTTGCGAAAGTTCTTCTGCCATTAACGTATCGATTTTTCCGAAAGACATTAATAAATAAAAGACCGAAATTGGTATTAATACCGTTATGATAACAATTTGAATAAGAAAAAGATAAATTTCTTGAATGATATAAAAATCATGAAATAAAATAAAATAGAACAACGTAGCATAAACCGAAATAAATAACGGATGAAATAAATAAGAAAAAAAAGGAAGAATTTTTTTCAATTTTTTACATTTTCTTACGCATTCTAGCAACTGGAATATCTAACTGTTCACGGTATTTGGCCACTGTTCTTCTGGCAATTGGATAGCCTTTTTCCTTTAGCAGATCTGCCAATTGATCATCGGGAAGCGGCTTCTTTTTGTCTTCATCTTCAATCACATTTTGGAGAATTTTTTTAATTTCTAACGTGGAAACATCTTCGCCTTGGTCGTTTTTCATCGATTCAGAAAAAAATTCTTTAATCAATTTTGTTCCATACGGCGTTTCTACGTATTTGCTGTTGGCAACCCTTGATATCGTTGAAATATCTAAATCAACCAGGTCGGCAATATCTTTTAAAATCATTGGTCGAAGTTTGGTCTCATCGCCTTCTAAAAAAAAGTCCTGTTGGTAATGCATGATGGCGTTCATCGTAACAAACAAGGTTTCTTGTCGCTGTTTGATTGCATCAATAAACCATTTGGCCGAATCTAATTTTTGTTTGATAAACTGAACCGCATCTTTTTGATTATTCGATTTGTCGCGAGAATCCTTATAGGTTCGCAACATATCTTGGTAATCTTTTGAAACATGAAGTTCCGGTGCATTTCGTCCGTTTAGCGAAAGTTCTAATTCTCCTTCAACTATCCGAATGGTAAAATCGGGCACAACATGTTCTACCATTTTATTATTTCCGGTAAAAGCACCCCCTGGTTTTGGGTTTAATTTTTCAATCTCTTCCACCGCTTTTTTTAATTGTTCTTGCGAAACACCATATTTGCTTAACAGTTTATCGTAATGTTTTTTAGTAAATTGCTCAAATTGATTTTGAATGATGTCAAGAGCTAAAGCAACATATTCAGTTGGTGTTTTATGCTTTAATTGTAAAAACAAACATTCTTGCAAATCACGAGCACCTACACCAGCAGGTTCCAATTCATGCACAATATGCAAAATTCTGGAAACACTTGTTTCATCGGTATAAATTCCTTGTGTAAAAGCTAAATCGTCAACGATGTCGGCAACCGTTCTTCGAATGTAACCCATATCGTCAATGCTTCCAACCAAAAATTCAGCAATATCACGGTCGTCATCCGATAAAATAAACGTATTTAACTGGTTTATCAAATCTTGATGAAAGGTTACGGGAGCTGCAAAAGGCGTTTCGCGTTCTTCATCATCGTCACTATAATTATTAGCTTGTAGTTTGTATTCGGGTGTTTCGTCGTTGCTCAAATATTCATCAATGTTGATGTCTTCCGCATCAATGTGTTCATATTCATCCTCTTCATATTCATCAAATTCATCTTTTTCATATTCCTCTTCAAATTCATCTTCCTCTTTCCCGCCTTCTAAAGCTGGATTTTCATTCATTTCCTCTTTTAAGCGTTGTTCAAAAGCTTGCGTAGGCAATTGAATTAGCTTCATCAACTGGATTTGTTGAGGAGATAATTTTTGAGATAATTTGAATTGTAAACTGTGTTTAAGCATTGATTTTTGTTTAAAAGTTTGAGGTTTTAAGGTTTAAAAGTGATAAAAGAGTAAAACTTTTAACCTTCAAACGCATAACCTACCTATTTAAAATTCCGCATTTTGTGGCGTTCTCGGAAAAGGAATTACATCACGAATATTACTCATTCCAGTTACAAAAAGCACCAATCGTTCAAATCCTAATCCAAAACCTGAGTGAACGGCTGTTCCAAATTTACGGGTGTCTAAATACCACCATAATTCTTCTTCATCTATTCCTAAAGCTTTCATTTTTTCTACTAAAACATCATAGCGTTCTTCCCGTTGTGAGCCACCAACAATTTCGCCAATGCCTGGAAATAAAATATCCATGGCTCGAACGGTTTCTTTTCCAGGTTCCGTATTGTCATTCAATCGCATGTAAAATGCTTTGATTTTTGCGGGATAATCAAACAAAATCACGGGACATTTAAAGTGTTTTTCTACTAAAAAGCGTTCGTGTTCACTCTGCAAATCAGCTCCCCATTCGTCAATTAGGTATTGAAATTTCTTATTTTTATTTGGTTTTGAATTCCGTAAAATATCAATTGCTTCGGTATAAGTAACCCGTTTAAAATTATTTTCTAATACAAAGTTAAGCTTTTCAAGCAACAACATTTCACTTCGTTCGGCTTGCGGCTTATTTTTTTCTTCTTCGGTCAACCGTTGTTCTAAGAATTTTAAATCGTCTTGGTGTTTGTCAACTGTATATTTAATGACATATTTGATAAAATCTTCTGCCAAATCCATGTTGTCCGCTAATTCATTGAAAGCAACTTCTGGTTCAATCATCCAAAATTCGGCTAAATGGCGAGAAGTATTAGAATTTTCTGCTCGAAAGGTTGGGCCAAACGTGTAAACTTGACCTAAAGCCATCGCGTAGGTTTCTGCTTCCAATTGACCAGAAACGGTTAAATTGGTCTCTTTTCCAAAGAAATCTTCTTTATAATTTACTTTTCCTTCGTCGTTTCTTGGTGTTTTATCAAAAGGCAAAGCAGTGACTTTAAACATTTCGCCTGCTCCTTCCGCATCTGAACCGGTGATGATTGGCGTATTAACGTAAAAGAAACCTTTTTCTTGAAAGTAGTGATGTACTGCAAAAGCTAACGTAGAACGCACTCGCATGATTGCACCAAAAGCATTGGTTCGTACGCGTAAGTGAGCATTTTCTCTTAAAAATTCCAAAGAATGTTTTTTGGGTTGCATCGGAAATTTTTCTGCATCCGAATCACCTAAAATAACAATGTTTTCAACTTGAACTTCTACTTTTTGACCAGCACCTTTACTTTCGCTTAAGATTCCTTGAATGGAGACGGCTGCTCCCGTGGTAATGCGTTTTAAAGTTTCTTCTTTGGTGTTTTCAAAATCGACAACACATTGGATATTATGAATGGTTGAACCATCATTTAAGGCAATAAATTGATTGTTTCTAAAGGTTCTTACCCATCCTTTAACGCTAATTGCAGTATGAATTGGGGTGTTGTTTATTAAATCGATGACTTTACTGTGCTTGTTCATTTTTTATAAATTTACGATGCAAATATATTAACTCGTTACTCTTTTTTTACCGTTTTGATTCAGAATCTTCTTCCTCTTCTTCCACTAAAATATCAATGGTTGGTTCTATAAACTCTTTTTTGTTGGCGATTGTTTTTTCTAAAGAGAGCAACATCGCGGGTAGTAGAAGCAAATTTGATAACATGGCAAATAATAAAGTTGCTGATACTAATCCGCCTAAGGCAACTGTTCCGCCAAAACTAGAAATCATAAATACTGAAAATCCAAAAAACAGAACAATTGATGTATAAAACATACTCACGCCTGTTTCTCGTAAGGCATTGAATACCGATTTTCTGATTTTCCAATCGTTTGCTTTTAATTCCTGACGATATTTGGCTAAAAAGTGAATTGTATCGTCAACAGAAATACCAAATGCGATACTAAACACTAAAATAGTGGACGGTTTAATTGGAACACCTAGATAACCCATTAATCCGGCGGTAATTAGTAAAGGTAATAAATTTGGAATTAAAGAAATAATAATCATTTTAAAGGATCGAAACATATAAGCCATAAAAAGTGATATTAAAAAAATGGCAAACAATAAGGAAACAACTAAATTATTAACCAAAAAATCGGTGCCTTTTTGAAAAACCAATGCTTTCCCAGTCATGGTTACTGTGTATCGATCAGGTGGAAAAACCTTATTGATTTTATCCCATAATTTGTCTTCAATTTTTTCCATTTTTTCCGTTCCAATATCTTTCATGAACGTGGTGATTCGTGCATATTGACCGGTGGAATCGACATAACTTTTCATGAAATTTTCATTTTTGTCTTTGGTCGCATTTTTTGCATACGTCAAAATAAAGCCTTGTTCCTGAGCCGTTGGCAATTCATAATATTCTGGATTGCCATTATAATACGCTTGCTTGGCATATTTTACGACGTTAACCACAGACATTGGACTAGACAATTCTGGTATTTCTAAAATAACTTCTTGAACTTCATCTATCTTTTTTAACGTACTTAGTTTCATAACACCCTTTTTCCGTTTCGTGTCTACCATAATTTCTAGCGGCATGATACCATCAAATTCTTTTTCAAAAAAGACAATATCTTTAAAAAAACCTGCTTTTTTAGGCATATCCTCAATCAAGCTACCTGAAATTTTTATTTGATAAATTCCGATAATACTAATGACAAGTGAGACAATAGTGACAGAAAATATTGCAATTTGATTATTCTTAACGGTTCTTTCAATCCAATTTACGAATGATTTGGTGTAAGCTTTATTTAAGTGGTCGAGGTGTTTTTCTTTTGGCAAAGCCATAAAACTATAAATAATTGGGATGACCAATAAACATAAAATGAACAATAAAACAATGTTGATTGATGCGATTATTCCAAATTCTGTTAGCAATTCACTATCGGTGATAATAAACGTGGCAAAACCTGCAGCGGTTGTTAAATTGGTCATTAAGGTGGCATTTCCTACTTTAGAGATTACTCGCTGTAAGGATTTTGCCTGATTGCCGTGATTTTTAATTTCTTGTTGGTATTTATTAATCAAGAAAATACAATTGGGAATTCCAATTACAATTATTAATGGTGGAATAATAGCCGTTAAAACCGTGATTTCATATCCCATTAAGCCCAACGTTCCAAAAGACCACATGACACCTACAATCACCACACACATTGAGATAAACGTTGCTCTAAAACTGCGGAAGAAAAAGAAGAAAATAATTGAAGTTACTAGCAACGCCGCTCCAATAAAGATGCCAATTTCATCCACAATATTTTGCGAATTTAATGTTCGGATATACGGCATTCCCGAAACTTTTAAATCAATTCCGGTAGCGTCTTCAAATTTTTCGACCTCTGGAATTAATACTTTTTCAACAAAATCTTTTCGAACACTCGTATTGACAATTTTCTTATCTAAATAGAGTGCTGAACGAATAGTTCCTGTTTTTTTATTGAGTAATAGATGTTCATAAAACGGCAGTTTTTCAAATAATTCTTGCTGTTTTGCCAATAAGTAGTCGGGATTGTTACTCTTTGATTTATCGATAAAATTTACAAATTCAAATGTTTCTAAATTTTCGTTTTTGTTTAATGTCTTTAAATCTTCTATTGAAATGGCTAATTCAACTTCTTTGGATTTTTTCAAAGTTTCCATTAATTGAATCCAAGCTTGAAATTTTTCGGGTGTAAAAAAAGTAGAATCTTTAATGCCGATGACAATCAAGTTGCCTTCTTCTCCAAATTTATCAAGAAAGGCGTTGTATTGCAGATTAACTTCGTGGTGATCTGGGAGTAAATTTGCCTCGGTATAGGTAAATCTCATTTTTTCCCATTGCAATGCCATAAACACTGTAAATAAAAAAATGATGGAAAGTATTGTAATTCTATTTCGAAGGATTACTCGGGCAACAGCTTCCCAAAAACCCACACTAAACCATTTGGACATAGGATTGTTTTATGAAGTTGCAAAGGTAATGAAATCAGGAGTAAAATAGTGATTTCGTCTAAATTTAATGAGCGTTTAGATCGGTCGCTTTTTTATAATCCCAATTCTAGAGAAAAAGTAATTTTAACAGCAATATTGTCTTCAAAACTAGACAATTGGTTAGGGCCATAACGATAATATCCACCTAGGCCAAACCCATATAAAAGTTGATTTAATTCGATTCCCGATTCAAAAAACCCGTGGTTTAACGTTTTGTAGGCAATGCCGCGATGTTGTTCAGGATTATCCATTGCTCCCCAAGCCATTCGAGTAACTAACGCCAAAGAAGGTTTTACTTTTGGAAAAATTTCAACCCGTTTAAATTCATGCCTTGCGTGAATCATAAAATACCGACTAGAGAAAAATTCATTGTAAAACATCGTTTCAAAACTGTTTTCACCCGCTACGGTTATTCTTCTTAAAATAGTGGTCCGGTCAAGGTTATTAGGTGAAGAGCTATAAAGATGCGTAATCGGGACATCGCCAAGAGCTAAGCCTGATTGCAATAAAAAGGCTGATTTTTGTCCGTTAATAAACTTTTTTTCATATTTAAACCGGAAGTCGATTTTTGTAAAATCAAAATCATTATCTAAAAATTCGGGAATAGTTTGTGTGAGTTGCAGTGTAAAAATAGGGAATCGTTTTTCAATTTCTTTTTTTCCGTTGGGCGTTTGCATAAAATCGCTAAACGGATTCCATTGCATCGAAAAAGAAGCAGTAGTCATCGTATACGTAGAATATTCTTGTCCGTCATTGAAAAATAAATAATTGAACAACGGGGTGATTTTTGATTGTGAAAACTGCCAAATACTTTCTGATTTAGATAAAATTTTACTCTCAATAAAACCGTTCCAACTTTCATTGTGATAAAAGGTGTTCACGTTAATAGGTCGCGGGTCATAAATTTTAAAAACCCGATTGTCAAGAGTAAATTTAGTACTACCAATTTCGATGATGTCATCCGTATAATTGATGCCCATCCAAGTATTTGAAAATTCATCAAAACGAGTAGCCGCTCCAATTTTATATTTCATTTCTTGATCTTTCAAGCCATAAGCGGCATAGCCTTCGAGGCGAAATTTATCTGATAATTTTTCATTTGTAATTCCACCTAAACCAAAACGAAATCCTTCGAAGTTGTTATAACTAATTAGGTAACGCAAATCAAAATCAAAAAAACCTAAAGGTGCATAACCGTTGATTATTTTTCGACCAAAAAATAATTTGGAATCAACACCTTTGCGATAACCTAAGCTATCTAACGATTGATAAGTATTTTTGCTGCGAAAGTCCAAACTATCTTTTCGGTAGGAATTCCAAAAGGCCTCATCTTTATTGACAGCATCATTTTTAATTTCAATTACCACCGAAGATCGTTTGATGTCAACGGGCACATTAAATTCGCGGTCGAAAAAATAAGATTTCGACTGAATATAGGAAAAATCTGTTGGGTCATTTTTCTTTTTCAAACCCATTTGTTCATATTCACCGTCAAAATAAATGGTTCCTCCTAAAATTTTCAATGGGTCGTCGTTTTGCCCTTTTACCACTTTAAACTCGTTCATAACGGGAAACCATATATTTTCCTTTGGTAAATAATCAAAATCATGAATCGAAGTAATATCTAAAATTCCTCGAATGCGAATAATTGCTTTGGCTAAACCGAAATTTTCAGTGTCGATATAAAGAACGCCTTCTAGTCCGTTTTTGTTTCGTTTCTTTTTGTTTTTAAAATAGATGATATAACAAGTTCGATTGCCAATTTTAATCGAATTTAAAAATTGGTAGTTATAATCTTTCAGTCCCAATGTTGAAATCGGACTCACATAGCTTGTTTCAAAAAACTCATATTTTTCGTCATAAGGTGAAAAAGATTGTAAATGGAAACCAATAATTTCATAAAAAGAATTTTTAAATCCTGACATTTTAGTGCCTAACACCGTTTCTTTCACTATGTTTTGCTCTTGTTGAAAAAGGGAAACTTTTTCCATTAAAAACAAGTGCTGTTTGGAAACCAGTTTTTTAAATTTAAAAGAAGAGGAATCGATTTTAATTTTAGTGCTGTTACTTTCCGTCCATTCCACTTGACTTGGAATAGAATCTGGATTAGCGGTTACAATTAATTTGTTATAAATTTTAAATTGAAAGCTCGCTAATTTTTTTTGTGGATTGTTTTGCGGCTCTTTATAAATTACATTTTGAATCAAGGACAGCGTTTTACTTTTTTTAGAGGCTAAGGAATCACTATGTTCTATTTGAAAATTGGGCATGAGATTAACGGTCACATATTTTTTGTTTTTTACAAATAGCGAGAACGTTTTATAACCCGTATAAGAAATCACAATGGTTTCAATTGGCATTTCTGACTCCAATTGAAAAATTCCGGTTACGTCTGACATCGTTTCAATTCCCTTTGAAGCTTCTATAGTTGCAAAAGGTATTGGTTTTTGGGTGGCGGCATCTTTTATAATTCCAGCGATTCGGTATTGTGCTTGTGCACTAACCGAACAAAAGAGAAAGAATAAAAAAAGCTTTTTCATAAGTAAAAAAAGAAACACAAAAGTAGGCTATTAAAATAAAAAAATCCACTTTTTCAAGTGGATTTCAAATTATACTTTCATAATTTCGGCCTCTTTAAAGGCTAAATGTTCATCGATTTTTCTAATATAGGTATCGGTTATTTTTTGGATAATTTCTTCTGCGTCTTTACAAATATCTTCTGAAGTTCCACTTTTTTCCTCTTTTTTAATATCGGTATTGGCATCTTTTCGAGCAGTTCTGATTCCGATTTTTGCATCTTCTGCTTCAGATTTCGCTTGTTTTGCTAAATCGCGTCGACGCTCTTCTGTTAAGGGTGGAACAGAAATAATAATATTATCGCCATTATTCATTGGGTTAAATCCTAAATTAGCCACTTGAATAGCTTTTTCAATTGGGTGTAGCATTGCTTTCTCCCAAGGCGTAACGGTGATGGTTCTGGCATCGGGAACGTTGACATTAGCCACTTGCGATAAGGGTGTTTGTGTTCCGTAATAATCTACAAAAACACCGCCTAACATTTGTGGAGACGCTTTTCCAGCTCTGATGTTTAGAAATTCTTTTTCTAAATGGGCAATCGTACCATTCATGTGTTCTTTTGCCGTATCGATAATAAAATCTATTTCTTCAGTCATTTTAATTCGAATTTAAATTTTTAGACGCAACGTCTTTTTTATTTGTCTTTATACTTGATGTTTTAATCTTACTACTCATCACTCCAAGCTTACTACT
>Ga0105045_10001239_pt1 | contig 20675 bp, 17 predicted proteins | sample MAT02_FD_78089 | JGI IMG/M metagenome (GOLD analysis project Ga0105045, IMG submission 78089) | Freshwater microbial communities from Lake Fryxell liftoff mats and glacier meltwater in Antarctica - MAT-02 (megahit assembly) | ecosystem: Environmental > Aquatic > Freshwater > Ice > Liftoff... | reverse complement strand
GACTGGGGATGCGCCAAACGGTTCGACTGCTCGAATCTGCGCGCGTGCGCACGCCGCTGACCATCGGTTGGTTGAAACCCGTTATTTTATTGCCCATTGGCTTTGTTAATCAACTGTCTAGCAGCGAAGTAGAGGCCGTTTTGGCGCACGAATTGGCGCATATTGCCCGTCGCGATTGGCTGTTTAACCTGCTTCAAGCCATGGTAGAAAGCTTGTTTTATTATCACCCCGCCGTTTGGTGGATTTCTAAAATCGTCCGTAGGGAACGAGAAAATGCCTGCGACGATGTCGCACTGGTTGCTACCGGAAATCCGCTCGCATTTGCCCGTGCATTGGTACAGGTACAGGAAATGGCCACTTCTGCACCCACATTGGCACTGGCATTACGCGGATCGAAAAGCGGATTTTTATTGGCTCGTGTCCGACGCATTCTCAATCAATCACCCCCACAACAACATCGTGTCATGGAAAAAATGATTGCAACCTTCATCTTAGTTGCGCTGCTGGCCCTCGTAGGCCTTCGCGCCAACTCTGTTCCGGCCATCGAGGCCGCACTCGCGCAAGTTTCAGCCTTTCCGGCTCGTTTATTGCTCAAACAAACCCCAGACTATTTTATTGAAAACGATACCGTACCGAAGCCCAAAAGCACCCAAAAAATTGTTCGAGAAGATGAAAGCGGTCGGGTAGAAGTGGAGTATCAAAACGGGAAAGTCACGCGCTTAAACATTGACGGAAAAGACATTTCAAAGTCCGAATATGAGGCACACCGACCCCTTTTAGAATCTCTTCGGGCTGATGTGCCGCCCCCGCCGCCTGCTCCACCCGCGCCATTTTGGGATCATGATGACGCAAATGGCGGTATCTGGATGTTCCCAGGCATCCCCGCCCCACCGGGAGCAGCCCCCACCCCACCGCAGGGCTTCTATTTCAAATCGCCCCCAAGACCCCCGACGCCGCCCTTCCCTTCTGTGCCCTCTTTTCCCAATGGATTTAGCATCACCACGGATCAGGACGAGTCGGGCAATACCATTATTCACCTTGACAATGGCGAGCATTCTTCAGAAATGACCATCAAGAATAATGAGGTTTGGATTGATGGAAAAAAATTAGAAGTGGGCGAAACCTGGGACGTGCCCGGCATGGAAGGGTCGGGGCATGGCGCGTCTTTTTTCTCGGGCGATGGCATGAAATTTCACCAATTTTTGTCGGAAGAACACTTAGAAAAAATTACCAAAGAAGTGGCCAAAGCGAGCGAGGAAATAGCGAAGGCCGCAGAAAAACATAAAGAAGAATGGTCAAAAAACCAGCAACTTTGGCAAAAACGGGCGCAATCGGAGCAAAAAATCTGGAAAAAAGAACAGCGCAACTGGGAACAGGAACAGCAAAAATGGCAGTCTGAACAACAATCTTGGGAGGACAAAAGTCAAGCCACACAAGCGCGGATTAAATCGGAGTTGCTGCGCGATGGATTGATTGACGACCCCAGCAATTTTGATTTCAAAATATCGGCTAAATCCTTGAAAGTCAACGGTAAAAAACAATCAGAACCCCTTCGTAAAAAGTATCAAAAACTCATTCAAGAAAGCAATAAAGGTCAATTGGAGGGCACCGACTGGGAGTACCATATCAATGAGCGGTAAGTGGACAGTTCTTTGTAAAGCCTCGCATTGGGTTGCCAATTCTCGAAGTCGCGCCAGCGTCGCTTGGCTTGTTTGCGCTATAAACGGTCGGCCCCCGACGGGGCGTTTTAACCCGAACTTTGCGTAATTGGGATGCCAAACTTACCACTAACTAATTCTCTCTCTCCAACAATTCCGCCACCGTTTGTCGCAGCAGGGTTTTGCGCGCTTCCGGGACAGACACGGCATCTAAATGCTGGAAGGCCTCGTGCTGGAAGTGCGCTTTTTCGGCGGCCACCAAAGCCGGAATGTCGTTTCGGTCAAAGATAGCCCGTACCGCTTCGATTTTGATATTTCCCTGCTCCGCGCTGGTTTGCATCCATTGTTGAAGGGCTTGGCAGTCGGTTTCTGAGGCGGTTTCTAGGGTTTTAAGGACAAGCAAGGTTTTTTTGTTTTGCAAAATGTCTCCGCCTACTTGTTTGCCAAATTTTTCTGGATTGCCGTAAGTATCGAGCAAATCGTCTTGAATTTGGAATGCAATGCCCGCTAAGCGACCAAATTCATACAGGTGTTGAGCATCTTGTCTCGGTGCTCGGGCTACGGCGGCGCCCATTTCTAAGGCGCCTCCCAGCAAGACAGCCGTTTTTAGCGCAATCATGTCTAGGTATTCCGGGATGGATACCGAGGACATAGTTTCAAAATTTACATCTAGTTGCTGTCCTTCGCAGACTTCCGTTGCCACGCGGTTAAAAATTTGCAGCAACCGCAGCACCGTGGCAGCCTCTCCGCCTTGTGCCAAAAAGCGATAGGCAAAAATCAGCATCACATCGCCGCTCAAAATAGCGGTGGTAGTATTCCATAGATGGTGTACCGTCGGTTGGCCCCTACGCAGCGGCGCGGCGTCCATGATATCGTCGTGCATCAGGGAGAAATTATGAAATAACTCCACGGCCCAAGCAACCGACAGGGCGTTTTCGATGTTTTCATCCCACAGTTCGGCGGCCATCAGCACCAAAGCAGGGCGCAGCCGCTTGCCACCCAGTGTTAAAATATAAGAGCAAGGCTCGTACAAGGCTGCTGGGGTGCTGGGGAAGGGGTTTTTGGCGGAAAAACTGGAAAACAAATCCAATAACTGGGGGAGATTGCGCATAAAAAAAGTTGGGTTTAATCCGGCGCAAACTAAGGCGGTAAAGTGGGCATTTTTATATTTTGGGGTCAAAAAAAGACCGACCTTTTTCAAGGTCAGTCTTTTCTCAGTCTTTTACGGTCAAAATAATTGCTCGGATTAACTTTTGCGCATAGACTCAACGTCGAGAGCCAGAAGCAGAAAAAAGGGAGGCCAAAAGCGGTAGAAAACGTACGAGCGCAATGGCCATGACGGCGGTAAACAATACAAGCATAATGTTGAGATTAAAGTGAACAGTTTAGTGTAACCCCTTAAAAACAAACAAATGTTTTGCAGGAGATTGCGAAGATACGTATTGATTGCTCAAAATGAAGCAAATCCAAACTAATTTTCTGTTAAATTTACATTTGTATAAAGATTTGCCCTGCTACCATGGATTCTCATTACTTTTGCACTTGATTTCATTCGTTTTTCACCTATAAAAAAAGTCTTCGGCGTATGGTTTTCAACAATCTCCTCGAGACAATCGGTAAGACCCCTCTTATCCGTCTGAACAACATTGTACTCCACGTACCCGCAACGGTGTATGCAAAAATTGAAGCCTTCAACCCCGGTTTGAGTGCCAAAGACAGAATCGCGCTCCACATGATTGAGCGAGCCGAACGATTGGGCAAACTGAAGCCCGGCGGCACGGTGGTAGATGCCACCAGCGGCAATACCGGATTCAGCCTCGCCATGGTATCTGCCATCAAAGGATATAAGTGCGTATTAACGGTAACCAGTAAAATCAGCGAAGACAAACTTAATAACCTCAAGGCAATGGGAGCAGAAGTGCATCTTTGTCCCCAAGAAGTAAAGCCCAGCGACCCACAGTCTTACTACCGACGCGCAGAGCAGTTGGCCAAAGAAATACCCGGTGCTTATTACATCAATCAGAATTTTAACCCAGAAAACGGCGAAGCTCATTACCTTACAACAGGCCCTGAAATATGGGAGCAAACGGCTGGCCGAATCACGCATTTAATCGGTAGTACCAGTACAGGCGGCACAATTTGTGGCTCTGGGCGTTATTTACGGGAACAAAATCCTGACCTTCAAATAATAGGCGTGGACGCCTACGGCTCCGTGCTCAAAAAATACCATGAAACAGGCGTGTATGATGAAAATGAAATCTATCCGTACCGAATTGAAGGCACCGGAAAAAACATCATTCCTGCCAATATGGACTTTGACCTAATTGACCGTTTCGTGAAAGTAACCGACAAAGACAGTGCCTTGCGTGCGCGTGAGTTGGCGAGGATGGAAGGCATGATGGTCGGATATTCAAGCGGGGCAGCCCTTCAAGCACTGGAGCAAATTCAGGGCGAATTAACCGAAAACGACGTAGTCGTGCTGCTTTTCTCCGACCATGGATCGAAGTACGTGACGAAATTTTTCAGCGATAAATGGATGATTCAGCAAGGCTTTATGGACGAGCAAACCATCGAATCGCATTAAGAGCGTGTTTAAATTTTGATTTTCAGTTCAATAAAATTTAAACACGCGCTAAAATAACCACGGTATTGTTTCTCATGCCGATGGATTTTGTTATCAATCTTTTTACAGTTCATCCTTCATTCTTTCGTTCACAGTGGATTTATTTGACCGCATTTACAAACAAGCCGGGCCCTTGGGCAAATACGCAGACGTGGCAGATGGCTATTACATGTTCCCTCAACTGGAGGGCGAATTGGGCAACCGAATGACTTTCAAAGGAAAAGAAATGGTGTGTTGGAGCATCAACAACTACCTAGGATTAGCCAATCACCCAGAAGTACGTAAAACAGACGCTGAAGCTACCGCTCGCTGGGGACTAGCCTACCCGATGGGCGCCCGCATGATGAGCGGCGACACACAATTGCACCACGAATTGGAAACAAAACTGGCCACCCACGTCGGCAAACCCGCTGGGCTACTGGTCAATTATGGTTACCAAGGTGTGATGTCGGCTATTGACGCGCTCCTGACGCGCCACGACGTAGTTGTGTACGATTCCGAAAGTCATGCCTGCATCGTAGATGCCTTGCGCATGCACATAGGCAAGCGTTTTGCCTTCACACACAACGATATAAGCAGCCTAGAAAAATGCCTCGTGCGCGCCAAACGCCTCACCGAAGGTACTGAAGGCGGTATTTTGGTCATCACCGAAGGCGTATTTGGCATGCGGGGCGACCAAGGCAAACTGCGCGAAATCTGTACCTTGAAAGAAAAGTATGGCTTCCGCTTGTTTATTGACGATGCGCACGGATTCGGAATGCTCGGACAAACCGGTGCAGGCGCCGCCGAAGAACAAGGCGTAACCGACGATGTGGACGTGTACTTCAGCACTTTTGCCAAAAGTATGGCCCTTATTGGCGGTTTTATCGCCGCACAACCCGAAATTATCCAGTTTCTGAAGTACAATATGCGCAGCCAGATTTTTGCCAAATCGCTGCCCATGCCTTTGGTAGAAGGCCTACTCAAGCGCTTCGAACTGCTTAAAAATCATCCCGAATTCCGCGAAAAACTCTGGAAAAATGTACGCATGCTACAAAGCGGCCTCCAAGAACGTGGTTTTGACATCGGCGATACCAATACCTGCGTAACGCCGGTGTACATGCACGGTGAAGTGGAAGAAGCCATGGCATTGGTAAAAGACATGCGCGATAACTATGGCGTATTCTGCTCCATCGTGGTCTATCCGGTCATCCCTAAAGGCATGATTATTCTGCGCCTCATCCCGACCGCCATGCACACCGAGGAAGACATTCAAATTACCCTCGACGCATTTTCCGCCGTGCGCGACAAAATGCAATCCGGTGTTTACAAGGAGTTTGTACCAGAAGTATTGGTGCAATAAGTACCCACTCATAATTTTGAACGCCCACTCTTTTCAGAGTCCCGAAAGAATTTTATTCTTTCGGGACTTTATTTTTGGGGGAAATTCCGACATTTGCCCCATGTTGCGCGCCCCTACTTACCTAGAAAATATTATTGATGAGCGTGCCGAAATGACGCAGATTTCTCCGGAAACCCTTGATCGGATTCTTTCGGAAGGTTGGCGACTATTGGGGTACCGATTTTTACGGCACAACCTCACCACTTGGCAAAAACAACTCTGCAATACCATTCCGCTCCGCGTCCGGCTCGCCGACTTTGACCTGTCGAAAAGCCAGCGAAAAATCCTGCGCCAAAACGAAGACCTGCGCGTGGTGAGTGGTCCGGCGCAATTTGATGAAGCGCGTGAGGGGCTATTTTCTCAACATGAGGCGCGTTTTGCCGAAAAGCAATCCACCACCTTAGCCTCCTTTTTACACCGAGACGCCCCGCACGCTTACCCGACTGAAGGCCGCGAATTGGCGGTGTACTTGGGCGATGAATTGATTGCCTGCTCGTTTTTTCATTGGGGGAAGGAGGCCGTTTCGGGCACCTATTGTGTGTTTTCTCCTGAATTCAACAAGCGCAGCCTCGGTACATTTACCATGTTGTTGGAAATTTTACTGGCCAAAGAGCGGGGCATGGCCTTCTACTATCATGGGTATGTGCACAATATTCCGTCTCAATTTGACTACAAATTGAACCTAAGTGGGCTAGAAGCCATGTCGTGGAAAACAAGTAAATGGGAAAAAATGGAGCGGATTCCTGCTCAAAATTGGCGGGATTTGTAAAAAAAAGGGTGGGAACGCGGGTTATTCGTTGAGCATCGGAATATTCGCTGCGCGCAACTCCCGCCGAATAGCGCCCCGTAAGTCGCTTTGTAATTTTTCAGCCTCAAACTTATTGAGCGTCCAGAAACGCAGCTCATAAAGCGCAAATTGGTCTTGCAAATCTATCAATAACACCTGAGGTTGGTAGGCATCCTCCTCGCTCAACACCTCTGGAGCGGCCTCGGCTACCCGGTGTAGCAACGCCAATATTAGGTCTTCTTCCACATTATAAGGTGTTTTCACCTGAATGCGAAATGCAGAGGGTTGCGCGGAAATATGCGTCCAGTTGAGTACGTTTTCGGTGATAAATTTGTGGTTGGGTACAATCATCGTCAGGCCATCATTGGTCAGTATTTCGGAAGTACGCAGGTTTATTTCGCGCACTTTACCCAATTTCCCATCCAACTCTAATACATCGCCTACCTCAATAGCCCCTTCAAAAAGCAAAAATACCCCCGAAACAATGTCGCGAAAAATAGGCTGAACACCCAAGCCGAACCCGACCAACAAGGCCGCCGAGCCTGCCAACAACACCGAAATTTGGAAGCCCATTACCTCCAATATGAGGACAAAGGAAACGGTCCAAATGACGTATTTGGCCAACAGATAAATAGAGGTGCGCCTACCAATCTCCAATTTGCCCTGCGGATTTTGATTTTTCCGGTTGATAATACGCCTAACAGCCCGTAACAACACGGTTGTCACCACCCAAACCATCAAGGCCGCTGCCAACATGGCTGGGGTAAGGGTGTATTTGCCGATGGAAAAAAAGGGTTGCTCTAAGAAATAATGCATGGAATGCGATTAGCCAGAAATCATAGGAACGTATAACTCGCCGTGCAGTACGTTTCTCGATATAACAATGCGCTGAATTTCAGAAGTTCCTTCGTAAATCTGAGTGATTTTGGCATCGCGCATCAGTCGCTCTACGTGGTACTCTTTTACAAAACCGTAGCCTCCATGTATTTGTACGGCTTCTACCGTGTGGCGCATGGCTACTTCCGAAGCGTACAGTTTGGCCATTGCAGCCGCTTGGTCGTAGTTCAAATGCTGATCTTTCATGATGGCTGAACGGTACACCAACAAGCGGGCCGCTTCAATTTCGGTGGCCATATCGGCTATTTTAAACGCGATGGCTTGGTGCTGACTGATAGGCTTGCCAAATGCTTGACGCTCTTTGGCATACGCAACCGACAACTCATAAGCACCCGCTGCAATGCCCAAGGCCTGCGCAGCAATGCCTATGCGGCCACCAGACAAGGTTTTCATGGCGAATTTAAAGCCAAAACCATCTTCACCAACGCGGTTTTCCTTTGGAACTTTCACATCGGTGTACATAATAGAAGTGGTATCAGAGGCGCGAATACCCAACTTGTCCTCCTTAGCACCGATGACTACGCCGGGCGAATCAGCCTCTACAATGAGGCAATTGATGCCTTTATGGCCTTTTTCTGCGTCTGTTTGCGCCATTACTAGGTGCAATTTGGACGTAGCCCCGTTGGTAATCCAGTTTTTAGTGCCGTTCAGTAGGTAATGGTCGCCCATATCAATGGCAGTGGTACGCTGACCGGTGGCATCCGAGCCGGCTTCTGGTTCGGAAAGGCAAAAAGAGCCAATCCACTCACCGCTGGCTAGTTTAGGGAGATATTTCCTTTTTTGTTCTTCAGTACCGTATGTTTCAATGCCCCAGCACACCAAGGAGTTGTTCACCGATACAATCACGGAGCAAGAGCTGTCCACTTTTGAAATTTCTTCCATGGCCAGCACGTAAGAGAGCGTGTCCATGCCGCCGCCGCCGTATTCTGGCGAAACCATCATACCGAGAAAACCCAACTCGCCCATTTTGCGCACTTGTTCGGTCGGATACTGTGCTTTACTATCGCGTTCAATAACCCCAGGTTTGAGTTCATTTTGAGCGAAATCACGGGCTGCTTGTTGTACGGCGAGTTGTTCTTCTGACAGATGAAACATATTGGAAAAAGTGGTGGATTTTAAAAAAGAGAAAATTCGTTGTGCAAAAGTACGACGCGCAGGAACAAAGAATCCTGTCAGAGATAAAACTTTGACAGGATTCTGAATAAAATTATCAATTACAAACCCAATACGCTATTCTTCGACATATTTTTCAGTGGCCTGAATGACCTCTCGGTCGCCGCCGAAGTTGCGGTGTACATAGGCTATTACGCTGCAATGCTTCGCGTCAAACTCCAACGGGAGGGTGACCTGGTATGTTTTTTTAATCAAAACACCCGTCTCCAAGGGGTCTAAAATAGGGTCGCCGCTGGGTGCCGACACCACATCGCGTACCACGTGCCTATGAATGTAGTCGAGGATGAACGTATTTCCGTTCACCTGCGGATCCACGATGCTGTCTTGTGTAATCAGCACCGTCAGCCGGTGGTCTCCCACTATGATTTGGTCGGGGAGCAATTCTACTTCCATTTGGAGGCTGCGGGTATCTGGATTGAAGGTGTTTTTTAACGAAACGGCTATGCTAGGGTCTTGCTGCAAATCCTGCACCACCTCGCCAGTCCAGCGTGTGTGGCCCGTCAAAAAGGCAGAGACTTCGTTGGGCGGTAATCTGCGATTAACAGCGGCGGTGGGAAATCCTTCTAATGCCCCTACAAAGTTGGCGAGTTCTTGGATTTCCGGCGACCGAAAATCATACTTGCTGGACGCGAATGGCACCGAAAAACTACTCGCGGCGTGGATAGAAACCACTACCAGTCTGTCTTTACCGTATTGCTGCTGCAAGGCCACCAGCGTTTGTGTGCCGACGGGGCAGTTTGGGCAACGGACGCCCGTTACTTCCTCCACGAGCACCGTGCGCCCGGTTACGTTCAGGCTGGGATCGGGAATCAAAATGGGTTGCTCTTTACAAGCAATGAAGCACAAAAGTGCCAGCGGGTAAAGCAATAATGATACTTTTTTCATGCTGAAAACTAGATAGTTATGAAATAAAGAGGAGAATTGGTTTTTTTGAACAGGTGTTAGAATGAAGAATTCAAGGTTAGGCGAACGCCATGGAAGGCTGGCTCCAAACGACAAATACCGCCCGCACAGTTAATACCTTCCACTTGCTTAACATAGGCCAACGACAAACGATTAGATTTCTGCGAATATACGACGCCCAACGATGGGAAATGCGTGCCGTCGTATTTTACTTTATCTTTTGCTTTTTCTGGCGAAAGTTCTGGGTCGAGGTTACCGTGCTTGAGTTTGTACATGTCAGAAGCAAAGATGATCCAGTGGGGGGCCAAACCCACTTCTACCACCCCGTTCACCCAAGAGCCAAATTCGTCGTCGGTAGCCAAGTATTGTGCCTCAATACGCACCGAGCGGCGGGGCGAAAACTTGTATAGAAACTCGCCGTACGGCGTAAGGGCATCCACGTATGCATCCTTTCCTTGATAGACAAAGATGTTGTATTTCAATATTTGCAAACCGCCAATTAACTGCCACTTGCGTTTTTGTTTGAAGGTGAATTCGGGGGTGATTTCTCGGTACAATTCCGTGCCATCCAAAAACTGAATATCAGAGACGTTCAGGCTAAATGACCACTTTTTATTCAATTTGTAGCGCATATCCAACTGCACCGATTGTTCGCCCAATTCCTGCGTAGCCGGTGCAAAACGGGCCGTCAATCGGTAAGTGTTCTGCTTGGCCATAGGCGGTAAGAAATTAATTGCCCCCTGAATACCCAGCGCATTGGGGTTTTGGCGGAAAGAAAAATCTTTGGTTCGTTTCGCCTCCAGCGTGACACCAAAGCCTTTTTGAGAGTAAGAAACGCTGGAATAAACGGTGTAGCCCATCCGGTTTACCAGTTTGCCACCCACTGTATCTAGGTCGTTGCCAATTAGGATGGAGCGCGGCGATAAAGGGTCAAAAATTACGTCGTTGGTTTTGCCCGCGCCCTCTAAGTACCAAGCGAAATTGCCCGCAGTCATGGTGTTAAAAAAAGTAGCCGCGTAGGTATTGTACTGTAAATCAATCTGTTCGTCTCTAAAATAACTGGCTACCTCAAAACGCGCATCGTCAATCGTTTCGGCATTGTAGGTACGACCTACTACGCCTATACCGGGCGCCAAGGTGAAGTTTTTGCTAGAATCTGGCTTGATAAAACCCTCCAAAACACCTCCACGAAGGATGGCGCCATACAGATCAAACTGTTGTTTTTGACGACCTGTAAAGGCTCGAATTTTCCAGTTGTCGTTGAAGCGGTAGCCAATTTCAGCCCCAAAAAGGGCATTGTCAATCATCAAAGCACGCTCTTCATAAGAGCGGTAAATGATTCCAGAGCCAATTTGGCCGTACAAATACCCGCCCGAAACATCAAATTTGTTCACTTGCTTATGAATAAACCAGCGCCCAATGCCTACATCTGAGTAAGAGGCGTTGGGATTCAACAAGTTGGAATTATTGAACATGTCAAACCGCAGCCCAGCGTCAAGCCCGTCGTGGGAATAGTTGAGGGCGAGCCAAGTTTCCGCACCAAACTTTTGGTTGTCGTACTGTGGAATACCCGCCGTACCCAATACCGAATCGGAAGCGAAGAAAAAGTTGCCATTGGCCTGAAAGTTGCCCGTTATGTGCGAACTATTTTTCTGCGCAAAACCAGCTGCACACAAGGCCAAAAAAGAAATAAATAGGAGAAATCTTTTCATGCAAGAATCATAGATGTTGGGCAAAGGTAATTTGCGCAAAAAATCAATCCTGCATTTATTCGGGGTATTTGACTTTAAGCAGACAAATACCGCCGAATGGCCTTCAAATGGCGGGCTTATACGCCAATTAGTGCTAATTAAGGCTCACATGTTCGGGAATATCCGCAATGATTTCAAAGCGATTGCCTTTATTATACATCACCTCACTCCAAAGTCCGTCGGGTTTGGTTTTAAAAAGATAGTTGGCGTGCATGTCGGCAGTCACCCATGACCCTGTTTCCATTTCCTCATCCAGTTGACCAGCCGACCAGCCGGAGTACCCTACAAAAAAACGAATATTATGCGGTTCAATCAAGCCACTAGTGATTAAAAACTGGAGGCTTTCAAAATCGCCGCCCCAATACACGCCGTCGGTTAGTTTGATACTGTCTTCCAGCATCGTACCTACGTTGTGTACATAGTGCAGCGTGTCGGTCTGAACGGGGCCGCCGTAAAATATTTCAGCGTCAATTTCTGGGAAAGTAGGAATAAGGTCGGTGACCTTCATTTCTGTTTTTTTATTCAGAATAAAGCCCACGCTACCCTCCTCGTTGTGTTCGCACAGCAACACAACTGCCCGACGGAAGTATGGGTCAATCATAAAAGGCTCTGCGACCAGCAGTTTACCACTTGTTATTACGGGATGGGTTGTCATAGCACAAAGAAGGATTAGTTCTGCACGAAAGTAAGTAAGAAACGGGTTTATCCCAAATTTCTTGCGACACAAAAGAATTTCGGCTGTGCTAGAAAGCCCCGACAGGCACTCAGGCTTCTGTCATGATGGCTACACTGGCAGAGCAGCCGAGTCGGTCGGCACCCGCCTCCAGCAAAGCCTGAGCTCCGGCACGGGTACGAATACCCCCAGCAGCCTTGATTTTGATACTCTCTGGAGCCAAGGCCCGCAGGGCGCGTACCATATCGGGTGTGGCAGGATGGCCGTGGAAGCCTGTCCCCGTTTTTAGCCAGGCCACCCGCGATTCGGCGGCTAGTTCACATACTTTAGCCAATTCTTCTGGGGTCAGCAAGCCACATTCTACGATGAGTTTTAGGCTTTTTCCGCGCATATTAGTGGCCAAAGCGAGGGCCTCTATATCGTTGGCAACATGGTTCCATTGGCCACTTTTGATGGCGGCAATGTTGACAACCGCGTCAATTTCATCGGCGCCCTCATCGGTAGCCCGCTTGATCTCTTCACTTTTAGCCGCAATGGCCGCATAGCCCATTGGGAAGCCGACGACGGTAACAACTTGTATTTTTGTAGCGGAGTCTTCCAGCATTCTCTTTGAATCCCGTACATACAAGGGCGGCACGCAAACACCCGCAAAACCGTACTTTTTGGCTTCTTCACACAAGGTTCGCACATCGCTCAGACTGGTGTCTGGCCTTAATAAGGTGTGCTCGATGGATTTAGCAATGTCTGGCATAAGGTGTCCTGTTTTTGGCTGTTCGGGGCAGCCTTTTCAATAAAATGACGCTTAAAACACGTTTTGAAGGCCTTTTTAGGGCTCAATTTTTGAGAATGGCAAAGGTACTTTTCCTTGTCCAAAAAAATCGAAATTTATCCGGTAAAGAAGTAATGGCTTGTCGTGAATAGGACAAACACGCGTTAGAGCGTGTTTAAATTTTATTGAACTGAAAATCAATGGTTTAAACACGCTCTACGGCACGGCCACAGCATTCAGCACCTGAGCCACAATATCATCCGCCGTCATGCCTTCCGCCTCTGCTTCGTACGTCAGTCCGATGCGATGTCGCAACGCATCCGCACAAATGTAGCGCACATCTTCTGGCACTACATACCCTCTTCTGCGGAGAAAAGCGGTCGCACGGGCAGCTTGGGCAAGTGCGATACTGGCTCGTGGTGAGCCGCCATATTGAATCAAAGAGGCCAAAGAAGATAGGCCTGCTTGTGCCGGATTCCGCGTGGCCAACACAATATCAAGGATGTATTCCTCTATTTTTTCATCCATATAAATATGGTGCATCACGGCCCGAGCGCGGAGTAAAGTGGCCGTGTCCAACACTTTTTGGATGGAGGCTTGCTCGCCCGACAAGTTTTTTCGCATGATTTCGCGCTCCTCTTCTTTGCTTGGGTAGCCAATTTTTACTTTTAACAAAAAGCGATCGGCCTGGGCCTCCGGTAGGGGGTAAGTGCCTTCTTGTTCGATGGGATTTTGGGTGGCCAGCACCAAAAAGGGGTCTTCCAACATAAACGTTTGGGAACCGATGGTCACTTGGCGCTCTTGCATGGCTTCGAGCAGGGCACTTTGCACCTTGGCGGGTGCGCGGTTAATTTCGTCGGCCAACACAAAATTAGAAAAAACGGGCCCTTTTCGCACTGCGAATTCAGCACTGGCTGGGTTGTAAATCATCGTGCCCAACACATCGGCGGGGAGCAAATCGGGGGTGAACTGGATGCGGCTGAATTGAGCATTCACGGCCTGTGCCAGCGTTCGGATTGCCAGGGTTTTGGCCAGTCCGGGCATGCCTTCTAGCAGGATATGCCCTTTGGTCAGCAATCCGATGAGCAGTTTTTCGAGCATTTGCTCTTGGCCTACAATTACTTTAGAAGTTTCGGCTTTCAATTGTTCTACAAAAGCACTTTCGGCGTGAATTTGCTGATTGAGTGCCTGAAGGTCAAAATGCTGTGGCATGTGTATATTTGGGTGCGTTTTACGGTTAATTAGCGTGTTTTACCCTATTTTAGGTCGGCTAAATACCGCACAACTGGGAATAGGAAACACGCAAAAGTAACAATGCTTCTTTAGGGCAGAACGATTCTAGGCGGAAGGTTTTACCCTTTTCGTACTTTTGCGCTGCTTACACGGGTTGAGCGGTCTAATGGGCTTCAAAATGGCTGTTTTAGCGGTATAAAAAACAGTGTAAGCCTACTTTTAGTTTAACCATTGGCAGTCTTGTGCGCTTCCGCCTTGCTGCTCGCATTTTTTAACACATGAAAGCATACGTTTTTCCCGGTCAGGGTTCGCAGGCGGAAGGAATGGGCAAGGAGTTGTACGAAAACAACCAGCAGGCCAACGAGCTATATGAACAAGCCAATAGTCTGCTCGGCTGGCGTTTGAGCGATGTGATGTTTACGGGTTCAAAGGACGACCTTACCCAAACCAACGTAACCCAGCCTGCTGTATTTTTGGAGAGCATTGTGCGGGCCAAAGTAGCGGGTGCGGCATTTCAGCCCTCGGCGGTGGCGGGGCATTCTTTGGGCGAGTTTACGGCTTTGTGTGCAGCGGGTGCTTTGTCTTTTGAAGAAGCCTTTTTGCTGGTGAGCAAACGTGCTTTTGCGATGCAAAAAGCCTGCGAAATGGCCGATGGTACCATGGCTGCCGTGTTGGGCATGGAAGATACTGCCGTAGAGGAGGTATGTAATAGTATTGATAATGAGGTGGTTGTAGCGGCTAATTATAATTCGCCGGGACAGTTGGTGATTTCAGGCTCTCGAAAAGGCATTGAAATAGCCGTCGAAAAATTGACGGCTTTGGGGGCCAAGCGGGTACTAGTATTGCCCGTAGGCGGTGCTTTTCATTCGCCGTTGATGAAGCCCGCCCAAGATGAATTAGAGGCTGCCATTCGGGCGGCTGAATTTGCTACGCCGATTTGTCCGGTGTACCAAAATGTACACGGCTTGCCCGTAACAGACCCCGAAGAAATTCGGAAAAACCTCATCGCGCAACTCACCGCGCCCGTGCGCTGGACCAAAACCATCGAAAATATGGTGGCAGCGGGCATCACGGAGTTTGTGGAGGTGGGCACCAGTGCTGTGTTGCGCGGTATGATTCGCAAAATTGCCAAAGACGCAGCAACCGGGGGCTTATAATTTTTCATCCACACAATCAACGAGATATGCTTGATAATTTATTTGGGAACATTCAGCAACAACAAGAAGCCTTGCAACAGCGCCTGGCCGAAATCACGGTAGAAGCCAGTGCCGAAAACGGCGCAGTGACCGTGGTGGCTAGTTGCGACCTGAAAATTGAAAATATTCAACTCAATCCGGAAAAACTGGATATGAGCGACCGAGAACAAATAGAAGACCTCGTGCTGGTGGCGGTGAACGAGGCTTTGGAAAAAGCCAAACAAAAAGCCGCCATCGAAACCAACAAACTACTTCAAAGCATGATGCCACCCGGTATGCTTGGGTAGGGTTGAGACGGTTGTGCAGGGTTGAGACGGTTGAGAAACGGTCTCAACCCTACTCAACAATAACTCAGCCCCCTCAACAATTCTCGCCCCCCCCTAAACAATCCTCCGCTAAATGGAGCGTTTGCCACTCAACTAGACCGGCATTTTGCCGTTTAAACGTACCAAAATTCGATTTTAGATGCGATTTTTTATCTTTTTTGCTTTTTTGCTCACTACCAGCAGCCTCTCTGCGCAGGTGGTTTCCGACAAATTGGAGGCTTATTTCTCCTTTGATAACTGCAAAGCCACCGACGATAGCGGCAATGGCTCTACCGGTGCCCTCAAAGGCAGTATTAGCTGCACTTGTGGTCTGCTCGATTCGGCTATGTACTTTCAGGATGACAACGATGGGATTAACCTCGTAGGTCCTTTTGCCGATGTATTTACGACCAGCGACTTTACGGTGAGTTTTTACTTCCGCCCTACGCCGCAAAATACGCAGCAAAACGCCTCACAACTCATCATGGCTAAGCAGGATTCCTGCAACTTAAACCATGCCTTTTGGGTGCGTTACAACGCTTTTGGTTCGGTTGGTACCATCAGTTCGGGCATCAGCGAAAACGATACTTTGCTGGCTACCGTGACCGCCAAACTAGACCCCGACGCTTGTTGGCAGTACATTACCATCACCCGCAGCAATAGACTGTATTCGTTGTACGTCAATGGCATCTTACGCGATTCGCGTTCCTCGACGGCACGTATTGACCTAACCAACACAACCCCCTTGGTGATTGGCGATCCGGTTTGCCCCTTAGATTTGGATTTTAAGGGGGTGTTTGACGAATTGCGTTTTCACAGCAAAGCCCTGAATCTGGACGAAATTAACCGATATAACCTCCGCGCCGATAAAATTTTGACCCGCGACACGCTTGTTTACCTCGGAAATAGCCTGACGCCTAAAGTCACGCAAGTTTGTGTGGGGCAATTTGCTTGGGATAATATTGCCACGGTGAGCAATCCGCTTGCGCCAGAACCTTTGATTACGCCGGTGCAAACTACCACCTACGAAATCACATTCTCCTACATGGACGGCTGCATTGCGATGGATACACTTCTGGTGACGGTGATTGACCCCGCTACGCTGGACTGCAATGAAATTTTTATTCCAAATGCCTTTACACCCACCGAAACGCGCGGTTTGAACGATGTTTTTGGCATCAGCAATCCTTTTGCGGTGGATGAGTTTATTTCTTTTGAGGTATTTGACCGCTGGGGTGGGCGTGTTTTTAACGCGGTGAACGCCTTTGAGACCTGGGATGGTAATTCCAATGGGAAAGAGGCCAATCCGGGCGTTTTTCTCTATCGTTTGCGCTACAAGTGTAAGGGCGAAGAGCAAGTGCGGGCAGGCAGCCTGACCCTGCTTCGATAACTTTCAATACGTCTGTTCCTCCTATTTGGCACTAAAAAATAAAGCCCAAGGCACGTTTGCCTTGGGCTTTTTCACTAAACCGTTTCTATTGTATAAAGCAATAAACGTATAGCCAATCCTGTGCCAAAAAATGCAAAACCGCCAAAAGCAAAAAAATAAAGTTTGAAAAAGCAACCAAGTATGATCCGTAAAAGCATAAAAAACCCTGTCAAATATTGCTACTCGACAGGGACAAAACAAAAAACAAACACTATGAACAAACACTAAGTAAAACTCAGTGGTTATGGTCTTTTTTGAGTGAAAACCCGCTCCGAAAGGGGTTTTTCTGAAATTTTGCCACCAAAGCGCACGAACATTTCACTCCTTGTGGCGAAATAGCCTGATACATTAAACAGTAGCAAATGTAACGGCATCTGGCAGGATTGACAAAAGGAAATACAAATTTTGTACCCAAAAACTTAAACCCATCTCATCTTTGTTCTGTTTTTAGTCAAAATGTATTATTTGACCGCCGAATAACACCCTCAAATATCTTTTCCATGTTTCGCAATCCTTTCTTTTTTACTTGCGCAGCCCTGCTCTTAGCGCTGGCATGCGGCACGCCGGAAGCGCCTAAAAAGCGTAGTACCGACACCTCACTGGTGCCCGATGGTATGGCCGTTTTTCGTCAAAACTGTGTGACCTGCCACGGCACCGACGGAGCATTGGGCCTAAATGGCGCCAAAAACCTCTCAGAAAGTATTTTAACCCTAGAAGAACGCATCAACATTATTACCAACGGCAAAAAATTGATGACTCCATTTGGCACCTTGCTGAGTCCACAGGAAATCAAAGCCGTGGCCGAATACACCCAAACCTTTACCCGATAACCCACTTACCTATGCAAAAAAATACACGAATATTAGTGACAGGCGCCACGGGGTTTGTGGGCTCGTATTTAATCCGGCATTTGGTAGAAAAGGGATATTCCGTGCGGGGTTTGCGCCGCGCCTCTAGCCGGATGGATTTGTTGAACGGAGTAGCCGACCAAGTGGAATGGGTCGAAGCCGACATCACTGATTTGGGTGCCTTGGAGGATGCTTTTGCGGATATTACCCACGTATTTCACTGTGCTGCATTGGTCTCTTTTCACCCGAAAGACGTCCAAAAAATGATGAAAATCAATGTAGAAGGCACCAAAAATATCGTCAACCTGTGTCTGGATTTTGGTGTGCAGCGGCTCATCCATGTGAGTAGCATAGCCGCTTTGGGTAGAGCGCCCAATCGTCCGCACCTCGACGAAACCTGCAAATGGGTAGAAAGCAAGCAAAACAGTCGCTATGCGCTGAGCAAATACGGGGCAGAAATGGAGGTACAACGCGGGGTAGCCGAAGGCTTGTCGGCAGCAATGGTAAGCCCCTCGGTTATTGTAGGCGGTGGCCATTGGAACGAAGGGATGGCGGCTTTTTTTAAAAAAATTGACCAGGGATTGCTCGTATATCCGAGTGGCGGATCGGGATTTGTGGATGTGCGCGATGTGGTGCGCTTTATGGTGCTGCTGATGGAAAGTGAAGAAAGCGGGCTGCGGTATATTTTAAACAGTGAAAACACGACTCATCAGGCTTTTTTTGGGGCCATTGCCCGCGAGTTGGGCGTAAAGCCGCCCCCTGTCCGAATCGGGCCTTTTTTAGCAGAAGTAGCCTGGCGAGTAGAATGGCTCAAGGAAAAAATACTGGGCATTCCACCCATGGCGACGAAAGAAAGTGCGCGGGCAAGCGTCACCTATTATACGTATGCCAACGAACGCTCGCGCTCGGTATTTGACTTTACGTATCGGCCATTTGAGCAAACGATACGCGACACCGCCCAGCGGTATTTGGCGGAGAAAGGAGTGTAGCGGCTCATGTTGTTGACTTAAAACCTCGGAGCGGGTATGGACGAGACGCCACTTCGGTGGGCAGTCAAGGCCGCATCCCTCCATAATTAGACGAAAAACATACCAACCGCAGCCGCCCATCTTCGCCCAGACCCGCGCCGTCTGCGAGGCACGACCGACCGAAGAGGATGCGCCCGACCGCTAGAAAGGTAAATTTCTACCCATTCATTGCACCCTCGCTCCGTGGCAAATGGGAATAATTAAAAACAATATGTATTTTTTATTTTAGATTTCATCAATCTTAAAACAATTTGGTCTTAATTTGCCCCTTCAAAACTTGATACTATGAGAACGGAAAGGAAAAAAGATTCCTTAGCCGGGGGTCGGCTTTTTACCCTTGCCCAAACCGATGAAATACTTTTAATCCATGTGGATGGCTCGGTTTGCGCTGGGTTCCCTTCACCTGCCGACGATTATTTTGAAACCCGCATTGACCTTAAACGGGAACTGGTCAAAAACCCCGATGCCACTTTTGTAATTCGGGTGCAAGGCGATTCCATGACTGGCGACGGCATTGACGATGGCGACGTGCTCATCGTGGACCGCTCGTTGAAGCCCCGAAATGGGGCCATTGCGATTTGCTACCTTGGCAACGCCTTCACCGTCAAACGCCTCGAAATGGGGGGCCTGCGCATCCGGCTTTTGGCCGCCAATCCGGCTTTTGCGCCCATAGAAATTCAGGAAACCGACGAATTGACGATTTGGGGAATCGTCACGTATGTCATCAAAAAATCCTGAATCATGGTTGCTTTAGTGGATGTGAACTGTTTTTATGTTTCCTGCGAGCGGGTTTTTTGTCCCGCTTTGCAGGGGCAACCCGTGGTGGTCCTTTCCAACAACGACGGCTGTGTCGTGTCGCGTTCTGACGAGGCCAAAGCCTTGAAAATTGGGATGGGGCAGCCCGTGTTTGAAATTAGGGAGTTGGTGCGCAAGCACGGCGTGCAGGTATTCTCCTCCAATTATGCGCTCTACGGCGATATGTCGGGACGGGTAATGAACACCCTGCGGCAGTTTGCCCCGGCCATTGAGGTGTACAGCGTGGACGAAGCCTTTTTGGATTTTGGGGGCATGGAGCGTTTCGATTTGGCCACACAGGCCTTGCAAATCCGCCAAACCTTACTGCGCTGGGTGGGAATGCCCGTGTGCGTGGGCGTAGCCCCTACGAAAGTATTGGCCAAACTCGCCAACCGATTGGCCAAAAAAGACACACAAGGCAACGGAGTAAGGCTGCTAGACGGGTGTTGGGACAACGAACTCCGCGCCGCAGCCGTAGGCGATGTGTGGGGCATTGGTCGGCAGTACGCCGCCCTTTTGCAACAATATGGCATTAAAACCGCCTACGACCTAACGCAAGCCAATGATGCTTGGGTACGCAAACACCTGAGCGTGGTGGGACTTCGCATCAAAAAGGAACTGGAGGGGCAGCCCTGCATCGAGTTAGAAACTGACGTGCCCAACAAAAAAAACGTGGGCACCACCCGTACGTTCAAGGTGCCCTTGAGCACCGAAGCGGAATTGGGGGAAGCGATGGCCGACTTTGCGGCGCGTTGCGGGGAAAAGTTGCGACACCAACAAAGCAGCGCGATGATCCTCACGGTCTATCTCCAAACCAACCATTTGGCCCAAAACGAGGCACAGTATGCCCGCTCATTCACCGTCACGCTCAGCGCAGCCACCAACAGTACCTTGCTTTTGGTGCGGGCGGCCAAATTCGCATTGGGCAAAATTTTTCGGGCGGGCTACCGATACAAGCGGGCGGGGGTGTTGTTGGGCGGGCTGGTGCAGCACGCCGCTGGGGAGCAGTTGACCCTGTTTGACCCCATTGACCGGGCCAAACATGAAAGACTTATGACAGCTTTTGATGCGGTAAACACCCGCTTTGGCCGCAATACGGTGCGCACCGCCGCACAAACCCTCCGAAACAGCGCAAGGCTCACCCAACAAAACCGCCTATCCCCTTCTTATACAACCCGATGGCAAGACGCGCTGACGATTCAAATAGGTTATCAATCGGGCAGTGT